>Ga0209483_1000328_pt1 | contig 43392 bp, 38 predicted proteins | sample NGEPerA_FD_184508 | JGI IMG/M metagenome (GOLD analysis project Ga0209483, IMG submission 184508) | Arctic peat soil microbial communities from the Barrow Environmental Observatory site, Barrow, Alaska, USA - NGEE PermafrostL2-A... | ecosystem: Environmental > Terrestrial > Soil > Wetlands >...
GGATTGAATCGCGCAGGCCGACCACGGCAATCGGCGTCCGGCGGTCTTTGCTGCGCGCGTCGTAAATGAGGTTGCGCGCGGCGTCCACATGGATGAAATCCGCCATGGCGCAATTGCCTTCCGCGTCCGGTTTCAAATGCCGCGCCAGCGCGGGCCATGCGCCGAGATCGTCCCAGGCAAACGCGCCGTCGGCCACGATGACATTTTGCGCCTTCTCCATCAGCGCAAAATCAATCGAGATTTTTTTAATGTCGGGATATTCCTTCGCCAAAACTTTCGCGAGCTTCGCCGGATTGTTGGCAACCTTGAACCATCGCTGGCAGGCGGCGAACATTTCCGGCTGATGTTTTTCCAGGCCGTTTGTGACGGTGATGAAGCTCCAGACGAACATCCCGGCGTTCCAGCGATATTGGCCGCTGTTGACGTATTCCAGCGCCATTTCAAAGTTCGGCTTCTCGACAAATCTTTCGGCCTTGAAAAAAACCGTCCTGGTTTTCTTCGCGCCCGGCGGCGTCGGCAATTCCGTTCCCGTTTGAATGTAACCGTAACCTGTCGCCGGCTCGGTCGGCTTGATGCCAATCGTCACAATCGCCTGTCCTTGTGCAGCCACGTCAAATGCGTCGGACAAAACCTGCTGGAATTTTTTCGCATCGGGAATGACATGATCGGCGGGCAAAACCGCCATGACGCCAGTCGTCGAACGCGCGCCAGCCAGCGCCGCGCCAAGCGTGACGGCGGCGCAAGTGTCACGCCCGACCGGTTCGGCCACGAGATTCGCCTTCGGAATTTTCGGGAGTTGTTTGCGAACCTCCGGCAACTGCGCTTCGTTGGTGATGACAAAAATATTTTTCGCCGGCACGAGCGGCAGCACGCGCCCGACGGCTTCCTGCAAAAAAGATTTTTTGCCGAGCAGCGCGAGCAGTTGCTTGGGCATTTTCTCGCGGCTCAACGGCCAGAACCGTTCGCCGCGTCCGCCAGCCATGATGATGACGAACCGGTCTTTGAGGTCAGATTGCGTTTTCATGCCGGACGATTGAACACAAACGCGATGAGAAACGCAAAGTCTGTTTTCAATGCCATCCGTTGAAACAAAAAACCTCCGGCCGAAGCCGGGGTTTTTGAAAGGACTGATAGCTTAAGCGAGACGGCGGCGGCGGAGCATCATCAAACCGCCCAGCGCACCGAGACCGGCCAGCGCCAGCGTGGAAGGTTCGGGAGTGGGAGCGGGAGCGACGCTGATATCGGTAACATATACCCCAACACCAGTGCCATCGCCGTTCTCAATTAGTCCCAGCCGGAAAAAAGTTTCTGCAGCGGGCATGGCATAACCAACCGCAGCCATGTTAATCGTAATATGGCCCTTGAAGACTTGGCCGCTGGCAGTCTGGGTGCCATTCAGTGAGACTTCGTTAGGGCTGCCATAATCCTGCGCATAGTAGCCGCTGCCCGTGTTGACGAACGTGCCAAACTGCAAGAAAGTCGTTCCTACAAAAGTGGCGGTATTGATGTAATAATCATAACTGATGTCGTAGCCGGCCGGGTTGGCGGCGGCGGCGGTCATCGCAGCGGTGAAAGTGGGGAGATTTCCTGCATAGCCGGATCCAACATTCCCTACCTGAAAACCGCCAGCAGGAAGGTAGATGTAGTTCTGGCCGCCGATGTTTGAGACTGTAGCGTTCGGGCTGCTGCCGAATCCGGCATTGGCCCAACCATCAGAGGTATTATCAGAGAAATTAAAAAGAACCGACTGGCCTTGCGCTTGAACCGCTCCAAGACCAAGAAGGGCAACCGCCGCTGCCAGGCTGGTGATCTTCGTTTTGTTACCATTGATAGTTAGGATTTTCATAAGGCTTTTGATTGAGTTGTGTTGCTTCTATGGCCGTATCCTAGGGAAAAGTCTTCCGCTTGTCAAGAACGTTCAGGCACGTTTGCTTCACTGCTGTTGTATTTTTGTGTCATCAAAATTGACTACACGATGTCCCCGGGCGGGTCGAAGTGATGCAAAATTGGGGTTTAATGCGCGGCAAATCCACGGTCAGATTGATTTGACGGCCACCGACAGCGAATGGACAAATTCACCAACCGTATTGACCAGTTCCGGTGACTTTCCGTGTTCGGCGATTTGATTCACCACCGCGCTGCCGACGACGACGGCGTCCGCGTTTTGCGCAACGAGTTTCGCCTGTTCAGGATTTGAAATGCCAAAGCCGACGGCAATCGGTAAATTCGTATGCGCCCGGATCTTGGCGACCTGCGACGCGAGGTTCGACGCAACTTTGCTTTGCATTCCGGTCACGCCTTCGCGCGAGATGTAATAAATAAATCCACTGCCGCGCTTGACGATGAATTCCATGCGGTCTTCCGGCGTGGTCGGCGCGACGAGGTAAATGTGGCAGAGGCCGGCCTGCTTCATCAGCGTTTCGTAATTGTCTGATTCTTCCGGCGGTAAATCCAACACGAGCAAACCGTCCACGCCCGCCTTCACGGCGGCGGAAATAAATTTTCCCAGGCCAGCCTTGTGAATCAGATTGAAATAAATGTAGAGGACAATCGGGATTTGCGAGTCCTGGCGGATGGCGGCCACGGTCGCCAAAAGTTTCGGCGGCGTGGTGCCGGATTCCAGACCGCGCTGCGCGGCAAGCTGGTTCACCAGACCGTCGGCCAGCGGATCGCTGAACGGCACGCCGAGTTCCAAAATATCCACGCCCGCTTTGTCGAAGGCCAAAGCCAGTTCGCGCGTGGCGGCGAGGTTCGGGTCGCCCGCGCCGATATAGACGACGAAGCATTTTTTGCCGGCGTTTTTCAACCAGGCGAATTTTTCAACGATGCGGTTCATCTGGCGGGAGTTTCAAGTTTCAGGTTTGAAGTTTCAAGCGGCAAGTTTTTGGCGGGGCGATCCGATGAGCCTGGGTTCAACGGCCATTTTGGAGTTGTATTTTCAGAAATGTTTTGGCTAATTGATTCCATTCGGAAATAAATCATATGAAAAATCCTTTTTTAAGGCTGGCAGTTCTGGCGTTGATTTTTCTTGCCGGTCACATTGCCCAATCTGCCACCATCACCTGGACGAACATTGCGGGCGGGGATTGGAACGACACGAACAATTGGAACTTGCATCAAGTTCCCGGCCCGGCGGACACGGCGGTTTTGAGCATCGATCTGGCCGGTTCATTGACCGTGCCGACAAACAGCGCGCTGCACTGGACGGGCGGCAGTGTGACGGGCGGATTGCTGACAGTTTCGTCCAACGCCGTAATCAACTGGTCGGGCGGAGATTTGAGCGGCGGTTCATTGACGGTGGCGCAAGGTGGAACGTTGACCGTTTCCAACACCGTAAGTTTTGGCTACAACGCGGGAAATTATACTGCCGTTCCGAATGGCGGTTTTCTGACGAACAACGGAACCGTCATTTGGGCGGCGAGCATCAATGGCTACGGCGCATCGGTGATTCAGAACGCGGGACTCTGGCAATTCACAACCGACGGCACAATCTCCACTCAATTCGGCACAAACACTTTCATCAATGTCGGAACTTTGCAAAAAACCGGCGGCACGGGCACGTCAACCATCAATTGGAACGTCGTCAGCGGCGGCGAGATTGACACACTTACTGGAAAGTTGACCCTGAATTTTTTTGGCGCCGGCACATTGCAAGGCACGGTCAATCTTAGCGGCGGCTCGCTCAAAGGAGCGTTAATCATCGAATCGAACTCCGTTGTCAACTGGTCAGGCGGCACGATTGGCGGCGGGTTGAACATTTCATCCAACGCGGTGATGAACTGGGGGGCGGGCGGAGACGTGAGCGGCGGCTCATTGACCGTGGCGCAAGGTGGAACGTTGACCGTTTCCAACACCGTAAGTTTTGGCTACAACGCGGGAAATTATACAGCCGTTCCCGACGGCGGATTTCTGACCAACAACGGCACGGTGATTTGGGCGGCCAATAACGGTTATGGTTACGGCGGCGGCTCGACGATTTACAACGCGGGACTCTGGCAATTCACAACCGACGGCACAATCTCCACTCAATTCGGCACAAACACTTTCATTAATGTCGGAACTTTGCAAAAAACCGGCGGCACGGGCACGTCAACCATCGCCTGGAATTTCAGCAGCACCGGCACGATTGACACGACCGCCGGATTGCTCGCTCTGAATTGGAAGGGTTTCAGCACATTGCACGGGAATTTTACTTTTTCAGGAATCATCGCGGTTCCGTTGACGATTTCTTCGGGCGCAACAATGAATTGGTCGGGTGGAGATTTGAGCGGCGGCTCGCTGACGGTCGCATCGGGCGCAACGCTGACCGTTTCCAACACGGTGACTTTTGGCTACAACGCGGGAAATTATACTGCCGTTCCGAATGGCGGATTTCTGACGAACAACGGCACGGTGATCTGGGCGGCAAATAATGGTTACGGCTACGGCGGCGGCTCGACGATTTACAACGCGGGATTCTGGCAATTGCCAACCGACGGCACAATCTCCAGCCAATTCGGCACAAACACTTTCATCAATGTCGGAACTTTGCAAAAAACCGGCGGCACGGGGCAAAGTTCGTTTACCTGGAATTTCATCAACGACGACGGCACGTTGAACACGCCCAGCGGTTCATTCAATTTCGCAAACTGGACCGGCAATGGCGTGATCAATGGAAACGTGACTTTCTCCGGCGTGATCAATGGAATCATCGCTTCCAATACGGTGGTGCATTGGTCCGGCGGAGATTTGAGCGGCAGATCCGTGACGGTGGCGCAAGGCGGAACACTGACCGTTTCCAACACGGTGACTTTTGGCTATAACGCGGGAAATTATTCCGCCGTTCCCAACGGTGGTTTTCTGACGAACAACGGCACGGTGATCTGGGCGGCGGCCAACGGCTACGGCTACGGCGGCTCGACGATTTACAACGCGGGCCTCTGGCAATTGACAACCGACGGCGATTTGTCCTCGCAATTCGGCACGAACAATTTCATCAACACCGGCACGCTGGAAAAAACCGGCGGCATAAATACTTCAACCGTCGGCTGGAATTTTAGCAATGCCGGAACGGTTGATATTCAAACCGGAAGCATATCTGTGCCAAAACTTTTTGTTCAGACCGGCGGACTGACCTTGCTCGACGGCGGCAATCTGCAAGTGCCCGCCGGATTTGTTTTACAAGGTGGCACATTGGCTGGAACCAACGCGGTCTTTGGCAGTGTTACGAACGGTGGCATAGTCGCCCCCGGCCTTTCGACCGGCAAACTCACGATCAGTGGCAGTTACACGCAGACAACCAATGGCACATTATATGTCGAATTGGCAGGCACGAACGCGGGCACGAATTTTGACCTGCTCGCGGTGACGGGTTTTCCCGGAACCGCAAATCTTGCGGGCGCATTGCAGGTGGTGCTTGCGAATGGATTTTATCCTTTGCCCAACACGACGTTCACATTTCTCAACGCCGGTTCCGTCGCCAACACTTTCGACGAATTTAATTATCCCTCCAACGATGTCGGCATGAGCGTGAGTTACGCGACGGCGAGCGCGACCGTTCACGTCATCAACGTGCATCCGGTGCTGCCGCTGTTGGGAAGCCAGACGCTGGACGAACAAACATTGCTCACCGTCAACGCCGCCGCCACCGACGCCGACACGCCGCCGCAAACGCTCACTTATTCGCTGACCAATTCCCCGTCCGGCGCATCCGTTGATTCGAGCGGAGTCATTTCCTGGACGCCCGCCGAAGATCAAGGGCCAGCCACGACCAATATCACGGTGATCGTAAAAGACAACGGAACTCCGAACCTCGCCGTCGCAACCACTTTTCAAGTGACCGTCAATGAAGTGAACGTCGCGCCAGTTCTGACAGTCCCGCCGGATCAAACAATGAATGAGCAGACGCCGTTGAATATATTTGCCACCGCGACCGATTCGGACATTCCCGCAAATCCGTTAACCTTTGCGTTGGTCAGTGGCCCGCCGAATCTCGCCGTCGCCGCGAATGGAAATATCACATGGACGCCGACTGAAGCGCAAGGCCCCGGCGTTTATACCGTGTTTGTGAAAGTTTCAGACAGCAGCCCGGCGGCGGTCAATGCGACCTCATTGAGCGCGACCAACAGTTTTCAAATCACCGTCAATGAAGTGAACGTCGCACCGGTGCTGGGAACGCTGAATAATTTCACCGTCAATCCGGGCCAGACCGTCAGCTTCACCGCCACCGTCACGGATGCCGACATTCCGGCGAACACATTGACCTTCACTCTCGTCAGCTCGTCCGCCGGCGCGGCCATTGGCGGCGGCGGATTATTTAATTGGAGAGTGCCCGTTTCATTTGCGAATTCCACCAACGCCGTGCAAGTGCGCGTGACCGACAACGGCTCGCCGAATTTGAGCGACACAAAATCGTTCAACGTCATCGTGAATCCGCTCGCGGCGGTGATTTTAACCGCGCTTAGTTACACGAACAACCAGTTCACGTTGCAAGTCAATGGCACAACCGGACCGGACTACATTATTTCGGCAAGCACGAACCTGATACAATGGACGGATGTGTTCACGAACCATTCGTCAATCACGCCGTTCCAGTATTCAACCGGGGCTTTGTCGAAGGATCAGTTTTATCGCGCCCGGCTCGCACCCTGACCGGCAGTTCCAAGTTTCAGATTTGAAGTTTCACCGGCCGGTTTTTTGAAAATTTGTGACGAGGCATTTGCATTGCAAAACCAAGGCCGGCGGACTAGAACTGGCGGCACGGCCAATCGCCGGGAAGCTTATGAAACAAAAAATTTCTTTGGTGGCAGCCACGGTCTTGCTGGCCGGTTTATGTCCGGCCATCAGTTTGCCTGTGGACGGGCAAAAGCTGGCGGTGGCCGACAATGGTTTCGCTTTCAAGCTGCTCCAGCAGCTCGCCAAAACGCGGCCGGTCGCGAACATTTTCATTTCGCCTTACAGTGCCGCGACCGTTTTGCAGATGGTCGGCAACGGCGCCGCCGGCCAGACCCGGACCGAAATGCAGCAGGTTTTGGGAACGACGGGCTTGTCTGCCGACGCCGTGAGCGCGGCCAACCAGGACATCGCGCAATCGCTCAACAACGGGAACACCAATGTCATTCTTACGACGGCGAATGCCATCTGGTATCGGCAGGGTGCGCCGGTGAGACATGAGTTCATCGCGCGCAACCGGCAGTTCTTCGGTGCCACCGTGGACGCGCTCAATTTTGCCGACCCGCATTGCGTGGACATCATTAACGCCTGGGCCAAAAAGAAAACGCACGGGAAGATCGCGCGCATTGCGGATGGCATGATTGATCCAGTTTACACCCGGCTGTTCCTCGCCAATGCAGTTTATTTCAAAGGCAAGTGGGCGGATCCGTTTGAAGCGAGGGATACAAAAGACCGGCCATTTTATCTGCGCGGCGGCGGACAGAAAATTATTCCGATGATGACGCAGTCGAAAACTTTCACCTACCGGCGCGGGACGGGTTATCAAGCGGTGCGGCTGCCTTACGAAGGCGAAAATCTGGCGATGTATGTTTTTCTGCCGGACACCAATTCCAGCCCGGAGAAACTGCTTGGCCTCATGAGCGGCGACACTTGGCAAAGAATCACCAAGCCCGGCTTCAGCGAGAAAGACGGAACGCTCGTGCTGCCCAAGTTCAAACTTGAATATAGCGTGGAACTGAATCAACCGTTGAAAGCGATGGGAATGAAAAGGGCGTTCGATCCCGTCGGCGCGGATTTTTCCGGCATCGCACCGCAGCTTTTCATCTCGGACGCCCGGCAGAAGACGTTTGTGGAAGTGAAGGAAGAAGGCACCGAGGCGGCGGCGGTGACTGCGATAGGCGTGCAGTCCAGCGCCATGATGATGCCACCGCCCAATCCATTTCAGATGATTGTGGACCGGCCGTTTCTGTTGTTGATTGAGGACAACCAGACAGAAACGATTTTATTCATGGGCGTCCTGTTTGATCCGCAGACGAATTAGTGGCATTTGGAGCGCGGGCTTCTGCCCGCTTCAACTTGCGAATTGCTTTGAGTGGTGAAGCGGCATAAATGCCGCGCTCCGCAAATAGGGCATTGTCGTCGCACAGCACGTCGCACAGCAGATTTGACCGCGCGCCAATTTTTTCGCACACTCACCGCATGGCAAGCAGTTTTGGACAATTGTTCCGCATCTCGACTTGGGGCGAATCGCATGGCGGCGGCGTGGGCGTCGTCGTGGACGGCTGCCCGCCGCGCCTGAAGCTTTCCGAGGCGGACATCCAGCCGGATTTGGATCGTCGCCGGCCTGGCCAGTCCAAGATCGTCACACCGCGCAAGGAATCTGACACGGTGCAAATTCTTTCCGGCATGTTCGGCGGCCAGACGCTCGGCACGCCGATTTGTCTGTGGGTGAAAAATGAAGACGCGCGGCCTGAAGCGTATTCGGAAATGAAAACGAAATTCCGCCCGTCGCACGCGGATTTCACCTATTTCGCCAAATACGGCATCCGCGCCTGGGCCGGCGGCGGCCGCGCGAGCGCGCGCGAGACGGTTGGCCGCGTGGCTGCGGGTGCGATTGCGAAGAAAATTTTGCGCGAGAAATTCGGCGTGGAAACGCTGGCCTACGTCAAGCAGGTGCAAAAAATCATCGCCGAAGTTGATCCCGAAAAGGTGAAGCTCAAAGATGTTGAATCCAACATCGTCCGTTGTCCCGATCCGAAAGCGGCGGAGCGCATGATCCGGCTCATCGAAAAAATGCGGCGCGATGGCAACACCGTCGGCGGCATCGTGGAAGGCATTGCGCGCGGCGTGCCCGCCGGCTGGGGCGAGCCGGTGTTCGACAAGCTCGAAGCGGATCTGGCCAAGGCGATGTTGAGCCTGCCCGCGTGTAAAGGTTTTGAAAGCGGCGACGGCTTCAGCGGCATTTTGCTGACCGGCTTGGAGCACAACGACGCCTTCCGTTCGCGGGGTAAAAAAGTTTTTACCACGACCAACCGTTCCGGCGGCATCCAGGGCGGCATCTCGAACGGCGAAACGATTTTTTTTCGAGCGGCGTTCAAGCCCGTCGCCACCGTCATGCAACCGCAGGACACGGTGGACACACAATTTCACAACATCACGCTCAAGGGACGCGGCCGCCACGACCCGTGCGTGCTGCCGCGCGCCGTGCCGATGATTGAAGCGATGACCGCGCTCGTGCTCGTGGATCACGCGTTGCGCCAGCGGGCGCAGTGTGGTTAAGTGTAGTGATCGAACCTGTGGCCGGATCATTCGGCGCACAGGCCGACGCTGCATGTGCTGATTTATGCCAGAAAAACCTCTCAAAGACGTTCCGCGCGATGTGCGGCAGCTGTTCACCAAGGCCGCCGACACGGCGCAGCGGGAAAACTACGATTACGCGATCACGATGTTCTGCCAGGTGCTGGAGCGCGAGCCGGGTTTTTTTGAAGCCCGCAAGGCGCTGCGCATCGCGCAGGCCAAAAAAGGCGGCGGCGCCAGCACGGGCTTTTTCAAAAAAATGATGAGCAACGCCGGTTCGTCGCCGCAGATCGCCAAGGCGAAAATGGCGTTGAACAAAAATCCCGGCGAGGCCATGGCCATTGCCGAGCAGATCTTGAACGGCGACCCGAACAATTCCTTCGCGCACCGCATCATCGTGGACGCGGCGCAGGCGCTGGATTTGAAGCAGACGGCGGCGTTGTCGCTCGAAACCCTGGTGCATAATTCCCCGAAGGACAAGTCGCTCGTCGTTGAGTTTGCCAACACCGTCGCGGAGTCCGGTGTCAGCGCCGGCGTCGCCGAAAAATATCTCGACGACCTCATCCGCACGACGCCTTACGATCCCGACTTGCAGCAGGCGCAAAAAAACCTTTCCGCGCACCGGACGATGGACGAGGGCGGTTACGGCGCGCTGGCCGGCGGCGAAGGTTCCTTCCGCGACATCTTGAAGAACAAGGAGGAGGCCGTGACGCTCGAACAGGAAAAGCGCGTGCAGAAATCCGAGGACACCGCCGAGCGGCTCATCGCCGAATACGAAACGCGCCTCCCCAACGAACCCGGCAACCTCAAGCTCATGCGCTCGCTCGCGGAACTTTACACGCAGAAAAACCGCTTCATTCCCGCGCTCGAACTTTACCAGCGCATCAAAGGCTCCGAGATGGGCAGCGACGCCACGCTGGACCGCGCCATCGCCGACACCACGCTGCGCAAGTTTGATTTCCAGATCGCGCAGCTCAACCCCTTTGCGCCCGACCTGGCCGAGCAGACCGCCCGCATCTCGGCGGAGAAGACCGTTTTCCAGCTCGCCGAATGCCAGCAGCGCGTGGAGAAATATCCCACCGATCTCGCCATCCGCTATGAACTGGGCCAGCTCTATTTCGTGGCGGGCAAGATCAACGAGGCCATCGTCGAATTTCAAAAGGCGCAGAACAACCCAAACAAGAAGATCGGCGCGATGAACTTTCTCGCGCAATGTTTCGCCAGGCGCAAGATGTTCGACTCCGCCGTCCGCAAGTTTCAGGACGCCATCAAGGAAAAGCCCGGCTTCGACGACGAGAAGAAGGAACTCATCTACAATCTTGGCTGCGCGTTCGAGAGCATGGGCAAAAAGACGGAGGCCAACGAGCAATTCGTGATGATTTGGGAAACGGATGCCGGTTACAAGGATGTCGCCGCCAAGGTGGATGCGTTTTACGCCGGGCAATGAACGGATGTCCCGCGGCGTTTGCGCCAACCTCGGGCGCTGACGAACAGGGGCGGGAAATCTGTTCCTTTTCCGTCGTCCCGCTGCGGATGATTTGATTCGACCAGCCGCCATCTTGATTTGTCCAACGCATGGCCGAATCCTGGTCATGGAACAGTTGCCACTTAAAATCCAGATGCTAGAATGGGTTTATGACAATTGAACTGCCGGACGTGAAGATTGGTTCGCAGCCGCTGACGAGCGAGCAGGCGCGGATTGAAATTGCCTGCGGGCTTTATGCGGGCTGGAAAGCCACCATGACGCAAGCCGCAAGGATCGCCGGGATGCCGAGAGTTTTGTTCATGACAGAACTCGGCAGGCGCAAAATCCCCCGCCAATACCGCGTTGAAGACATTGAACATGACATGCGGATGGCGGAAAAACTTGCCGCGAAAAAGATTTTCGCATGATTGTCGTCAGCGACACATCCCCGCTCACCACGCTGCTCCAAATCGGCAAGGTGGATTTGCTTCAAAAGCTATATGGTGAAGTTTTAATTCCCGAAGCGGTTCGGGGGGAGCTGTTCATTACGCATCAATCGTTGCCGGGATTTTTTCTGTGTGTTTCCGTCACCGATCGCCAAGCGGTGACCCGGCTGCTGGTGGAACTTGATCCCGGCGAAGCCGAGGCCATTGTTCTGGCAAAGGAAAGGCACGCCGACGTTTTATTGATTGACGAGCTTGAAGGACGGAATGTCGCGGCGCGCGAGGGGCTTCCTTTCGTCGGATTGCTGGGTGTTCTCGGTCAGGCAAAATTAAAAGGCTTCCTTCCTTCAGTTCGCGATGTTCTGCGGGAAATTGAAAACGAAACAACTTTTTTTCTTTCACAAGAAATGGAAAATCTGGCTCTGAAACTGGCCGGTGAATTATGACTCATTCTGTAAACTTGAACGAAATTCCCTCCATCCCGCCCGGCGTCACCCTTACGACGCTCGATAACGGCCTGACCATCATCGTCCGCGAGGACCACAATGCGCCGGTCGTCTCCGCGCAGGCGTGGGCGATGTCCGGCAGCATCCATGAAGGCGCATGGCTCGGCGCGGGACTGTCGCATGTGCTCGAACATATGCTGTTCAAAGGCACCACCACGCGCCCCGGCAGCCGCATTGACCAGGAAGTGCAGGAAGCCGGCGGCTACATGAACGCCTACACGAGCTTCGACCGCACGGTCTATCACATTGACGTGCCCAACACCGGCGCGGTGAAGGCGGTTGATATTTTGTGCGACATCATGCAGCACGCGACGCTGCCGCCGGCCGAACTGGCGAAGGAAATGGATGTCATCCGCCGCGAAATGGACATGTGCCATGATGATCCGGGCCGCCGCGCGAGCCGTCGCCTGTTTGAAACGGCTTACACGAAAAGCCCGTATCGCTTCACCATCATTGGCTATCCCGACATCTTCAACGAAGTGAAGCCGGACGACATCCGCAATTATTACACCGAAAAATATGCGCCGAACAACATCTTCTATGTCGTCGCCGGCGATGTAAAAAATGACGAGGTCGTCGCCCAAATAAAAAACGCCTACGCCAAAAGCAAATCGAAAGCGATGCCGCCGATGGTTTTGCCGCTCGAACCGCAGCAGACCGCGTCGCGCGAAATCATCGAGGAATCGCCCGTCGAACTCGGCCATGTTCATTTCGCGTGGCACATCCCCGAACTTCGCCACGCCGACGTGCCGGTGCTGGATGTCCTCGCCGTGCTGCTCGGCAGCGGACGCAGCTCGCGTCTCTTCCAGCAAGTCCGCGAGAAACAAGGCGTGGTTCATCATGTGGACGCATGGACTTACAGCCCCGGTTTACCGGGACTTTTCGGCGTCAGCGCCGTCGTGGACGGCGAACAGTTTGAAGCCGCGAACGCCGCGATCCTGGCCGAGATCGAAAAAATAAAATCGCTTTCCGTTTCCGCCGATGAATTGCCCAAGGCCATCAAGCAGTTCATTTCCGCCACGCTGTCCGCGCGCAAGACGATGGAAGGCCAGGCGCAAAACCTCGGCGGCAACTGGCTCGCCGCAAACGACCTGAATTTCTCCGAGCGTTATCTCGCCGCCGTCAAGCACGTCACCACCGCCGATGTCCAGCGCGTCGCCCGCCAGTATCTCACGCCGGAAAACCGCACGCTTTACGCGCTTTTGCCGGAAGGCGCCGCGCCCAAAGCCAGGGCGAACGTCGAGACGAATCACGACAACGCCATCCAGAAAATTGTTTTGCCGAACGGCCTGACGCTGCTGGTGAAGGAGGATCATCGCCTGCCGTTCGTGGAATTCCGCGCCGTGTTCCATGGCGGCGTCCTCGCCGAGACGCCGGAGGACAACGGCACCACGATGCTGCTCGCCAGGATGCTGATCAAAGGCACGCCGACTCGCAGCGCGGAAAAGATCGCGACGGAGATCGAATCCGTCGGTGGCAGTCTGGACACCTACGGCGGCAACAACAGCTTTGGCATCAACGCCGAGGTTTTGAGCGAGGATTTCGCCACCGGCCTGAACCTGCTTGCCGATGTCATCTTGAATCCCATTTTTCCCGCCAACGAACTGGAGCGCGAAAAGGAAATTCAGATCGCCGGCATCCGCTCGCGCAAAGACGAATTGCTCAAGAGTGCAAGCCTCGCCATGCGCCGCGCGCTGTTCGGCAATATCGGCTACGGCTTGGATTCCCTCGGCTCCGAGGAATCGCTGGCGCGTATTTCCATCGCCGGCCTGAAGACATTCCAGCATAAACTCACGGTGCCAAACAATTGCGTGCTCGCGATTTTTGGCGATGTGAAGGTTGACGAGGTCCAGGCCGCGGTGGAAACCGCTTTTGCCGGATGGAAATCAAACATGGCTTCAACCTTTCATCTTCAATCATTGGTTTTCAACTCGGTAAAACGTGTCGAGGAAACGCGCGACAAAAAGCAGGCCGTCCTCGTCATCGGTTTTCCCGGCACAACGATGGACAACGATGACCGTTACGCGCTCGATTTGTTGCAGGAATGTTGCAGCGACCTCGGCTCGCGGCTGTTTTTGCGCATCCGCGAGCAGCTTGGCCTGGCTTATTACGTCGGCGCGCAAAACTTCGCCGGTCTCGTGCCAGGCTACTTTGCGTTTTATACCGGCACCGAACCAACCAAGGCCGCGCAGGTGGAAACTGAATTGCTCAAGGAAGCGGAACTTTTGCGCAAGGAAGGTTTGACCGCCGAGGAATTGAAGCGCGCCAAGGCCAAGATCATCGGCCAGAAAAAAATCTCCCGGGCCGATCTCGGCAACCTCGCTTCGACTTCCGCCCTGGACGAACTTTACGGACTCGGCTGGCAGCGCGCCGAACTGGACGACGCCAAATACGAGGCCGTCACGCTGGAACAGGCGAAAGCCGCCGCGCAAAAATATCTCAAGCCCGATGCGTTCGTGGTTTCCATCGTGAAACCGGAGAAATAGATTTTCGATTGCAGCGGCTTTCGGCAGAAAGCCGGAAACTCTTTTGAAATGCAGCGCTCTGCCGAGACGCCGCTACATAAGTGATGAAAAAGATCGCCATCGTTCTGTTCGCCTTGATTTGCCTGACGTTTCGCGCACTTTGCGCTGACGCGGATTACAAGCTTGTCCGCATCGAAACACTGGCGAACGCCGTGCGCGTCCGCCTGCCGCTTACCGACGTGACGGGAAAAGTCCGCGTGAAAGAAAAATCTTCCGACGGCTTCGGGTTGCCCGTCGCGCCCTCCAAAACCGTTCTTGGTGAAAAGCATTATCTCGAATGGCAGATCGGCTACGACACGCCGGAGGCAAAAGACATCAGTGTCGTTCCTGAAATTAAATTCCTCCGCAATGGCGAAACCAAATACGGCCACGAACTTTCTAAAATCATTTTTGAAGCGGTGCGGTTTGGAATTCTTTCGACCAACGACCTTGTGCGTGAAATGGAAGCGTTGAAAAAAGTTCAGCCGAGCGAGTTTGAAGAAAGCCAGGCCGTGCAAGTTGAAGTTTCAACCAACGCCGCAGCGGACGGATTTCAAAGCGCCGTCCAGCGGTTGCCGCAGTTCACCAAATCCACGCCGCACGGCTGGGTGCAAATCCAGCTCAAGCAGAAGCAGCGCGCCGTCGGTTATCAGGCGATGGTCTATGTCTGCCTGCCGATGGCTGAAGTGCTGGCGATGGACGGCTTGCCGCGCAAACCCGGCAGCGCCAAATCCAAGGAGACGGTTTATTACGACTTCACCCGCGCGAACTCCGATCTGCTGCTCGACATCATCCACGCCTTCGGCATCGCGTCGCAGCAGCACAACGCGGACATCCGGCAGATTCTTGGAAAAATTTTGGAAACGCACGGCCATTGACGCGCGCCGCGATTTTTTTGAAGGCCGCGCCCCCTTCCGCCGGGGGAATTTATTTTTCCCAATGCCCGAACCTGTCAGCGGGAATTTTTGCGCCGTCCGGATAAACGAGATAAACCGCATTGTGCGATTTCGTCCATGAATGGATGACGTCCGCGCGCCGGTAAATGTGCCGGACGGATTCGCCTTTTTCCAGCCGCGTCGCCGGATCATTGATGACCACATCGCCGTTCTTTGTGAAGCCGATGCAGACAATCAAATGGCCGTCGGCATCAAACGGCCGGCCCGGCTGAAGCCAGTCCCAGCGCGCGGAAAGTATCACGGGAATGCCCGCCGCAATCCAGTCTTCCACTTCCGTCAAATCGTCGATGCGCGTGACATAACTTCTCATGCCGATGAAACTGCCGGCAAACGCGGTGTTGAAAGGCCAGTTGCCAGTGCCGGCAAAATCATCGTCATAAACCGCCGCCGCGACTTCCGGCACGGTCAGATTCATTTCCGGGCGGTTCAAAATTTCCGCCCAGCGCGATAAAACCATCGAAAGCGACGTCGGGCTGCACCAGCCTTTTTCATTGGGATAACCATGCTGCGAATGTTCCGGCGTGGGAATGATTTTTCCCCACGCCGCGCAGTTTGGCGGCCGCGTGGCGGGCAACACTCTGGTGTTGGAAAATGACAGGCCGAGAAATTTTAATTTCGGCAATGCGCCGTTGGTTCCGCCCAGCGTCACGCGAATTCGCGCGGCGTCCGCCGGCTGCGTCAAAATCAAAGTGTCCGTGTCCACGCTGCCGTCGGCGTCTTTCTGGCCGCGAACGCTCGTGCGCGGAAAAATTTTGTTGTCCAAAGACCAGTTGCCGAGCGTGTAAAATTTTGTCTGGTGATCCGGCAAATTCGCGCCCGCCTCGATTTTCAAAAATGTTCCGGCCGGCGCGTCGGCGTTCCATGAAACGATGAGTTCGTTCCAAGGAATCTGGGCTTTGATTTCCGGTGACAACAATACGATTTGATCATCGCGTTGCGAACTGGTGAATGTCGAAAAATTTGTCAGCCCCGTGAACCGGCTGAAATCACTCGTCGGAATCGAGGGCGTGCTTTTGCAGCCGGATAAGATTCCAGCGGCCAGCAGCAGCCCGATGTTGAAGCATCTGAACATTATCGCTCATCTTTGCGGCATGCCCGCGCAAAGTCCAGCCCCTGATTTGGTGTTCACGCTGGATTATAATTCAGCCACGGGCCGAGCCAGCGCTCCATTTCGGAAACGGATTTGGATTTCCGCGTGGCCAAGTCTTCGATCTGATCTTTGCCGAGTTTGCCGACGGCGAAATATCTGGATTCAGGATGCGCGAAATAGAGTCCGCTCACCGAACTGCCCGGCCACATGGCGAAACTTTCCGTCAGCTTGATGCCAGTGTTTTTTTCAGCGTCGAGCAGTTGCCAGAGAATTTCCTTTTCCGTGTGGTCGGGACAGGCGGGATAACCCGCCGCCGGACGGATGCCGCGATATTTTTCTTCAATCAAATCTTCCGTGGTGAGATTTTCATTTTTTCCAAAACCCCATTCGTCGCGGGCGCGCTGGTGCAAAAATTCCGCAAACGCCTCGGCCAACCGGTCCGCCAATGCTTCGGCCATGATGGCGTTATAGTCGTCGTTGTCGGCCTTGAATTTTTCGACAAGTTCTTTCAGATGATGGCCGCTGGTCACAGCAAACGCGCCGATGTAATCTCGTAGGACAGGCGTCGCGCCTGTCTCACTCTTTTCTGAAATGTCAGAGACAGGCGCGACGCCTGTCCTACGTTTCGGTGCAATAAAATCCGCGAGGCACCAGTTCGGCGTGCCGTCGCCTTTTTCAATTTGTTGCCGCAGAAAATGAAGCCTGGTCAAAACCTTCGTGCGCGACTCGTCGGTGTAAAGTTCCACGTCGTCGCCCACCCGGTTCGCCGGAAAAAAACCGTGGACGCCGCGCGGCTGGATCAGTTTTTGGCTGGTGATTTTTTCCAGCAATGTTTGCGCGTCGGCAAAAAGTTTGCGCGCCTCTTCGCCATGTTTTTCGTGCGTCAAAATTTTCGGATAAACGCCACGCAGTTCCCAGGTGTGGAAAAACGGCGACCAGTCAATGAACTTCACCAGTTCCGCCAGCGCAGGCTCAATCGTTTTGGTGCCGGTAAGTTCAGGTTTCGGCAAATCGTCATACGTCAGCTTCGGCGCGTTGGCGCGCGCGGCTTCAAGCGAAAGCAATTTCACCTGCGAGCCGGCGTGATGCGCGCGGGCTTTTGCATAATCTTCGCGAAGCTGTTTCACGAATGGCGCCTTGCCATCCGTGCTCAACAAGCTGCTGACCACCGGCACCGCGCGGCTCGCATCGAGGACGTGGACGACCGGTTCGCTGTAATGCTGTGCGACTTTGACGGCGGTGTGAGTGCGGCTCGTCGTCGCGCCGCCGATGAGCAGCGGCACTTTGAAATTTTGTCGTTCCATCTCGCGCGCGACGTGAACCATTTCGTCGAGCGAAGGCGTGATAAGCCCGCTCAAACCGATGATGTCGGCATCTTCCAATTTCGCGCGCTCCAGAATTTTTTCGCACGGAACCATCACGCCAAGGTCAATGACTTCGTAGTTGTTGCACGCAAGCACGACGCCGACGATGTTCTTGCCGATGTCATGCACGTCGCCTTTGACAGTTGCCAAAACAATTTTGCCTTGGGCTTTCACAACTTCGCCGCGCGCGGCCATCGCCGCCTTTTCGGCTTCCATGAACGGCGTGAGATACGCGACGGATTTTTTCATCACGCGCGCGGACTTCACGACCTGCGGCAAAAACATTTTGCCCGCGCCAAACAGATCGCCGACGACGCTCATGCCCGCCATCAACGGGCCTTCGATGACCAAGAGCGGCTTGCCATATTTCGCGAGCGCTTCCGCCGTGTCGGCGTCAACATAAGCGTCAATGCCTTTCACGAGTGAGTGCGAGAGGCGTTCTTCAATCGTGCCTTTGCGCCATTCTTCCTCGACTTTTTTGTCGCTCGCGGTGGTTCCCGCGCTGGCGGCTTTGAGCTTTTCGCCATGCACGACGAGTCGCTCGGTCGCGTCCGGACGGCGGTTGAGCAAAACATCTTCCACCAGCTCTTTCAACTCCGGCTCGATCTCCTCATAAACTTCCAACATCCCGGCATTGACGATGCCCATGTCCATGCCGGCTTGAATCGCGTGGAAAAGAAATGCGCTGTGCATCGCCTCGCGCACCGGATTGTTGCCGCGGAAACTGAACGACACGTTCGACAGACCGCCGCTGACTTTCGCGTGCGGCAGATTGTTTTTGATCCAACGCGTGGCTTCGATGAAGTCCACAGCATAATTATTGTGCTCTTCAATGCCCGTGCCGACGGTCAAAATATTCGGATCAAAAATGATGTCCTCGGGCGGAAAGCCGACTTCGTCCACGAGAATTTTGTAAGCGCGTTCGCAGATGCGAATCTTGTCGGCGAGCGTCGCGGCCTGGCCTTGTTCGTCGAACGCCATCACGACGACCGCCGCGCCGTATTTCAAAACCTTGGCGGCGTGTTCGTGGAACTTCGCCTCGCCTTCCTTCATCGAAATGGAATTCACGATGCCTTTGCCTTGAACACATTTCAGGCCCGCTTCGATGACTTCCCACTTGGACGAATCCACCATGAACGGAACTTTGGCGACTTCCGGTTCGCTACCGAGCAGTTGCAGATAGCGCGTCATCGCCGCGACGCCGTCAATCATCCCTTCGTCCATGCAGATGTCTATGATGTTCGCGCCGTTCTCAATCTGCTGGCGAGCGATGGCGACGGCCTCCTCGAATTTATTTTCCTTGATGAATTTTGCAAACTTCGGCGAACCCGCGACGTTCGTGCGTTCGCCGATCATGATGAACGATCCAATCTGCTGCGTGAACGGCTGCGAACCCGAAAGGCGCAATGGTAATGTTTCAATTTTGGGGAGCGCACGCGTCTCGCGTGCTGAATCCGGTGTCGCGCCGGATTCTCGTTCAACTGACTTTTCTTCCGGCGAGGAGTTTGTGGAACGAAGTTGTCGGCGAGGCGCCGACAACGGCGAGCGAGACGCTCGCGCTCCTGAAAATTCTCGCGCATATTTTCCTTCCAGCGCCTTTGCAATTGCAGCAATATGCTCCGGCGTGTTGCCGCAGCAGCCGCCGGCGATGTTCAGCAAGCCGCTTTGCGCAAATTCGCCGAGAAAATTTCCCATGTCTTCCGGCTTCAGATCGAAACCGGTCGGCGACAGCGGATTTGGCAAACCCGCGTTCGGATAGCAGGAAATCGCCGTGTTGGATTTTTCCGCAAGCTCGGCGAGAAATGGCCTCATCAAATCCGGGCCGAGCGAGCAGTTCAAGCCGACGGCAATCGGCTTGACGTGTTTCACCGCGTTCCAAAAAGCCTCGACCGTCTGCGCGGAAATCATTGTTTCACCGCCGCGCCCGACGGCAGCGGAAATCATGATCGGCAGATTTTTTTTCTCCGACGCGAACACTTCCTGAATTGCCACCAGCGCGGCCTTGGCGTTGAGCGAATCAAAGATTGTTTCCACGAGCAAAAGATCCGAGCCACCGGCAATAAGCGCGCGAACTTGGTTGGCGTAAGCCGCCTTGACCTGATCGAATGTGCAGACGCGAAAACCAGCGTCATCGGCGTCCGGCGAATTGGAAAGTGAAACCGTCAGCGGGCCAATCGCGCCTGCGACGAAACGCGGCCGACCGGTTTTATTCGCGATGCGGTCACACCATTCGCGGCATTGCTTGGCGGATTGCTCGTTGATTTCCCACGCGAGGTCGTTGAGAAATTTATTCTCGATGACACCCTGATAAAACGCCGGGTCTTTGCGCCCGCCGCGTTCGCGCGGGTCGTCCACGAAGAATTCGCTCTGGCCAATGCTCGTGGCGGAAAAGGTGTTCGTCTCGATGATGTCCGCACCCGCTTCGAGAAAACGGCGATGGATGTCGCCAATCGTCGCCGGCTGCGTGAGCGAGTAAAGATCGCCGTTGTTCTTCAAATCCTTTTTGGAATTTTTGAACCGTTCGCCGCGAACCTCCGCCTCGCCCAAGCCATAGGTGCGAATAGTCGTCCCCATCGCGCCGTCAAGGATGACGATGCGTTCACGAAGCGCTTTTAGCAAAAGTTCGGCGTTGTTCGACATTGACGGCACAATATACAGGCCGGGCGGAAATGCAAATTAAAAATCAACGCATCAGGATATGATGATTTGATAAATTTCAACGCCGTGAGGAGCAGTTTTGGAGTAATTTGTTCATCTTCTGGATTGTAACGGTGCGCCGATGCTGTAAAGTCTGCGCTCAATGGTTCGGGGCGTAGCGTAGCCCGGCTAGCGCGCTTGCTTGGGGTGCAAGAGGTCGGGAGTTCGAATCTCCCCGCCCCGACCATTTTAATAATGCGGTAAATACTGGCGAAAATGAAGGTTCAGCCGGTTGCAACAACGAGACCGATTTCTCATGCCGCACAAACAGCGCACAAAACCGCCCGAATCCGGGGCCAAAGTCCACCGACAGTCCTCAAAGCCTGGATAATCCGGCGAAATTTTTGCGTCAATATAATCCGTCGTCACGCGCGCCGCATGGTTGGTCGGCGCGTCGCGCTCGGGTCACAGGCCGATGCGGTCAGCAGCAAGATTGCAAACGCGACAGGATTTTCTACGAGACAAGTTTCATTTCAGTTTATTTATTCCGGGTAACATACTGGCGGGCATACGCTCCCTTCGGCCTTTATTGCGCCGTTGCGGAAGCTGTGCGAACTGAATTCAACCTGCACGCCCGGCTCACTCTAGAACGGGACATTGCGATCGCCGCTGGCGCCGGCGCTCGTCATACAATTTTTCCGCCAGTCACGGCTTACCGCAAATTCCATTCGTTCACCAGGACTTTAGGAATTTCTGAAAGGAAGCGCGAAGGTGATTGATAGGTGTCGCTGCCGGAAGCACCGAAGCCGCCGCGAATCAGCGGGTAAGTCAGGTAAAGCTCGTTCTTCGCACGCGTGATGGAAACGTAGAACAGCCGGCGCTCTTCTTCCTCGCCGTCGGTGGATTCCGTCGAGCGCGCCGAGGGAAACAGCCCATCGCAAAGCATGATGACGAACACGACCTCGAACTCCAGCCCTTTGGCTTGGTGAATCGTGGAGAGCTTGATCTTCTCCGTATCGTCCGCCGGATCATCCTCGGCCTCGACGTTCGTGAGCAGGGCGAGTTGCGTGAGGAATTCCTCCACGCTGCCGAATTGAAACGCAAACTCGGCAAGCTGCTGGATTTCGTCGAGCCGGCGCTGGTAGTTGTCGTAAGTCTCCTTGAGATAATCGTCGTAGCCCGCGTCCATGACGAGCCGCAGCATCTTCGCCGCGCTCCGGCGGACCGATTCATCCTCAAGCTGCGAAATCGTCGCCGTGAATTGCGCCCAGTTCAAAACCGTCCTTTTGGGAACCGCCGCGACGGAATCCTGCAAGGCCACCGCGAGCGGTGTTTTGGATTTTGGCGTTTGAATTTCATGCAGAAAATTCCGCCACAATTTGTCCGCGCCCTTCGCCGCGATGCCGGGCATAAGCTGGACCAGCCGCTTGAAGGAAACTTCATCGCGCGGATTGACGACGAATTTCAGATACGCCGTCGCATCTTTGATGTGCGCCTGCTCAAAAAAACGGATGCCGCTGGTGATGGAAAACGGAATCTGCTGCCGCGTCAGTTCCAGTTGCAATTCGAGCGCGTGAAAATGCGAGCGATACAGCACTGCGATCTGATTCAAGCTTGTGCCTTCGTCGCGCAGTTCCAGCGCGCGTTGTGCAATGAACGCGGCCTGCTGGCCGGCGTTGTGGCATTGGACGAGCGCCGGTTTCACGCCAGATTTGCGCGCGGGCGCGAGTTTCTTCGCAAACTGGTTCACATTCGCAGCGATGGCGGCGTTCGCCACGTTGAGAATTTCCGGCGTGCTGCGGTAGTTCGTTTCGATCTTGAAAACTTTCGCGCCAGGATAACGCTTCGGAAAATCGAGAATGTTCGCAAAGTTCGCGCCGCGCCAGGCGTAGATGCTTTGCGCGTCGTCGCCGACGACCGTGACGTTGTGATGCCGCGCGGCAACCAAATCTATCAAATCGCCTTGCAGCTTGTTCGTGTCCTGATACTCGTCCACAAGGATGAATTGAAAACGCCGCTGATAATGTTCGCGGATGTCCGCGTGTTCCTGCAGCAGCTTGAGCCAGAGCGCGAGCAGGTCGTCGAAGTCCATGCCGTTGGTCGCGCGTTTGCGGGCAATATATTTTTTTTGCAGATCGGCAATCTGCTCTGCGAATTGTGAAAAGTAACTAAATTGTTTTTCCACCAATTCATCTGTGGTCTGGTGCGTGTTGGCCGCGAGCGAAAAGATTTCGTTCAACACGTCCGGTTTGGGAAAATGCTTGTCCTTTTTGTCAATCTGTGCGTCGGCCATGCAGGCTTTGATCAAATCTTTCGCATCGTCGCGGTCGAGAATCGTGAAATCGCGCTGGTAGCCGAGCGTCTCCGCGTGCAGCCGCAAAATCCGCGCGCCGATGGAATGGAACGTGCCACCCCAGAGCGAACGCAGTTCGTGGCCGAGCAGATCGCTGACGCGGCGCATCATTTCACCAGCGGCTTTGTTCGTGAACGTCAGTAGCAAAATTCTGTCCGGTGGAATTCCCTGTTCCAAAAGATACGCGACGCGATAAGTCAGCGTGCGCGTCTTGCCCGAACCCGCGCCGGCGATGACCAGCGCCGGGCCGGGCGGCGCGGTGACGGCGGCGAGCTGTTGCGGATTGAGTTCACGCGCATAGTCAATGTTCAGCCGGATCTCCGGCGCGAACGGTTTCAGGACGTATTCGTGCGACATGATGAGATTGCCTAAAAATATTGCTCCCACCTTTTTGGATCGCGCCGCAAATCCACCACCGAGACAATCAGAATTTCGCCGGGCTTTTCGCGCACTTGAAAAAACAAGCCGAAGGGAAAACGATGCGTGCGGCAACGGCGTGTTCGCGGCGACAGTGGCATCCAGGCTTGCGGAAAATTCTCGATGAGTTTTGTGGCGGCTTCCACTTCCAAAAGAAATTCCGTGCCAAGTCCCGCGCGTGCGGATTCATAAAACTCCACCGCTTCCTTGAGTTCCCGTTCGGCGGCGAAGGCGAACCGCGCCTTCACTTCGGCAGTCCCTTTTTCAAATCTGCAAAAACATCCGCCGCGTCGCGCGCCGTCAATTTGCCGGTGTCAAAGGCGTCAATGCGCCGTTCCGATTCCGCCGCCCAGGCCGCCTCGCACATTTTGAGATCCGCGCCGGAAATGGAATCCCAAAGCACGTCAATCAACCGCGCGCGTTCGGTTGCGGGCAGTCCGAGGATTTCATCTTGAATAGCGGTGACGCTCATGGCGGAAACCTACAATCAATTTTGAGCGGAGCAAACAGAAAAAATTTGCGGGTTCAGCCTTTTGGCGCGGCGCGTCTGTCTTTCCAGGCGAGAAACAAAAGTGCGCCGATGATGATGCCGGCCGCGCCGGTGCAAACGGGCGCGAGGTAACGGTCCAGCAGCAGCGAGCCGTGCATCGGCAGACGGAGTTTTGCGGAAAAAATTTCACCATTGCCGGGCATGGAAGTTTGCGCGATGACATGGCCGTCCATCGCGACGGCTTGTGAGATGCCGGAACTGGCGACGCGGAAAATCGGGAGACCATATTCCGCCGCGCGCACGGGCGCGACGCGTGAATGAAGTTCGTGCTGGTGGCGGCCCCAGTCTTCCACGTCCATGGTCGGGACGATGAGCACAATTCGCAGGACAGCACCGGCTCGTCGCTTGGGCTAAATAGCACGACTCATACTTACCCGGCGGCGCTCATGGCCGATTCCATCACCATTCTTTCCGACAGCTGGAGCGACAGCTTTATGAACAAGCTTCCGATATCCGGCAACACCACCGTCAATGCCGCGATGCTTCAAGGCATTGTGCAAAGCGACCCGACGATCATCAGCGATTACAGCGGCGGCTTTGAAAATTCCCTGCGCCTGCTGGAAAACTGGGGCGGCAGCACCTTGACCTACAATGGTTCCATCGTCGTTTTTTTTAACATCCAGTTTGCGACGAATCACTGGCGGCCAACCGGGAATTATTACAACGCCCCCACGCGCCATTGGGCATTTGACCAGAATTTCACGCAGACGCCAAAACTGCCACCGCTCACGCCGTCAGTTGTGAATTTGGTGAGTCCGTGAGCGGAGCCGTCACATTTTTGTTTTCCAATCCCGGTGGACTTTGAAACGCAAATCCACTAAAACCTTGCCGCATGATTTCATCGTCTGTCCGCCTGAACGGAGCCACGCCCATGGCAAACTTCCTCCGCTATTGGCTGCCCGTGCTGTTTTGGATGGCGCTGATTTTTACCGCCTCCGCCGACACGCAATCTTACCGGCACTCGTCCATCTATTTTGAACCGCTGCTGCGCTGGCTGTTTCCGCAAATGCCGCCGACGCAGGTCGAGGCCATTCACCACATTTTCCGCAAATCCTGTCACCTGGCCGAATACGCCATCCTGGCGTGGCTGTTCTGGCGCGCGATCCGCAAGCCGGTAAAAAATGATCCGCGCCCGTGGCTCTGGCCGGAGGCCGGACTGGCTCTGGCCCTCGTCTTCACCTATGCCGCCAGCGACGAACTGCACCAGGTTTTCGTCCCCACGCGCACGGCGCATGTCACGGATGTGCTGATTGACACGACCGGCGGCGCCGCCGCGCTACTGCTGCTGTGGCTGCGGCGGAAAATTTTCAAGCCAAGCTGAAAATGAACCGTCCGCTCGTCGCCGTCGTTTTCGCCTACGCCGCCGGCCTGCTGCTCGCGCAACTTTTTCAGCCGCCAGTTGCCGCGCTGTTTGCCGTTTCATTTTTCATCCTCGTCCTCGTCGTCATCCTCAAAAAACTTCGCGGCCTTTTGCTCTGGCCGCTGCTCGCGCTGGTTGGCTGGACCAATTTCGCCGCGCGCACCGCCGTCATTTCACCAAACGATCTGCGCGCCTTGCTGGGCCATGCTTCCGCGCTCGTCACCGTTCGCGGCGCGCTCGCCGAAACGCCGCGCCTGAAAATTGTCGAGCGCGACGACCAGGAAAAATGGCGCTGCGTCGCCCGCGTCCGCGTCCGCGAAATCCGGCGGGAAAATAATTTTCAGTCCGCCGCCGGGGAAATTCTCGTCAGCACGCCGGACGTGCTCGGCACAAATTATTTTGCCGGACAGCGCGTGGAAATTTCCGGCGTCATCGCGCCGCCGCCGCCGCCGCTCGCCGAAGGGCTGTTTGACTTTCACAATTATCTGGCGACGCGCGGTATTTTTTACCAGCTCAAAACCGAGTCCACCAGCGACTGGAAAATTCTCGAACCGCACTTGTCCGCGCCGCCGCTCACCGACCGCTTTTTGAACTGGTCAAAACAGACGCTCGCGCTCGGCCTGCCGGTCGAAGACGAGCCGTTGCGCCTGCTCTGGGCGATGACGCTCGGCTGGCGCACCGCCTTCACCGGCGACATCGGCGAGCCTTTTCTGCGCGCGGGAACCATGCACATGTTTGCGATTGACGGGCTGCGCATCGCGCTGCTCTCCGGCATGATTGTCACGCTGCTGCGCGTGCTGCGCCTCTCGCGCGCGTGGTGCGGCGCGGTGGCAATTCCGACCATCTGGTTTTACACCGCCGCCACCGGCTGGGAACCGTCCGCCATTCGCGCGTCCGTGATGATGACGGTTGTCCTCGGCGGCTGGGCGCTCAAACGACCCGGCGATCTGCTCAATTCCCTCGCCGCCGCCGCGTTTGTCATTTTGGTCTGGGAGCCGCGCCAGCTTTTTGAGGCGAGCTTTCAACTTTCCTTTTTCGTCATGCTCATCATCGCGCTCATGCTGCCGCCGCTGAATGGATTTTTTGACCGGATTTTGAAGCATGATCCGCTGCTGCCGGATGAACTGGTTTCCGGCTGGCAAAAATTTCTTCGCTGGCTGGCGCGGAAATTCGCGCGCTATTGCGGCCTGTCCTTCGCCGCATGGATGGGTTCCATTCCGCTCGCCGCAAAATATTTTCATCTGTTCAGCCCGGTCTCGACGCCCGCCAACCTCCTCGCCGTGCCGCTGGGGACGTTCGCGCTCATGGCCAATCTTGGCGCGCTCATCAGCGGTCACTGGCTGCCGTGGTTCACCACGCTCTTCAACCACGCCGCGTGGTTTTTCATGGTGGCGATGACCTGGGTGAGCGTGGAGGCCGCCAAAATCCCCGGCAGTTATTTCTATGTTCCCGAACCGTCACTGACGACGATTGCCATTTATTATTTTGTGCTCATCGCAGCTTTCAGCGGCTGGTTTTCGACACGGCGAAGAATCATTTCCGGCGCGGCAATTTTATTTTTCATCGGCGGAATTTATTTTTGGCAATGGCAGTCGTCGCGCGCGGGAACCGATCTGACCGTGCTGCCGCTCAACGGCGGGCACGCCGTTTTTGTGGACGCCGCCGAACGCCGAAACGACTGGTTGATCAACTGCGGCGATGAAAACGCCGTCAACTTCACGCTCAAGAATTTTCTGCGCGCGCAAGGCGTGAACTCGCTGCCGTGCCTCGTGCTGGCCGATGGCAACCTGCGCAACTGCGGCGGTGCGAAATTGCTCGACGAACTTTTCAGCATCGGCGAACTCTGGACCAGCGGCGCAAAATTCCGTTCGCCGGCCTACCGCGATGCCGTTGCGGCGTTTGAAAATGGCGGCCGTCCTCAGGGATCGCGCCACAAAATTATGAGCAGCGGCGAAACGATTGGCTGCTGGCAGGTTTTGTTTCCCATTTCAACCGATAATTTTTCCAAAGCCGACGACCGTCCGCTCGTGCTGCGCGGAGATTTCCACGGCGTAAAAATTCTGCTGCTCGGCGATTTGAGCCTCGACGGCCAGAGCGAGCTGCTCTCGCACACGAATGATTTGCACGCCGACATCGCCGTCGCCGGCCTGCCGAATGAAGGTGAACCGCTGTGCGACGCGCTGATTGACGCCATTCAGCCGCGCGTCATCGTGATCGCCGATTCGGAATTTCCGGCCACGCGCCGGGCGGCCCGCGCTTTGAAAGGCAGACTGGAACAAAAAGGAATCCCAGTGATTTACACACGCACAGCCGGCGCGGTGAAAATTGAAACCCGAACCGGCGGCTGGAAATTGCAGACGATGGACGGGCGGAAGTTTGAAGCCAAGTAGGACAGGCGTCGCGCCTGTCTCAATTTTATCTCAAGTCAGAGACAGGCGCGACGCCTGTCCTACGATCTTTTTGTGAGCCTCACCGCGACTTGCCGCGCCTGCGGAATGATGAACTTCTTTACCTCCACCGTCACGCTTTGCGGTTTGAACTCCGACAAAACTGTATCCGCGAGGTCGGCGGCGAGTTTTTCAATCAGCTTCCATTCGCGGCCCTCGCCGAATTTCAGCAACCGCTGCGTGACGGCAAAATAATCAATCGTGTCGGCAATGGAATCGCTCTTGGCGGCGGCGGAAAAATCGCAATCCATTTCCAACGTAAGCAGCAGACGCTGCGGCTGCGCGCGTTCCGCGTCCGGCACGCCGACGCGGTAAAACACTTCGAGGTCAACAATGGAGATACGGGACATTTACGATTTACGATTTACGATTTTGGATTTCAGGACCGCGCCCAGCAAGATTTTCGTCGGCTTGTTCAATTTCATTTTCTTCGCCTCGGCCAGTTTGAGCCAGCGGAATTCGCGGCCTTCGTCGTTCAGGGTCACGCGCGGGTTCTTTCCAACGCAACGACAGGTATAATTCAACAAAACGAAATGCGCGTCGCGGTAAAATTCCTTCGAGTGGATGCAGTCCTGCACGAGGGCGAATTTTATGCCGGAAATTTTCACGCCGGTTTCTTCCAAAATTTCGCGGCGCAGCGCGGCCTCGGATGTTTCGCCCCATTTGATTTTGCCGCCGGGAATGCCCCACTTGTCCGACCATTTGTGCGTGCGGATGAGCAGCGCTTCATTTTGGGAATTGAAAATCAGCGCGCCGACCGTGGCGAGCGGCATTTGTATTCCTTCAATTTTCCGCGCCGGCGGCCGGATGTGAAAATTATTTTTCTCCAGCAGATGGCGCAGTTCCGAAAGATGTTCCACGATCAAATCCGGTTCCGCCGCGCGCAATTGCGCCAGCGTGTTGTAGCCGGTGAGCACGGCGCAGGAATGAACGCCACCATGCTTGGCGGTGGCGATGTCGTGCTCCATGTCGCCAATGAACAGCGTTTCGTCCGGGTGCAAATCATTTTCCGCGAGAATTTCGTGGATTTTTTCGCGTTTGTCCCAGACATCGGTGTAAGGCTTGTCGAGAAACGCGTCGAAGCCGGTGACGCGGCATTGCGCCTTGAAATAATCGGCGTGGACGGTGCTCAACAGGAAGGTGCGGAATTTTTTCGCGCGGCAGAATTCCAGAAACTCGCGCGCGTGCGGCAGTTCCACGACGGAAGTTTGCGCGTGCTGGAAACTGGTGTGAAACCAGGCCTCCAATTGCGGCATCGGCACGTCCGGCGTGTGGCGGTCGTAGAACTTTTTGAACGGCAGGGCAAATTCCGCGCGGAAAGTGGCGAGCGACATTTCCGGTTTGCCCGCCTGCGCGAGGACGAAATTGGAAGCCTTCAAGACGGCGGGCAGATCGTCCACGAGCGTGCCGGACCAGTCGAAAATGATGTTGCGGATCACGGGCGGAATTTAACCACGAAACACACGAAACACACGAAAACTTTTTTTCCTCATGCTCATTCTCATCGTCATCCTCATCCTCGAATTTGATTTATGAGGATGACGATGAGGACGAGGATGATTTTGCAAACTTGCAACCTTTAACCTTCAACCTGAAACTTGCTCCATGCTCATCGCCTTCCACAAACCGTTCGGCGTGCTGTCGCAATTTACCGGCGACGGCCCGTCGAACCGTCCGCTGACGGGATTTGGTTTTCCGAAAAATGTCTATGCCATCGGCCGGCTCGACGCGGATTCCGAAGGGCTGCTGCTGTTGAGCGACGAGCCGCGTTGGAACGAAAAATTGCTGCATCCGCGCCACGCCCACGAGCGCGAGTATTGGGCGCAGGTGGAAAAAATTCCGTCGCCGGAAAGTTTGAGGAAATTGGAAAAGGGCGTTTCGATTCAAGGCCGGCAGACCCTGCCGTGCCGCGCGTGGATTCTGGAACCACAGCCGGCGGTAGGGTCATCGCGCTGCGATGACCGGACGGCGCAGCGCGCCGTCCCTACCAGAATTCCGCCCACCCGTTTTCGCAAAAGCGTTCCTGACTGCTGGATTGGTTTGGAATTGACTGAAGGCAAAAATCGTCAAGTTCGGAAAATGACGGCGGCCATCGGCCATCCGACCTTGCGGCTGGTGCGCGTGCGGATTGGGAATTTCTGGCTGGGCGATTTGCCCGCCGGTCATTGGCGGATTTTGGATGTGAAAGAATATGCGCGCGTCGCGGACAGTTGATTGACGGCGGCAAATCGCGGCGGTATTTTTGTTCAATCAATTGATCATGGCCATGCAAATCAAACAACGGTCAAAGCTGTTCCTGGCAATCATCAGCATTGTCCTGGTGTTTGTGGTTGGCTTGGTGGATTACCTGACGGGTTATCGGATTTATCTTTTTCCATTTTATCTGATTCCGGTGATGTTTGCGTTGCGGCACGTCGGTGTTTTTTTCGGAGTTGTCATCTCGGTGTTCAGCGCGATTGTCTGGCTCGTCAGCAATCTCGCCGCCGGTTTGCAATACTCAAACCTGTTCATTCCCGTTTGGAACGTCGGGATTGTCATTTCGGTTTATCTTTTGGCGGTGGGGCTTCTGGCGCTGCGACAGGAATTGGAAGAGCGGGTGCGCGAGCGGACCGCCGCGTTGACACGGGAAATGCAGGAGCGCCAACGACTGGAAAAGGAATTGCTGGAGGTCAGCGAACGCGAGCAGCGGAGGATCGGCCAGGATTTGCACGACAGCATATGCCAGCATCTGACGGCCACGGCGCTGGCGGGACAGGTCCTCGAAAAGAAGCTGGCGGACAAATCGCTTCCCGAAGCGGCGGCGGCGGAGAACCTCGTGAAACTTGTCGAGGAGGCGATTGATCAGACGCGCGCATTGGCGCGAAATCTTCATCCGGTTGAAATGCAGGCCGACGGGCTGGCCCCCAGCCTTCGGGAACTGGCCGCGACCATCAGCGAGCGGTTCAAAATTTCCTGCATTTTTGAAGGCCGGCAAAATGTGCTGTTGCCCGATGCGACCGCCAACACGCACCTGTATCGAATCGCGCAGGAAACCATCAGCAACGCCATCAAACACGGCCAAGCCCGGCGCATCGTCATCCGGTTTGCTGTCACGGACAAGGCCGGCACCCTGACAGTGACTGACGATGGCATTGGTTTTCCAGAAAAAATCCGAAACAATGAAGGCATGGGATTGCGAACCATGGCTTATCGCGCCAGCGTGATCGGCGCAACTTTCGACATCCGGCGCCTTCCCGCCGGCGGCACGCGGATGACTTGCGCGCTGCCAGCCGCCGCAACTTCTTCTGAAAATTATGCCTGAAAAAAATAAAATTTTTTTGGTGGATGACCATCCATTGGTGCGCGAATGGCTCGCCAATCTGATCAACGAACAATCCGACCTTCAGGTTTGCGGCGGGGCGGGCAATGCGCCCGAAGCCTTCCAGCTCATCGGCGTGCTCAAACCCGGCGTCGTGATTGTGGACCTTTCGCTGGCGGCCGGTTCGGGACTCGATTTGGTCAAAGACATCAAAGCCGCTCATCCCGGCGTGACGACAATTGTCCTTTCCATGCACGATGAATCGCTTTATGCCGAGCGGGCGCTGCGGGCGGGCGCGCGCGGTTACATCATGAAACGCGAGGCGACCAAAAATGTTCTTCGGGCCGTTCGGGCCGTGCTTGAGGGAAAACTTTTTGTCAGCGACAAAATCGCCACCCAGATGACGGAAAAATTTGTCGAAGGACGCCCCGCCGCCATGCAATCCCCCGTCGAACAACTTAGCGACCGCGAATTGGAAGTGTTTCAATTGCTCGGCTGCGGCCACAACACCCGGCAGATTGCCGATCGCTTGCACGTCAATTTCAAAACTGTTCAAGCTTATTGCGCCCGCATCAAGGAGAAGTTGGATCTGGCCAACATCAATGAACTTCTTTGCCAGGCCGTCCGCTGGCATGAAAACCAGCAAACGAAGTAATTCTTTGTAGGATGACGCCCTACAAAAAGTATGGGCGATGCTCTACCATGCAAAGAGCAATCTTGGACTACAGACTGCTCATTTTTCGGCCAGCATGAATTGCACATACAAAATAAACTTGAAAGCAGATGAAACTCCAAGGGCAAAAGGTTTCACGCTGGTTGAAATTATGATTGTTGTTGCCATCATTGGTCTTTTAATGGCGATTGCGATTCCCAGTTTTATAAAAGCCCGCGCCACGGCACAGGCCAGTGGCTGCATCAATAATTTGCGACAGTATGACGATGCCAGCCAGATATGGGCGCTGGAAACCTGGCAGGCGACGGGTGCCGCCGCTCCGAAAAACAAAGACATCAAACCTTACATCAAACTAACTTCCGACAAACAGCTTCCAGGTTGTCCGGCGGGCGGCACTTATAAGTTCAAAAAAGTCGGCGTCGAACCCGGCGTCACTTGCAGCCTTGGAAAAACAGTTACTCCGGCCCATATTATGCCATGATTTCATGTCCGATTTGGAGACAGACTGGATTACAATTGGCCAGCGAAAGACATATTTTACCCATGAAAAATTGCTGGGTTGAAAATTCACGTATTTCAATGGACTGCCAAGGAATTTCAGCGCAAGCAGATAAGCAATTCCTCGCCATGAAATCATCTGCAAGGGTTCGCGCGCGGACCGGTAGATTTCCTGGCGCAAGTCCGGGCGCGGACGGCGCGCAAAGCGTTCGAGACAGATGGCCTTTCCTTGGCGCGCAGATTCATAGAGCGAGCGGATGATGTGAACGTCCACTAACCCTTCGCTGCCGGAAGGTTCGGGCTGGGGTTAGAAGGCAGTCGGAAAAACAAATTATCTCCGGCCCAAACTGATCGCGCTTGGCAAAATTGCGGCGGGTATTTTTCTCTTTCATCTTGATCTCCATTTTAACCGGCTCGCTAAATTCGTAAGCCGGTCTTTTTTTCGCAGGCAAACTTGCAGCGGCTGCCGCAAGGTTTCAATGATGGCATTCAGATTGCCCGTCTGGGGTCAAAGGCTGGGATTTGGAATATTACCGGTTTCATTCGATGAGCAGATGAATGGTTTGCACACCTTTCTCGACGTGGATGTCGAAAATCTGCGGCTGGCGTTGCACGCTGATTTCGCCGCTGCGTTCAAGACAGGCCATTTTGACTTCTTTCAAATCATCAATGTTCCCGGCCAGTCGCAGGTCTTCGTGCAAATCGTGTTCACTAACATGATGACAGTCCAGCGCGCTTTTTTTCAGGATGCCGTTCGCAACCAAAACAATCGGTTCATCTTTCAATAATTTTCCGAAGCCATGAAATTTGCAGGCGAGCGCCGCAATGATCCGGTAGGCAACAGCCAGCACCAATCCAAGCGCCACCGTTCCCCAAAAATTTGTCGAACCATTGATGGCGCGTGAGATCAGCGAGGCCAGGAGAAAGGCCAGCAAAACATCGAAGGAATTTTTCTGCGCCATAAATCTGCGTCCCGCCACCCGGATCATCGCATACATCACAAAACAAATGATCAGCGCCCGAAGCAACAATTGTCCCAGGGACAAATCCTGCGGGTTCAATCCCAATCCTAAAATGCCATTCAGATTTTTTGCCAGTTGTTCCATAAATTCATTTGGCAACAGCCTTCGGACGATGTTTGATTTCCGTCGGAACAAATTCCACGGCACCAATAGCCTGTGGTTTCACACCGGACCTGCTGGCATAAACCTGGGTGAATTGCGCGCCGAAAAAAAGGATTTGCGCCGAATAATAGACCCAAACGAGTAAAACAACCAGGGAGCCCATCGTGCCATAGACCGAAGAGATGCTGCTGCGGCCGATGTAAATTCCGATCAAAAATTTTCCGACGTTGAAAAGGATGGCCGTGATGAATCCGCCGAGCCAGACATCTCGCCATGCAATCTTCACGTCCGGCAGAAATTTGAAGATCATGGTGAACAGCGCGGTGATCATTCCGAGTGAAATCGCAAAATTCAGCACCTTCAAAAGGATTTCCTTTCCGGAAACATAGTCGCCCATGAAATTTCCAAGCGCCGACAATCCAGCACTGCAAATCAATGACACCAGGAGCAGAAATCCGACCCCCAAAACCATCGCGAACGAGAGCAGGCGGTGCCGGATAAAATTTCGCAACCCTTTTCCTCGCACATGCTGCACGCGCCACAGCGCGTTCAACGAATTTTGCAATTGCGCAAAAACGCCGGTCGCCGCCATGGCCAGCGTGCCACTTGCGATCCACGTTGCCCAAGTCCCCGCTCTTGATTTGTTTGCCGCCGCCACCAGTGATTGGATGGCATCACCACCTTCTTTGCCGACGAGTTGGTTGACTTGACCGAATAATTCGCGTCGGGCCGCTTCTTCGCCGAACCAATATCCGGCAATCATCAGCGCGATGATGAACAGGGGTGCAATGGCAAAAATCGTGTAATAAGAAAGCGCCGCGCCTTGGGCAACGATATTGTCGTTAATACAAGCGCGGATTGTATCATTAAACACTTGATAAATTGTTTTGAATTTCAACGGTTTCGTTTTCACTTTTTATCGTCGGTTTTCTCGACTTGTTCTAACTGCATATCTTTCTCAAGCTTGATAAAACGCGACAAAGAGGTGAATCAACCCAATAAGACGTAGTGTTCATGTGAATCCATTTTGATGTGCGACATCCGGCATTTTTTTGGCCTTTAATGTTTTTGTTTCAGTGGGCTTCCGCCAACCGTTGATTAGTCGCCTTTGCTTGAGCCTCGACGGGCGATGAGAAAACCGGCAATCATTCCAACACCGAGAGCGATCCCAATGGCTTTGTAGGGATGTTCATGCACGGCTTCGTCAGTGGCTTTCGCACCGGCGACGGCTTTATCGCGGACATCGCCTGCGATTTCTTTGGCACGTTCCAACGCAGCGGTGAGACGTTTGCGGGCGTCGGCCACTTTTTCTCCGGCTACGTCAACCGTGGCGGACATCAGGGCGCGGGCATCTTCAGCAAGTGTGCCCAGGTCACTGCTGGCTTCATGGGTATGTTTGTTCATAGCTTTATTATTTTGTTTGGTGGTTGTTCAGTTTAAATTCATTTGCCGAACATTTTAGCAACAATGAAAATGATGAAGGCTCCGAAAAGTCCTCCTCCTGCGAGCAGGTAAACCAGGGAAAAACCAGCGGCTCCAAACATCGGGATTAGTGAAAGTGCGATCATAGATGGAAAAATTGTTAAGGGTTTGCTGGCCCTGCAACCACCTCGCGGCGATTGCAGGGCAGTGTTAATTACTTCGCCAAAACTGCCGACCGTTTGCGGCTGGAGCCTGACTGACGCGCGGCCGATTGCTTCAGCGCGGGTTTTTCGTCAGCGTTGTCCGATTCATTCGCCTCGGAGTCACCCAAAGCCTGCTGATTGCAAGATTCGCGCGCCACTTCGGTGAGCGACTCGTTGGCGGCCTTCTCTTCGTCGAGGATTTGCTGCAAGATACCGGCGGCCTCTTCATTGTCCAATAGTCCGGCCCACTCGTGCAGGCAGCCATAGGATGCCATCTCATAATGCTCCACCTTCTGCGCCGCCGAGACCAAGGCTGCGTTGATGGCGGGTGAGCCTTTGAAATCCGCCGCGATCTCGTCGCCTTCATTGAGCAGGCCGACCGTCGCCTCGCAGGTTTTGCCCCTCGCTTTTTCATCGAACGCCTGGAAGACCTGTTCCAACTTCGTCACATGGCCTTCGGTTTCCTTTAAGTGCGACAGGATCGCCGCCTTCAAATCTTCGCAGGTGGCGGCCTTGGCCATTTTCGGCAATGCTTTCACGATGCGCTTTTCGGCGTCATACATGTCCGCCAGTTCGTCCATGAATAAATCTTTGAGTGTTTTCATATCTTTTTTTGTTAGTTAGTTATTTGCGATTGATTGGTTGTCCCGGCGCCGATTCATTTCAGCCGCCGGGACAACTTGGTGATCAGCGGCCATGACCGCTATAGGCTGCGCCCGTCGGGATCGCCATGCGTTCAGTGCCTTTGCTGGGATTGGGCGTGGACGATTCGCCAGTGGTGCAGATGTCCTGTGCGCCGGCTTTGGTGAAGATGTCCTTGGCCCGGCTGATTTCTGCGGAGTTGTCGGTGTGAACCGAGATGAGGATGTTGCCTTCCTTAAGCTTGCCTTCGTAGCGCTTGGCTTCGATTTCTGGGATGCCCAGGCCGATCAACCCACCGGCGATGCCGCCGACAGTGGCCCCGATGGCCGCACCACTCAACGCGGCCATGATTGGTCCGGCTGCAATGAACGGCCCTACTCCAGGAATTGCGAGCGCACCGATGCCTGCTATCCAGCCCAGCGCTCCGCCGATGACTCCGCCGGTGCCCGCACCCGTGACGGCGCCTTCGGGCGCTTTGGTGTTCTTCTCGTGAGCGAAGTCATGGCTCGTGCCTTTATCCGCGAACAACGCCGAGATGTCGTTGTTGGAGAAATTGGCGTTTTTTAATTGATCCACAATTTGTTCCGCTTGATAGCGGGAAGTGGCGATACAGAATACAGATTTCTTTGACATATTAGGTTCTTTCTTTTTTGTTTGTTTGTTTGGTTGACCGAATTAGTTGAGGCTGGCGGTGGTTGTCACTTCCAGTTCGTTGTCCACATTGCCCGAATGGGCGATCCGCGCGGCGATTTCACCGATGCGGTTTTTCTCCTCGGCGGTATTGACCGGCCCGCGCAAGGTGACTTGCCCATTCAAAGTGATGATTTTCACGTTCTTGGCGTTCGTGGTCATACCTTGGGTCGCGAGGATTTCTTTACGAATCTGTGCCGTGGTATCAATGTCGGCCTGGCTGTTGCCCTGGTCGAGCGGCGTCAAGGTCCGGCTGCCGCGATCACGAACATTGCGCTGGGTGTTATCAGCTTCGGTTGTGATGTTCGTAGTAAAGTAAGGCTCAACATTGTAAGCGCGATAAACGCCGCCGACATAACCGGGCTGGCTGAGATCGGGCCATTCGTTGGCTTTGAAGTGCGGTGAACTGGCCAGACTCTCCTTGGTGGCGTCAAGTTGGAGCGTATCATGTTCCGCATTGAACTTCAGCGCGCTCGGCGGCACGGCACTTAGCTCGTTGCCCATGCCCAAAAAACCGCCGGAGGAGATGATCACCGCCACGATGCGGCCCGCCGAGAGATCCACAGCAAAGTTCTCCACCTTGCCAAGTTTTTCACCCTGCAGGTTATTCACGGTCATCCCGATGATCTCGCTGGCCTTGGCCGCGCCATTGAGCTGGTCGTCCCGGGTCTTTATCCCGCTTTGCGGCGTGGCTCCGGTTTGGGCAATGGGTTGATTGATTGTTTCCTGCCCCAGCGCGGCCAGCGCGAGGAGAGACGCAACGGACGCACTGGCAATGATCTTAAATTTATGTTTCATATTTTGTTTGTGTTTTGTTTATGTTTTGTTTTCGAGAATAGGGTTTTTCCTTTTCTTATGGCGGCTACATTACATGGGTAACAAGTTGTGAACTATGGGGTGTTACCCGACTATTCAAGATAGCTGTGATCATGCTTTTACTGTTTAATCAACGGTGTTTAAACTGAATGGAAGGCGTAGCTGATTTACGTTTTTGGCTGTGTCGTATCTTGGTCTCCCATCGTTTCCAACGCCAGTCCCGCAAACACCCGCGTCTTCCAAAAATAGTTTCAGCTTTGACCGTGCCAATGAAATTTTCCAACGCAAAACCCCTTAATTTGGTTGTGAATTTTGAACTCGCGCCGTGCCCGCGTGAAAAATGAAGGGGCAATTTGCAATGCCCGCGAGCTTTTAAAATGCTTTTTGCAATTTGTATCTTGTTTTACGTTCCATCCCGCCCGGCGGCGCAAAGGCGGCGGCGTCTTGCGTCGCTTGCCAGTAGAGACGATGCAAATCCACGCCAATGGTGCGCCGTTACGGCGGCGAACGGGCGCAAACAATGCGCTCGTAATTAGAACGGAACAGAGCTTGGACGGTCATCGGCAATCTTACTGTTTGCGAATATAGAAACTTTCTTAACCTAGAGCTGCGCCAACTGATTTACCCAATGAATGGGAGGGTTCTGACCAGTCCGCTGCTCGGGTAATAACCCCAGCCGCTGCTGTAAGGCCATGCCGGCAATGCGCCGATGAGCAGGACGATTAAAATAATCAGGAGCATGGCGGAGATGTTCATGATTTATTGAAGGTTTTGATTCAGCTTTTTCTCGCGCGTCCGCCAACTCTTCTGCTCTTGCGGGCGGGTGCCTTGTTGATTTTCTTGCCGCGACCGGAACCGCTTTTTTTCCCACCGCCGGTCATTTTATTGACGGTCGCCCACGCGCGCCGTTTTGCTTCGCCGCTTTTCACACCACGCGATTCATATCATTCAGCCAAAAACATGCCACTTAGAAATCCATTAATTTCTCGCGATTTATCGGAATGAAGAAGGCATTTCACAATGCACTATTGCATCTTGCCAGGAAGCCATGGCGCGCACTGATTTCAAAAATCAAAAAACAAACATGCCGATGCCTGCGCCAAACATGAGCAACGTGACCAATGCCATCAGAATAAAGGATAATTTTGAAGGCATCTGTTTTCGCATGATTTTTTTATCCGAACTGACCAGCAAAATGCCGACCAATAAAAATGGTGCCAGCAACCCATTGATGATGGCCGTCCAATAAAGGGCTTTGATCGGATTGACGTTAAGAAAATTAAGCAAGACCCCAATCGAAGTGGAGAAAATGACAACCGTAAAAAATCCGCGTGCGCCTTTGAAATGTTTATCAATACCCTGATGCCAGCTGAAAGTCTCGGCCAGCGCATAGGCTGCCGACCCGGCCAAAACCGGAATCGCTAAAAAACCGACTCCAATGATGCCCACTGTATAGAGGAGATAGGCAAATTCCCCGGCCAGCGGGCGGAGTGCTTCAGCAGCTTGCTTGGAAGTCTCAATCTTGGTGATGCCATGTTTGTGCAGCGTGACCGCTGTCACGATGATGATAAAGAACATGACCAGATTGGAGGCAAAAGTGCCAATCCCCACATCCATCCTGCGAATGGCCAGTTCCTTTACTGTCGTATCTTGTCGTTGTTTTAACGTCCGTTCACCCTGTGACTTTTCTTCCTCCACCTCCTGCGATGCCTGCCAGAAAAATAAATAGGGGCTTATCGTCGTTCCCAATATTGCGACGAGCGTTGACCATGCATCATGGCTGTGCGGCCACGAAGGAACAAATGTATCATGCAACAATGATTTCCAATCAGTGACGACCAGGAAGGCGGTGACCGCATAGGCAAATAGAACGAGACACAACCATTTAAGGACATTGGCGATTTGGCGGTATCGAAACCGGATGATCGCAACAGTGATCAAAACCGCGAAAATAATCACAAAACAATGCGCGCTGAAGCCTGTCAACATTTGACCGGCGTCGGCCATGCCGGATAAATCCGAACCGATATTGATGGTGTTGGCAATGAGCAAGGCAACCGAAAACAGGATGACCATCCATCGCGGGAATTTTTTCATTAACGCGCACGCCAGGCCGGCCCCAGTCACCATGCCGATGCGCGCGCACATCATTTGAACCACTGCCATGAGCGGCCACGTCAGCACCGCCGTCCATAAAAGTGAAGTGCCTGATTGCGCTCCGGCAACGGAGTAAGTGGCAATTCCTGAAGGATCATCATCCGCCGCGCCCGTGATTACACCGGGGCCAAGAGACTTAAAAAATCTTTTCAACATGAAATTGCCAAACCTTTTTCTGTTTCCAATACGATCTTTAACTGCACATTTCCATCAGCACTTTCGCGTTATTCGGAGCGCGGACATTTAGGTCGTTATTGAAATAGACGAAAACTTTTTTGCCGGCGGCGGCTTGCTTTCGCATATGTCGCGCCCATGGAGCCATTTCTTTGCGCGTGTAATCATGGTGCGGGCCGCCGGCAAGTCCGTGAAAACGAATGTAAATAAAATCCGCCGTGACGCTAAAATTCATGGGCATCCGCAACGAACTCACGGAGACAAACGCAGCATTATATTTCCGCAACAGTTCAAAGGTCTCGTCAGCTATCCAATCGGGATGGCGAAATTCAATCGCGTGGGAAAACTTTGCAGGAAGCCGTTTCAGGAATTTTTCAAGCCGTGGCAAGTCAGGTTTGAAATTTGGCGGCAATTGCCAGAGCATGGGTCCAAGCTTTTCCTTTAATGGCCGGATGCGCCGGATAAAATTGCCGAGGGAGCGTTCCAGATTGTTCAGTCGTTTGATATGCGTGATGTAACGGCTGCCCTTGACCGCGAAAATAAAATATTCCGGCGCTTTTTTGCGCCAGCCATGAACCGTTTTCAGATTTGGCAGGCGGTAAAACGTGGCATTGATTTCAACGGTGGGAAATTGCGCGGCATAAAATTGAAAATGTTCCCTCGGCTTGAGGCCGCGATAAAAATCATCCGCCCATTCTTTATAAACCCAGCCACTCGTGCCGATAAAAATTGTGCTTTCCGGTGAATTCACAGTGAGAGGCCATTTCTGATTGGAGGCAATTTCTGTTTTAATTTCAAAACCGGCGCAAAGAGATCTCCATGTTTTTTCACCCGCTTCAAAACGTCACTAACTTCAAAAGTCAGAAGTTTGGCATTTTTCTTTTTAAGAGCCGTGGCAACTTCATCCCAAGTCACCGGCGTGGAAACGGTCGGATGCTCTTTTGCGCGCAGCGAATAAACGCAAACCGTCGTCTTGTGTTCGTCATTCTGGCTCCAGTCCACAAAAATTTTTCCGCCGCGCAGGTGCTTTTGCATTTTGGAAACGACCGTTTCAGGAAATTCGCGTTCCAGAGTTTCGGCGACGGTGTGTGCGAACGCTTTCGTTTTTTCGTAAGTGACGCGCGTGTTCAGCGGAACGAAAACTTGCAATCCTTTCGAGCCGGAAGTTTTTGGAAAACTTTCCAGCTTTAATTTTGCGAACAAATCTTTCAGCCACAAACCGACTTTGCAACAAAGCACGATGTCCGCCGGCGCGCCGGGATCGAGATCAAACGCCAGCGCGGCCGGCGTTTCGATTTGTGGCGCGCGATGCAAAAACGTGTGCAGTTCCAAATCCGCCATGTTCGCCGCCCAAACGAGCGCGGGCAGATCGTTCATCACGCAATAATTGATTTTACTGCCATCTTTTCGCGCGACATTGGTTGTCTTCATCCATTTCGGACGCGACGGCGGACATTGTTTTTCGTAAAAGAAAAAACCTCCCACGCCATCTGGATAACGCTTGAGCGAGATTGGACGGTCGCGCAAATGCGGCAAAAGAAAGGGCGAAATTTTTATGTAATAATCAATGACCTGGCCTTTCGTAAAACCAGTCTTTGGATAAAAAACTTTTTCGAGATTGGAAACCTCCAGCTTTCTGCCGCCAATTTCAAGTTGTAATTTCGTGCCCATTTTAATTGGTTTTTTCGCGCACGACTTCGCTCGCATTTTTATCTTCGCGCAAGCCGAGAAAGACCGGCTGGCGCAATTTTTCATCGCGCGTCCATTCGGAAAATTTTATCTGCGCGACCAGTTGCGGCTCGACCCAATGGCACTTTTTAATTTCCGCCGCCGTCACGCCCGCGCCAAAACGTCCGCTCCGTTTTTCCGGCAGATTGACGAACGGGCAATCTTCGCCCGCGATTTTTTTGAATTGTGAAAATAAATTGCCAAGCAATTTCGAGTTGAAGCCGGTTCCGACTTTTCCGCAAAATTTCAATTTGTCTTTTTCATAAAATCCGACCAGCAGCGCGCCGAAATGCTGGCGGCTGCCTTCTGGACCGCTGTAACCGCCGATGACAAATTCCTGCTCGCGATGCAGTTTTAATTTGATCCACGCGCCGCTGCGCCTGCCGGGTTCATAAATCGAATCTTTGCGTTTGCCGATCAATCCTTCGAGGCCGAGTTTTTCAGCTTGCTTCAATAATTTCTCCGCATTCTTGCCGAGCGGCGCGGAATAGCGAATGAGGCCGGTCTTCTTGCCGAGCAATTGTTCGAGCTGCGATTTGCGTTCCGTCAAAGTCTGGCCGCGCAAATCTTTTCCCTTCAACCGCAGCAGATCAAAAGCGTAGAAATAAATCGGCGGCCGTTTTTCGCCCATTTCAAACGCCTGCAACAGTTGGAACGAAGAAATTCCTTTTGTGTCCAGCGCGACGATTTCGCCGTCAATGATGGCATCATCAATTTTCAGCGCGGCAATCGCCCCGACGATTTCTGGAAATTTATCATTGAAATCTTTTTCGTTTCGCGAAAGCAATCGGACGCCATCGCCATTTTTGAAAGCCAGCGCACGAAAGCCGTCGAATTTGATTTCGTAAATCCAATCATCGCCGTGTGGCGGCGATTCCGCGAGCCGAGCTTTCATCGGTTCGATGAATTTCACCGGCAAATGATTTGCGCGGTTTACGCCTGATTTTTTTGAAGTTTTCGCGCGAATTTTTTCTTTGAAGGAATTTTTTGCCGTGTTTTTCAGTTCGCTCGGTTTGGATTGCCAGACCGAGCCGTTTGCAGAAAGTTGCGCCATGGTTTTTCCAGACAGCGCGGAAGTGTCGTCCAACTTTTGGGAAATAGGCTTCAAATCTTCGCCACCTTTGATCAGCAGCCATTGTTTGCTGTCGCGCAGTTGAACCAAATGCCAGTCGCCATGCAGTTTTTTTCCGTCGAGCGTGAAATGCAATTTCCCGTTGGAAAGTTCCCACAGCGATGATTTGCCGTCCGTCGAGAAAGTTCCCTTGTCCCAAACCATCACCATTCCGCCGCCGTATTGGCCTTTGGGAATCGTGCCTTCAAAATTGATGTAAGAAACCGGATGATCTTCGACTTGAACTGCGAAGCGTTTTTCGCCTTTCGCAAAGGGAACGCCTTTCGGCACGGCCCACGATTTCAGAACGCCGTCCATTTCGAGACGGAAATCGTAATGCAACCGTGATGCGGCGTGTTTTTGAATGACAAAACGACTTCTTTTTTTATTTCCGACCGCCGCTTTTGGCTCGTCGGTTTTTTTGAAATTCCGTTTGCGCGCATATTCGGCCAGGGCCATAATTTTTAATTCAAGTGATGCCGCGTTTTGCCCGACAACCGGTTATTGGCGCGACCGCTTAACTTTCCAGAGCCGCGATTTTGCGTTTCACGAATGCTTTGTTGCAAAACCGAAACGAGATCGACGACATTCGTCGGCCGCATCGATTTTTTCGGCCCGGGCAATTTTTCTTCGCCGTGCGCGACTTTTTTCTCGATCAGCTTTTCCAACGCATCGCGATAATCGTCGTGATACATTTCGGGCTTCCAATCCGTCGTCATACTTTCGATCAACTGCATCGCCATGTTCATTTCTGGTTTGCTGACGCCCTTGGCGGCGGGCGGTTTGACGGTGGAAGAATCCAACAGCTCTTCGGGAAAGTGCATCAGTTCAAGCATCAAACCATTTTGCTGCGGTTTAATGGCGGCAAGATGCTGACGGACTTTGATCACCACTTTGGCAATGCCGATTTTTTTTGAGGCCGCCAAGGCGTCGCGCAAAAGCACGTAGGCTTTGTCTCCGCCTTTACCAGCTTCCATGAAATAGGGTTTGTAAAACAGCAGCGGATTGATTTGATCCAGTTCCACAAAATTTATGATGTCCACTGTTTGCGTTGCTTCGACGTCCACGCGATTAAAATCCTCGTCTTTTAGAACTACAAATTTGTCTTTGTCGTATTCGTAGCCCTTGACAATTTTGTCCCAAGGCACTTCCTTGCCGTCGGCCTCGGCCACGCGTTTGAAATTGACCCGGCTCAAATCCGATGCCCGTAACAGGTGAAACTTAAGCTCTTCACGCCGCGAAGCGGGATACAGGGAAATAGGAATGGATACCAAGCCGAAGCTGATTGTGCCTTTCCAGATTGCTCGCATAAGCGGAAAGTGAATTGTTTTGAATTGGTTCGCTTGCGGTCGGCCACGATGCCAGTGTCGGCAATTTAATTTTTCTTTTTCGAGGCGTCTGCACTGGCAAGCGTGTAACCAATCAGCGCGCCGATGCCGAGCGTGAGCAGGACCGTTTTATACGGAAAACCGCCGCCGTATTTCGAATGTTTTGATTCCTTGATTTTATCAGCCACTTCAGTGGCCGCCTCAATGC
>Ga0209483_1000329_pt1 | contig 43337 bp, 31 predicted proteins | sample NGEPerA_FD_184508 | JGI IMG/M metagenome (GOLD analysis project Ga0209483, IMG submission 184508) | Arctic peat soil microbial communities from the Barrow Environmental Observatory site, Barrow, Alaska, USA - NGEE PermafrostL2-A... | ecosystem: Environmental > Terrestrial > Soil > Wetlands >...
CCGCCGGTCAAGATCTCGCCTGAATCGGGAAAGGGTCTCCCGCTTCCGAGAAAATGCGCAGCCTAGCCCAGCCAACTGGGTATGGCTTGTCATGTAACCGCTCCGTTGCATGACGGGATTCTAGAGGTGGCCGAGCATTCCATTAGCGAAGTCAGCGCCGACGATAACAAAAAGTAATGGAAGTGTAGCCGACCATACGGACGCTATCTCGGCAACCCATCTCAAAGACCTCACTTCTATGGAGTTTTCAGGCTGTCCCAGGCGTCACCGGCCGTAGAACTCGACCAGCAGTCGCTCGATTTCGGAGAAGGAGAGAGGTCCTCTAGTTCCTTTTCAACTGCGTGGGCCAGTTGAGCACCACGGTGATGGGGACTTGGGCGGCCTGCTGGCCTAGCGGCAGCACGGACATGAGGAAACGCTTGCCGTCGGCAGCGACGTCCCAGCCGAAGTCGATGGGACCCTGAAATAGGCGCTGGGGAATTCCAGCCTCGAAGGCCGCTCCACTGACTTTCACATCCACGGCCATCTTGGCACTTCCCGCGGGAGGAGCCTGGAAGAAGATCTCCTTGCCGTCCGCGCGCCAAATGGGAAAATCGCCGCCGTCCTTGGAGACCTGCCACTTGCCTTCGCCCAACGCAGGCGCGCCGGAGGGTCCGGAAGCCAGGAACGGGCGGACGTAGATTTCGGTCCGGCCGGACTCGTTGGAAGCGTAGGCAATCCAGCGCATGTCGGGCGAGAAGCTAGCCTGCCTTTCGTTGAAGTCGGTGCCAAGCAATAACGCTGGCTTGTGATCGCCTTGGAGTGGCAGGACCCATATATCGCTGCCGGTCTTAGGCGCGTTTGTGACGTAGTACAGCAAGAACCGGCCGTCGCGCGACCAACTGGTGGGGAAGTGAATCTTGCCCGGCTCCTTCAGGAGTTCCTTCTCGTCGCCGGCCCCGGAGGAGGCTTTATCATACAGCGTGTCAAAAAGAGTGCCCGTCGAGAAGGCGATGCGGCTGCCGTCCGGGGACCAGACGCCCCATGAGCCCGCGCTTTGGCGAAACGTGAAACGGGTGCGCACGCCGCGCGCAAAGTCGAGGGTCCAGAGATCGCCGGCCCCTCCCGTTGTGGTGTCCCGAACCACGCCACGCGTTCCGTCCGGCGAGAGCGCAATATCCTCGTCCCCGCCGGGCTGGCCGAAGGGGCTCAAGACCTTCCCTTGCCGGTCGAACCAGGTGAGCTGATAGTTTCCTGTCTCGGCTCCCGCGCGATAGGCCAAAGTGCCGCTGGGAGAAACCGAAAACACACCGATGGATTGTGTGGTTCCGACGTGCTCAGCTACGGGAGACGGCTCACCGATCAATTGCAGCTTGGCCGCGTCGAACGGTTGCGCCATCAGCGTGTTGTCGCGCATGAAGAAGAGGTAGCTGTTCACGTAGGACGCCGCGAACTGGCCTGCCAAGAAGCGTGAGTTCGATTGCTCCGCGGGTTTGGTGTCTAGCGATCCGGCGTACATACCGATCACTTCCGGAGATCCATTGCGCAGATAGATAAAATGCTTACCGTCCGGCATAAATGTGGGCAGCGCGTGGAATGCCTCTCCACGCGACGCATCCACGGATGTGATCGGCGTGGCGACGCCTCCCGCCTGCGACACTTTCCATAAGGGGCCGGAACCGCGGCCGCCGAAGATGATGATGCCATCGCGGTTCCAGGCGCCCGATCCTACGGCGCCGGCAGGAAGCATGCAGAGGGTTTGCGCCGGGCCTCCCGAGACATCGATCTTCTTGAGTTGGTTTTGTACGCCGAACCCCAAGTATTTACTGTCCGGGGACCAGAACGGGCTCACCGCACCGTCAGTGCCGGGCAACTGCCGCCATTGGAGCGCATCCAGATCGCGAATCCACAGGCCGTTGTGTTCGCCGGTGGAGTTGAAGGCCAACTTGCGGCCGTCGGGGGAGACGGACACGTACTGGCTGAAGCTCACGTTTTGGGGGAGGGCTACCTCAAAACGGATGGTTTGCGCGGGCGGCTGAGTCTTGAAGTACATCCAGCCCGCGAGACCAAGAGCGATCAGAACAGCCACACCGGTCGCAGCCTTCCAAATCCACCCTCCGGCCCCTTGATTCACCACACTCGAAGAAGCCGGAGAGTCGTCCAGCAGCAAGCGCCAATCGGCGATGGATTGCAATCTCTGAGTTGGGTCCTTTTCGAGACAGCAGCGGAGCAGCCGTTGCGTCTTCGCCGGCGCGCGGCCCAACCTGGGCTCTTCCTTAATCACCGAAGCCAGCGTTTCCGAGAGATCGTCCCCCTTAAACAACTTCTGACCGGTCAGCATCTCGTACAGCACCACGCCGAAGGCCCAGATGTCGGCGCGCCTGTCCACTTCCTTGCCGCGAGCTTGTTCCGGCGCCATGTAAGCGGCGGTGCCTAGAATGACTCCGGCCTGAGTTGCGCCCACCGTCAGCGTCGGCGAATTGTCCGACTGCGCAGTAGGAGTGCCACCCATTTTGGCCAGTCCGAAGTCGAGTACCTTCACGCCACCGTCGGGTTTGATGATGATGTTGCCGGGTTTCAGATCGCGATGCGTGATGCCCTTCTCGTGCGCGGCTTCGAGAGCATCCGCGATCTGTTTGGCAATGGCGAGTGCTTCATCGAGTGGGAGCGCGCCTTGCTTAATCCGCTCGGCCAGCGTGTGACCCTCCACCAGTTCCATTACCAGGTAGTTGGGGCCGACGTCGTGAAGCGTGCATACATTGGTGTGATTCAGGGAAGCGATCGCCCGAGCTTCCTTCTCGAAGCGCTCGCTAAAGCGTTCGGCGGAAACCTTGATGGCGACGTCGCGGCGAAGGCGCGGATCGTGCGCTCGATACACTTCGCCCATGCCGCCAGCACCAATGGGTGCGAGGATTTCGTAAGGGCCGAGTTTGTCGCCCGCAGTCAGAGGCATATTACTGATCCAGTTAAGTTTACACGATCAAGAAGTGGTTTGTGCCCGAGTGACGGCGCATCCGGAAGCTTCTTCGGACCGCGCGGCCAGACTTCCATCAACGGGCCTGGCCGCTCAGTGACATGTTCCGGACCGGCATGACCGTTAAGCCGGCGACGTGCAGCTTGGGAAGACGACCGTAGAATGAAAACAAAGACTATAGAATTTTCGGATCGCTTCGTTCTGGCGAGAACGTACAAGCAGTTATCAGCCTGATTTCCCTCATCAATCTTAACAGGGATCAAACGGAGATCACATTCCCTCGCTGAAAATGGACTTAAGCCCGTGCCACAATGCTTGAACAGGCGTTGGTGAGCCGAATAAATCCATGATCGATCTCAGCGTTGACCTCGCCCTCATACGTTCATGGTTTCCCCACACACAAGAAGTTCCGTATGTCCTGATTCGCGTCAGGGCTGAGCACGCGGCCACATGGGCCGACACCCTCAACGTTCCACTACGCCGCAGTTATATCACCGATCAGACACTGCTTCAAGCGGCCGAGATCCACAATTTGCCACAGGCAGAAGTGATAGCGACAAAGCTTCCCGATCCAGGCTCAACGATGGCCGGAGACTTTGGCGAGTTCATCACATATCTCTACCAGGGGACCTCTCAGCACCCATCCCCAGCGCTGGGGGCTACAAAATGGCGACTAAAACAGGATCGAAATCAACCTGCACCTCATTCTGATGTCATCCATCTTGTACTTCCGCATTGGCCAGTGCCAAGTGGGGAAGACCACTTGTACTGCGCAGAAGTCAAGACTAAATCTACCAACGGCCGCTCGACACCCATTGCTAGCGCGATTGCTGACAGCCAAAGAGACAGAACTAGCCGTCTGTCCCGCACGCTTGTCTGGCTGCGAGAGCGCGCGGTAACTCAACATCTTGGAGACATTACAATCGACCATCTCAATCGATTCATAAACGCAACCCAACATCCTCCGGCCCAAAAGCGTTTTAGAGCGGTAGCGGTTGTTTGCGCAAGCCTCGTCGATGCCGAGCTCGCTTCAGCACCAGCCGAAGCTCATCCTGATTACACCCTTATAGTAATATCCGTTCCCGACCTACGTGATACGTATGCCCAAGTTTTCCTCGCTGCCAGCGCTGCTGAAGCAGCACCTCCTGGTCAACAGCCATGAACGATTCTCTCGCCCGCTGGATTGCTGATGCAGATGCCTTGAGGCATCTGGAACATTTCGGGTTGGAGCAACCGTCGCTAAACCTCGGGCACATCCGAAATCGTTCCGACGACTACTACATCTCGCTCGTTGGTGAACTTTACGACCACCTCAAGGCGCCCGACTGGAATTCTGGCGATTGGGCTCGTCTTGGCAACGCTTTCTGGCAATTCTGCACTACCGGGACAGGTCTTCGACCCGAACGGATTGGAGTGTCCCGAACTCAAGCTGCTCTCTTCGCATCCTGCGCGTTCTTTTTCGGGGGCTACCCAGCCTCCGCGTATCTTGTTCAGCGTGATACTCCGGTGCCAGAAGGCGCAACCGAACTCGAATTGGGCTGCATTGACCTCCTTCGTCGGTCAGCGCCATTGCGATCAGAAACTGCGATAGCGTTGGCTGAAGCATTACGCAACGGCAATGCCGGCACGATCACTGCAACAGTTGAGACTGCTCGTGCTGAAGCCATTGCGGCGCTGAATCGCGGGCCAGCTGAGTGGGTGTTAGCTGCACTCTTCGAGAAGCTTGTTGAGCGCTTTGCGGCTACGAATATCCGGGCGATCCTACCCCAAGGTGGGGATCAACTCTGGACACCGCTCGTTGCGTCCTTTCTCGACCGTAGACCTCCGACGTGGGACTACTTCCCCTCGCAAATACAAGCTATCAATTCAGGGCTTCTTCAAAGAGCAGATACGTTTTCACTTCATATGCCAACGGGCGCCGGGAAGACAACGCTCTGCGAAACTCTTCTTTACTGGCACGCGAGAACAACGATTGGATCTGCGGCGATTCTGCTGGTCCCATATCGTTCCCTGGCCTCTGAGCTACGATCTACGCTAGTAAAGCGACTGAACGATCTCGGCATCTCGGCAAGGTGCGCCTACGGAGGTACCGTACCTACGGGTGATGAGATCCAGGATATAGATACGCTCCGGGTACTTATTGCCACGCCAGAGGCTCTTTCCGGGACGCTGAGTGCCGAGCCAAAGTTCTTCCGACGGATTTCTCTTGTCATTTGCGACGAGGGTCATTTGCTAGATAGTGATCATCGCGGTGTAGGCCTGGAATTGCTGCTTGCAAGGATGCGGGCGAGACCCAACGGACCACCTAGGCTTGTGTTTGTTTCGGCCATTGTCCCGAATATTGAAGAGATCAATGCATGGCTTGGGGGGCCCGCTGATTCCGTAGTCCGTAGTGAGTACCGCCCGGCCCTCGCGGAATTCGCAGCTCTTCGACCCGGTCCCGGGGCATCTCCACAGTCCATCAATTTGGTAATGCATCCCCACTTGTTGCCCCCACAACGATTTGTAATCGAGCCCTTTCTCAAACGTGACGATTTCAGATGGCTGAACCCAGAGAGCGGCAGATTCAACACTCTGTCCTTCAGGTCGGTTAAGACTCAAGCTATCGCAACCGCGAGAAAGGTCCTCCCGATGGGTGCTGTGGCTGTGTTTGCTGCCCACAAGCGTGGTGCCCAGGGCGCGATTGGTTTGGCGGAAGAGCTCATTAAGCAAATCAATCTGGGCCTAGCGCTCCCAGACCCTCGTACGTTTGCCAACGCCGAGTTTGTGAATCTCGCTGTCGAGTATCTCTCAGGCGAGTACGGAGAGGGGTGGATTGGGACACAGGCTCTGGCGAGTGGCGCGGTACTTCACCATGGTGACATTCCGCAAGAAACCCGCGAAGTCTTGGAAGTGCTCCTGAGAACAGAACGAATCCGTATGGCAATCTGCACGAGCACGCTTGCCGAAGGAGTCAACCTCCCAATTCGGACCTTGGTCTTGTATTCAGTGCAACGCCGAGGAGCTGGTGGATACGAAAACCTTCTTGCTCGCGACATTAAGAACCTGGCTGGTCGGGCTGGAAGGCCAGGCGCGACCACAAAAGGACTAGTGATTTGCGCCAATCCGCAACAATGGCCGGCTGTCGCGCAGGTTGCGAACCAGGCGGCGGGAGAACCAGTTACTGGAGCACTCCGGCGGCTCGTCGAGCGAGTTAGAGATGCGCTTGCACTCCAGAATCAGGTGCTAACCAATGCCGAGCTGGAAGACAAACCGGACTTACATGCATTGATCGACGGGATCGATGCCACGCTTGTCGATTTGGCCACTGACGAAATCGGGGAGGACGAACTCATAGCGATTGCAACAGCGATTGCAGATCGGACGTTTGCGTCGCAACAAGCGCAGGTAGAAGCTTCGCGAGTGCTGTTGAGAAATGTTTTTGAGCTTCGCGCCCGTCGTATTTTCGCGGCGCGGGCCGCGCAACGTCTGGATTGGATACGCGAAACGGGCGCGCGAGTCCGTCTTCTGGAATCAGTTGAGGGCTTGGTCGGCCGTCGCGAAAGGTGGGACGACATCACAAACCCGATTGATCCATCATTTGTGGATGTGCTGCTTGGATGGGCGTGGGAGCGGAACGAAATGGAAGCCGCAATCAGAGAGTCCTTCGAGCTGGGCGACGCAGCAACGGAGACAGCTCGACAGCCATTTCTAGCTTTGGTCAATTCGTGGCTGGCCGGCCAGCGCTATTCGACCATGGCACAAGCCTGCGGGACACCGTTGGATGAATGCCTCCGTATCCATGCTCGCGCCGTGACTTTCGTACTCCAGACGCTGATCGAACAAGCCGTAGCCTTGCTTGGAAAAGTACTTGAATCCCAGGGCGCGGCTCTCTCGACCGCAGTGGCGCTCTTCCCGGAGCACTTGCGGTTCGGCGTACCGACAAGCGGAGCTCGTATTCTGGCAAGTCGAGGGTTGCGCCATCGGCAGGCGGCGGTCCAACTAGGAAGTACCATCGACCTCCCAGAGCCGTTCACTATGAATAACGTTGACGTCGTGGCAATCGTCCGCCCCATGCTTACTGAGGCACGGGAACTGTGGGAACCCCGCCTAGGTAGGCTTGTTTACAGCAATACGGTTCAAGACTTGTCCGCTATCTGATACACGGATCAGGAATCGGGGTCCAAGAGCCAACGTGTCGGCTTCCTTGCCATGATGGACGCCGCCAGTCGCCAGGATTCGATCTGGTGCCGGCTTGGCCCCCTGGATCGGTTCAGCCGCGAAGGGATCGGCAAGACGTGCGAACATCTGCGTCGGCTGGCCGCGTACAAGGTGGCCTTCCGCAGCGCCATCGTTATCTGAGCGGGATCGGCTGGACGCTGAGTGTCTTTTGCCGCCATCCAGAAATGGCTGATCGCGCGGCCACATCGTCGGAAGAGCCTTAATCCCGTTACTCCATTAAACCCGGAGTTCGCGGACGTCGTTCAAGAAGATGAGTGGACTACGTGGCCGGTATTCATCACCAGGCGCGCGTAAGCCTTGTATTTACAAATGCTCGACCAATTCCAAAGCTGGACGTCGCCAGAAAGCACCTGTCATGTAACGGGACGGTTACATGACAGCTTTGAGGTTTTACGGAGCGATACGAGCTGCTTGGGGCAAGAGCCGTGCCTGGTGCGCCGAACATAGAAAAGCATAAGCGCTCCGGCGCCGGCAGTGTTACACAGCCCGCGGGGATGTCGAGACACCCGAATAGGCGCCGCGCAGGACAACGGTTGGCCAAGGGCATTGGCCCGAACTTTGAAGCTCACTGGTTCGTAATTGCATATACCATGTCGCCGACAAAGCGCTTAAAGGACTCGTTCTCGACGAACTGCTTGTAGACCTGGGTGTCATCCTTCAGAAGGTGCTGCATCACCTTGGCCAACGCCTGATCGTGGGCCATGCGCGCTGTGTGCGGCGTGTTCTCCTTCGCGTTCTGATACGCCACATCGGCAGCGACCTTGGGCGCGATGTCGTCGCGGATGCGTTTTGCGACCCGGTCGGTGTCGGTGAACAGGGTGCCAAACTGCTCATTGAACGTCTTTAGGATGTTGCTCAAGCGGTCCAACTCGGGTTCGCTCTTCCGGCCGGCGGCGTCCGTCGGCACGGGCTCGATCTCGGCGTCCGTGTCCGCCAGCGCGATCTTCATGGCGGCCTTCTTCTCGACACGGTAGCTGTCCATATCGATGGCTTCGAGGATGCCTTTGGAAAGGTCCTCCTCCTCCGGCGCCGGCAACTTGGGCACCAGTAGATTAAGCAGGATCGACAGCTTCTCCCACTCGGCGTTGCTGTATGGAATCACCGACGAGAGGAAGCTGTAGGTTCGGCAGAAAACCTTGGCCTTTCCCTTGAAGTCCACCTGGCCGTCCTCGCCAAGCTTCTCCCGGTAGACCACTACGCACGCATCTAGGATCGGGTCGAGCTTGTCGCGCTCCGCGCCGCCAAGGAACAACTCCACCACCCGTTGCACCTGGGCCGGGAAATACACCTGCGCAGCGTCCAGCGCCGCCTTCAGGTCATGCAGCTTGTTGGGATCGGTCTCCTCTGCGAGCAAAGTGGTCCGGTAGTAGTCCTGGAAGGCGAACGTAATCGCCTCGCTGTTGTTCTGGAAGTCGAGGACGAAACAGTCGTGCTTCTGCGGGTGAGCCCGATTAAGGCGCGACAAAGTCTGCACGGCCTTGATGCCCGAGAGCGGCTTGTCAACGTACATGGTGTGTAGCAGGGGCTCGTCGTAGCCGGTCTGAAACTTGTCGGCGCAGATCAGGAAGCGGTACGGGTCGGTCTGGATCTTGGCGGCGATCTCGCTGCTCGAGAAACCATTGAGTGACGCCTCGCTTACCTTGCCGCCACCGTAGTCGTGCTCGCCCGAGAAAGCGACGATCGCCTGATACGGGCTCTTCCGCTCCACCAGATACGCCTTAAAGGCCTGGAAGTACTGAATGGCGCGCTCGATGCCGCTCGTGACCACCATCGCTCGTGCCTGTCCGCCGATCTTCCCAGCCGCCAGGACCTGTTCGTGAAAGTGGTCCACCATGATCTCGGCCTTCAGCCGGATCGCATGATCATGGCTCTCGACGTAGCGGCGCAGCTTCTTCTTCGCCTTCTTGGTGTCGAACTCCGGGTCGTCATCCGTCTTCTTGATCAGCTTGTAGTAGCTGTCCACCGGCGTGTAGTTCTTGAGCACATCGAGGATGAAGCCCTCCTCGATCGCTTGCTTCATGGTGTAGCTGTGGAAGGGTCGGTGCTTGACCTTGCCCTCGGCATCGGGCGGGAGCGGCTCGCCGAACATTTCCAGCGTCTTGTTCTTGGGCGTGGCGGTGAAAGCGAAGTAGCTGGCGTTGGTCAGCATCTTGCGCGCAGCCATGCGCTGCTCCAGCGCCTCGTTCACCGTGTCTTCGGAATCTTTCTCCTCGTCTTCGTTCTCCACCTGACCACTGAGCGCCTGGCTCATCGCCGCTGACGTCTTGCCGCCCTGGCTGGAGTGCGCCTCGTCGATGACGATGGCGAAGGTCTTGCCGCCCTCGGTCGCGATCTCGTCGAGGATAAAAGGGAACTTCTGCACCGTCGAGACGATGATCTTCTTCCCCTCTTCAATGAACTTCCGCAGGTCGCCGGACCACCCGGCGTGGCCCACCGTCGCGCCCACCTGCATGAACTGCTTGATGGTCGCCTGGATCTGATCGTCGAGTAGGCGCCGGTCGGTCACCACGATGACCGAGTCAAAAACCTCCTTCCCGTCTCGCTTCAAACCGATGAGCTGGTGCGCAAGCCACGCGATGGAGTTCGACTTGCCGCTTCCAGCCGAGTGCTGGATCAGGTAGCGCATGCCGGCACCGCGTGTGCGTACATCAGCCAACGCTTGCCGTACCACGCCGAGCTGGTGGTAGCGCGGCCACACCTGCTTGCGCTTCCTCTTGCCTGTCCGCGGGTCCTTCTCCTCGACGATCTGGGCGTAGTTCTCAAGGATGTTGGTCAGCCCCGCCGGGGTGAGCACCTCTTTCCAGAGGTAGTCAGTCTTGAGACCTTGCGGGTTGGGCGGGTTGCCCGCACCGTCGTGGTAGCCCTTGTTGAAGGGCAAGAACCATGAGGCCTTGCCTTTGAGCTCCGTACACATCCGAACTTCGCTGTCGTCCACCGCAAAGTGAACCACGCAGCGGCCGAAGTCGAAAAGGCGCTCGCGCGGGTCGCGGTCGCGGCGATACTGCTCCACCGCGTCCTCTACGGTCTGCTTGGTGATGCTGTTCTTCAGCTCGAAAGTGGCGATGGGCATCCCGTTGATGAACAGGCCCAAGTCGAGCGCGCGGCGCGACTCGTCCATGCTGTAAGCGAGCTGTCGCGTAATGGAAAAACGGTTCAGTGAGTGCAGCCTCTCCGCCTTGGCGTTGCCCGGCGACGGCGTGCCGTAGAAGAGATCAAAATGCAGGGGCCCATGATCCAGGCCCTTTCGTATCACATCGACCGCGCCGCGCTTGCCGATTTCGGCAGAGAGGCGAGTGAGGAACTTGAGGCGGTTGATGTCTTTGGGATCATCGGTCATCGCCAACTTCTTGAACGTTTCGGGCTGGGTGGCGTTCAGGAAGGCGAAGAGCTGGGGGACATCGAGCGCGTGGTTGCAGTCGTAATCCTTGGGGCTACCGGCGAAGTAGCCGCTGCCCGTGGCCTCCGGCTTCTCCCCGACCGAGCCTGGACCAACTACGAGACCATCCACACCGGTCACGTACCGCATGATGAGCGTTTCGAGGCCCTTCTCGCTGACGTCGGTGGTCATGCGGCAGCCTCCTCGTCGCGGAGTTCAGTCTCATCGATCTCCTCTGCGGCATCGTCAATCGTGTCAGGCTCGACTTCCTCAGGTAGTTGGGCCGCGGCCACCCGCACATCCAGTTTGCCGGTTACTACGTCGGCGACGAGGCGAGTTCGGTATTCGCGGAGTAGCTCGATTTCGCGTCCGAGCTGTGAGATCGCGGTATCCAAGACACGCGTTTCGGTCTCAAGGTTGCTAACAATGGCTTGTTGCTCCGCTAGAGGCGGCAAGGGCACTTTGAACCCCTTGATCTGCTCAGGGCTAAGGTGCGGGACGCTGATGCCCGTGAAAATCGGCGCGATATAGTCGGCAAACAACCGACCACGAAGGAGAAGCAAAAGGAATCTAGCGTCAAGCTGGTTCGTAGGTCTCAGACGAGCTACGCGCTGTAGGAGAAGTGAGGGCGTATCGGTATCTTGAACGGTCGCCGCGCGAACGCCGGAGCCAATGATTGGCCGGTCCATGCCAAGTGCGATGTCGCCAATTTGAAGGGCGAACTCATCGAGACCATCGTTTGGCTTGCGCTGCCAACGCACGACCGTATTCCAGCGAAGTCCCGAGGGCGTTACATTGATTCCGCGCAGCAAGCGGGTGCGGCTCTCTCCCTGCACAAACCCGGCACTAGCAAACGGAAAACCAGTTTGGAGGCGAATCGCGTGCGCAAGTCGTCGCACCTCCCAATGCTTCGGAACATCACCGAGCCACGGAATACCGGAGGTTTTGAGGGGTACAGAGGGGTCGAGGCCACGGGTGACTGCGCGGTGGATGATGGCCTGCTTCTGCTCGTTGAGCAGCGCGATCACCTTCCGCTTCGCCCGGATCGTCCGCTCCAGCCGCCCGTTCGCCCAGTCCAGAAACCGCACGATCGTTGCCTGTTCGGCAGGAGGCGGGAGTGAGATCCGAATCGATCCAAATCGGTCGGTATAGAGCCGATTAAAACCAGATCCAATCCCTCTTGATTCCACTGCAAAACGGGCAACGAGATCGGGACTCTTGAGTCGCTCCAGTACAAGCGTGATTGCGTGTCCCTCTAGAATGTCGAACACCGCGTAATCTGGACTGACCAATCCATCGATTGCACCCGCCCCGAACATGCCGCTCCACGCCTGCATTCGGTTCATCACGATTTGACCGGGGCTATAGCGCTTGTAGCCCACGAGGGTCTTCGCGCTATGCATCTTGTCAGTCATGTCCCTGTGGGGAATCAGACCGCGAACGCGCGTCAGGGATAGCAACGTTCCCGCGCCGTCAGGTGAGCGGCTGTCGGCCTCACGAAGGACGGTCTTAATCCGGCCGAATGACCAATGGCTAGGCACCTGCCCGAGCCATGGGAGGCCCGACTCCTTGTATTCCGCGTATGGCTTGAGGTCGGCGATCACGCCTGCCTCTCTTTAAGCAGGTCAGCGGGATTCCAAATGCGCTCGGCGATCTTCCGGTAGAGCTGGCTGCGGTTTTCGAGGTCGGCTTTGTTGAACTCCGCGTGCGCTACGAACGGTAAGCCGCTCTGTTCCTTGAATCGGAGAAAGCCGGGGTTATGCTCGTAGCACTGCGGGTGGAGCGAGCGAGCCAGCAGATTCTGGGAGTTGTAGTGCGGCAGCTTGTCGGCGTAAGTGAGGTCGCCATAGCTAGCGTTGAAGCTCTTGGGCAGCAGCAGTAGACCGCCGATGCGGTTCCGGTACTCGGTGAAGTCGGCTGGGTGGTTGAACTCGGCGGTGTGGAGCTCGGCATGGTCGGCCCAGACGTGCTCGACCTCGTAGCGAGTCCTGCCCTCGCTCACATAGTCGAGATAGTGGGAGGGCTGGCCGGATTGCGTCTCCACGTAGTCAGTGAGGCGGGCGAGGATGCGGTGCAGCGCGTACCGGTTCTGCCGGTGCATCAGCAGGCGCTCGTTGCTAGCAAAAGTCTCTTCTTCCTTGCTGAGGAACTCGTGCAGCTTGTAGGAGAGGGCATCGGGTACAAGGCCGCGAATTTCACGCATCACCACAAACATGGCGTTTTGCATAGTCGAATAGGCAATAGTGCGGAAGTTCCACAGCCGCCAAGTGAGTAGGATGTCAAGATACTGCGCCACGAGGGCGACCTTACGGAGGACCACTGGCTCGCTGTCCTCAGGCCGTAGCGGCGCGAGCAGGAGCATGTATTGCAAGGTGAAGCCCTGCTGGGCGTTGTAAAGCACGTGCTCCAACCCGGCGACGGGCCGCTGCGCAGCTTCGATGAGGCGTAGGTACTGGCGGCTGTAGAAGTCGAAGTCGCGGTCGATGAAGCGATAGAAGTCGTCGCTTTGCTTGAGGCCCACGACGTCGGCCGCATCCCGCAGCCAGCGGTGAAACTCCGTGCCAATGCGGTCGAAGTCCTCGGGCTTGGCACCCTTCTTGTGCTCGCGGATCTTGGTGGCGTGCTGGCTGCGGAGCCAGGCCTTGAAACAATCGGATTCTACTTCCTTGCCCGCGGCATTGAGTTCGCGGATGCGTTCGCGCCATCGGGTGTTGGCAGCGGTGCGTTTGGCCTCGTCAATGTTGGCGAGCAAGTAACCCTTGAGCATGTCCGTGGGGCTAAGCGAGAGTCCGCGGTCGTTCATGGTTTCGAAGATCGTGTAAGCATCGTCGTCGGAGTACGCGGTGATCTCAACGAGATGAACGTTCTCCAGCAGCCAGTCGATGAAGTAAGGGAGGGCGTCTTCCCGCAATTCCTCGGGGAAGCAGGCGTCGAGATCGCGGTAACGCCGCACGAGGTTTTGCACCGACTCGGGACGGTCAGTGGTGTTGAAGTTTTCACCACCGTCCTCATAGAGCGCTTCCATCGCAGGAGTGCGCTCGTCGACATGGAGGTTGAAGGACTTCTGGTCGAACTTCTCGGAAAAGATCAGTTCGTCCACATTCACCTGCTTGGGGCGATCCATCTGCAGATTGCGCAGAAGGATGAGCAGGAGCGTCAGGCTGGTGAGACGCTGTTGGCCGTCCACGACATAGCCAACGCTCTCCTTCTTGCTGATGATGATGGACCCGAGGAAGTAATGCGGATAGTCCGCGACTTTACTTCGCGGGTGCGTGGGCTGGTATTCCTCTAGGAACTTGTCACTGAGGTCGTCCACAAGCTCGCGGATCTGCTTCTCGTGCCACTTGTACTCGCGCTGGTAGTAGTCGATCGAGTACTTCACGCCCTTGAGGAGCTCACGAACGGTCTTGGCTTTGCCAAGGATTTCTCTCATTTCGCACCCACCTTCAGCAGATCATCTAATAGCCCCTCGGCTTCTTTTTCGATAGCCAGGATATCGGCACTGATCTCTTCGAGAGTGCGCAACGGCTGCGGTTTGTAGAAGTGTCGGGTGAAGCTGATTTCGTAGCCGATCTTGGTGGCGTCTTCCTTGATCCACGCATCCGGCGTATAAGGCAGCACCTCGCGATGGATGAAGGCCTCGATACCGCCCACTTCCAGGAGCGGCACCTGCTCGGTATCCCGCAGGTCGGAGTCGGGTTCGTTTTCGACGATCGCGGGCTTGCCGTCCACGGTAGCCTCGAAAAGGCCGTGCAGCGGATCCGCCTTGACCTTGCCGGGCTTGTGCGCCTTCGCGATAACAGGCGGGGCTGTCTCTACGCGCCAGCTCACTGCCTTGAGGATTTGCTTTAGGTCGGCCGCGGTGAGCTTTAGGTCTGCCTTCTTGAGCGCGGCGTCGACGCGATCGCGAAAGACGTTGTGATCCTCGAAGAGCTTGTCGCCCAGCGCCTCGCGCAGCTTCGTGGCGATCTCGACAAGGCGGCCGTCGCGTTCCCAAGTCTTCGGGTCGAGCAGCTTCTTTTTCTTCTTCTCGGGGAGACCGTTCTTGGCGCTACCGCCCTCTTCGTCTTCAGTCTCCTCCTCTTCACTGCCCCAGTCGGTCAGGCGCGTCTCCAGCGCGGCCGAGACGTTGCCGAAATTGGTGAAGAGCCCGTCTCCCAACTCTTCGTAGAGGGTGGATCGCAGATCTTCGTCGCCGGAAGTGAATCGCAGCGTCTCGATGGCTTTGAGGGTGAGCTGACTATGCAGGCGAAGCGGGCGCTCAACCGTGACTTTCCAGTACCCGAAGGCCGCGTTGGGGAAGATTTTCGACTCGGGCGTCTCTTTGAAGTCGAGGAAAGTGTGGCTAATGCGCTCGATGTCCTCGGGCGAAAGCTCACAGTTCTTCTTGCCTAGGTTCTTGCGGAGCGGCTTGAACCACTGGGTGGCGTCGATGAGCTGTACCTGGCCCGCGCGGTGCGCTGGCTTCCGGTTTGACACTACCCAAATGTAGGTGGCGATGCCGGTGTTGTAGAAGAGGTTGAGCGGCAGCGCGACGATGGCTTCCAGCCAGTCGTTCTCGATGAGCCAGCGGCGGATGTTGCTCTCACCCTGGCCAGCGTCGCCGGTGAACAGCGACGAGCCGTTGTGAACCTCGGCGATGCGGCTACCGAGCGCGGATTTAAAGTTCATCTTCGAGGCCATGTTGGCGAGGAAGAGCATCTGACCGTCGCTGGAGCGCGTGACGAGCGAGAGTTCCTCGTCTTTATGCATTACCTTGAAGCGCGGGTCCCGCATCTTGTCTTTGCCGCCCATCGCCTCGAGGTCCTTCTTCCAGCTCTTTCCGTAAGGCGGATTGGAGAGCATGAAGTCGAACTCCTGCGCCGGGAAGGCATCGTTCGAGAGTGTGGACCATTCCGCGCCGCCCACAATGTGGTCAGCACTTTCGCCCTCGCCCTTGAGTAGCATGTCGGCCTTGCAGACGGCGTACGTTTCGGGGTTGATCTCCTGGCCGTAGAGCAGACACTTGACCTGCTGGGCGCGCTTGGCCCCGATTGCCGTAAGCGTCTCCTCCCCAACGGTAAGCATGCCGCCCGTGCCGCATGCGCAATCGTAGAGCAGGTAGGTGCCGGACTTGATTTCGGCCTCGATGGGTAGAAACACCAGGTTCGCCATCAGCCTAACGGCATCGCGCGGTGTCCAGTGCTCGCCTGCCTCCTCGTTATTCTCCTCGTTGAACTTGCGAACCAACTCCTCGAACACTGTGCCCATCGAATGGTTGTCGATGCCGGCCGGCGAGAGGTCGATATCAGGATCGAGGAACTTGTTGATCAGCGTGCCTATCGCGTCGGCCTTGGAGAGGGTCGTGAGCTGATTGCGGAACTTGAAGTTGTCGAGGATGTCCTGGACGTTGGGTGAGAACCCGTTGAGGTAGTCCTCGAAATCGGCGAGGAGTTGCTGCTGGCTGCCGCGGGACTTCAGGTCGCGCAGGGTGAACTTCGAGGTGTTGTAGAAGGCTTGGCCAGCAGCTTCGCAGAGCGCGGCCCGCTGCTCGGTGATGCTGGCCCCATCAAGCATCGCTTTCGTGTCGAGCACGGCCCGCTTGGTGGGCTCCAGCACGGCATCCATGCGGCGGATGACGCACATCGGCAGGATCACGTCGGGGTACTTGCCTCGCTTGAAGAGGTCGCGTAGGACGTCGTCGGCGATACCCCAGATGAAGGAGACGATCTTGTTATGCGTCGCTTGATCCACTATCGGTGTCCTTCCAAGGCACGCGGCAAAAAGTCTTGGAGGGCGGTGCCGTCCTCATTTATCAAGAACATAGGCGTGAATTGTCCATTATCTCGATTGCGCGAGAGATTGTCAGCAGCGGTTCCCCGGGGCAATTCGCTCGTCACCCTTGAGCGAATCTATCTCGGACGAACCACGTCTGTGGCAGCCGCCTTGTTCACGGCAAAAAGTCGTGCTTTGAACACCGCCGCCACTGCGTAGTAAGCTATCAGGACCGAGTTTTGTTAACCTTAAGCGGTATTTTGGGCGCTGCACTCGCAGCCGGTAGCTTCAACAAAACGACAGAACTTTATGGGTGACTTAACCGAAATCGCGGTCCATTATTGGCACCTAGCGGTCATCGGATTTCTTTTGATCGTGATTTCGATCGCCTTTGTGTGGCGGTTTGTGCTCCCGGCCAGGCGCCTTTCAAAGGAACTGGCGGGATCGATAGCTTCCCTTACTGCGATCCGAGGGCGGGCGAACGGAAACGTCGTTGAGCTCGATGAGATCGCCAATCAAGCAATGGCGGGCCCGGCCCTTTCCCATCTTTGGGCCGAATACACAAAGACGCTCCATGCGCAACGCAAAGACGACGAACTGGCCCAAGGACGAATCGTTCGATGGCGGGCGACGGCACTCGCCGAGACGTTCTTTACCGAGCAGGCTGTCGTCGACACCCGCCTCAAGACCGAGTTCTACAAGCACTTGCCCGGGATCCTTACGGGTCTTGGAATCATCGGGACATTTACTGGCCTCATCTTAGGCCTTATTCAGTTTGACGTTTCCCTAGATCCAACCCAGGCCCAAGCACAGCTCCGCAACCTCGTCAATTCCGTCGGCCACGCTTTTATCATCTCGGCATTGGCCATTTCCCTGGCTATGTTGTTTACCTGGACAGAGAAGTCGATCGTGGCTTCTCGGTATCGACAGGTCGAGCGGATTCGCGAACTCATCGACAGCCTCTTCACGGTAGGAGCCAGCGAGGAATACCTGGAGCGGCTAGTCGTGGCCTCGGAAACGTCGGCAACACAGGCGGCTCACATTAAGGACGCGTTGGTCGCCGACCTCAAGGAGATACTGACCACGCTGACCGCCCAACAGATTGAAGCTCAGTCCCAGTACTCGGGACGCATCTCAGGCGATGTGGGCAAAGCGATCGCAGATAGCCTGGGCGGCCCGATGAGGGCGATCTCCGAGGCCGTGAGGGGTGTGAGCGACAACCAGGGCGAAGCAGTCAACAGGATGCTCACGGACGTGCTCGCAAGCTTTTCCGCACAAATGCGGGACATCTTCGGCGGGCAGTTGGAGGGCATGTCCGAGTTGCTCAAACAGACCAGCGAGTCGATGGCAACTACCGCGCGGCAATTTGGCCAACTTGCAGCAAACATGGATGCGGCCGGGACTGGAACGGTCAACGCTATGGGCGAGAGCCTGAACAGGGCGATCGGAGCCATGGAAGCTCGCCAGCAGGTCATGAACGCCCAGATGGGGGCATTCGTCGAACAAATCCGCTCGTTGGTTGCAGAATCCCAGAGCGAATCGTCCAAGAAGCTGCAAGAGGCCCTCGCGTCCGTCGGCGAGCAAGTCGCGGGAGTAGTGGCCGAGCTGCGCAGGCAAGCTGAGTCGTCTGCCGAGTCGCAGGGCTATCGTCAGGAAAAGTTCGAAAAGAGCACGAGCGAGGTTATTGGATCGCTCTCTGCACAGATGGAGAGTCTGCTTTCGCAGTCTGTCGAGACGAATAAGTCGCTCCAGGGCACCGTCGCTCACTTGGCCGCTGCGACCGACAAGGCGATTTCTGGAATGAACTCGGGGGCGGACGCGCTCTATATCGCCGCCAGCGACTTCGCCAAAGCCGGGCAGGGCGTTTCCGAGACGATGCGGGCGTCTTCGGCGGCAGTTGAGACGATCAAGGTGGCTGCTGGCCAGCTCTCATTGGCCACCGGTGACGCCAGGAGCATCTTCAAGGATTACGGAAGGATGGGCGACACGTTCACCGCGATGGTGACAGAACTGAAGGTGACGATCGAGAACGCGAGGCGTGACGCCTCGATGACCTCGGAACTCATTGGTCGTATCGAATCCGCGGCAACCGAGCTAGCGGGAGCGCAAAAGCAGGCGGAGGACTACCTCAAGGGTGTCAACGAGGTGTTGGTCAAGGCTCACGAGTCTTTCTCGCAAAACATCGAGCGTACTCTTCGCGAAGGCAACCGCCAGTTTCAAGGTGAGCTGTCAAGTGCAGTCCAGTTGCTTTCGGGAGCCGTCAAGAATCTGGGCGACGTGGTTGATGACATTCCGGCGAGGAAATGATCTATGTTTGGAATCAAATCTCAACGCAGTAAGGGCGGCAAAGAACAGGCCGAGAAACCATTCTGGATTTCCTTCTCGGATCTCATGACTGCGCTCATGGTGCTCTTTCTAGTTGCGATGGCCGTCGCTCTAATGGCGGTCACCCAAGGATTGGCGGACATCAAGAAAAAAGAGCAGGCGCGGCAGGAGACGATCGGCACTTGCATGGATGACATCAGAAACCTGACCCAAGCCGAGCAGTTTAAGGGAATCTCAGTTAAGGGTTACTCGATCGAATTTGGAACGCTCGCCGAGTTCAAAAACGACGATCACAGACTAGATCCCAGCCAGGAGCGTTTCGTTCGTGCGTTCGTTCCAAAAGTCTTGGAGGTAGCGCGCCACAAGAGCTGCGAGCAGTGGCTGAAACGGGTGGTCGTCGAGGGCTTTGCCAGCCAAGTCGGTTCGTATCTCTACAACTTGAATCTGAGCTTCCTAAGATCACAGCGCATCCTCTGCGTCATCCTGGATTCGCAAGCACCAGACGCGCTCGCCCTCGAAGATCGCAAGCTGATCAGGACTCTATTTCTAGCAGGCGGCTCGTCGTTTAACACAGTATTGAAGAGCCCTGCGGAAATGCGGCGTGTGGAGCTGCGACTGGAGTTCCGAGAACTTGGCGCCGAAAAGGATTTGGCGCGAGAGATTCCTTGGGACGAGGACGCTAAATGCCCTAACGACTCGCGATGAACGACGCACTCAATCTATTACAACTAGGGCTGGCGCAATCTTTCGCTGTCGGTGTTCGCGCGCCTGAAAGCTGGTCGGATCTGGCCGGAATGGGCCGCGCGCTAGCGCAGGTGCAGAGGGAGCACGGCGGGGCGGGAATCGCGGCCAATCCCAGGTCGATCATGTCAGCGATCGCCGACTTTCGCAAGACTGGCGAAGTCGCGGGAGTGAGAGACCTCAAATACGTGTGCCTAGGCGTAGGGTTGGTCGACGGGCGAGGTTGGTGCGTCCTTGGCGATCCCAAACTGAGATCCGAGGTGGTAGAGCTTGTCCAGCGCCAGCCCGAGATGCGTCGACGCTTAAGGTGCTTTCAGGCCTTGTTGTCGAGCTACTGGACATTCCCGCTTAATGATCCTTCGATCTCGGCCGAGGCCGTCGAGGGATGGCGCGAGCTCCGCTTGTGGCTGCGCTCGGAGCGAGCGACCTTTGTGAAGTCCAAGGAGCCAAAACCACCATGGTTCGGGGGGCTAGAACGTCATGGTGAACTGCTGAGTGACCAGCCTTGCGAAGGGTTTGGCGCCGCGCTTCTTCGCGGCGACTCCTCCGGGCTTAACGATGCAATAGAGAGTTTGGCTATACCCAAAGAATCCTGGGTTATGCACGAAGCCGTGTTCGCCCAGATGAAGGCGGCGACGGAGCTGAACGATAACAGCTTCAAAGAGGCGCTGACAAAGCTCCTGCCGATTGCGATGGGCAACAGCGGAGTGGAGATCGGGAAAACACTGCGGATTCGTTGTATCGCCCGGTTAGTGTCGCGATACGCGAAGTGCGAAGATCGGCCGGAACAGTTGGCGTTGCGCGACGCCGCCATTTCCACCATAGGAAATCCGTGGCTGCGGAGAGCACAGTGGGATGCATTTGTCGTCGACGAAAAACGAAGGCCAGATGATCAGGCTCGAGAAATGGTTAACGGCTGGCTCAAGCGCCGCCTGATCTCCGATTTTTTTGTGCTGCTTAGCGTCGATGGTACAGGTGATCCCCGACGGCTCCAATACTGGCTCCGATTTGAGCCTCTTATTGACGACATGTGGTTTGCCTTGGGGACCGATGCAAGATTTCGAAGAGACGAACATTTCAACGATTTCAGGACACGCGCCAGGGGCCGCCTCTTGGATCTAGAAGACTCAACAGCCGACAACAACGCCTTCGTAATGCGCATTGGGGAGTATTTGGCCGTCGAGTTCGGCGCGACTGGCAACGCGTTTTTTCTCTTCAGGTGGGATTCAGTACACAAGTTGGTCCACACGTTGACTTCCGGCCTGGCTCACGCGAAGGTCAGCCGTGCTTGGCTAAAAATGCCGAATCATGAGCTCCGACTAATTCACATTGACTCGGCGAGAGAAACCTGGGAGCAAAAGTTCGACGCTGAAATCTGTCCAAAGCTCGGCTGGCCTAACGATCCCCCGCGCCGCGCTGGCAGGGCTGGCCCTCGTACCCCTCGGCCGACATCCCCCGTGCCGAAAATAGTTCGAGCGGGGTCCGACGCAGCGCGAGGTCCGACACAACCTGAGTGGGACTCATTCGTGAAGCTTCACCGGCTGTTCGTTCTTGATCAGCGGCCGAGTAAGGGCGCGCTTTGGGTCTTTGGCGAAGATTATCCAAGACTTGTGACGATGCAACTCAAGATATGGGGATTTCGGCTGAGACCTGGGCGTGGCTGGTACAAGGAGTAGCGGATGAGTGGGTCACCATTTCACAAAAAGCGTGAGCGCGGGGACTCGGAGGAAACGGCAGGCCTAAGCATCCAGGTCTCATGGAATCGCGAAGGTATAGAGTTTCATTCGGAGCCGCATTTCGACGGGTGGCTTGCGGTGCCCGCCCGCTTTCGATCTGACTCTGAGCTCGTACTGCTGCTGGGCCAGTTGGAAGACGAAGGCTTTGCCGAACAGAACACGAACGGAATGGTCCTGCGATGGCCCGAATTCTACAAGATAGCTGGCTCCGCTGATTATCGCGAAGGTGTTGAGCTCATGCGACTCCCGCCGGTCGAATCCTGGCGCCCGTCCCTTGTCAGTCGAGGAACGCTCACTGACACCGACTTTTCCGTGGTCATCGAGAAATGGTTGGATCCAGAAGGCCGCACTCCCATGGGCAACGTGGACATCAATGGCGCTGTCATCACATCGGCGGCGCGATCATCGATTCTGCCTGAGAGCGTGTGGCGAGTCCTGGAAGCCGTCGCATCGCTTCGAAGTCGGCCGGCCTCGATGCGCGGGGTCGACGCGAATCGTCGGGCGTGGGCGGACATCAGGTCTCATGCTGCCTTGGTCGCAGATATGGCAGACTTTCTGCGCAAGACCGTCGTGCTGACACCTGAGCGACTAAGCATCGGTATGCGCAAGACCGAGGTAGCCGGCGCAAAGATAGTCGAGGTACTGCCGGGATTCACTGGCGAACCAAAGCGCTGGCTTGAGTTTTTTGACCGGATGCCGAACGTTCCGGAGCGATATGAGATTCCCGATGGCAATGGAATCGTACATGTTCTCCTTTCTCCAGAGGTCCGGACCGTCTTGCGAGAAGTTCGACGCATGCCAGGGCGTCGGGTCGCTGGAGAACGCGCAGAGGCTTTCGTACGAAATCCCTTCGCGGCGCTTGGACCGGATGCCTCCAAGGTAATTGATGCTGGGGAGTTCGAGAAGGAGCGGGAAGTCGCGGGCATCTCATTCGCGAGATTTACCGCCCTTGCGCGGCGCGATGATAAAGGTTTTCCTTACGAGTGCGCCCTCTTGATAGAGGAGACTTTCCGCGGCGAAATCCGCTCCGAACAGGTGCCTTTTCAAGGCCCCAGTGACTTGGAACGATTTCTCGTCAAGCTCGAGGATCGGATGGCTTCAGACGCCCAGTGCTGCCATTGGGAAGGCTTTGATCTAGAGATCCTAGGCGACACACCGGATCAGGCGCGCCTCTTGCGAGAGGCCCTCTCAGACATGCGTGAGCCACGAGGATTCAAGGTATCGGAAATTCTCGATTTGTCGCAGTATTCCGATCGCGTCGAGGGGTTCGGTGTCGAAAAGCCTTACTACTCGCCATTCATCGCACGCAAGAGCAAGGATGGAGGATGGTTTCCCGACAATGTCGCCTTTGGCCTCTGCTACACACCGGAAGTCGGCGGCGAAACCGTGGCATTTTTGCTCGATGAGCAGTCGATACGCCTCTTCCGCGAGGAAGTGCGGAAGGCAAAAGTAGAGAATCGAGAGACCCTTATCTTTCCGGGTTGCCCCGAGCCCGTGCGAGTCGATTGGGCAGCCGAAACGCTTGAAACCCTTGGCAAGGCCCGCGAGGACGTGGGTAGGGGACAGTTCGACCCCAAGAGACCTTCATCCGCAAACCGGATTTCAGAGCGCAAGGGATTGGTCGTTAAATCCAATGTCAACGCGCTCGACTACGAAGAGCTCCGGGGCGCGCTCGCCCCATCGGGAGAGCCGCCGAGGTTGCCCTCGTCACTGCTGCCAACCGTTAGCCTGAAAGATCATCAATTGGTCGGAGTAGCGTGGCTTCAGCATTTGTGGCGTATGTCGCCATCAACCTGCCGTGGCGCATTGCTGGCCGACGACATGGGACTGGGCAAGACGATCCAGATCCTGACTTTCATCGCGTCCATCATCGAGTACGAGCCTAAGATCGATCCGTTTTTGATTGTGGCTCCAGTGTCCTTGCTTGAGAACTGGAAAGAAGAGATATCCAAGTTCTTCGCGCCCGGAACCATGGAAGTGTTGACGCTCTACGGACCCGCCCTTGCGGAGAAGAGGATGCCCAAGCAGGAGTTGGACCAGGAACTGGTCCGGGCCGGAGTTACGCGGCTGTTAGCGCCGGGTTGGCTAGGTTCGGCACAGGTCGTGCTCACTACTTACGAAACCTTGCGGGATTTGGAATTTTCGCTGGCTAGGCAGCGCTGGTCGGGGATGATTTGCGACGAAGCTCAGAAGATCAAGAACCCCAACGCCTTAGTAACGCGCGCTGCCAAGAAACAAAACGCCCGCCTCAGAATCGCGTGCACGGGCACGCCGGTCGAGAACACCCTGACCGACATTTGGTGCCTTTTCGATTTCGCCCAGCCGGGGTTGCTTGGGGCGTTGAAAGACTTTGGCCACCGGTATCGCAAGCCCATCGAAGCAGAGACCGAGGAGGAGAAGGCACGTCTTGAGGAGCTCCGAACGCTGATCGAGCCGCAGAAGCTTAGGCGCATGAAATCAGAGGTCGCAAAAGACTTACCGAGGAAGATTGAAGTCGAATCCTGCCGTGCGCTGCCGATTTCGGATCAACAGCGACGACACTATGCTGACGTCATCGCTGCATTCCGTGGGCGGGAGCAAGGCAGCCAAGGCAGCGGGCTTCAGTCACCGTTAGGCCTATTGCAGTACCTGCGCAGGCTTTGCTCCGATCCGCGGCCTCCTGGAATCGCATCAACTAACTCTGAGTCGGTTGCGGATATCGAGCGGAACTCGCCCAAGATGTCCTGGCTGATGGGGCTGCTTCGGGTGATCCAGGCCCAAGGGGAGAAAGTGGTTATTTTCTGCGAGTTTCGTGACCTCCAAAGGACGTTGCAACGCGTAGTGCGCGAGCGTTTCGGGTTTTTGCCCGATGTGATCAACGGCGACACGACGGCCGATTTGGGCAATGCGAACAACCGGCAGAGACGCCTCCGGGCGTTTCAGCAGAAGCCTGGTTTCGGTGTTATCGTGCTTTCGCCCTTGGCGGTCGGCTTCGGGGTCAATATCCAAGCCGCCAATCATGTCGTCCATTTCACCAGAACTTGGAACCCAGCCAAGGAAGATCAGGCTACCGACAGGGTGTATCGCATCGGCCAAGAGAAGGATGTGCACGTTTACTACCCGGTAGTAGTGGCCCACGACTTCGTGACCTTCGATGCCAAGCTCGACCAACTGCTTGAATGGAAGCGCGGGTTATCGACCGATATGCTCAACGGAACAGGTGACGTGAGTGCTGCCGACTTTGGTGACCTTGAAGCTCCCGACGGAGGAAACGCATTCGGAGAAGAGATCGTCGGGCCAGACGGCACAGTGGACTCGAATGCGTTTTGAACTTTCTAGGTGCGTGTACCAAGCGGGCGATTCTCGGAAAACCAGGATTCGCGTCCGCACTGGGGATGGATAGCCGGCTTGAAACTTGAGTGAGCTGTCATGGGACCGTGCGGTTACATGACGGACCCAAGGCGAGCTTTGTCTACTCTCCGGCCTTTGTAAGGACCCGTTTCGCCAGGCTCTCTACTATGCGCCGGTCTGGCAGGGGCATCCGCTCAACGTATTGGTTGATGCTGTCGTCGACGATCTGCCAGGCCGAGCGGTTCTCGAGACTAGCGACAGCATTCAGGAGGGCCCTTGTGACCGGCCTGACCGTCACGGCCAGTTTCGGATAATCGGAGATACGCTGGGGCTCGCCCATCTTCCCTGTGCCAGCTGGCGGTCGCCCAATACGTTTCTTCGGCATTTTGGCTTCCATAGGTGGATCGTAGCATTTCTAGTACCGATTCTAGGAAAATGACTGTTGTACTATTGCTAGTTTCTTCTAGCATAAACTATAATGGGGTTGTGAAAGCGATCGGCTACGTCAGGGTGAGTACCGAAAAGCAGGCGGACTCCGGCGTCTCGCTTGAAGCGCAACAAGAGAAAATCCGAGCGATGGCCGTCGTCAAGGGAATCAAGCTGGTCGACCTGATCATAGACGCCGGTGAAAGTGCGAAATCGCTGAACCGACCCGGAATGACGCAGCTACTCGCTCTGGTGGACGCTCGCGCGGTGGATGTGGTGATCATCGCTAAGCTGGACCGGCTGACGCGATCCGTGAAAGATTTGGCCGAGTTGCTTGAGCGGTTCACCCGGCGCGGTGTCTCTCTAGTTAGCGTTGCGGACGCCCTCGACACTCAATCCGCGGCGGGTAGATTGGTGCTAAATATCATGGTTTCAGTAAGCCAGTGGGAACGGGAAGCTATCGGTGAGCGAACGCGGGATGCGATGCGTCATAAACGCGCCTGCGGCGAGCGCGTAGGCACGGTCCCGTTTGGATACAGGGTCGCTGGTGACGGCCTACGTCTCGAAGTTGAACCAGGGGAACAGGCCATTGCAGCTCAAGTCGGGGCAATGAAAGCAGCTGGGCTTACCCTTCGGAGGATTACGGCGGAGTTAAACCAGCGTGGCTTTACAACTCGACGTGGCACGGCTTGGCGGTTTCAGTATGTCGCGCTAGTGGCCCGTGCTGCCAGGACGGAATGCTCACAGGCTCATCGGGGTCTCGATACAGAGTTGGATTCCCCGACCCGACTTGGGCCCTAACGCAGGGCCGGAGGCGTTGTCCGCAAGTGGGTGCTGGAGCAAGCCGGTTCAAATCTGTGTGCACCATCGGCCATCGCCAGGACCAAGCCGGAACCCTGCAAGGGTAGCCGGTTTCGTCTATTTCGCATTGACGAAATTCCGTCATGCCGTCACTGATCCTTTCTGAATCGTCTTGGCCGGTGCGATTTCCGCGCGCTCTTAAAAAGTCCTTGCCTCAGACGTTCCGGCAGACGATAATGGCTCTGGCGAAATCCGCGACCACCGCGCTCCTGGTTTTTCGAAACCATGATGTAGACGGATTTCCGCTAACTTTTGGTTCTAAACCACCACGGCTGGTGCGGCGATTCGGCGTGGCGGCCGGCTCGAAACTTGGGATGCAGGAGGGGGGCGATGGTTACTAATGAGCGCCGCAGGCGCCTTGCATCCAGTGATTACTTGTCGCCGGACAGTGATCTTGAAGCGTGGCTGGCTCGCCACGAACTGATCGAGGTGGTCAAACGCGTCCTTCCTGAGTTCCTCGAAAGACTGTCCGCGGAAGTGTTTCCCGCCTATCAGAGGCTCGCAAAGAAAGACAGCAAATTGAGAAAACGTCGCTCAACGACTACAGGGGAGCTGCTCCCGGGAATCTGGGCCTCCGCAAACGCCTGGAACGCACTACCCAAAAACTGCGAGCTCAGAACGTCTCTTTGGGAATGGGCCACGAAATTCAACGCACAAGATCCTAAATTCCTAGACGAGACACTCCGCACCTTGCGGAGCTGGCACGCCAATGCCGATTGGAGGAAGAATCTGCGGTGGCACGCCGTCCATGGGGGACGTCGGGAACGAGTAATAGGCGAGGGGTTCGCGTTCGAGTGCCACGGGTGGGATTTAACCCTCAGTTCATGGAAAGAATACTCCGCGTGGGTGCGCCACCGGTTTGCGACAGCTCTCTCAGATTACGGAACAAAAACCAGAAAGCTGGCGGCCGAATCGAAGCCCCCGCTAACACCGGCTCGCAGGGAATACAGCCAACTCAATCTGGAGTGGTTCGTGCAATACCAGTTTGCGGGTATGGCCCGACCGGAAATCGTCGAGGGAGTCGCCGAAACCACCCTGAACTCAATCGACGACTCCACTGTCTCCAAGGGCATCAAGGCTGCCGCCAAGCTTATCGGCTGGACCTGCCTTCGAACGTCGCGGAAAACTCAAGAGACAGCCCAGTTTTCCTAGAAGCACACCTTAGACTGACTGGGTGAGCAATGAGAACGAATCGCAAGATAGCGTTGATCGCGAATTTGGGAGCGAAGTCGACGTCGAACGCATCACCCGCCGGAAGAGGAAGACTCTCCAGAAAGACCGGCTGCTCGGCCGGGGATTCCCCTTCTACCGGTTGTCTGGCCAGATTCTGTACGACCTGAACGAGGTCCGACAGATCGTCCGGGCCGGTCGCGTCGAGGGTGGCGGCAGGATTGCCGCTCTGGCCGCAGCCCTAAACCCCCATGACTAAGCGAAGCTGTTGGCGAACAGGAGCGGAGTCGTGACGGTAGCCCCGAAACCCGTTCGGCCCGTCCGGAAGCAGGGAATGTATACCACGGCCTGCATCTGCGGGCTAGAGCCCGAAAACCCCTCCTGCGACGTCGACAGTACTAGCAACGTGACCTGTGCGGGATGTGGCCGGCGTGCGCCGGTCGAGTGGCAGAAGGCGAGGACAACATGAACGCCGCGTACATCGCCAAGGGCTTAAAGAAGGCCCGCGAAAGCGGCGGCGGCTGGGTTGCCTGCTGTCCATGTCACGAAGACAATAATCCCAGCTTGAGCCTACGGGACGCTGACGGCAAGGTGTTGGCTAAATGTCACGCGGGATGCGAGCAGGACGCCGTAGTGGAAGCGCTCAAGGGCTTAGGCCTCTGGCCGAAGCGCAAGCGAACAGCGCGGCGCATCGTCGCAGAGTACAACTATACCGACGCGACCGGGGATGTGTTGTACCAGGTGGTCCGCACAGACCCGAAAGGGTTCCTGCAGCGCTATCGGGACGGCGCTGGTGGCTGGATCTGGAAAAAGCATCCTCAACAGGTGCTCTATCACCTTCGGGAAGTGTTGGAATCGCCGATCGTGTTCGTGGTGGAAGGCGAGAAGGACGCCGAACAGCTTCGTGAGCATGGCTTCACTGCAACCACAAACGCAGGCGGCGCTAAGGCGCCATGGTTGCCGGAATTTACCACGGCCCTTGCCGGGCGTGAGGTAATCCTCGTTCCTGATCGGGACGCGGCCGGTTATGCCAGGGTGAAGACAATCGCGCGCGCATTACTCGGCAAAGTGATGCGACTGTTCTATTTGGAACTCGAAGACGGTAAGGATGCCTCTGAATGGTTTGAGCGCGGACATTCCGAACTGGAGCTGATCCATCTGCTTGATCCCGAAGAGATTTCCCAATGAAACGGGAGATCATCGCGGCGTCAGAGTTGGCAGCGCTGCCAGAAAATGGTGTGGGTAATCGCGGCAACTCAGGTCCACGGGTCCTGGACGTGGCAGATTTGTTGGCGCTCGATACGCCGGCGCCTTCGATGTTGGTCGAAAACTGGCTTCCAGAGCGCGGCGCGAGCCTAATCGTGGGAGCGGCCAAGGCGAATAAGACTCTGATCGCGGTTCAAATCGGGATCGCCGTCGCCACTGGAAACCCATTTCTGGAAAACTACAGAATCTTGCGGCCTGGTCCGGTATTGATCCTCGAACAAGATGACCCGGCAGGTGCGGCTAGCATCAAGCAAGTTTTGAAGTGCTCACGGGTTCCGGTTGAAGGTATTCCTTTTCATCTGGTCGAGCGTGTTCCCTTTAATTTCGGCCGCGAGCTGCTGGACTGGCTGGAACGGCAGATACTCAAGCTGCACCTGCGGTTAATGGTGCTGGATTCCTACACCGCGCTACGCAGTTCACGGGCTTCCGGTGGAGACATCGTAAAGAGCGAGCAGAATGATCTTACGCTCCTAGACGATCTCGCCAAGCGAACAGGCTGTGCGGTGAGCATCATCCACCACGCGAGCAAAGGCTCGGCGGCGTTGGATTGGAGCGACCAGGCCGCCGGCACTTTCGCGATGAGCGCGGCGACTCAGTCACAGATCCATGTTTCAAGATTCAAGGAACTTGAGGGCAACGCACCCGAGCGGCTGGTGCGTATCCGCGGCCGCCACCAGGAAGGACTCGAAATGGTAGTCCGGTTCCGCAAGGATACGTTGGACCATGAGTACGTCCTGGAGGGCGGAGCTGCGGCACTCTATCCGCTCCTGCGACAGATTCAGACCGACCTTGGCTCCCAGACATTCGGGCCGAAGGAACTATCGCACGCCACGGGCGTGAGCCGGGCCACTGCGGGTCGCCAGATCGAGCGGCTCTACCGTGCCGGGGCGCTCCACAAACGAGGCTTCGGAAGCTACTCGCTCACGGAGGTGCGGTAGATGAGCTACCAGGGGGAGTTGAGCGAGTTGGGAACAGTTACTAGAGGGGGTATCAACAAAATCAGCACTATAGGTCTATCAACTCACTTAACTCACTCAACTCACTCAAGAAACCCCTCTGTATCATGTACAGCATCTCTCTCAGGTAGATTTCGCCCGCCGATCTGGTTGAGTAGCGCTCTCGCTGCTATCCGCCGCCTGGAGGAAGCCTAAACCCAAGCGCCATGCTTCGCACCGCCCCCGCCGCGATCAACTCGATTCGGGAGGCCCCCGGTCCAGCGAAAGCTACCGTGGTTGCGTTCGAGCGACACTTCACCACGCGCGATCTTGCCGAGCTTTGGAAGTTCGACGAAACAACGATCCGCCGGATATTTCAGGATCAGCCTGGCGTGTTCAAGGTAGGTAGGACCAACCGGCGCGACGGCAAGCGGGACTATGTGACGCTGCGGATTCCAGAATCAGTCGTACTGCGCGTCCACCAGGAGCGGACTAGATGATAAAATCTCAGCTCATGCTCACCATCTGGCGCCGCCACACCGCCCTCTGCGCCCACCGCGACAAGGGGCGTGACTACTTGAAGTGCAATTGTCCGCTCTGGGCGGACGGTTACGTGAATGGAAAGCGGACGCAGCGCCGCTCGCTTGGAACTTCCGACACAGCCCGGGCGCGAAAAAAAGCGGTCGCCATGGAATCAGATGAAAAGATCTATAAGCCCGTTGAGGATGCCGTTACAGCCTTCCTGGCGAACCGCAGGAGTGAAGGTCTTCAGGAGACCAGCATCAAGAAGTACGACAATACGCTCGACAAACTGAAGGAATTCTGCGAAGCAATAGAAGTCGACAGCTTGGCGGAAATCGATACGGAAAAGCTCGACCGGTTTCGGGCGGGCCGCGGACTCGCGCAGATCACCGCATCAAAAGAGCTGGAACTCCTGCGCGTGTTCTTCGGGTTCTGCCTTGATCGCAACTGGATTAGGGAAAACCCGGCAAAGAAAATCAGGTCACCTCGCAACATCAAGGGGAATGATGTGGTGCCGTTCACCCCGGGCGAAGTCACGGCGATTCTACAGGCTTGCGAAGGGATTGGAAAGCAATCGTATGAGCGGCTGCGAGCCCGCGCGATGGTCCTCACGCTTCGTTATACTGCGCTCCGAATAGGGGATGTGTCGATGCTGGCGAGAGACCGTGTCACCAGAGACGCCGATCGATGGCGGATATTCCTGCGCACGGAGAAAAGCGGGAAGCCGGTGTTCCTCCCGATTCCGCCGGCGATGAAGGCCGCGCTCGATGCCGTGCCTCCGCCGTTGAGCAACGCTGAATCGAAATACTTTTTCTGGAACGGGACCGGCAAGCCCAAGACGCACAAGGCCCACATTGATCGATGCCTGCGTGCAGTCTTCAAGGCATCCGGTGTGCAGAAAGCCCATGCTCATCGATTCCGCCATACCCTGGCGACTGAACTTCTGGGGCGCGGTGCGACGTTCGAGGACGTAGCCGACATCCTGGGGAACTCGGCGGCGATTGTTCGCCGGCATTACGGAAAGTGGTCAGCAGCGCGCCAAACGCGCATTGACGACCTGATGGAGCGGGTGTATATGGGGACCGATTATGTCGTGCGTGATGCGGCGGTGGTCCAATGAGCTTGGGCACGTTTTGGGCACGGAGAATTCCGCGCCCCGCATCATCAACAAAAGAAACTACTAATATGGCGGAGGAAGAGGGATTCGAACCCCCGGAACCCTTTCGAGTTCAACGGTTTTCAAGACCGCCGGTTTCAACCGCTCACCCATTCCTCCGTTCACTATCTTACCTGCTTCAGGCGCTCTTTCCGCCAGTCAGCGCCGTCAGGCGGGTATCGATGTGTTCCAGGCGCCGGATCAGCTCCGCATACTGAACATCCGCCTGCGCCGGTACCTTGCGCTTGACAGCGAAGGTTCCGCTGGGCTCCAGAACGCACTGCTCCACTTCATCCACGTCGTCAAATCCCTGCCGATGCAGCACTGTCAAAAGTTCAGAATGCGACAGGAGCTCCTTCGCCAGGTTCTTCTGCAACACCTTGCCGCGTTCAATCAGCGTGGTCGATTTCCCCTCAACCAGCTGATCCAGGCGGCGGTGCTTGAACAGGAACCGGACCACCAGATAGTTCACCGCCAGGAGAGTGGATGCCCCGATCAGGCCGCCGGTGACCGAATTATCGTTTCCGATGATGGCGTTCTGCACCGTGTTCGACAGGGACAAAAGCACCACCAGGTCGAACGGATTGAGTTGCGCCAGTTCGCGCTTTCCAAAAATCCGCAAGAGCACGACCAGCGCCACATACACAACCACTGGGCGAAGAATCTTCTCCGCCAACGGCACCATCAGGACGAACATATCATTCCACATGGAATGATTATCGCCGGTTAGCGGCGCTTAGCTTATCCACGGCATCTTCCATGCGCTGCGGACGATTCAACACGCCTTCGAACAAATCTCCGACCTTGTCGAACCGAGCCAGCGCGTTGCCCAGCTGGAACTGTTCCGGCGTGAGCTTCGGCGTCACCTCGCGCCAGGCGAGCGGTGTCGCCACGGGAGCGCCCGCATAGGCACGCACCGCATACGGGGCGGAAATGGTCTTGCCCTCGCCGATCTGCACCCAGTCGAAATACACTTTTCCCTTTTCGCGCTTAGCGACCACCCGAGGCGTGGTGAACAGATCCGGACGCTCGTTCGCCACCATGTGCGCCAGCAGCTCGGCAAGCGACCGCACTTGTTCATAGGTGTAGCGCGGGACCAAGGGTACGAAGATGTGCATCCCGTCGCCACCAGTGGTCTTGGGGAAACTCTCCAGCTCGGCGCGGTCGAGCTTCTTGCGCACCACCAGCGCGGCCTCGACGATCTTCTCGTAACTGCACTGCTGCGGGTCCAGATCGATCAACAGATAATCCGGATGCTCCAGCGACTGCATACGGCTCATCCAGGGATTGTGATCGATGCAGCCCAGGTTTACTAAGAAAAGCAGCGTCGCGCGATTGTCGCCGATCACGGAACGAATGCCGTCGGCCATGCCGGTGCGGAGCCACTTGGGAAAGCTCGCGGCCACCTCCTTCTGGAAAAAGAACGGCTTGTCGATGCCGTTCGGATAGCGCTTCAGCGAAAGCGGCCGGTCCTTGAGATAGGGCAGGATCAGCGGCGCCACCGCATCGTAGTAATTCAGCAGATCGCGCTTGCGATAGCCATCCTTGGGATAGAACACCTTGTTGAGGTTGGTGAACTTCAGGCGGTGCCCGTCGATAGTCAGGTTGGCTTCGGCCAGTGACGGATCGAGCAGCGTCGTGCGCTTTGCCGGAGGATCACGTTTAACAGGATCCTCGGCGCCGTTCTGGCGCGCAACCTCCGCTCGCTCTACATCATTGGGATCGATGTCGGCCCGGAAGCCCTTCCACACCGGTGCGCGCAGGCGGCCGTCCTCGGTCCAATTCGCGAATTCTACTTCGCAGACCAGCTCGGGCCGCACCCAGGTGACATCTTTCTTCGGCAGGTTCTTGTCCGGCTCCAGGGGGCACTTGGTCGTGGCCAGCGGGGCGAGCTTGTCATAAATCGCCTTCATGGTCTTGCGATCGAAGCCCGTCCCCACGTTGCCGGACCACTTCAGCTTGCCCTTATCGTGGATTCCCAGGACCAGTGCACCAAAATGGTCGCGCGCGCCCTCGGTGAATCCGCACAAGAGGAACGAATCCGACGAATGAATCTTGTATTTCGCCCAATCACCCGACCTTCGCGATTCATAGAAACTCGAAGCCTTCTTCCCTACGATCCCTTCCACGCCTTGTTGTTTCGCCGCTTCGAACAAAGCCTTCCCGTCGCTAAAGTTCTCCGAATAGCGGACCACGTCGTTAGGCTGGAGGACCTCCTTCAGCAAGCGTTTACGCTCGATGAGTGGCAACCCACGCAGATCGCGCCCGTCAAGGTACAGCAGATCGAAGGCATAGAACACCACGGGATGATGTCGAGCCTGCGTCGCCACCGAACTTGCGTCAGCCACGTTGATGCGGCGCTGCAGCAGCTCGAAACTGGCCACACCGCGTTCGTTCAGGGCCGCGATCTCACCATCCACGATCGCGGTTTGCGCCTTAATGCGATGCGGCAGGATCGACAACTCGGGGTACTGCCTGTCGATCACGTTGCCGTTGCGCGAAACCATCCGGACCTGGCCGTTCTGGATATAGCAAAGCGCCCGGACACCGTCCCATTTCACCTCGTAGATCCAGTTGGCATCGGTTGGAGGGACGACGGTGCCGATCTGCGCCAGCATCGGTGCACCAATATCGGGCAAGGTGGGACCGGCCTTCGGACGGTCGATTTTCTCAAGCCTCCTGGCGATCTCCTCCTGCGTCCGCCCGGTCAGAACGCTGACGGCGTGATCTTCGGTCTTCCATCCGGGCTGCGCGGCGGCATCTTTCTTCTTGAGCAGCAGCCACTCATTCCCTTTGCCGCGCTTCATGCGCACTAAGGCGAACTCACCGGTGATTTTTTCGCCGTGCAGGAAAAACTTGAAGTCGCCCCGCGCAAGTTGTTCTTCCGCCGAGGCGTTACCGAGAAGCTCGTAGGTGCCCCGATCCCACAGCATCACGCTTCCCGCGCCGTAGTTCCCCTTGGGAATAACGCCCTCGAAGCTCCCGTACTCGATCGGATGGTCCTCCACCATCATCGCCAGCCGTTTTTCGGCCGGATCGAGGGTCGGTCCCTTGGGCACCGCCCAAGATTTCAGCGCTCCCCCCACTTCCAGGCGCAAATCGTAGTGCAAATGGGTCGCGTGATGGCGCTGGACACAATATTGTCGCGAGGTGCCGGTTCCCGGCCCCTTCGCTGACGGCGGCGGCTCAGGCGTGCGGTCGAAATGGCGCTTTTCGCTATACTTTTCGAGTGACAAGGCGTTCTACAAAACTACCCTAGAATGTTTGCGCTATAGTAGAAAACGAATCTTTCAGGCGAGGTATCTATCAGGTATGGCTTCTACCGTTTGGAAAGGGCATCTCACCTTCGGGCTCGTTTCGTTCCCAGTCAGATTGTACAGCGCCGCCCGTGGCGAAAGCATCAGTTTCAACCAGCTCCACAAAACCGACGGCTCACGGATCAAGCAGATGATCTACTGTGCCGCCGAGGATAAGCCCATCCCGCGCAGCGAGATCGTCAAGGGCTACGAGTACGGAAAAGACCGCTACGTCGTGATCGAGGACGAAGAAATTAAGAAGGTGGCGCCCGCGACGGCCAAGGTCATGGAGATCCAGGAATTCGTCAAGTCAGAGCAGGTGGACCCGATCTTCTTCGAAACTTCCTACTATATGGCGCCCGACGAAGCCGGCGAAAAGCCGTATGCGCTGCTATTCGACGCGCTGAAGAAGACCGGCTACGTGGGCGTGGCCAAGATCGCGATGCACAATCGCGAGCACGTGGTGATCCTGCGTCCGGGCCAGAACGGCGTGCTGATGCACACCATGTATTTCAGCCACGAGATCCGCAAGGTGGACGAGTTCCGCACGGATCTGAGCCTGGTGAAGGAAAAGGAACTGGCGCTGGCCACCAGCCTGATCGAGGCGTTAGCAGCTGATTTCGAACCCGAAAAATACAAGGACGACTACCGCGATAATCTGCTGAAGATGATCGAGGCCAAGAAGCAGGGCGAAGAAGTGATCGCCACACCGGAACCGAAGGAATCGAAGGTCGTGGACATCATGGAGGCGCTCAAAGCCAGCCTGGCGGCTGCTAAGAAACCTGCGGCATCGGCTACTGAAGCGGCTGCGGTGGAAGAGGTCAAGCCAGCCCGCCGCCGGGCGAGGGGATAATAGTGTTGAGGCATGTATGACTTTCGGAACCGTTCAAGTGGATGAAGCTCAACTTGCTCGTATTTGCCGGAAGTATGGAGTGCGCGAACTCTCCGTATTCGGTTCTGCCGCTCATGACTCGATGCGTCCGGAAAGCGACATTGACCTGCTCGTCGATTTTCTGCCTAATGCAGAGCCGGGACTTTTGGATCATGCCGGATTGATGCTGGATCTGTCGGCATTGTTCGGCCGCAGAGTTGACCTGGTGTCCAAGAACGGGCTCAAACCCCTCATTCGGGACTCCGTGATCCGCGAGTCGCGCCGCCTCTATGCGGCGTGAGGAGCTGTATCTCAGGGATATTGTCGAAGCAGCCGATTTTGTCGCGCAGTTTGTGGATGGATTGGACCGCCCCGCGTTCCAGCAGTCTGAGCTTATCCGAAGTGCCGTTGCCCATAAGTTATCGATAGTCGGCGAAGCGGCCGCCCGCATGCCTGAAGAAGTCCGATCCCGTCATCCGGAAATACCTTGGCCGAAGATCGTCGCTTTTCGCAACATCATGGTTCACGCCTATTTTGGTATCGACTGGGATGAGGTCTGGCGCGCAGCGACGCGCGAATGTCCGGCGCTTAGGGCACAGGTCGAATCGGTGCTAGACGAGGAATTCGGCACGGACGCGTGGACCGATTGTGGAAATAGAAAAGGTCAAGTCCGAGCTCAAGGCCAAGCAAAACGAACTCTGGAAGGACTTCGATTCTAACTCGCCGCGGGAACTCCTCCATTACGCGCCTCCGGATGCTTTTCGCAGTATCGTCACAAAGAAAGAGCTCTGGTGCACTGACTTCGCCCAGGTCAACGATGCCGACGAAGGCCACTACGGAATGGACCTAGTCCGACTCGTATCGCGGGAGAAATCTATTCCGGACCGATTCCGACACCAGTTGCGTCAAGGCGATTTCGGCATGAAGGATGTGTGGACCCAATACATTGCCTGTTTTTGCTCCAGTGGTGAACAAGACCACATGTGGTCCGACTACGCAAGAAACGGTACCGGAATTGCGCTGGGATTCGACTATCACAAACTGTTTGAAGGTGCAGCAAACGGCACGAAGTACGCGCTCTTCCCTGTGCTATATGACCGTGCGAATCAGGTGGAATTGCTGAAGAAAACCTTGGATCATGCAATCCACTATGCCCGCGCCATTGGTCTGTCGAATCGCGATCGTGGCAGATACTGGTTTGAGGTTGTGTTTCCGTTGCTGAGGTGTGTCAGCGGATTTAAAGCACCGAAGTGGAACCAGGAACACGAGTATCGTATCGCGATTTTCGAGGGGTACCCCACTGCATTGTCTTTCGAATCAGGCGGCAAGCGGCGGATCAGGGTCCCCTTCAACCCGAACGCCGTCACCAGAGTAGTCCGTGGTAGAGCCGCGAGCGACGGGCTGTCGACGGCGGAGATCCGCGCGCTGCTCAATGAGCATGGCTATCGAAGTGACCTCCCGATCGATGATGCGGACTGCGACCCGTTGCGGTTTTGAGAAGCACTCTAACCGGCTGCTTTCAACAACTCCTCCGCATACACCGCCCCCGCCGGAGTATCTTCATGCTTCAAGAACACATAAACGTCGCGGCCGTCCGCGAGCATTCCCCGCACCCGATCGGCGACCTCCGCACGTTCCTGCGGTGAATAGTCTTCCTTCCGCAGCCGCACGTACACGAACCCGGTGGTAACCACCTCGGGAACCTCGAACTTGTCCGATTCCGCTAAACAAAGTCCGATCCCGTGCTTTTCGAATAACCGGTACACCTCATCGATTAACCATGACTTGTTGCGGAACTCGAACGCACAGCGGATATCCCGAGGCAGCTTCTCGACGAAAGCCGTCAGTGTGGGCAGATCGGCCTTGAGGTTAGGCGGCAACTGAAACAGCACCGGCCCCAGGCGGCGCGCGGCGCGCAGCGGATCGATTGCCTTGAAGAAAACATCCGTAAACTCGGATTCCCGCAGCCGCAGGATGTGCGTGATCCGCTGATGCGCCTTGCAGACAAAAGTAAATCCTTCGGGCGTGGCGTTTATCCAATTTTCCAGAGTTGTTGCCTTCGGCAACTGGCGAAATGTGTAATTAATCTCGACGGCATTCAGCCGGGTGGCGTAGTGCTTGAGGAAGTCCTTGGCCGCACACTTAGGCGGATAAAAGTCCGGTTTCCAGCTGGGATAGGCGAATCCCGAAGTGCCCGCGAATAAAGTGGCCATCTATCGCAGGCTACACTGAAATGAATGGCTGCACGAGGAATGGGAATGCCGGGGATGGGGCATGGCGATCGGCCGACGCGCCGGTCGGGCGAGCCTGGCAGTCCAACCATGGGTCCAGGCGGTAAAAAGCGCCAGCCCACTCTGCGCGACGTGTGGCCGCAGCTCCGCGAACTGGTGCTGCCGCGGCGCAAGATCCTGGCGGTCGGCTTTCTTCTGATGATCGTGAACCGGCTGTGCGGCCTGGTGCTCCCGCTCTCCACCAGAACCCTCATCGATACCGTCATCGGCAAGCATCGGATGGATATACTGACTCCGCTGGTGCTGGGAATTCTAGCGGCGACGCTGGTTCAGGGCGTCACCTCGTATGCCCTTACGCAAATTCTTTCCAAAGCCGGCCAGCGTCTGATCGCCGAACTGCGCCAGAAAGTTCAGCGGCACATCGGCCTGCTCCCCGTGGCGTACTACGACGCGAACAAGAGCGGCGTCCTGGTTTCGCGCATCATGAACGATGTGGAAGGTGTTCGCAATTTAATCGGCACCGGACTGGTGGACTTCGTCGGCGGCCTGATGACCGCCGTGATCTCCTTAGTGGTCTTGCTAACCATTAGTCCCTCCATGACCATCGTCACAGCCTTAGCAGTGGGCACGTTCGCTTTCGCCCTCAGCAAAGCATTCACGAAAATCCGGCCGGTGTTCCGGGAACGCGGGAAGATTACGGCGGAAGTGACCGGCCGGCTGACGGAGTCGCTGGGCGGCGTGCGCGTCGTCAAAGGTTATCACGCGGAAGAGCGCGAAGCGGAAGTTTTCGGCACGGGCGTCCAGAGGCTGCTCGACAATGTGTTCAAGTCCCTCACCATGATGTCGGTGATGGGCCTTTCTTCCACCGTGCTGATGGGAATCGTCAGTGCGTCGATTATGTGGGTCGGTGCCCGCCAGATCGCCGTCAACCACATCTCATTGGGCGATTTCGTGATGTTCACCACGTTTCTGGCGTTCCTGATCGCGCCGGTGTTTCAGGCCGTGGGAATCGGAACGCAATTGACCGAGGCGTTCGCCGGGCTCGACCGCACCCGCGAAGTCCTGGGAGAACGGCCCGAGGATAAGGAGCCGAGCCGTACCGTCGCCATCGGCCCTATCGAGGGAACCGTCGAGTTCAAGAACGTCAACTTTTCGTACGAAGCCGGCAAGCCGGTGCTATTCGATGTGAGCTTTCACGCACAACCGGGCAAGGTCACCGCGCTGGTCGGCTCGTCCGGATCGGGTAAGTCGACCATCATTAGCCTGGTGGCCGCGTTTCACACGCCCAGTTCGGGGACCGTCACTGTAGACGGCATCGACCTCTCCACGGTGCGCCTCGACACCTACCGGACCCAATTGGGCGTGGTGCTGCAGGATACCTTTCTGTTCGATGGAACCATCGAAGAGAACATCGCGTTCGCCCGTCCCGGCGCGACCAAGGAACAGATCCTGGAAGCCTGCCGCATCGCGCGCGTCGACGAGTTCGCCGAAAAGTTCGATAAACAGTACGATACCGTGGTCGGCGAGCGCGGCGTGAAGCTGTCCGGAGGACAGCGCCAACGTGTTTCGATCGCGCGAGCGATCTTGGCCGATCCGCGAATTTTGATCCTGGACGAAGCCACATCCAGCCTCGATTCGGAATCCGAGGCGCTGATCCAGGAAGGCCTGAAGTACCTCATGCAGGGACGGACCACCTTCGTCATCGCGCACCGATTGTCCACGATCAGAAGAGCCGACCAGATTCTAGTGGTCGAGAATGGACGGATCGTCGAGCACGGCACGCACGAAACGCTGTACGCGCAGAAGGGGCGCTACTGGGATCTGTACACGCGGCAGCATGGCCTGGAAGCGAATCTCTTTCTCGCGCCGGGCGAGGGCGACAAGGTTCCCGAAGAGAACGGGGGCGGCCAGGCTCGGGAAGCCGCCGCGCTGGCCGAAGCGATGCGCCTGCTCCGCGGAAGATGACGCGCGGCCGCTAAAATCCGAATCCGACCAGTACCGCGAGCTGGTTGCGCTGGGACTGCACCTGCGACCCGTCGAAGTTCCGGAACGCCCATCCCGTATAGCGGATCTCGGGCGCAACCTTGATCAGGAACAAATTGAATTCGAGCCCTCCGCCCACCACGATTCCGTAGTTCGACCGGTGGTTGAGTGAAGACAGCTTGATATCCGAGAGCCGGCTGAAACTTAGTCCCGCGTCGAAGTACGGCCGCACAGGGCCGGCGATGAAACGGTGTTTGATCAGGACCGGGAATTCCCACGAGCTGCCGGAGGCGCCCACTCCTGCAGTTCGAAAGTCATAGCTGCGATACAGCGCATCGACCTCGACAGCCATATTCGCGGGCAGCCTGAGCTCGACATACGGACCGACGGTGTACCGCGGCGAATCGCCGCTGAAAATGGATGGGGAAGGCACTGGAAACACCTTGAACGCATCGGTGGCCGGTACCCCGACCTTCAGCCCGGCTCCAAACGGTTGCGCGGAGGCCAACCCGGCGGCGGCAACAACACACAGAACTGTTCTAAGAAGCATCTTCTTTCACTTTAGCCTGTTCAAAATCATGAGAAACTGGCAAAGCAAGAACGAGATGAGGGCGACTACGGCGTCCGAGCGCGGCATCCTGATCGGCCTGGCAGCATTTGCGATGGCCTGGGCGATCCTGCGCGCGCACGTGCAGGCCATCACCATCGACGAAGCCGTCACCTACACGAACTTCGTTCGGCCCGTGGAACCGGGCTTTTGGACCGCGCACGCCAACAACCATCTTCTGAACTCGATCCTGGCATGGGCGTTCACCAGGGTTTTTGGCACGTCGAACCTGGTCGCTCGCTCCGGCGCGCTGATCGGAGCCGCCATTTACATCGCGGCGTCGTACTTCCTTTCGGCCTTGATCGCGGATCGTTTTCTCTTGCGAGCATCCTTGTTCATCTGCCTGGTGTTCAACCCGTTTATTTTCGACTTTCTGGTCGCGGCGCGCGGCTACGGCTTGGCATCGGGTTTCCTGCTGAGCGCGATCTGCTTCGTGGCTTATGCGCTCGTGCCCGGTGTGAATGCGCGGCGCGTCGCGAACGCGTGCATAGCGGCATCCATATGTATCGCGCTCTCGTTCGTCAGCAATTTCTCATTCGCGTTCGTGGACGCCGTCACGATCGTAATGCTGTATCTGTGGGCCTCCGGAGCTGGGTCACTCAAAACGAGAGTGATGCTGGCCGCCGCCTGCTTCCTGCCCGGCCTGCTCCTGGCTGGCGCGCTGGCCGGCCCAGTGCTGCTGCAATGGAAACAATCCGAACTAAATTACGGGGCGGCCTCGCTCAAGGAAACCTTTGAGAGTCTTTACCAGGCTTCCTTCTACCAATTGGAGCCGGGGGTTCGAGAGTTCATCTTCGTTGACATTCCCGGGCTCACTCTGGCGATGGCCGGAGTCTTCGCGGCTTGGCGGGCGTCGCTGATTGTGGTTCACGGGCGGTCTCTACGGACTGCGCAGAGCTGGTGGTCTCCGATGTTCGCGGCCGTTCCGATGGCCGCCATCGTGGCCGCCCTCGCGATGCATTGGCTGCTCTTCGAGTTCATGGGAATACCGCTGCCCCAAGATCGAACCGGAATCTGGATTGTCGTTCTCGTCACTCTGGTCCTGGGCATTCTCGCGGCCGCTCCGATCTCCACGCGCGCGGGCGAGATATCGCGCCGGGGCATCACCATTCTGATGGTCGTCCTGGGATCGTATTTCCTGCTCTGCCTCCGCATCAGTTACTTCAAGGAGTGGCAGTGGGATTCGGATGCCGACAAACTTTATTCAGTCCTGGCTTCCTATAACCATGCGTGCGGACTGAAGGACGTCGCGGTGAACTGGCGGTATGACGCCAGCTTGAATTATTACCGGGACGCGTCCGGGCGCGAAACCTTTCCGAAGTTTCCTCATCCCGACATTTTGCCCTCCGGCAAGCGAGCCTACGTGCTCTATCGGCCCGAGGATGGCGATTTCATTACGAATCACGCCTTAACCGTTGTCTACCGGACGCCCACCGGTGCGGCGATCGCGTTTGATCCGGCGGTCAAACCTCCACCGGGCGAGAGTGTGTGCCCGATGAAGCCACCCGGCCAGGATGAGTGAACGGCGATTTCGGTCCCAGTCGAGGGCTTTGCCGCGCCGGCTCAAACTGGATGATCGCCGGAGTCTTGTGCGGAGGCGGATGCGTTGCCGCGCCCAGCAGAAACCCGAGCAACATGGCGCTGGCGTACAGGGCTAACAAACCGATCAAGTCCTTTGTGCGCATGCCGGTATTCTTGCACGGGGCCTGCCACGGCTAACTTGATGATTTTGGGTTTGCGCGCCGCGCACGGGCATCACAACTGTGCAAGAAATACTACAACTGGTCGCGCGCGGCCTGCGTAGCGAGCTCATCCGCCCGATTGTTGTCCTCGTGGTCGGCATGTCCCTTGGTCCAGGTCCAATGGACCTGGTGCCGCGCCACCTGCTGGTCGAGCTCCTCCCATAGATCCTGATTCAGCACCGGCTTCTTCGCGCTGGTCCTCCAGCCGTTGCGCTTCCAGCCGTGGATCCATTGGGTGATCCCGTTCTTGACGTATTGGGAATCCGTGACCACTTCCGCCGCACACGCCTCGCGCAGGGACTTCAGCCCCTCGATGACCGCCGTCAGCTCCATGCGGTTATTGGTGGTGTGCGGCTCCGATCCCACCAGCTCGCGCTTGTGGTGGTTGTAGCGCAGGAGGCAGGCCCATCCTCCGGGGCCGGGATTGCCGAGGCAAGCCCCGTCTGTAATCAGTTGAACGTTTTTCAATCCGAAGCGCCCCTATTGGACAACCATCAGTTCGCGCTCGAAGAAGGCATCAACCATGGCGAGGATTCCGGGTGCGTCGTGCAGATGATAGATGTCGGCACGAAGCTTGGAGCCGTTTCGAACGCCGTGCGTGAAGTACGTGGCGAACTGCTTCATCTTCCCCACCGCATCGGGCGATTGATGATCCAGAAGCATGGAGTAATAGCGCCGCATGATTTCGTAGCGGGCCTGTTCCGAGGGCGTTTCGTAAGTGCCGGTGGCGATGTAATCCGAGATCTGACGGAAGATCCAGGGATTGGACGACGCCGCGCGGCCGATCATCACCGCATCGCAGCCGGTTTCCTCCACCATGCGAACGGCATCCTGCGGCGTGAGGATATCGCCATTGCCGATCACCGGAATCTTCACCGCGGCCTTCACTTCGGCGATGCGCGTCCAATCGGCATGGCCGCTGTAGCCCTGCTCACGCGTGCGCGGGTGCAGCGCGATGGCCGCCAAGCCGCAGTCTTCGGCCAGTTTGGCCATCTGTACATTGACCAGTTCCTTGTCATTCCAGCCGGCGCGAAACTTCATCGTCAGCGGAATCGAAATGGCCGACTTCACCGAGCGCAGCAGTCTTTCGACCAGCGGCAGGTCGCGCAGCAGCCCGGAACCGCCGTTGCACCGGACCACTTTCTTAACCGGGCATCCGAAGTTGATATCGACGTGGTCAAAGCCCAGATCCTGGCAATAGCGCGCGGCATCGGCCATGACTTCAGGATCGGAGCCGAATAGCTGCGCGGAGATAGGATGCTCGTCGGGATCGAAGTACAGGTACCGAAACGCGCGCGTGGGTCTGCTGGACTTGGCGGTCGCGAGAACCCCGTGCGAGCTGGTGAATTCGGTCATGATCAGACCGCATCCGCCCTGGGAGCGGATCAGACGGCGGAACACAGTATCGGTCACGCCGACCATGGGCGCAAGCACGGTCGCCGGCTGGATGTGGGTGGCTCCGATCTGGAATCCGCGCGGGAACATTACAACCATTTTAGCGTCTTGGAGTTAGATCCGCCGAAACTCATAAGCCTCCGGACACGTTTAACAGTGAAGGAGGCACGGGGACACGTGAACACCAAAGTTCTGTTGGGATTTTTGGGCGGTCTTCTGGCCGCGACGGGTGTGTTTTACATCCAATCGCACCGGAGCGCGAAGGTCGAGCCCGCACCTGCGGTAGCAGCAGCGCCTGCGGCAACTCCAGTGCCTGTTCCGGAAGCCCCTCCTCTTCCCGAACTGGCGAAGCCCCAGGCAGAACCGGCGAAGCCCCAGGCAGAATCGGTGGAGCCAAAGGCGGTAATGCCGCCGGCGAAGAAAAAGGTCCTCTCCAAGAC
>Ga0209483_1000330_pt1 | contig 43177 bp, 41 predicted proteins | sample NGEPerA_FD_184508 | JGI IMG/M metagenome (GOLD analysis project Ga0209483, IMG submission 184508) | Arctic peat soil microbial communities from the Barrow Environmental Observatory site, Barrow, Alaska, USA - NGEE PermafrostL2-A... | ecosystem: Environmental > Terrestrial > Soil > Wetlands >...
GAGCGCGATCATTCGGAAGCGTATTTCAAAATATACGACCAGGCTATTTCGTACTTTCGTCGTAGTAGTGAATCTCAAATAGCATGCAGCCCTTCTCGGATTTGAACGGCCCGTGCTTCACGCCGGGCGGACGGCATGCATAAGTGCTGGCCGCAAATGATTTTCCACCTTTGCCCTGTGAATCGTTGCCTACAGTCAGATCGCCAGAAATGAGGAAGACCTCTTCCCAGTGATCGTGGACGAAGGGCGCGGTGGTGTAGACACCGGGATCGAAACGCAGGAGCCGCGACCGGCTACCCATCTTTTTGGTCTCATCTATATCGCTCGCTAGTATCTTCTGCTTGATTCCCGACGGATATCCCGGCGGCGTCTCCCAGCCGCTCTGCATGTCGAGACAGTGAAATTCGAGATGCGGCTTGTTCATCGGCATGCGACCTCCATTCAGCCCTCGACGGGCAATGTCCTTACCAGATAGCGATGCACGATCCGACGCTTTAACACGGGGTCCTCGATTTCGAGCTCGTAGGAGTCGGCCGGTTCGATCGCGCCATGCACCGCGAGCGTGCCACAGAACATGGCGGTGCCAGGCGGCAGCGTCCGCTTATCGCCGAAATAACGGGCCGTCAACTCGTCGGGGTGGCGCATCTTCGCCAGTGGCCCCTCCTGGTAGAGTCGACGCTTGCCATCCTTGAGGGCGAAGGAGCGCACGAGGATCGCATCCCAATGCCCGGCGACCTCGTCAAATCGCCAAACCTGCTGGCTTACCGGCTTGGCGCAGAGCTGCTTTGAGATGGTGATGCCGACGGTCTCGAGCTTGCGGTCGGTGTGGTCCGAGCCGACGCCGAGCCAGAGCCCGTCCGTCAGGCTGAAGAGAATGGGCTCGACCTCGCCGCTGGAATCGTTGCCGGCAACCTGAATTTCGGTCCCGATCGTCAGCAGAGATGCCGCGACGCGATAGAAGATCGGCGCTGATTTAGGACGCGCGATGCCTATCTTTTCCAGCTCGGCCATATGCGCCTCCACCGCCGCCGGATCGCGCCCGGTCCAGCCGGCGATCACCAGCGTATCGACCGCAGCGACGAGACGTGTCGTGCCCGTCCGCGAGACGCCTTCGAATTGGAGCCGCTTGGACGCGGCTGCTTGAACAGCCGGTTCTACCGTCATGCGGCCTTCGCCCGTACGCCCAGGAAGTCAAAGATCGATTCAACCACCACGGCGCGCTTCTCGACATGCGGCAGATGTCCGCATTCGGAAATCACGTTCATTTTTGCTTGCGGTATCAGTTTAAGAAATTCGGCCGCATGCGCAACCGGGAAGACCTTGTCGCGATCGCCCCAGAGTAGCAGTGTTGGCCGCTTGACGCGATGCAGCCAAGGCGCTAGTTGCGGATTGCAAAGCAACGGCGATCGCGCGATCTTTTCCAGCGTCGCATTATTTTTCTTGAGAATGGCCGGATCCATCGCCGCTACCTGCTTTTCGTAATTCGCCGCAAAATCGGCATTGACGAAGATGTTGCGGGCGAAGTCCTTCATCTGCCAGCCGAAGATGTCCCCCACGGGACTGCCTTCAAGATAGAGGCCGCCGGGTGAGATCAGGCTAAGCGTCCGCAGCCGCACGGCGTTGCGAACTGCAATCTCGAGCGCGATCCAACCACCGAGCGAATTGCCGACGAGATGGACATCGTCGAGGCCCTGTGCCTCAAGGAAATCGAGATAAAAATATGCGAGGTCGGAGACACCCTTGAGCCATGATGGGCTGTCGGAGCCACCGAAGCCGGGATGCTCCGGCACGATGAGATGAAAGCGCTCGGACAGGTCTTGCATGAAAGGCGTCCAGGCGGAGGCACCCCCGGACCCGTGCAGAAACAGCAAATTCGGCCCCGCGCCACCGCGCATGATGCGCACACGACAGTCGCCGATTTCCGCGAATTCTTCCGTTCCTTTCGCCATTGATCCCTTCCTACGATTCAGCCGAACCAAAGCCCTGCCATGGTCAGCAGGGTCTTCGGGTATTCGCGCGGAATCTGATGGCCGCAATTGTGCAGCAGCAAGAGATCGCCCTTGCGGATATGACGATAGATCTGTTGTGCGGTCTCCTCGGGCGGGCACGGCAGATCGTTGCGCCCGTGCATTACCAGCACGTCCGCATCGATCGCGGTGAGCTCTTCCGGCGTCATGCGTGCGTTATCCAGCATCTTCTGCTTGTCGCCGCTCAACATCGCCTCAAAATAAGGGATGTAATCGCCCTGACTTACGACCCGAAAACGCTCCTCGATGAGTTGGTCGCTGATCGCGGAATGGTCGTACATGCCGACCTTCATCGCGTTGCGAATGTCTTCGCGTGACTTTGGCGTGGTCCAGAAGGTCTCGACAAATTTGTTAAGCTTCAATGTGCCGCCAGCGGCGCCGCTAGTGATGATTTTGCATACACGCTTGTTCACGCTGCCGATCTTGAGAGCAATGGCACCGCCCATCGAATGGCCAAGGATGCTGACGTCGCCTCCAGGCATTCGGTCGAGCATGAATTGCGCCTGCGATACCCAGAGCGGGAAGTCGAAAAAGGGCTGCGTCCTCTTCCGGCTGGAGCCGCCGAAGCCGATCAGATCGCATGCGAAGATGTGGTAGCGCTCCACGAGCGGTGGGATGACCGAACCAAAATTCGCAACGATGGAAGTGCCGGGCCCTATGCCGTGTAGGAGGAGTAGCGGCTTGCCGGCGCCGCCCTCATAGCAATGGATACGATGCTCGCCGAATTGCACGTCATATTCATTTATCGTCATTTTCGTATCGTGTTTTGTCATTGCCAAGCTGCAGGACTATTCGCGGCGCCGCGAAACGTGCCACGGCAGACAGGCGCGTTCAGTTAAATCGATGGCATAGAACATGATCGTTCCAACAATCCCGAGGATAACGAGTGCAGCAAAAATTCGCGGCGTGTTGAAGTCGCCCTCGGCCGTCAGGATCACGTAGCCCAGGCCGTTACTAGAGGCGACGAACTCGCCAATGATGGCACCGACCAGTGCCAAAGAAATTGCGACCTTCATGCCGGCGAATAGGCTCGGCAGCGCACAGTATAATCGAATCTTCGATAGCATCTGGAACCGGTTGCCACCGAGGGAGCGCGCAAGATCGATCATGTCCGGCTCGACCGATCTCAACCCATGTACGGTGTCGACAACGATGGCAAAAATGCCGATGAACAGCGCCATCGCTATCTTCGGTTCGATGCCGGTCCCCATCCACACGATAAAGAGCGGCGCGAGCGCCACTTTCGGTACGCTGTTGAAGGTGACCAGCAGCGTGTAGATCGTTTTTTCGACGAGCTTACTCGAAACGATCAGGACCGCGAGCACAACACCGAACACGACTGCCAAGGCGAAGCCAGCGAGAGTCTCCAACACCGTATAAACCGTTTGCTCGCCGAGCCAGGGCGCGATCTTGATCATCTCCAAGATGATGACCGATGGCGCCGGCAGTAGGATCGACCGGATGCCGAAAAGACGGACCGCAATCTCCCAGACCAATACCGCCGCGACAAGTACGCTTACGATCGTTCGCGCGCCCGCGGTGTTCCTCCACCAGCCGTCCGATTCCATGACTACTTCTTCCAAACGCTGGTGACTTGCAGATGCTCTCGGATCCGGCCCGTATAAGTGCCGAATTCGCGTGTTTCGCGCATCGAAAGGGGTCGGGGGCGCGGCAGGTCAATGTCGAGCACGTCGACGACGCGGCCTGGCTTTGCCGCCATGACGATGACTCGGTCGGAGAGAAAAACCGCCTCGGCAATGCTGTGCGTGATGAAGACAACGGTTTTCCTCGTTTCACTCCAAATCCGCTGCAGCTCGACATTGAGCTCGTCCCGCGTCAGGGCATCCAGCGCGCCGAAGGGCTCGTCCATGAGCAGAATATCGGGATCGTCGAGCAGCGCACGGCAGATCGCGACGCGCTGGCGCATCCCACCGGACAATTCCCATGGATAGCGGCCGGCGAATTCCGTGAGACCCATCTTTTCGAGCAGCGCATGCGCGCGCGGCTCGTATTCGCGCCGATTGAGCCGACGGAATTCGGCCGGCAACAATACGTTGTCGATTACCTTGCGCCAATCGAGCAACACATCGCGCTGAAAGACGACGCCGAGGCCGATCACCGGCCCACTGACTTGCCTGCCGTTGACCTCAAGGGTGCCGTCGGTCGGTAGATCGAGCCCGGCGATGCATCGTAGCAAGGTGCTCTTACCGCAACCAGATGGTCCGACGACGCTGACGAATTGTCCCTCCGGAATCTCGAAGTCAACATTCTGAAGAGCGAGAACGTCACCGCGACTCGAATGGTACGTCTTCGTGACGCCGCGCGCCTCGATGCAGGTGGGGCTTTTCCGCGTCAGAACATGGACCTCCCTCTGCATCCTGTCAGCCGTCAGACTATTTGTATGACGTCGGAACGAATTCATTGGTAAAGAACTCGTCCGGCGTCGCCTTATTGTCGAGCTGGCCAGCGTCGCGCATGGTCTTCACTGCGACGGCCCAATCCTTGGACGATTCCCAACCATAAGGTTTGCCCGCGGTATTGGGCGACGCCATGAACGGATAGATGGCCTGGAGCTGTGCCTTAAGGCTGTCTGCACCGAATTTCTGTTGCGGGCGGTTCTTGATGACATCGGCAATGGCCTCGTCGATCTTGTCCTCGTCTTTGATCTCATGAAAGGCGCGGCTCATCGCAGCGACAAAGACGCGGAGCGCTTGGGGCTTTTCCTTGATCGTCTGCTCAGTGGCGAAATAGCCCATCGATGGAATGATCAAGCCGTAATCCCCAAAGAGAATGCCGCGCGACGGACGATCTTTCTGTACCGCCACCTGAATCGCCGGCACGACGGTAATCAACGCGTCGGCGCGATTGGCGACATACGCACTGACCTTGGCCATGCCGTCGATATTGATCAGCTCCATCTGGTCTCGTGTGATGCCGCCATTGTGGAAGAAGATGTCGAGGAACGGCGCCTCGAGCGAGCTGGCGCTGTAGATCACCTTCTTCCCCGCGAGATCCTTCAGTGTCTTGATGTTCGAATCGACGGGTACGAGCACGCCGGCGTCCGACGTTGGTTCAAATCCGGCGATGGCCTTGATCGGCAGGCCCTTGTTGCGGCCCTGCGCCATCACCGACAGCGCAGCTTCTCCAATATCGTAGTTGCCGGCACCGACGACGCTGACTGTGTTCGTCGAACCGGTACCGTCCTCGATGCTGACGTCGAGACCGCCGTCCTTGAACCAGCCTTTTTCAAGAGCATAAAAAATCCCGGCGTGGAACCCATAGGTCAGAAAGCTGAGCCGAACCTTGATCGGCTGGAGTTGCGCCGCCTGGGCGGAAACCGGAACAGCCAAGACGACAAGAGCTAGAAACCCGACGAGGCCGGCAAGCAACCGGCTGCGGTAGAATCCTTTAATCAACATGCCTAATCCCCCTCTGTATGTTTTCACAGTGTCGCCGCCTAGGCGGCGTGCAGGTCACGTAACAATCGGCCTTCGCACTTAATCACTTCGCCGTCGCGAATGACCCATCGGGGCATCATTTTTTGTGTGCCCTCGAGAGTCTTCTTCAGGCCGTCGCGGAAAGTGATTTTTTCAGAAACGAGATCGAAGATCGTGACATCTGCCCGCGTATGCACGCCGAGCGTCCCGATCTCCTCTTCCATCCGCAGGATGCGCGCCGGATTTATGGTGACGCGCGCCACGATATCGCTGAGCTCGAGACCGAGTGCCAGGAACACCGAGAGTGTGCCAAGCAAGCTGTACGTTAGACCCTTATCGTCATGGACGAGATCGGTGCCGTCCGTCGTATAGGTGCCGTGCGCGTCGCTGCTGATCGTGTACGGGATCAGGCCCTTTGGGATCATCCGACGGGCGATGTCGAAGCTCAGATGATGGCCACGGCCCAAATCCAGTAGGAGGCCTTTGTCGAGCGCGATGCGCAGCGAGTCCGGAATTTCCTCACGATCGGCGATCATGCAGTCGCGATAGAAGGCATAGGGGTGCGCCAGGACGTCACCGGGCTTGAGCCACGGCAGGATGATGTCGATGACCTTTTTTGGGTCTGGCGCTGTGTCCCGCTTGATGGGCACCAGAGTCCCCGTATGCATATAGAGCGGCAGCTTGGTCTCGTCGCAGATCTCGCGCGCCTTGGCGATCGATTGCGTGCCGAAATGCGAGAGGCAGCCCTCGTCGCCATGTACCTTGAAGCCACGGACTAGCTGTGGGTTTTCCTTGGCGGCAAGGATGGACGCCTTAACGTTGATGGTGTCAGGATGGAAATAGTGCGGATAGCATGTGGCGAAGTTGATGCCGTGATTCATCACGGCCGGGAAGCAGACGAGATGTGTCTTCGCTTTCGCCGCCACATAATGCTTGAACGCTTGGACCGTGTACGCGCCCGTATCACCCATATTGACGCCCGTAGTGACGCCGACGTCGACCCCGAGATCGTCGGGGTTGAGGGCGAGTGGGCTGATCCATTCATTTGAGTGGACGTGCAAATCGATGAAGCCGGGCGCCACGACGCTGCTGGAGACGTCGAGAACCTTGCGAGCTTCGTGCGGTGGCAACTCTTTGGCGACCGCCGCGATACGTCCGTTGCGGATCGCGACGTCGTATTTGCCGTCGAGTTTGTTGGCCGGATCGATCACCCGCCCGCCGCGCAGCACAAGATCATAGATTTCAACTACCGAAGACATTGCTCTCCTCCTTATTTCTGCGTACGGCGTTGCGCCTCAGTCATGGTCAAGCGATCTCCGCGATCCCCCGCGATTGCCCGAGTTCGTTCGCCAAGCTGTAGGATCCCATCAGCTCGTCGACCATTCCGGTCGCCTGGTCCCAATTGAAAGTCCTGAACGAGTGCCCCTTCGTCACGAAGGCCGCGCCTGCATAAAACATTTCATATTGCGTATGACGGGACGCAAATTCCGAGCCAACCGCGTCCCAAGCCAGCTTGAAGAATTTCACACGCTCCTCGGGCGAGCAGAAAGGCGACTTCTGAGTCTTTTGGATCAAACGCGCGATTTCCGGATCGCCGAAATCTGCCACCGAAGACGGCAGCATGATCATTCCGCCGCCAGCAAGATCCCGGATAGCGATGATGACTTGCGGGTAGAGCTGCTGCGTCAACACCTGTGCGGTGTAGAGCAGGTGACGGTCGGGCACGAAATACGCACCCTCCATCGTCCCGTGCCCTTCCATGCCATACAGCAAGCCTTCCACTAAGCCGACATTCGCCGCCATCTGTCCGAGCGTTTCGCGCACTTGCGGAAAATTGATGGTGCCGTTGACTTCGGCGATCCGCTTGGCAATGCCAGCGAGGAATCGTAGCTTCACCACGAGGCGGATCTGGCACTGATAGTTTTGATAGACATGCGCTGGGGTCGCATGAAACTGGCGCGCCGTCATTTCGATGTTCTGATTGACGAAGACCCGCTCCCACGGAACCTTGACATCGTCAAAATAGATCAGCGCATCGTTCTCGTCGAATTGGCATGACAGCGGGTTGTCAAAGCGCGATACCGCCGCGTGCTCGTAAGATTTGCGCGACAGTAGCCGGACGCCCTTGGTATTAATCGGTATGACGAAGGAAACAGCGTATTTCTCGTCGCCAGCCTTCAGCGGCTGAATGCAGGTGACAAAAACCTCGTTGGCCATGACACCGCCGGTGGCCAGCATCTTGGCGCCACGAATTGTGATCCCCTCGGCGTTCTCATCGACGACGCCGGCGGTGAGAAACTCGTCCTGTTGCTCATGCGCCGCCTTGGCGCGATCGGCCTGCGGATTGATAATTACATAGGTAAGGTAGAGATCGTTGTCGCGCGCATAGCGATAATAATCGCGCAGGGCGCCGGCGCGCTTGCGATCATGGGCTTCGAACAGGTCAAGTCCCATATACATTCCAGAAATCGCCGAGGCGACATGGTCGGGCGACCGACCGAAATAACCGAAATGCGTTTTAGCCCACGCTTCCAGGGCCGTACGGCGTTCCACGAGCTGCGTGTAATTGGTCGGAAGCTGCCAAGAGCGGCTGACTCGATCACCCGTATCCGGGCTCACGAACGTCATCAATCCGAGGTTTTCGGGCTGGCACTGGAAATCGTAGAGATTGGCAGCCGTGCGGCAGGCATTCCGGAATGCCGCATGTATCGTCGGGTCTATGACACGCTGGCCGCAGAGCCGGATATCGCGACCGTCGCGGATCGAACTAAGATGTTTGTCTCCGTTCTTTGGCATGACCTTTCCTTATCGACCCTTGTTCGCCACGCGTTTGGAAGGCGCCTCGATGCCGTCGAGATAAGCCTGCAGGATCTGCGCCTTGTCCGCACAATCGACGAGATCGGAAAAGAGCCGGCGCATCGTTTGGAAATCGGTGCGGCTAAGGCATTCGAATAAGGCGTTGTTAACCTGAGATTGGTACTGCGCGAGTTCGTCGAGCCGGGCGAACCCACCCGCGGACACAGACAAACGCACCCGGCGGCGATCCTCGGCGTCGAGCTCCTTTTCCACCAAGCGAAGCGCGATCAGTCGATTGACCTCAGTGGTTACGAACGCACCGCTCAGATGCAAGTGCATGGCGACGGCAGTGATGCCGGTGCCCTCGCCGCCTTGGAGATGAGCGATGGTTATAAGAATCGTGTATTGGCGGCCTGTAAGGCCGATGCGTTCGCCGAAGCGGTTGCGGATCGCTTCGATCCGACTGGAAAAGGCGAGTAGATCGTGAACGAGCTTGCGAAACTCGCTATCCGAACCGTCGACAATCAGCTCCGAGCGGGTGGCCGTCGGCTTTCTCGCGCGTCGCATGTTCCCCCACTAAAGATGGCTATTTTGAGATACCTTTCTTACAAAGCTATTGCAACAAGAAATTTGGGCTAATATTCCGACCGGTCCGCCGGAAGTCACGGCCGTTTGCGAGCTAAAATTAGCTGCTAATGAGCGATCTTGACGACAAACGCGGTGCAAGAAAGGCCGGCCGAGCCGCCCGATTTCGTACGTTTGAGAGGGAGCGCTTACTGAGCTTCGCCGCCAACCGACTGCTCGCCAAGATAGCCTGCAAGATCGACAAGCCGAACGGCGTGACAATCTGGCGAAGGCCCGCGCCGAATACCGAAGCGCCGAGTACGACATCATCGGCCGCGCAACGATGTCTCAGGCTGCGGCGGAAGCGTTGGGCGTGTCCAGGATACGCTTGGCCGACAGAACCGCGCGTACAGTAGTGCCAGCCCCTTTCTCGCTTTCGATCTCGAGCTTACCGCCATGGTGCAGGTCTACGACCATCCCTTAAGCCCCGCCAACCACGAGGCCGTTTCGGCCGCGAAAATGGTTTATGGCATCGTCAAGGGCGGCCGGGTCGTCAAGTTCGTCCAGCTGCCGCAAGCCGCGGCAACACAGTGAGCTCGGGCATTCGTTGCAGCAATGCCGGCCGGGAAATCGAGCCTGTCTGTGAGATCACGAATATAGAGGAGCGCAACCCTTGCACTGTGATTTTCACACCGATCCGATCCTAAACTCCACCTATGAATACTGGCGGAGTAAATGCGGTGCGGGCGTGATCTCGGTATCGAAGTTGATGACGCCCTTGACATAGCGGAGCAGGTGGACGTCTGAAGGACTGGGGCAGAGCAGACATGCTCTGCCCTTCTCTCTGCGACGGGTACTTGTCAGCCTCGGCGGCCCAACACCTCGTCGGAGCGGGTGAAGGTGATTGGATAGTTGGGCGACCAAGGCGCTGGGCAACTTGTTGGGCAAAGGCGAGAAATAGCGCGGAATTCCTGGCGCGTCATGGCCATTGGTAAGGGAGAGGTCCTCAGTTCAATCCTGAGCGGCAGCACCATCAAAATCCCGGAAGTCCTATAGATTTTCGACCCGTGCGGTCAGTGCGCTCGGCAAAGCAACGACGTTTCAGGCTGCGGCGGTAGCGTTGGGCGTGAACCGCATGCGCTCGGCCGGCAGAACCACGCGCACGGTAGTGCCAGCCCCTTTCTCGCTTTCGATCTCGAGCGTACCGCCATGCAGCTCGGTCATCTGCTTGGCGAGCGAGAGGCCGAGCCCGACACCCTCGTAGTCCTTGACCAGCGTGTTTCCGATCTGGTGGAACGGCTCGGCCGCCACCGCGATCTCTTCTGGCGACATGCCAATGCCGGTATCGGCCACGGCGAAGATGGCGGCGGTCGGAGTCGCCTCGAAGGAAATCACGACTTGGCCGCCATTGGGCGTAAACTTGACCGCGTTGATCAGCAGATTGATCAGAATCTGCCGCAGACTTTGCCGGTCGGCACGCAGAATAGCCGCCTCCTTGGGCAGGTGCAGATTGAGCGCGAGCATCTTTTTGCCCGCTTGCACGCGCACAGCCAACATCGCGCTTTGCACTAACTCGTCGATCTCCACCGGCTCTTCCTTGAGATCGAACTTGCCGACCTCGATGCGGGAAATGTCGAGCACATTGTTGATGATCTCGAGGAGATGGTTGCCCGCGGAGTTGATATCCTTGGCGTAATCGGCATAGACCGGCGGGTTGACCGGTCCGCGCATCTGGTCCCTGATCATCTGCGAGAAGCCGAGGATGGCATTGAGCGGCGTACGCAGCTCGTGGCTCATATTGGCGAGGAACAGTGTCTTGGCATTGTTGGCTGCTTCGGCCTTGGCGAGAGCTTTCTGCAGGGCTTCCTTGGTCTGCACGAGATCTGTAACGTCTATACGAAGACCGGCGATGCCGCCGGATTTCATGCGGCGATCAGTGGCCAACAAATGTCGTCCATCGAACAGGGCCACTTCCACGCTGCCGCGTGCGTGGCGATGCACGCGCTTACGCTCCGCGATCCACTGGTCTTCGTTATCGATCGCTCCCTTAAAAATGCCTTGAGCCATCGAGTCCCTAAGCAACGCCTCAAAACTCATGCCGTAAGTTATCGGATGGTCAGGATGCGGGAATAGCTGCCGGAAGGCTTCGTTGCAAAGAACCAAGCGGTCGTCCTTGTCATAAATGGTAAAAGGCTCGGAAATACAATCGACCGCGTCGGTCAGCAGGTCCTTGGTCTGCTGGACGAGTTCCTTGCTTTCCCGAAGATCGATATTCATGGCATCCTGCGCGATCTCGCGCGCCATGCGGCGGTTGATCCCGCGCATCAAGTAAATGACGAGCCCGGCCAGCAGCAACGTCGCCAGCCCGACGAGGCCGAGGAGGATCTTGGCATTCGCATTAGCCTTCGCCAGCTCTTGATCGAGGTCGAGGCCGCTGCCGACGATGCGCGGGTAGCCCGGAACGCGACGATTGCCGATGATCCGCTTCACATTATCGACCGCGCTCTCGCGCGCGGTTGCGTCTTCGTCCCCTAAGAGATTGGTGGCTTCGGTGCGCGCGTGGTCGAATGCGGTGCGGCGCGCATTGTTGATCGACAAAGCGGCGAGCGCCCACATGGCCAGAATCATGACCGCGGCCGCAGCAAGAACGAGCAGCTTCAGGCGTTGGGCGCGATGCCGGACATTCACAATTCAATCTCGGATTGTCTGAGGGGCCGCTCCGACTATGCGCGCTCAATCATTAACGGGGTCAGCAGACAGGCAAAGTAGCGGAATTGGCGCAAATGCATCCATCCGGGGCAGCGTGGACGCCTCCGGCTCAGAACATCGACCGTCCCGGACGGTGCGCCCGATGCAGCCAAACGAAGGTCACGTCTAGCGCGGCCGTAGCTCCGTGGTAGGAACTCCCTTGGCGACGGGGAGGTTCCTCTCGATTAAATCCTGAGCGGCAGCACCAGTTTTCAGCGGTCGCGCTCCAGCGCCTGGCGTATCGCCCGCGCCAGATCCTCCTGGCGATAGGGCTTCTGCAGCGTCGAGAAGCCGCCGGGCTCGCCGCTGTCGCGCGCGAGCGCATAGCCCGACGTCAGCAGAACCTTGATGCCGCGCTTCAACAGGCGCGCGCGCCTTGCCAGCTCGTCGCCGAGCATGCCGCTCGGCATCGAGAAGTCGCTGAACAGCAGATCGATTTTCTCCTTGCCCTCGAGCAAGGCGAGCGCCGCCGGCCCGTCGGGCGCGGTCAGCACGCGGTAGCCCAGGTCGCGCAGATTCTCCGCCACCATCTCGCGCAGATCGGCATCGTCCTCGACCATCAGAACGGTCTCGGCCTGGGCCGCGGTTGGCAGCTCGCGCTGCTGCTCGTCGGTCACGGCGGCCGAGGCCGGCTGATGCGCCCGCGGCAGGTAGATTTTTACCGTGGTGCCGACGCCGACCTGGGAGGCGAGCTCGAGATGGCCGCCCGATTGCTTGACGAAGCCGTAGACCTGCGAGAGGCCGAGGCCGCTGCCCTTGCCGACCTCCTTGGTGGTGTAGAATGGATCGAAGGCGCGCTCGATCACCTCGGGCGCCATGCCCGAGCCGCTGTCGCCCACCGTCACCCGCACATAGGGGCCCGGCTGGATTTCGGCGCCGTGCGAGCGGTCGAGCGAAACATTGTCGGTCTCGATCGAGATCTGGCCGCCGGTCGCTGCCATGGCGTCGCGCGAATTGACGACCAGATTGAGCAGCGCCGACTGGAACTGCGCCGGGTCGATGCGGCACGGATCGACCGTCGGGTTCAACAGGAACCGGATCTGCACCAGATCGCCCGCGCCGCGGCGCAGCAGCTCGCTGAAATCCTTGATCAGGCGGTTGAGATTGACCGTCTCGGGATGGAGCGACTGGCGCCGCGCGAAGGAGAGCAGCGATTGCGTCAGATGCGCGCCGCGCTCGGCGCCGCGCTGCGCCATGCCGAGCAGGCGCTTGCCGGCCTCGCTCGGCACCTGCGCCCGCAGCTGTTCGAGGCTGCCCATGATGACGGTGAGCAAATTGTTGAAATCATGGGCCACGCCGCCGGTCAGCTGGCCGATCGCTTCCATTTTCTGCGCCTGACGGTAATGATCCTCGAGCTCGGCGCGGCGCTCCGCTTCCGCGGCCGCCTCGCGCGAGCGGCGCAGGGCGATCACGGTCGCGAAGATGAGCATAAGCGTCACCGGCACGCCGTAGATCAGATGGCTCGACATTAGGCGGAGCCAGCCCTGCACGATCGTCGCGCGGTCGATTCCGACCGCGACATAGATCGGAAAGCCGGGCAACCTCCGATAGGCGAACAAGCGGTCCTTGCCGTCGATCACCGAATGGGTTTCGTACTCGCCCGCCTCGGGCTGCTCGCGGATCATCTCCATGAACTTGCTGCCGGCGCCGATCGTCTGCGGTGCCTCGGCTTCGGGATTGCGCGCCAGCACGACCCCGTCGGCGCGCGCCAGCGTGATGTGGATGCCGGAATTGGCGGCCAGCACGTCGTAGTAGTTCGCGAGATCGGCGGAATCGACGGTCAATTGAATCAAGCCGGCATTCTCACCGTGCGCGCCGAGCCGCCGCCGGGCGAGAACGAATTGATTGCGCTTGGTCACCTGACCCATGATCACGTTGGAGATCAGCAAATCCTCGTTGCCGGGACGCGGCACCGCTATGTAGTTGCGCGGCGCCGCGGCCAGGTCGGGCGACGGAAACGCCAAGTCCATCGCGATGACGTGATGATCGGCGCCGACCATTCCGACCGCGCCGACCTGGGGCAGGTTGGTCTTGATCTGCCTCAGGAAAAGATAAACGTCGCGCGAACGTGCGATCTCGTCCCAACTCATGCCGGCAGTGCGATCGGCGATCCGATCGACCGCCAGGCTGGCGGTGCCGAAGATATTGAGCGCGTTCTGGCTGGCGATATCGAGGAGCTGCGCGTTGCGTTCCCGCGCCTCCGCGAAAAAATTGTTGTAGGTGAGAAAGCCCGCGCCGCAAAACAGCACGATCGGCGTTAATATGGCGGCGGCCAGGAGCGCCTGGAGCGGCCGGATGGCGTCCCGCGTACCCTCGCCGGAGGATTGCGGCCCGTTTTCTCCGAGCGACATGCCAGGCCTGCGAAAGGTTGAGAATGTGCCGAATGCCGGCAAAGGGCGGGCATCCTACCTCAGCCGCCGCGGCGCGGTCACGGCCGGCGTGGCGCTCCTTGGAACCCAAGGAAACGCCCAAAGAAAAAGGGCCACCGGTGAGGGTGGCCCAAGTTCAGGGAGGAAAAGCCCGAAGGACTTATGCGGACGGGACATAGTCCCGAACCGCATGCCCGTTATACGGCGCAAATTCTCTACAAATTATTAAGATGCTGGGCCGGAGATGGTTAATCCGGGCCCTATGCGGCCCGCGCTAGGCGCGGCCGGCCGTGTCGAAATACTCGTTGATCGAGCGGGTCAGGCCCTGGGCAACCTTGGCCTGGTAAGCCGATGCGCGCAACGCATGCTCCTCGTCCCGGTTGGAGAGGCAGCCGATCTCGACCAGCGCCGAGGGTATATCGGGCGCCTTGAGCACGGCGAAGCCGGCGGAGCGGTGGCTGTTGCGCAGCAATGTCACGCGCCGTCCGAGCTCGGAAACCAGCTCCTGGGCAAGCTGGATGGAAAGATTGTTGGTCTGCCGCCGGGCGAGGTCGATCAGGATGCCGCTGACCACCGGATCGTCGCTCGGCAGCTTCACGCCGGCGACGAGATCGGCCTTGTTCTCGCGCGCCGCCAGGGCGGCCGCCTCCTTATCGGAAGCCTGCTCGGACAGCGTATAGACCGAGGCGCCGCGCATCTGCCGGTCGGGCAGCGCATCGGCGTGGACCGACATGAAGAGCTGCGCATCGGCGCGCCGCGCCAGAGCGACGCGGCCGGCGAGCGGGATGAACTGGTCGTCGCGGCGGGTCAGCCGGACCTGGAAGCGCCGCGTCGCCTCGAGCTGGCGGGCCAGCTCCTGCACGGTCGGCAGCGAGATGTCTTTTTCATAGGTGCCGGCGAGGCCGATGGCGCCCGGATCGACGCCGCCATGCCCGGCATCGAGCATGATGAGCGGCAGCTTCGGCGTCGCCGCGGCGGCTGAAACGGCGCGCATGACGTGGGAAACGCCGGCGCCGGCGGCAAGCCCAGCCAGCAGCTGATTGAAGCGGCGCCGATCGATCGTCTGTCCGGCCACGGCGGAACGCCTTCCTGCTCTCCCCAGAGCGATTCTCTCAGGATGAATTAGCTACTACCGAGGTAAACAGTAGGTTAAAGCTTAGAAGATGTCCATATCCGATTGATTAAAATACGACTTATCCAGCTAAATCGACGACGACCCGCCCCCTGATGCCGCCCTTGAGGATGGCGGCGGCGCGTTCGGGCAGCGCTTCGAGGCCTACCGTCTCGGTCATGGCATCGAGCTTGTCGAGCGGCAGGTCGCGGGCGAGCCGCGCCCAGGCGGCGTTGCGCGGCGCCGCCGGGCACATCACGGAATCGATCCCGAGCAGCTTCACCCCGCGCAGCAGGAAGGGGATGACGCTGGCCGGCAGGTCGCTGCCGCCGGCCAGGCCGCAGGCGGCGACGGCGCCCCGGTATTTGAGCTGCGTCAGGATGGTCGCCAGCGTGGTGCTGCCAACACTGTCGATGGCGGCGGCCCAGCGCTCGCTGTCGAGCGGCCGCGCCGGCGGCTTGGCCAGTTCGGCGCGATCGACGATCGCGCTCGCACCCAAGCCGCGCAGGTAATCATGCGTCTCGGGCCGGCCGGTCGAGGCGGAAACCCGATAACCCGCCGCCGCCAAAATCGCGATGGCGACGCTGCCGACGCCGCCGGCGGCGCCCGTCACCAGCACGTCGCCGGCGCCGGGCCTGAGGCCATGCGCCTCGAGCTCCGTCACCGCCAGCATGGACGTGAAGCCCGCCGTGCCGATCGCCATGGCGCGCTTGGCGGTGAGGCCGGGCGGCAGGCGCACGAGCTGCGACGCCTTGACCCGCGCCTTCCCGGCATAGCCGCCCCATTGCGCCTCGCCGATGCGCCAGCCGGTGAGAATGACCTTGTCGCCCTTTTCCCAGTCGAGCGATTGCGAGCTTTCGACCGTGCCGGCGAAATCGACGCCCGGCACATGCGGATATGTCCGAACCAGCCGGCCGATGCCGTTCAGGATCATGCCGTCCTTGTAGTTGAGCGTCGAATATTCGACCGCGATTGTGACCTCGCCCGGCGGCAATTGTGATTCGTCGAGCTGTGCCACGCGCGCGGCGACCTTGCCGCCCGATTCTTCGAGCAATAATCCCTTGAAGCTCATCGCAGCCGTTCGAGGATCGAGACGTAATTGGCGACCGCGGCGCCGCCCATGTTGAAGATACCGGCGAGAGTCGCGTCCTTGATCTGGATATCGCCGGCGGTGCCGGTGAGCTGCATCGATTGCAGCACATGCATCGAGACGCCGGTGGCGCCGATCGGATGGCCCTTGGCCTTGAGGCCGCCCGAGGCGTTGATCGGCAGCTTGCCGGTTTTTTCGCTGATGCCTTCATTGATGATCCGATCGCCCTCGCCCGGCTTGGCCATGCCCATCGCCTCGTAGATCAGCAGCTCGGCGATGGTGAAGCAGTCATGCACCTCGGCGCAGGAGAGATCGTCCAGCGTCGTACCGGAATGAGCAAAGGCGCGGCGCCAGGCCTCGGCGGCGCCTTCATAGGCGGTGATGTCGCGTTTCGACATCGGCAGGAAATCGTTGGCCTGTTCGGCGGCGCGGAAGAAGATCGCCTTCTCCGACGCCAGCGCCGTGTCGATATCGGCCAGCACCAGCGCCGCCGCGCCGTCGGAGACCAGCGAGCAATCGGTGCGCCGCAGCGGCCCGGCGACGATGGGGTTCTTGTCCGACACGGTGCGGCAGAAATCGTAGCCGAGGTCTTTCCGAATTTGCGCCAGCGGGTTGGACGCGCCGTTCTTGTGGTTCTTGGCGGCGATGCGCGCCAGCGCGTCCGATTTGTCGCCATAGCGCTGGAAATACTGCTGGGCGATGCGGCCGAAGATGCCGGCGAAGCCGCCCTCGATCTCGCCCTCCTCTTTAAGGTAGGCCGCGCGGATGAGAATATCGCCGACCTGCGGCCCGCTGATCTCGCTCATCTTCTCGACGCCGACCACCAGCACGCGGCGCGCGCGCCTAGCCGCGATGGCGTTGAGGCCCTGATGGATCGCGGCCGAGCCGGTGGCGCAGGCATTCTCGACCCGTGTCGCCGGCTTGAAGCGCAAGGCAGGATCGAGCTGCAGGGTCAGCGAGGAGGAAAACTCCTGCCGCACAAAGCCGCCGTTGAAATGGCCGAGATAGATCTCGTCGATATCGGCGGGCGTCATCCCGGCATCGGCGATGGCCTCGCCCGCGACCTTGACGATCAGCGATTCGACGTCCTCGCCCTCGAGCTTGCCGAAGCGCGTATGGGCCCAACCGACGATGCAGGCGCTCATGGGTTCTCCTCGCGGGTTCGTCCTAGGATATACTGGCGCGCGTGGGGAACAAGTCCATGACCGGCGACACCTTGAGCCTGCGGCGGCCCGACGATTGGCACGTCCATTTACGTGACGGCGCCATGCTGCAGGCGGTATTGCCCTTTACCGCCCGCCAATTCGCCCGCGCCATTACCATGCCCAATCTGACCCCGCCGGTGACCAGCGTCGCCGCCGCCCAGGCCTATCGCGCGCGCATCCTGCATGCCTTGCCGGCCGGCTTGGATTTCACGCCGCTGATGACCGCCTATCTGACCGACGATGCCGACCCGGCCGAGCTCGAGCGCGGCTTCAAGGCCGGCGTTTTCGCCGCCGCCAAGCTCTACCCGGCCCATGCCACGACCAATTCGGCCTTCGGCGTCACCGACATCGCCAAGATCGCCAAGGCGCTCGACCGCATGGCGGCGCTCGGCATGCCGCTTCTTGTTCACGGCGAGGTGACGGATCCGAAGGTCGATGTCTTCGACCGCGAGGCGGCGTTCATCGAACGCGTACTGGCGCCGCTGGTGAAGCGTCTGCCCGCGCTCAAGATCGTCTTCGAGCATGTCACGACACGCGAAGCGGTCGATTTCGTCGCGCAAGCCGGCCCGGCAATCGCCGCCACCATCACGCCGCATCATCTCGTCATCAACCGCAACGCGCTGTTCCAGGGCGGCTTGCGGCCGCATCTCTATTGCCTGCCGGTGGCGAAGCGCGAGGAACACCGCCTGGCGCTGCGCCGCGCAGCGACCTCGGGAAATCCGAAGTTCTTCCTCGGCACCGACAGCGCGCCGCATTCGATTGCCGACAAGGAAAAGGATTGCGGCTGCGCCGGCGTCTTCGGCGCGCCCGTGGCGCTCGAAACTTATGCGCGCGTTTTCGAGGAAGAGAACGCGCTCGGCAACCTCGAAGCCTTCGCCTCGCTCAACGGCCCGCGCTTCTACGGGTTGAAGCCGAACGAGCAACGCGTCACCTTAAGGCGCGAGACCTGGCGCGTGCCGACGGAAGTTTCGGCCGGCGGCGGATCGGTGAAACCGTTCCTGGCGGGCGAGGAAATGGGCTGGAAGCTGAAAGCCGGCGGCGCCGACGCAGCCTAAGGAATCGCGTGCTCGATGAATTCCGGCGGGATGATCTGGCCCCATTGCGATTTGAGGCCGTCCTCCGCCGAGATCTGGTTGGCCGGCGCCGTCGCGTTGAGGATGTCGGTGTCGGTCCAGTGCTCGTGCACGCGGCCCCACGGGTCCGCCCAGTAATCGTAGATCTGGCTGCCGAGCACGTGCCGGCCGATGCCCCAGACGTGCTTGTACTTGTTCTTGGCCTTCAGATATTCGTGGCCGATCATCACGTCGTCGACGTCGCGCACCTCGAAGGAGACGTGGTTGAGGCCGGTCTTCGGCCCGGCGATGCAGAAGAAGACGTGGTGATCGACGTAATCGTCGCCGCGGTCGAGCCGGTTGAACGAGCCGATGACGTTGCTCTTCTCGCCGTCATAGACGTCGTCCGAGACGAGGAAGCCCAGCGTCTCGCGATACCATTTGAGGGTCGCCGCGATGTTGGTCGCCATCAGCACGCCGTGGCCGATGCGCTTCACCTGCGCGGCGCTGCGCGGCAAGCGACACAGCACGCCGGCGCGGCGGCGCTTGTCCTCGCCCCAATTCAGCACGTTCTCGACCACCGGCAGCTTCGCCACTGGCTCGAGGCCGTGCACGATCTCGATCTGGTAGCCGTTGGGATCGGTCAGGCGCACGCGCTGGCCGCCGCCCGGCTCGTCGATATTCTCGATGCCCGACGCGCCCGGCAGCCGGGCCGCCGATTTGAGGTCGTCGGCGCTCGCCGCGCCATAGGCGAAGCCCAGGAATTTCGACGGGCCGAGCTCGGTGACGTGAATGTGGTGCACCGGATCGGTGCCGCGCATGAACAGCTTGTCCTTGGTGCGGGCGACCTTCGCCAGGCCGAAATCGACGAGGAATTCCTCGGCCTGGCCGAGATCGGGCGAGCGCAGCCGCGCCCACAGGAAATCGGCGGCCTTGAATCCGGGCATCGCGTTCCTCCTCGCCAACGATAAAAGGCGCGTCGGCCGCGCTCTTGCTTGGAGAAAGTGTAGGCCTAAGCGGCGAGCGCGGTAAAGACGTCGCTGTCGCTCGGCCGTCCTTCGACATGGTGGCGGTGCCACAGCGCGTAGAACAGCAGCGTCCAGGCGGCAAAGCCGGCGCGCTTCTTGTCGGCCGCGCGGAAGAGAGTCTCGACCGCGCCGGGCTGGCAGAGCTCGCTCACCCCCGCCTGGGCGGCGACCAGCGGCCCGAGCTGCGCCGCGCGCCGCGCGATCCATTCGCCGACCGGGACGGTGAAGCCGCGCTTCGGCGCCATCGGCTCGGCGGCGGGCACGTTCTCGGCGACCCAGCGGCGCAGCAGCCACTTGCCCATCTTCTTGCGCACCTTGAGCTCATCGGGCAGGCGGAACGCCATCTGCGCCATGCCGCGGTCGAGGAACGGCGTACGGCCTTCGATGCTGTGCGCCATCAGGCAACGGTCGAGCTTGATCAGCAGATCGTTGGGCAGCCAATCGGCGCAATCGGTCGCCTGCGCCACCTGCAGCCGCGTGCGCCCGGCCTCGGTCGCGGCGAGCTCCGCCGCCTGCACGCCGTCGCGCCAGCCGGGCAGCTCGGCGCGCAGGATGCCGAGGCTTTCCAGATTGCCGCGGCCGCGCAGCAGCTTGCCGCCGCGCCACCACGGCCGCATGACGCTGCGATAGCGGCCATAGCCGGCAAACAGCTCGTCGCCGCCCTCGCCCGACAGGATCACCTTGAGGCCGGCCGCCTTCGCGGTCGCCGCCAGCTTGTAGGTCGGCAGCACGGCGTAATCCGCCGCCGGGTCGTCCATCGCGCGCGCCACCGCCGGCAGCAGATGCCAGAAATCGGCCTCGCGGAATTCCACCTCGACATGCTGGGCGCCGAGCGCGCGGGCGACCTTGCGCGCGGCCTGCCGCTCGTCCGCCGCCTCGGTATGCGAGAAACCGATGGTGAAGGCCTGGACCGGCCGCGCGTTGAGCCGCGCCATCATCGCCAGCACCGCCGAGGAATCGATGCCGCCCGAGAGAAACATGCCGTAGGGCACATCGGCGCGTTGATGCAGCGCGACGCTTTCGGCGAAGGCGCGGTCGAAGGATGTCAGCGCGGCGCGTTCGTCCTGGGCGCGCGGGCCGCCGCCGGGCAGCGCCTCAAGGCGCCGGCGCTCGACGATGCGGCCCTGCGTCGCGATCACGGTTTCACCCGGCAGGAGGCGGTGGATGCCGGCGAAGATGGTCTCGCGGCCGGTGGTGAATTGCAGCTGCAGCAGCTCGTTGCGCGCCGTCGGGTTGAGCGCGGCCGAGGCGAAGCCGCCGGCGAGCAGCGCCTGCGGCTCCGAGGCAAAGGCCAGGCCCTGCGCCGTCTCGGCGTAGTAGAGCGGCTTGATGCCGAAGGGATCGCGCGCCAGCACGAGACGCCCGGCCGCCGGATCGTGCAGCGCGATCGCATACATGCCGCGCAGATGACGCGTGAAGTCGAGCCCGTGCCGGCGATAGAGATGCAGCGGCAGCTCGCAATCGGAGCCGGTGGCGAAGATCGCGTCGGCGAACTCGGCCTTTAATTCAACGTAGTTATAGATTTCACCGTTGGCGATGAGCGCGGCGCCGCCCGGCTCGTAGAGCGGCTGGTCGCCGGTGGCGAGATCGATGATGGCGAGCCGTGTCTGCACCATGCCGACATCGCCGGCGCGGTAATGGCCGTAGCCGTCGGGTCCACGATGCTGCAGCGCGCGCTCCATCGCCGCGAGGCCGGCAACCGGCGGCGCAGCGCCCGACAGCGTCATCATGCCGGCGATGCCGCACATCAGGCGGCGACCTCGGCGAGGAAATCCTGATAGGCCCGAACCACGGCGCCTTCGCTGAACATCGCCAGATACTGTTCATGGCCGCTTGCGGCGAGCGCCGCGCGCAACGCGGCGTTGCCGGCCACGCTCTGCATCGCCCGCGCCAGCGCGTCGGCATCCTCGACCGGCACCAGCAGCCCGGTCTCGCCCGGCATTATCAGTTCCCGGGGTCCGGCGGTCTCGGTCGCGATCACCGGCTTGCGCGCCGCCATGGCCTCGATCACGGTGTTGCCGAGCGGCTCGCGGCGCGACGAACAGACCAGCATGTCGCAACTCGCCAGCAGCGCCGGCACGTCGTCGCGCCAGCCGAGGAAGCGCACGCGGCCCTCGATGCCCAAGGCGCCGGCCTTTTGCCTGAGGGCGTCGCCCTCGGGGCCCTCGCCGGCCAGCCAAAGGTAAATCTTCGGCGCGCGCGCCAGCGCCTCAAGCAGCACGTCGAAGCCCTTGTTGGGATGAAGGCGCCCCAGAGCCAGCGCCACAATTGCCTCTTCCGGCGTCGACAATCCGGCGCGCGGCAGCTTGGCCCCATGCGCGACGGTGGGAAAATTCGGCAGGTAATGCACGCGCGATTCGGGCCAGCCTTGCGCCACGAGATAAGCCGCGATGCCGCGCGTATTGGCGATCAAATGGTCGCAGCGCCGGTAATGCTTCAAATCGTAATATCCTCCGAGCCGCGCAACATGCACGAATTCGCCCTGCGGGCAAAGCGAGGTGGCGCGATTCATCCAGCTCAGCACCACGCGCGGCTGGAAGTCGCTTATGGCGCGGCGCAGGCCGGGCCGCGTGGCGAAATCGAAGAAGCCGCCGAAGGGCAGCGCCACGGTTTCGATGCCGGCCGCATGCAGAACCGCCAGGCGCTCGGGATCGGGCCGCAACGCGATTCGCTGATGCTCGCCGGCGCGCTGCAGCGCCACGGCGAGGCGCGTGAAGAAGGCCTCGGCGCCGCCATGGCGCGCCCCGGCCATCGCCTGGAGGAGCCGCGTCATGCGAGCAGCGCCTCGAAGCGCCTTGCCACGTCGTTCCAGGACAGGCCGCGCTGCCGAAGCAGCGCCGCCTCGTGCATCCGCCGCCAGACTTTATCTTCGGTGAGAATCTTGATCGCCGCCGCGGCGAAGCTCGCCTCGTCGGGCGCCACCTCGCCGGTGACGCCGCCGATGATTCGCTCGGGCAGCGCGCCGATCGGCTGCACCACCGCCGGCAACCCCACCGCCTGCGCCTCGCCCACCGCCATGCAGAAGGTCTCGCTCGCATCGCCGCGATAGAGCATGACCCGCGCGCCGCGCAGCGCCTGGATCAATTCCGCCCGTGACAACGGGGAAAAGCGCCGCACGCCCTGGCCGTGCAACGCGTCGGCGCGCGCCAGCACCGCTTCCATCGCCGCCGCCTTGCGGTCGCCCACCGCGCCATAGACGCCGGCGCCGGCATAGATATGTAGCTCCGCCGACGGCACGGCGGGCCGGATGCGCTTCGCCCAGAGATCGAGCAGCCAATCGAGGCCGCGCAGCGGGTTGGAGGTGAAGATCGCGCGCGGCGGCGGCGCCTCGGCAAGGGGGGCGGCGTGGCGCAGCGCCTCCGGCAGACCATAGGGAATCACCGCGCGGCCGCCATCCGGCATCCAGGCCGGGATGGTGCGCGCGTTATATTCGCCGAGGCTGACGATCATCGGCCGGCGGCGCCACAGCGCCCAGACATAGCGCGGCTTCTTCAAATACTGGCCGGGATTGTGGATCCAGAAGACGCAGCGCTTGGCCTGCGGCACCAGGCCGATGAGGCGATGGCCGCGATTGGCGATGTAGAGGTCGGCCGTAGCGGGCGCGCCCTGCGCCAAGGGAGTCCAGCGTACGCGGTTATGGACCAGCGGCGCCGCGCAGCGATTGAACACCGCGACGTCGTGGCCGCGCGCCGCGAGAGCCTCGGCCAGCGCGACGAAGGACGCCTCGGCGCCGCCGAGCGGCCGCGTCTCGGGCGTACGCCCGTCGAAGACGATGCCGTCATCGGCCATAACGATCCGTGCCATGTCAGGCCGCCGCGCCGGCAATGCGCGCGAGCAAGCCGCGCGCGCCCGCCTCGGCCGCATCGACCGACAGCGTGCCCATCAGCGAGCCGGTCTTTTCGTGATGGAAGACAAAGGGCACGAAGAGATCGAGATAGGGCGTCGCGGTCGTCACCACCGCGCCGCGCGGGCCCCAGGGCGCGTAGTGATCGACGCGGCTCGGCCCGAACAAGCCCAGCGTCGGCGCGCCCGCCGCCGCCGCGACATGCATCAGCCCGGTGTCGTTGCCGATAAAGAGCGCGGCGCGTTGCAGCACGGCGGCGGCGGTCAGCAGATCGACGCGGCCGACGAGATCGATGCGGCGCTCCGGCGGCAGCGCCGCGATCACCGGCGCCGCCTGCGCTCGCTCATGCGAAGCCGCCATGATCACGACGCGCGCATGGGGCAGCGGCCCTTGCGGCGCGGTGAGCCGTTGCGCCAATTCGGCGAAGTTTTCGGCCGGCCATTCCTTGCCCTTCCAATTCGCGGCGGGACCGACGGCGAGGAACGGCGCGCCCGGCGGCACCAGCGAAGCAGCGGCGGCAATGTGCCTCTCCGCCAAAAACAGCTTCGGCGAGGGCGGCGGATCGAGATCGAAGAGATGTGCCAGCTGCCGGACGCGGTGCTCGTCGTCACTTCCCTTGCCCATGACGCGGCGTTCCTTCGTCCGCACCAGATAGGCGAGCGCCGAGCCGCGCAGATCGACCACCAGATCCCAGCTTGTGCCGATCACCGCGGCATAGAGCGACAGCCAGTGCAGCCGGCGCGATTTTTTGGCGACGACGATGAGACGTTCGAGGCCGGGCGCCGCCTCGAACAGCGGCGCCGCCAGCGGCCCGGCCGCGATGGTGAATTCGGCGCCGGGATGGCGCTCGACCAGATACGCCAGCAAGCCGCTGGATAGGACGGCGTCGCCGATTCGCGTCGCCGTGACAAACAGGATTTTCATGAATGAGTTGCGCCGCGTTGGAATCGGCGCGTTATAGGCCCGCCACCCTCGCTTGCCAAGCGTTGCCGCCTTGCTTACCTCTTAAGGGGGAAGCGGAGAACACGCCATGGAACGCGCCGCCTATGCATCGCTCGCCGAGCGCGGCATCCTCGAGGTCGCCGGCGACGACCGTGTCGCCTTCCTGCAAGGCCTGGTGTCGAACGACGTCGCCAAGGTCGCCGCGGATCGGGCGGTCTATGCCGCGCTGCTGACGGCGCAGGGCAAGTTCCTGCACGATTTCTTCATCGTGGCGCAGGGCGATGCCTTCTATCTCGATGCCGAGGCGGCGCGCCTCGCCGACCTGCAGAAGCGGCTGACCCTCTACAAGCTGCGCTCCAAGGTGAGCTTCGCCGATGCCGGCGCGCGATTCACCGTCGCCGCGGCCTGGGGCGGCGACGCGCTCGGGCTGCTCGGCCTCGCCGGGCCGGGCAGCGCCAAAGCCTTCGCCGGCGGCATCGCCTATGCCGACCCGCGCCTCGCCGCCCTGGGCGCGCGTTTCCTGTTGCCGCGCGGCGGTGAGAACGCGATCGAGCCGGCGGGCTTCGCGCGCGCGGATGCCGCCGCCTACGACCGCCATCGCCTGGCGCTCGGCGTGCCCGACGGCAGCCGCGATCTCGAGATCGAGCGCTCGATCCTGCTCGAGAACGGCTTCGAGGAGTTGAACGGCGTCGATTTCCAGAAGGGCTGCTACATGGGACAGGAGCTGACGGCGCGCACCAAATACCGCGCGCTGATCAAGAAGCGGCTGCTGCCGGTGAATGTGGACGGCCCGCTGCCCGCGCCGGGCACGAAAGTGATGGCGGGCGAGCAAGAAATGGGCGAGATGCGCTCCGGCCGCGACGGCGCGGCGCTGGCAGTGCTCAAGCTCGACGCGCTCGAAACCAAGCTCACCGCCGGCGGCGCGACGATTATCCCGCGCAAGCCGGAGTGGTTGAAGTTTTAGACGCTCACGCCGTCGTCTCGGCCGGCTCCTTGGCGAGCACCGCCTGGGCGGCAGCGAGCCGCGCAATGGGCACGCGATAGGGCGAGCACGAGACGTAATCGAGGCCGATGTCGTGGCAGAAGCGCACCGAGGCGGGATCGCCGCCATGCTCGCCGCAGATGCCGAGCTTGATGTCGGGCCGCGCGCGGCGGCCGCGCTCGATGCCGATCTTCATCAGCTCGCCGACGCCCTCCTGGTCGATCGATACGAACGGATCGTGCTCGAGCAGATTCTGCTTGAGATAGGCGTCGAGGAAGCTGCCGGCATCGTCGCGCGACAGGCCGAAGCAGGTCTGGGTCAGATCGTTGGTGCCGAAGCTGAAGAACTCGGCGCTTTCGGCGATCTCCTGCGCGCGCAGCACGGCGCGCGGCAGCTCGATCATCGTGCCGGTGAGGTATTTGAGCTTCACGCCGGTTTCCGCGATGACGGCATCGGCGATGCGGTCGGTCATCGCCTTCAAGAGGTCGATCTCGGCCTTGGTGGCGACCAGCGGATGCATCACCTCGGGCTCGGGCGCCTTGCCGGTGTCCCTCGCCACCTGCGCCGCCGCCTCGAAGATCGCGCGGAGCTGCATCTCGTATATCTCCGGCGCCGTGATCGCCAAGCGACAGCCGCGATGGCCGAGCATCGGGTTGGTTTCGTGCAGCATCTGGGCGCGGTGCCGGATGGTCGCCAGATCCTTGCCGGTGGCCTTCGCCACCTCGCGCAACTCGGCCTCGGTCTTGGGCAAAAACTCATGCAGCGGCGGGTCGAGCAGCCGGATGGTCACCGGCAGCCCGTCCATGATGCGGAAGAGCTCGATGAAATCGCCGCGCTGCATCGGCAGCAGCTTCGCCAGCGCCTGCTTCCGGCCCGCGGCGTCGTCGGCCATGATCATCTCGCGCACGGCGATAATGCGCTCCGCGTCGAAGAACATGTGTTCGGTGCGGCAAAGACCTATTCCTTCGGCGCCGAAGCGCCGCGCCACGCGCGCGTCGGCCGGCGTGTCGGCATTGGCGCGCACGCCCATGGTCCGCGCCTTGTCGGCCCATTCCATCAGGATCGAGAAATCGCCCGACAGCTCCGGCTGCACCGTCGGCACCGCGCCCAGCATCACCTCGCCGGTCGAGCCGTTGATGGTGATGGTCTCGCCCGCCTGCACCGTCATGCCCTTGGCGGTGATGGTTTTCGCCGCGTAATCGACGCGCAGCTCGCCGCAGCCGGCGACGCAGGCGCGCCCCATGCCACGCGCCACGACGGCGGCGTGGCTCGTCATGCCGCCGCGCGTCGTTAGAATCCCGCGGGCGGCGTGCATGCCGTGGATGTCCTCGGGGCTGGTCTCGATGCGCACCAGGATCACCGCCTCGCCCTTGGATGCCCGCGCCTCGGCCTCGTCGGCGGAGAATACCACCGCGCCCGAGGCGGCGCCCGGCGAGGCCGGCAGCCCCCGGCCGAGGATCACCTTCTTGGCGTCGGGGTCGAGCGTCGGGTGCAGCAGTTGGTCGAGCGATTGCGGCTCGATGCGGCGGATCGCCTCTTCCTTGGTGATCACGCCGGCATGGGCGAGATCGACCGCGATCTTGAGCGCCGCCGGCGCGGTGCGCTTGCCGGTGCGGGTCTGCAGCATGAAGAGCTTGCCCTGCTGCACGGTGAACTCGATGTCCTGCATGTCGCGGTAGTGCGATTCCAATTTGTCGCGCACCTTGGACAGCTCGGCGAAGACCTTGGGCATGGTCTCCTCCATCGCCGGCAGCTTGGATTTGTTCGCCGTCTTGCCGGCGAGCGTCAGATGCTGCGGCGTGCGGATGCCGGCGACGACGTCCTCGCCCTGCGCGTTGACGAGATATTCGCCGTAGAACTCGTTGGCGCCGGTCGAGGGATTGCGGGTGAAGGCGACGCCGGTGGCGCAATCGTCGCCCATGTTGCCGAACACCATGGCCTGCACGTTGACCGCCGTGCCCCACTCTCCCGGGATGCCGTGCAATCGCCGATAGGTGATGGCGCGCTGGTTCATCCACGAGCCGAAGACGGCGCCGATGGCGCCCCAGAGCTGCGCCGGCGGGTCCTGCGGGAACGGCTGCTTCAATTCGCGCTGGACCAGCGTCTTGTAGGCCTCGACGACCTCGCGCCAATCCTCGGCGGCGAGCTCGGTATCCAGGTTGTGGCCGCGGTCGAGCTTGACGTTGTCGATCGCGTCCTCGAACAGCTGGTGATCGACGCCGAGCACCACCTGGCCATACATCTGGATGAAGCGGCGGTAGCTGTCATAGGCGAAGCGCGCATCGCCGCTCTTCTTCGCCAGGCCCTCGACGGTGCGGTCGTTGAGCCCGAGATTGAGCACCGTGTCCATCATGCCCGGCATCGAGGCGCGCGCGCCCGAGCGCACCGAGACCAAGAGCGGATCGGTCGCGTCACCAAACTTGGCGCCGAGGCCGCCTTCGAGCGCTTTCAGCGCGGTCTCGACCTCGCGCTTCAATTCGGGCGGGTAGGTCTTGCCGTTCTTGTAGAAGAAGGTGCAGACCTCGGTGGTGATGGTGAAGCCCGGCGGCACCGGCAGGCCGAGATTGCTCATCTCGGCAAGATTGGCGCCCTTGCCGCCGAGCAAATTCTTCATCCCCGCGTTGCCTTCGGCGCGGCCATTGCCGAAGCCGTAGACCCATTTCGCCATCGCTCAGCCCTCGATCTTCGAAAAATCGGCGACGAGATTGAGCGTGTCGCGAATCTGCGACAGCAATCTCAGGCGGTTCTCGCGCAATTCCTTGTCCTCGATATTGACGGTGACTTTGTCGAAAAAACGGTCGACCGGGCCGCGCAAGATGGCCAGCGCCGCCATCGACGCCGCGAAGTCCTCGGCCTTGAGCGCGCCGGCGCTTTTCGCCGTCGCGTCGGTGAGCGCCCGGTCCAGGCTTTTCTCTTCCGGCGCCTGGAGCAGATCGGGCCGCGGCACGCCGGAATAGGTCTTGCTGTCCTTCTTCTCCTCGATCCGCAGAATATTGGCGGCGCGGCGATAGGCGACAAGCAGGTTGGCGCCATCGTCGCTCTTGAGAAAAGCCTGCAGCGCCTCGACCCTCGCCAGCAGCCGCACCAGATCGTCCTCGCCGCCGAGCGCGAAGACCGCCGCGACCAGATCGTGGCGCACGCCTTGCTCGCGCAGATGGACCTTCAGCCGGTCGGCGAAGAATTCCAAAAGCTGCCGGCTCGGATCGGCGGTGGAGGTGGCGGCCAGCCGGAAGATCGAGAGCAACGGCAGGCGCAACTGGTTCTCGAGGATCAGGCGGATCACGCCGAGCGCGGCGCGGCGCAGCGCATAGGGATCCTTCGAGCCGGTCGGCGGCTCGCCGATGGCGAAGAACGCGACCAGCGTGTCGATCTTGTCGGCGAGCGCCAGCGCTACGCTGAGCGGCGCGGTCGGGCATTTGTCGCTCGGGCCGAGCGGCGCGTAATGCTCGGCGATGGCGGCGGCGACATCCGGCGCCTCGCCGTCGTTGAACGCGTAGTAGCGGCCCATCACGCCCTGCAGCTCGGGAAATTCGCCGACCATGCCGCTCGACAGGTCCGCCTTGGCGAGGAGCGCGGCGCGCGCCAGCTTGGCGCGGTCGGCGCCCGGCACGAAATCGGCTAGAGCCGATGCCAACTGCGCGACGCGCTGCGCCTTGTCGGCGACCGAGCCGAGCTTGGCGTGGAAGACGCGCTCCTTCAGCTTCGGCGCGCGCGCCACCAGCTTGACCTTGCGATCCTGGTCCCAGAAGAAGCGCGCGTCGGACAGCCGCGCGCGCAGCACGCGCTCGTTACCGGCGACGATCGCCTTGCCGCCGTCCTTCGCCGCCATGTTCGAGACCAGAAGGAAGCGCGGCGCCAATTTTCCCGCGCCGTCAAGGCAGGCGAAATATTTCTGATGCGCGCGCATCGCGGTGGTCAGCACCTCTGGCGGCAAATCCATGAACGCGCCGTCGATGCCGCCCATTAGCACGACCGGCCATTCGACCAGGCCGGCGACTTCGTCGAGCAGCGCCTCGTCCGGCTTGACCCGCAGCTTCGCCTGCGCCGCCGCCTTCGCGGTCGCGTCGGCGATGGCTTTGCGGCGCTCGCCCGCGTCGAGGATCACCTTCGCGGCCTTGAGCTTGGCGCGGTAATCCTTGAAGTCGTGCACGGCGAATGCGCCCTTCGACAAGAAACGGTGGCCCTCGCTCTTATTGCCGACCGGCACCGATCCCAGATCGAGCTTCAGCACCTTGCCGTCGAACAACGACAGCACGCTGGTCAGCGGCCGCACCCAGCGAAAATCGGCCGCCGGAAAGCGCATCGATTTAGGCCAGGGGAGATTGCGGATCACCGGCTCCAGGATCGCGGGCAGCACGTCCTTGGTCGCGCGGCCGGGGCGCCTGATGATTGCGAAATAGAACTCGCCTTTGTCCGTGGCTCGCTTCTCGCATTGATCGAGCGCAGTCAGCCCGGCCGATTTCAGGAACCCCTGCACCGCCTGGTCCGGCGCGCCGACGCGCGGTCCGCGCCGCTCTTCCTCTGTCGCGGCCTGCGCCTTGGGCAACCCGATGACCGCGAGGGTCAGCCGCCGCGGCGTGACGTGGCTTTCGATCGACGCCGCTTTCAGCCCGGCCGCGTCGAAGGCGATGCCGGCGAGGCGCGCCAGCTCGCGCGCCGCCGCGCCCTGCATGCGCGCTGGGATTTCCTCGGTCAGCAGCTCCAGCAGCAGATCGGGCATCAGCCGGCCTCGCCCGCGAGCCAGCCCTCGCAGCAGGATTTGGCCAACGCCCGCACGCGGCCGATATAAGAGGCACGCTCGGTCACCGAGATCGCGCCGCGCGAATCGAGCAGATTGAAGCAGTGGCTCGCCTTGATGCATTGGTCGTAGGCCGGCAAGGGCAGCGCCTTTTCGTTGAGCGCGCGGCATTCCTTTTCGGCGTCGGCGAAATGCCGGAACAGAATTTCCGTGTCGGCATGCTCGAAATTATAGGCGGAGTATTCGCGCTCGGCGCGCTTGAAGACGTCGCCATAGGTGACGCCCTTGCCGTTGAAGTCGAGGTCGTAGACGTTCTCGACGCCCTGCACGTACATGGCGAGGCGCTCGAGGCCGTAGGTGAGCTCGGTCGAGACCGGATCGCATTCGATGCCGCCGACCTGCTGGAAATAGGTGAATTGCGTCACCTCCATGCCGTCGAGCCAGACCTCCCAGCCGAGTCCCCAGGCGCCGAGCGTCGGGCTTTCCCAATCGTCCTCGACGAAGCGGATGTCGTGCTGCCTCGCGTCGATGCCGAGCGCGGCAAGGCTCTTGAGATAGAGCGCCTGGCTCTCCGCCGGGGCGGGCTTCAGGATCACCTGATATTGGTAATAATGCTGCAGCCGGTTCGGGTTCTCGCCGTAGCGGCCGTCGCTCGGCCGCCGCGACGGCTGGACATAGGCGGCGCGCCACGGCTTCGGGCCCAGCGCCCGCAAGGTGGTCGCCGGATGAAAGGTGCCGGCGCCCATCTCGATGTCGTAGGGCTGCAGGATAAGGCAGCCCTGCGCCACCCAGAAATTCTGGAGTTTAAGGATGAGGGCCTGGAAGCTGTTGGCGGTCGCCTTGCGCGCAGCCATCAGAATCCCCGGGGGTTCATATTGCGGCGCAACATAGGTGCCGCGTTTTGGCGGGTCAAGCCGGCCACGGACAATCGGCCCGGCCGCAGGATGTCGCGCGCACGCCCGGAACATAGGCGCCGCACACCGTGCATTTGACCAGATCCTCGGCCGGCAATTCCGGCGCCGCCTTGCCGCCGCCGCGCCGGCGCAGCATCTCCTCGTTGATCGCGCGCCGCACCCGGTTGACGCGGTCGACGTATTTCCAGCCGTACCAGACGATCGCGATGATGATCGCCAGCAGGATGAGCTTGTTGAGGCCGAGGCCGAACATGGTTTGGTTTAGGGGAGCCTCCGCGGAGGGTCAAGGCGCGCCCGATTGCCCGATTCGCCCCGGCGCGCGATATTGCCGCAATGCGTGACCGCCTGGAAACCGCGCCCTTCGAAATCGACGTCGAGGATGTTGAATACCACCGCCCGAACGGCAAGCCGCTGCTGGCGCGGCTTTACCGGCCGCGCGCCCGCACCACCCGCCCCGCCCTGATCGAGGTGCATGGCGGCGCCTGGGTGAATGGCGACCGACTCAACAACGCCGCCATCGACGCCCATCTGGCGCGCGCCGGCAGCATCGTCATGGCGGTGGATTTCCGCATGCCGCCCGATGCGCCCTACCCCGCCGCTGTCGCCGACGTGAATTTGGCGACGCGCTGGCTCAAGACGAACGCGATGCGGCTCGGCAGCCGGCCCGAGCTCATCGGCGGAATCGGCACGTCGAGCGGCGGCCATCTCCTCATGCTGAGCGCGCTGCGGCCGCGCGATCCGCGCTATGCGATCGCGGCACCCTTCAACGATGCGGGCGTGGATGCGCGGCTGCGCTATATCGTCTGCTGCTGGGCGGTGCTCGATCCGCTGGCGCGCCATCGCATGGCGCAGGAGAAGAAGATCGAGCGCTTCCTCGCGGCGCATCGCGACTTTTTCGGCGACGAGCAGGCGATGGCCGAGGGCAATCCGCAATTGGCGCTGGAGCGCGGCGAGACCGCCGAGCTGCCGCCGGCGCTGCTGATCCAGGGCACGGCGGACGACAATCTCGACCACGCGATCGCCGACCGCTTCGCCGCCGCCTATCGCCGGGCCGGCGGCCAGGCCGAGCTGCACAAATTCCCGGGCGAGCCGCATATGTTCGTCGCCAAGGATCCGGGATCGGCCAATGCGCGGAAGGCGCTGGCGCTGATCGAGGATTTCGTCCGGCGCCAAAGCGGGCTATGATCGGTCCCTCGCCGCGCCGGAGGACCCATGCCGCAGATCCGCCATATCGCGCTCGCTACCAACGATCCCGACAAAACCGCCGCCTTCTATAAGGAGGCCTTCGGCTTCAAGGAGATCGCGCGCACCAAGAACACCGACGATCCCAAACAGGTCGCTCACGGGGTCTATCTGAGCGACGGCACGCTCAACCTCGCCATCCTCAAATTCAAGAATGTCGACCAGCTCGGCCGCGGCCTCGATTATGTCGGCCTCCATCATTTCGGCATCGAGGTGGCGGATCATCTCGAGGAATGGATCAAGAAGCTGGAAACGCTCGGCGCCGATTGCTTCATGCGCCGGCCCGAAAGCCTTAAGGACGTGTTTTTCGAGAGCAAGATCCGCGGGCCGGACGGCGTCGTCTTCGACGTCTCGGAGCATCCCTGGGCCGGCACCGAGCCGATCAAGGATCGGGCGGCAGCATCGCCGCCGCGCGGCAAGATCGCGATCGACGCGGACTAATCCAGCGCGGCAAAAAACTCAACAGCGTGGGAGCAGAAAATGCGCGCGTCCGATGAAGAGCTACGGCGCGATCACGAAGAGATGGAATCGCAGGAACGCGGCATGACGGTAATCCTGGTGGTCATGTTCATCGGGCTTGTAGCGCTGATCGCATATGGCGCGGGTGCCGGCTGGAATGGCTAAGACCGTCATCATGGCGAGCCGGTATCGACGTGCCGCATCTCGACGAAGCGAGATGGCGATCGACGCCGACTGAAAATCCTTTTCGTCATCCCCGCGAAAGCGGGGACCCAGGGCTAACAAATGCACGATGGTGCAAAAGCTAAAAGACGAGCACGAGTCTCACAAATGAGACGCGTGGGCTGGCTGCTTTGTGTCGCGTTGACAGCCTGCGCACCGTCAGCCCCTAGCAGACTACCACCGCCCTCTATTAGCCTCGATGATTTTACGGCGCGAGAAGATTGCTTATACAAAACGGTTTGCCAAATGATCCGCGAACGCGGGGCAAGTGCTGTCGTTTTGGATGGAATAGCGTCAGACGCAGCCTTGATCTGTAGTCAGCCGCTATATCGAAAGATGCAACTACGCGCGGCTGCTTTTGGTGGCCTTCAAACCATGAATGACGAAATTACCAACGAGCAGATAGACCAAGCGAACTACGGACGTCACGCATTTTCAGTGGCGATTGAGCAAAGCAAAAACTGCGTTCCGCCCCACAAATAGACCGTGGTTTGTGAAATATAATACCACCAACAAATGGCGATCTTGCGGCGTAGCGCTTGCCCTGGATTCCCGCTTGCGCGGGAATGACGAGAATAAAATTATCTAATCCAGCGACAGCGGCGCGCCGTGCCGCAGCACGGCATCGGCCTCGTCGGTATAGCGCCCATCCGCGCCGTGCAGCATCAGCCCGGCGAGCAGCCGCGCCGGCGTCGCCACGTCCTTGCGCGCCTGTACGATGATCCGCTTCGCTGGCTTTCCCGTGCCCGGCCAGAACGGAAAGATCGTGACGGCGCCGGCGCGGCCGGCGAGCTGCGCCAACAATCGGTCGAGCCGGTCGGCGCGGTGGATGAAGGTGATGCCGCCGCGCGGCCGCGTCATCGCCAGCGCGAAGCGGACCCAGCGCGCGAGATCAGCTTCGCCCTCGATATTGGCGGCGCTCTTGCCGGCATGCGGCGAGACCGTGCCGTCCGACGGTTCGAGATAGGGCGGATTGGCCATGACATGGTCGAAGCTGCCGGGCTCGAGACGCGGTGGCGGGTTGAGGATGTCGCCGGCCATGAATCGGACGCGCCCGCCCAAATGGTTGAGGTCGACATTGGCCGAGGCGAGGCGGACCAGGTCGCGCTGCGCCTCGATGCCGGTGACGCGGCAGCTCGGCACGCGCAGCGCCAGGCACAAAGCGGCGGCGCCGACGCCGCAGCCGATATCGAGCACGGATTCGATCGCCGTCGCTGGCACCGCCGCCGCCAGCAGCACCGGATCGATGGCGACGCGATAGCCCTCGGCCGGCTGGCGCAGCCGGACGCGGCCGTCGAGCAGCGCATCCTCGGTCCAGGCGAGTTCGGGCATGGCGGCCGGGGTGCGGCCGATCACCGCGCCGCCTCCGCCGCGTCGAGCAGTGCCTGGGCGCGGCGCAGATCCTCTTCCGCCACCAGCACGCGTCGCGGGATGGCGCCGATCGAGCCCTCGATGATGCTGGTATGATTGTCGGCGATCACGAAATCGATAGCGGCCGATTTCAGCAGCGCCTGAAGCCAGGAAAGCCGCACGAGATCGTTGCTGCGCATCAATTCCTTCATCGGCCCCGCCCCGGTTGCGCCGCGTTGGCCTTGACCCTCCACGGAACCCCTCTATGCTCGCCCCGGTTCTAGTCTGCGTCAAGCAAGCGGCGCCGCAACGCCGCGATGGGAGCCCGGGTGGCGGTTCGAGCAAGCGCGGAAAAGAGAGACCGGCAGCCGTCGCTCGACGCGCTGAGCGGGCTCGTCGCCGCCGATCTGGCGCGCGTCAACGAGCTGGTCCTCGCGCGCATGCAGAGCCCGGTGGCGCTCATCCCGCAGCTCGCCGGCCACATCATCGCCGCCGGCGGCAAGCGGCTGCGGCCGATGCTGACGCTGGCCACCGCCCGGCTCTGCGGCTACCGCGGCGAGCGCCATCTCGCGCTGGCCGCCGCCGTCGAATTCATCCATACCGCGACGCTGCTGCATGACGACGTCGTCGACACCAGCAATCTGCGCCGCGGCCTCGCCACCGCGAACGCCGTCTGGGGCAACAAGCCGTCGGTGCTGGTCGGCGATTTCCTCTTCAGCCGCGCCTTCCAGCTCATGGTCGAGGACGGCTCGATCAAGGTGCTCGACATCCTGTCGCGCGCCGCGGCGACCATCGCCGAGGGCGAGGTGATGCAGCTCGTCACCTCGAACGACATCGCCACGACCGAGGCGCAATACCTCGAGGTCATCAATGCCAAGACGGCGGCGCTCTTCGCGGCGGCATCGCGCATCGGCGCGGTGCTCGGCGAGCGCAAGGAAAGCGAGGAGAAGGCGCTCGATTTCTACGGCCGCAACCTCGGTATCGCCTTCCAGCTCGTCGACGACATGCTCGATTATTCGGCGCGCCAGGCCGAGCTCGGCAAGGCGGTGGGCGACGATTTCCGCGACGGCAAGATCACGCTGCCGGTCGTGCTGGCGCTGCGGGCGGCCGATTCGGACGAGCGGCAATTCTGGCGCCGCACCCTCGAGGACGAGGATCAGCGCGACGGCGACCTCGAGCAGGCGATCGCGCTGATGCAGCGTCACGGCACGCTGACCGCCACCTTGGAGCGGGCGCGCTTCTACGCCGAGACCGCCAAGGGCGCGCTCGGAATCTTCCACGACGGCCCGGAGCGCCGCGCGCTCGACGAGGTCATCGATTTCTGCCTGGAACGGGGGTATTGAGGCTGCTATACCCCGCCGCGCCGGAGTGTAGCTCAGCCTGGTAGAGCACTAGCTTCGGGAGCTAGGGGCCGGAGGTTCGAATCCTCTCACTCCGACCAATCGACAGCGAGCCAGGTTAACGCCTGGCAAGGCTATGAAACGGCCGCTTTCACCGAGCGGCCGTTTCTGCTATCGAGAGCGCGCGGCATCCGGGGGGATCGCCGCCTGAAGGGACCGAATGGCGATGATGCGAGGCCGGGACAGCGAGCCGGTCGAACTGCATCCCGGCAGCGGCGTGCGCGAAGCGGCGCAGATCGCCGAGGCCGAGCAATGGGCCTGGCGGCGCGTCCGCGCGCTGCGCCTCTTTTATACGCATCTGACGATCTATGTGATCATCAACTTCGTCCTCTTCATGATCGACGCCACCACCCCCGGCCCGGCCTGGTTCTACGCGCCGCTGGTCGGCTGGGGATTGCTGCTCTGCCTCCATGCGCTCCACGCCTATGAAATGCTCCCCTGGACGACCCACGATTGGGAGCAGCGCAAGGTGCGGGAGCTCGTGGAGAAACGCCGCCGCCACTGATGTTGAGATCATGATCGCATTTGCATTCCGACACCGCATCTTCGCCCCCCTGCTTGCCGCCATCGTCCTCCTGACCCTCACCGGCTGCGGCGCCGCGCCGACCGCCCATCAGGGTTCAGCCCCTGTCGTCAACACGGCGAGCGACGCCGACATGGCGCTCTATAATCGCGTGCTCGGCCGGGTTCGCGCCAGCTATGTCGAGCCGGTCGATGACAGCAAGCTCATCGCCTATTCGCTCAAGGGCATGCTGACCAGCCTCGACCCCCATTCCGACTTTCTGACCGAGAGCGAATACCAGGAGCTGCTCGACGAGGCCGAAGGCGAATTCGCCGGCATCGGCGCCGAGATCTCGCGCGAGGACAGCCTTCCCAAGGTGATCTCCCCGATCGACAACACGCCGGCGGCGCGCGCCGGACTCAAGCCGGGCGACATCATCCTGAAGATCGACGGCAAGCTGACCGACGGGATGAGCCTCAAGGAAGTGGTCGATCGCCTGCGCGGGCCGGTCGGCAGCGCCGTCAACATCACCATCGGACGCGTCGGCGAACGGGCGTTCAACGTCACCCTCACCCGCGCCGTGATCCACGTCGCCTCGGTAACCTCGCATCTCGAACCCGACAAGATCGGCTATATCCGGCTGTCGCTCTTCGCCGAACGGACCAATCAGGATCTGGTCCGCGCGCTGGGCGATCTGACCAAGAAGGCCGGCGGGCGCTTGAACGGCGTGGTGCTCGATCTGCGGAACGATCCGGGCGGCCTACTCGACCAGGCGGTGCTGGTCGCGGGCGATTTTCTCGACGGCGGCGTCGTCGTCTCGACGCGCGGCCGCGATCCCGACGACAATCATGTCTTCAACGCGAGCGCCGAGGGCGACCGCGCGCGCGGCGTCCCGGTGGTGGTGCTGATCAACGGCGCCTCGGCGTCGGCCTCTGAGATCGTCGCCGGCGCGCTCAAGGAGCGGCACCGCGCCGAGATTCTCGGCACGCGCAGCTTCGGCAAGGGATCGGTCCAGACGATCATTCCGATGGACGGCAAGGGCGCCGTCCGGCTCACCACCGCGCTCTACTACACGCCGTCCGGCCATTCCATCCAGGGCGAAGGCATCGTTCCCGACGTGCTGGTCCTGCCACCCAAGGAACAACGCGGCACGCAGCTCGACGTCGTCCACGAGGCCGATCTGAGCGGCGCCATCCGGAATCCGGGCAAGCTCGGCGCGACCGACACGGGGCCGGAGGCCAACATCGACCCGATGCTGATCGGCACGCCGAAGGATTATCAGCTCAAGGTGGCGCTCGACCGCCTGATGGCGGAAGCCGGCCATAACCGCACCGCCGCGGCCGGCGGCCGCTGATTGCCGCGCCGCCTTCTCCTCATCGCCGGCTTGCTGCTGGCCAGTTGCGTGCCGATGGCCGATCCGGCGCGTTTCGGCGCGGTCGAGGCCAATTTGCCCCCGCCCGCGCCGGACACGGCACGGCTTTATTTCTATCGCCTGCTCGAGCCCTATGAAATCACGACGGGCACCGACGTCTATTTGAACAACCGCGATATCGGCTATTCGCGCAACGGCGCCGTCATCTATCGCGACGTGCCGCCCGGCCCTTATTTCGTCTCGGTCCGGACCGTCGGCGGCTATCCGAACCAGTTCAAGGACATCGTCGCCCAGGCCGGCCAAAGCTGGTATTTCCGTATCGAATCCCTCGCCAGCCTCTCCTCCTGCACCGGCATGGGCGCCTGCAGGCGGGATACCTATGTCGTCGCGATCGTCCCCGAGCCGGCGGCGCGCGCCGAAATGGCGTCGCTGGCCTTGGCGCCATAATCCGCCCTGCCGCGCTTGCCGCGACGGCGCGCCGGGGCTAAGTCAGTGTGATGGACGCAGCCGATAGCCCGCGCGACCCCACCCGCCTTCATGTCAGCACGCTTCTGGTCGCGGCCGAGCGCGCGCTCAACAACGCGCTCGACCAATTGGGCTTTGCCGAGAACGACGACCGCGTCATCGAGCATGAAGGCAAGCTCGCCTTCATCACCTGCAGCCACGACCCCGATTGCGACGATCTCTTCGCGCTTATTTCCGAGATGGCGTCGCGCGGCGAGAGCTGGGAGCTGCAATTCCGCATCGATACCGGCGAGAACCGCGCGATCTTCCAGCGCCTGGCGCGCCACGACCGCGTCGAGGCGGTCGATTCCGTGCTGCCGCCGGAGACCGACGAGACGAAGGAGAATTTGCCGACCCACAATCTCGATACCGATTCCGGCCGCAAGGAAATCGCCCGCGCCTTAAAGCGCGTCGACCCGGCCGAGGTCTTCGTCACCATCGGCAGCAATCCGGCGGGGGGCGCCACCGCCGTCGTCCTGCGACGCAACCCGCGCCGCGCCATGCTCGTGGCGGAAGGCACCGACGAAGCCAGCCTGCGTGGCGCGCTGCGCGAGATGCTGCCGACGGTGATGTTCGCAGTAACGATGAAGCCCCAGGACGGATGAGCGCGGCGCAGACCGCATCGCGCGACAATAATTTCGACGCGCTGCGCCTGATCGCGGCCATCGCCGTCATCTTCTCCCACTCCTTCCTGATCGCCGAGGGCAGCGATGCGCGCGAGCCGCTGATCATCCTTACCGGGCGGCAATGCATCCTGGGCTTGACCGGCGTCTTCGTCTTCTTCGCCATCAGCGGCTTTCTCGTGACGCAAAGCTGGGAGCAGACGCGCGCGCCGGCCGCCTTCCTGGCCAAGCGCGCGCTGCGCATCTTTCCCGGATTGCTCGCGGCATTGCTGCTGTCGGCGTTCGTGCTGGCGCCTTATGTCACGACGCTGCCGCTCGGTGAATATTTCCGGCGTCCCGAGCCCTATCGTTACGTCGCCGACAACATGGTGTTCTCGCTCAAGGTCCATGAGCTGCCCGGCGTGCTGTTCGTCGACAATCCGGTCGGGCTCGAGATCAATGGCTCGCTGTGGACGCTGGGCCCCGAGTTCATGATGTATCTGATGGTGCTGGCGCTGGGCTGGCTGCGGCTGCTCAACCTCTGGGTTTGCCTGGCGCTGCTGTTGCTCGGCATGGCTTGCGTCCATTTCCCGGCGCTCGACTTCCTCGGCGGCTGGGGCTGGATGCTGTCCTTCTTCGCCATCGGCATGGCGCTTTACAAGCTGCGCGACACCCGAATCTTCGACGGCCGCGTTGCGCTCGCCGCACTGGCGCTGCTGGCGGTCAGCATCCCGCTCCGCCAGTTCATCCTGCTGTTCCCACTCACCGGCTGCTATCTGGCGCTGTATTTGGCGCTGCATCCGCGCCTGCCGCGCCTCCGCGCGGCGCGGTTCGGCGATCTTTCCTACGGGCTCTATATCTACGGCTGGCCGTCGGAACAGCTCGTCGTCTACCTACAAGGCGGCCACGCCGCGTGGTGGTGGGTGTTTTTCCCGGGCCTCATTCTGGCGGCGCTGCTCGCCTTCCTCTCCTGGCACCTGATCGAAAAGCAGGCGCTGCGACTGAAGCCGCGCACGCGGCGCGCGGCGCCGCGCGCCGCCATGCCGGCGCTCGATCGGCCCTGACATGACGACCGAAATCCCCTATCGCCGCGATTTCGACTTCCGTTACGGCGCGGCGGAGACCCTCTCGCCGCTCATCCGTCGCGTCGTCGCCCATAATCCCAGCCCCTTTACCTTCAAGGGCACCGGCACCTATATCGTCGGGCGCGGCACCGTCGCAATCATCGATCCCGGCCCGGCGCTGCAATCGCATGTCGAGGCGCTGCTCGACGCGGTCAAGGGCGAGACCGTCAGCCACCTCGTCATCACCCACACTCATCTCGACCATTCTCCGGCGGCCGAAGCGATAAAGCAGGCGACCGGCGCCAAGACCTACGGCTTCGGTCCGCACGGCTCGGGCCGCGCCGAGGATCGCGCCGTCGAATTGGGCGCGATCGAGGAAGGCGGCGACCACGATTTCTCGCCCGACGTGAAAATGCGCGAGGGCGACACGGTGAGCGGGCCGGGCTGGAGCCTGGCCGCAATCGAGACGCCCGGCCATACCTCGAACCATCTGTGCTTCGCGCTGGCCAAGGAGAAAACGCTGTTCACCGGCGACCACGTCATGGGCTGGTCGACCAGCGTGATCGCACCGCCCGACGGCGACATGGCCGCCTATAGGCGCTCGCTCGAGAAGCTCATGCGCCGCGACGACGCGCTTTATTGGCCGACGCACGGCCCCTCGATCGTCGAGCCGAAGGCGCATGTGGCGTCCTTCATCGCGCATCGCAGCGAGCGCCATGCCGCGATCCGCGCACAACTGGCCGCCGGCGACGACACGATCCCGGCCATCGTCGCCGCGGTTTATGCCGGCCTCGATCCGCGCCTGGCCAAGGCGGCCGGCCGTTCGGTCCTGGCGCATCTCATCGAGATGGTCGAAAACGGCGACGCGGTCGCGGACCGGCCGCCCGATCTGGCGGCGCGCTACCGCCTGAATTGACCCGCCCGAGGCGGGCACGGCCCCGGATGACATTTGCCCGCTCCCCGGCTTAAGATCGAGGATCGCTCAATCAGGCCGGTAAACAGGCCATTAGGGGAGGTAAAACATGGTTTCACGTTGGATGAAGGGCGCCCTGGCGCTGCTGCTCGGGGCGGGTCTGGCGCTGGGAGCGCCCGACGCCCAGGCGCAGAACAAGCCGCCGATCAAGATCGGCTTCAGCATGGCCTTGACCGGCGGCCTCGCCGCCAACGGCAAGTCGGCCCTGCTCGCCATGCAGATCTGGGAAAAGGATCAGAACGCCAAGGGCGGCCTGCTCGGCCGGCCGGTGCAGCTGGTCTATTACGACGACCAGACCAGCCCCTCGACGGTCCCGGGCATCTACACCAAGCTCCTCGACGTCGACAAGGTCGACCTCGTCGTCGGGCCCTACGGCACCAACCTGATCGCGCCGGCAATGCCCGTGATCATCCAGCACAAGATGGCGTTCATGGGGCTGATGGGCCTCGCGGTGAATTCGGAGTTCCACTACCCGAACTACTTCGCGATGATCCCGTCGGGCCCGAATCCGAAGCAGGCCTTCACCAAGGGCTTCTTCGACGCCGCGATGGCGCAGAACCCGAAGCCCAAGACCGTCGCCATCGTCGGTGCCGACGCCGAGTTCTCCAAGAACCTGACCGACGGCGCGCGCGAAAACGCCAAGGCGGCCGGACTCACCATCGTCTACGACAAGAGCTATCCGCCGACCACGACGGATTACGCGCCGATCATGCGGGCGATCAACGCGACCAATCCCGACCTCATCGTCGTTGGCTCCTATCCGCCGGATTCCGTCGGCATGATCCGCGCGATGAACGAGATCGGCACCAACGCCAAGATGTTCGGCGGCGGCATGGTCGGCTTGCAGGCGACGGCGATCAAGATGCAGCTCGGCCCGGCGCTCAACGGCGTCCTGACCTACGACTTCTGGCTGCCGGCCAAGACGCTGACCTTCCCCGGCACCGAGGCGTTCCTGAAGCAGTACCAGGCGCAGGCGGCGGGCGCCGGCGTCGACGCGCTGGGCTATTACATGGGTCCGTTCTCGTATGCCTACCTCCAGATTCTCGCCGAGGCGGTCACCGAGACCAAGGGCACCGACCAGCAGAAGCTGGCCGATTATCTGCGGAGCCACACCTTCAAGACGATCGTCGGCGACATCAAGTTCGGCGCCGACGGCGAATGGGCGCAATCGCGGGCGTTGATGGTGCAGTTCCAGCACATCACCGGCAACGACATGGGCCAGTTCAGCGACATGACCAAGACGGTGATCCTGTCTCCGGCGGCGTTCAAATCCGGCACCATAATCTATCCGCTCGCCGCGGCGCGCAAATAGCTATCGCGCTGCGCACTCGATAGGGCGCCGGGCCTTCGGGCCGGCGCCCTTCTTTTTCGCCTAGCGCAGGCCGCGCAGCGCCGTCGCGCGCTCGGCGGCGGCTTGGGCGAGCAGATTGACGTCGTTGCCGGCCAGGATGAACCGCATGCCCATGCCGACATAACGGCGGACGAGATCGAGATCGCCGACGCCGCCCATGCCGGGCCATTTCTTGTGCTGCTTGCAGGCGGCGAGCACCTTTTCGTAAGCGGTGACGATCTTCACATGGCCCAGCTCGCCGGGAATGCCCATCTCGAGCGAGAGATCGTTGGTGCCGATCATCACCACATCGATGCCGGGCACCGCGGCGATGGCATCGGATGCCTCGATCGCCTTCGGCGTTTCCACCATCGCCACCAAAAGCATCTCGGCGTTGATATTCTTCGCCGCCTCGCCCGATTTCACCATGCGATAGCCGTAATGCGGCAGGCCGCCGACGATCGAGCGATGGCCGAGCGGCGGATATTTCAGGCGCTCGACGATGGCGCGCGCCTCGTCGGCGCCGTCGACATGCGGCATGACGATGCCCCAGGCGCCGGCATCGAGCGCGCGCGTCGCCATGGCGTATTGCCCCTGCGGCACGCGCACCAGCGGCGCGATGCCGGCATCGAGCGCCGCTGCGGCGATTTGCGCCGTCGATTCGAGCGAGCCCGGCCCATGCTCCAGGTCGATGAACAGCCAGTCATAGCCCGCCGCCCGCGCCAGCCGCGCGATCTCCGCCGTGCGCGCGAAGCGGACGCCCAGGCCGAGCGACAATTCGCCCTTGGCAAGGCGCTCGCGCGCGGGATTGCGGGGCTGCTCCATGTTTAATTCAATCCTCGGCGGCCACGAAGACGTTGCAGACTATGGGCGTTAGCGTCAAGCTGCGCCGCCGTTCGGCCGGAAACCGCCGCGGCAAAACCGGAATAGCTGGAATACCGAAGAGGAGCACGGGGTCATGAAATTCGTCACATTCGGCGCCAAGAACGCGCCGCGCCTGGGCGCGATCGACGCCGAACGCGGCGTTCTCGACCTCAGGAAGGCGAATAGCCGCCTGCCCGGCGACATGCTGGCGCTGATCGAAGGCGGTCCGGCCGCGCTCAGGGCCGTCCGCAAGGCCTTTGAGGCTGCGCGCAAATCGAAGAAGGCCGGGCCGTGGACGCCGCTCAAGCGCGCCAAGCTCCTGGCGCCGATCCCGGTGCCGCGCAAGAACGTGTTCTGCGTCGGGCGCAACTACAAGCTGCACATCGAGGAAGGCGCCCGCGCGCGCGGCGTCGAGCCGACCTTCCCCAAGGTGCCCGAATTCTTCT
>Ga0209483_1000331_pt1 | contig 42971 bp, 56 predicted proteins | sample NGEPerA_FD_184508 | JGI IMG/M metagenome (GOLD analysis project Ga0209483, IMG submission 184508) | Arctic peat soil microbial communities from the Barrow Environmental Observatory site, Barrow, Alaska, USA - NGEE PermafrostL2-A... | ecosystem: Environmental > Terrestrial > Soil > Wetlands >...
AAAGCGTCGGGGCCGTACAGAGGGGCGAGCACGGGGCGCGTAGCTCGCTAGGGCTTCGGGGCGTCACCTGGCACCGACAGAGGGGATACTGGGTGGCTCGCATACGTCGCAACATTTCACAGTATCACTTGGGATGTTACCCGACCGCTGTGGCCGCCGCTCTTTCGTACGATCGGGCAGCCAGAAAAATGTACGGCCCCGACGCTTTTCAGAACTTCAAAATCGATCCCATTACCGAAACGATCGTCTCAACCAGCTTCCAGTTTGTAAGGAGTTCAACGTGACCACCGCTCAATCAAAAATGTCCAAAATCGCCATTGTACTCACCCTCGTCGTCGGAGGGTATGCTTTTGGGCGCTATGCGCAGCCCGCTAAGGTAGTGGTCACTGAGAAAGTCGTGACCGTTGAACGACAAGTCGTCGTTACGAAAACTGTCGAAAAAACCCAGATCCAGATCGTGAAGGTGCGGGACACGCAGAAGGACGTGCATCGGGTCGAGGTCGTTGCCACCAAGGCGGATGGGACCAAGGTCGTCACCGTCACCACGGATGATAAGTCCAAGGCGGAGACGGACCTCGACGCCAACGCAACCACCGCCGCCCAGACCAACACCGCCTCCACTACAACGATCGCCCAGACGGAAGACAAGAAGACAGTCACCACCTTCGGCAAGCCCCAGTGGTCCCTCACTCTCCAGCCCGGCTTCGAGTTCGGGGACGCACTCGGCAACAACAGCAGCTCCTACAATCTCCTCTCCAAGGCCCTACCTATGGCACCCCATTTGATGGCCAATCTAGGCATCGAGCACCGTTTCATTGGGCCCATATTCCTAGGTGCCTGGGTGTCGACTCGATTGGACGCAGGCGTCTCGTTGCGGCTGGAGTTTTAAATGGGAGGCCAGCGCGTATCCGGGCACGCGACCATCGAGGGCGACGAGATCGTCATCAGGTTCGTGATCCCGTTTCTGCCCCTAATCTTCGACGGGACGCCTTTGGGGCCAGAATTCAAGGTCACTGACTCCAATGCCTTCGCCTCCGATGTGGTCTACGAGCTAAACCGAGAGGAAGAGGACGGCACCACACCGGTCCATCGCATGTTCGACGCGGCGCTGACCGAGGCCGTAGAGCAGGGCACTGAAGGCGTCGAAGAGGTCACCGAAGACGAAGAGGCCTCGACGTGATCGACAAGCACTCTGAGCTGGAGTTCAAGTTCTCGGCCGAGGAGGTATCGGTCGACTGGTTCCGAACCTGGTGCATCGGCCTGGATCCGGTCGGTTACAAGAGCAGGGCATACCCGGACAGCTACTATCGCAATGGCGACGCGGCAGTTCGCCACCGGGCCTGGCCTCTGCCTGGCGGGGAATTGACCGTCAAGAGAAGGAAGAGCGCTGACAGCATCGTCGACCGGCAGGAAATCAACCTGCAGTTCGCGGCGGAGGTGTCGCTGAGAGACGTTACGGAATTCCTGGGGGCGACTGGGTGGGCGCTTGAATTCACCCTCCTCAAGCATTTCTCCCACGTTTTTTGGTACAAACACGGAGAGGCCACAATCTGTGTGTCGCTGTACGAGGTCGAGCGGGCCGATACTAATGAAACGCGACGGTTCCTAGAGGTCGAGGTCGAGCGGGACTCTGAAATATCCGAAACAACTGCTCGGGAGCTTCTTGATCTCTGGGGAGGGGCCGCCGCGCATGAGTTCGGCCTCGATGAGCCGATGACGAGTTCGCTATGGGAGATCTACAGCGGCCGGAGGTACTCGTCGATCGATATTTGCAACCGCCCGCCACCTGGCTGGCTGTGCACCAGGGGGCCGCACGTCGATGGACCCTGTGCCGCAGTCGCCGGCACACAAGAGAGTCCGCAGTAGTCTCAATGAAATCCCAGGACTTGAAGGCAGCGGCGCTCCAGTGGCTGCGGTTTATTCGTCGCTACGAGATCTGCAGCAGAGAGCCCCGGGCACCGCCCGGGGATGAATGCCGTCCGACGTTCGCTATAGGTTGGGAATGGATAAAGATACCGTAAAGGGAATCGTCACCTTTGAGCTGGAGTCGAGCTGCCCGGAAGGGGTGGACGTCGAACGATGTTCCGAAGGGATCGCGGAGAAGCTTGGGGACGACTTCGCGCCTCGCTACTCCCGGGTCCGAAACGTAGTCCTGGACGGCCTCCAGACCCTCGAAGCCTGCCTCGTTGATGCGGAGATGGATCAACTGGCGGAAGAGATCGCTGAAAGGCTCTGCTCGGGCTCTGAGCTAGAGGAGGAAGAGAGCGAATTCCTCTCCGAGATCGACGACGAGGACGGAGAAGGCGAGTGACCCGCACGTTGCGGTCCGTTGACATAGGGGACCACATCACCCCATTGAAACGGCACTTCCTGGTCATCACCGACATCCCCTCGGGGCCATCGGTGACAGACATCAGCGGTCGGTTCGTGATGTTCTTGCGGGAGGTTTTGGCCATGCCCAGCCTCCTGGCCTGCGGCCCCGTCTCGACGCCCATCTACACCATCAAGCACGATGGGGAGAGATGGATAATCCGGGGCGAGGGCGAGTCGGCGCAATAATGGCGTTCGCTATAGGCTGATCATGGAAAAGACGTTCACCTTTCTCGGCAGGGTTCGGCGCAACCACGGCGGACAGATCATCGTCGACACGTGCGCGTCGGACGTAGATCACCTCAGAGAGTCGATCACGGACTTAGTTACGAACCGTCCTCAGTGCCGCAAGGCCGTGGATTCATGTTTTGAAGACCTAATCGGGAAGGACGGCAAGGTGACCGTCACGGTCAGTTTTGACGGGGACTGGATGGGGGCAGTTCCCGGAGCGGAGATCCACACCGCCAAGACTGCAAAATATTACACGACGCAGCCCGGCGCGATGGAGGAGGCCGTGATCGCGGCACTGGAGGATCTCGATGGCAACTAAGTCAAAAAAGGCCGACAAGAAGGCCACGGCGGAACCCGTCTCCTACGCGAAGCACCAGTGGGAGACGCTCTGGAAGGATTTCGTCACCACGAACGGTCGCATCGACAAGGTCAAGCTGATGACCGAGTTGGCTGACTTTTCGCTCCTGATGGAGGAGGCGGGCAAGGTCTACGAGTACGTCACCGGCGGCAGAATCAACACCGTCAAGGTCATGGCGACCGAGATCATCCGCGCCGCGACCGAGGCCGACAACGAAGCCCTCAAAGAGATCCTGGCCGACGAGAAGGCGCGTTGGGAGCATGAGCGCGCGAATGCGAACGCGGTGGTCGAACTCGAAGATGCAGATGTCGAACAACTCGAAGACGTTTGCTATATCCGCCTAGGTAGCCCGACCATCCTCTTCGAGGGGCGCCACATCCATGTCACGATCCCGGGCGGCCGGACGTATTCGGCGGCCTGGTGCTCGGAGACCGAGCAACTTTTCCTAGATACGGCTTCACCGCTTCCTGCTGACTGGGTCGACACGGCTCGGGAAGCCGCAAAATCACTGCTGAGCAAGGAGGGCTAAATGTTCACGGAGAATGACTACAAGGAGCTTCACGGGCTGGTGTTCCGCGACGACTACTCGGGGTACAAGCCCACGGTCCTAGAGATCCCAGGAGGCGACGGCAAGGTCGACGCCGAGAAGCGGTACGCGCACGTTGCAACAAAGTACTTCACGACCGCCCAGCAGCGCGTCGACCTGATGCCGTTCCTGCTGAAGGCCCACGGCACGGCGACCGAAATTGCGCGCGCCATCCATATGCCGTCCGAGTTCTATCCTCAGCTTGAGGTCAGCAGCCTCCGCGTCCTGGAGTATCCGCCCGGCGCCATCAGCAACGAGCACTGCGATTTCGACTTGTTCACTTTGATGCTTTACCGCGATCAAGCCGACCGCTTCGTCTCGAAGGACCTTGGCAACCAGACGCTTCGCTACATCCGGCACTACAACCTGCAGGCCCACATGGGCGAGCTGGGCACGGAGATCGGGCTCGGAGAGGCGACGCCGCACTCGGTGCTCCCGAGCGAGACCCCACAGCATTCCATCGTGTATTTCGCGATCCCCGCCTGGGGCGCCCGGCTTCCGAGCGGGGTGCTGGTCAAGGACTGGCTAAATTCCAGGATGCAGCGCAGCCGCACCGAGTTCAAGAAGTACGAGTAGCCATGTTCACCCCTCCCCCAGAAGAGGACCCGTCCAAAATCCGCAAGTGGGCGGATTACCTGTTCCAGATCTCCAGCGATGAATGCTGGCTGGACGCCGCCGCCCTCAAGCGTCTCCTCCATCAAGAAGCTGACGAGCTTCAGCAGAAGGAGGAGGAGCGCCAGCGGGAGATGATGCGGCTTAAGGTAGCGGAGCTGTGACCCGTCGCGAACTCACCCTGCCGTTGCGTGTCGGCCCCGGCGAGCCGAGCCCGTGATCGTCGACCTTCTCAAGTCTCCTCGGCTCTTTCCTGTGATCATCATCGCGCTACAGGCGTGCGCTGCTATCCGCTGGGGCTTCGCGGGCAGCGCCTGGAATGCCCTCTACTGGGGCCTGGCGGTAGGCCTCAACAGCGTCTGTACCTTCGGAAAACTGGGCCAGTAGGCGTTCGCTATAGACCGATCATGTACGAGAATCTCACCATCAAGGTCAAGAAGCTGCACAACGACGCCAAGCTGCCCGTCTTCTCGACGGGGGGCGCGGCCGGAGCCGACCTCCACGCCTACATCCCCCGCGACGGCAACGAGCTGTACATGCGGAGTATGAACGAGGACGGAAGCCAGAGCGACAGGGGCCCGTTCGTCCGCATCTACCCGGGCGAGCACAAGGTCATCGGCTGCGGCATCGCCATCGAGGTACCGCCGGGCTACGAGGCGCAGGTCCGCCCGCGATCGGGGCTCGCGGCGAAGTTCGGGATCTCCATCGTCAACAGCCCTGGCACGATCGACAGCGACTACCGCGGCGAGATCGGCGCCATCATCATCAACCACGGCGTGGAGCCGTTCGTCGTCGAGACCGGCGACCGTATCGCCCAGCTCGTGGTGGCGCCGATCCCCAAGATCACCTACATCGAGGCCAACGAGCTAACTGACACCAAACGCGGCGACGGCCGCTTCGGCAGCACGGGGAGCAAGTAACATGAAAACGATCGAAATGCAGTGGTGGCTGCCCGAGGCAATCAACACGGCCGCGGACAACGAGCTTCTCATCAAAGACATAGTTCAGGCCCTCAGCGGCCAGGAGCCAGGAACAAACACGGTGTCGGTCGGAGGCGACACGCTCGTTTTTGGCGCTGTCGACGGTGACGGGGCAGTGTGCATTTATGAATGCACTGTCCGGCGCGCCAGCGCGAACGTGGCCTCGGACATCGTCCCGGAGGGTTGTGTGGGGACGAACGTCACGAAACAGACGCAGTTCTCGTAAGTGATCTTGTTGTCGGTGGCGTTGGAGATGGTCGGTAGATGAGCCCGCTCAGGGGCGTAGTGCCTGAGACTCGTAACTTCTCGCCCTTGAATGGGACGGACGGACGGCCATCTCGCGTGCGCGTTCCACTCCGTGGCTGAGCTGGGTACGACTTTTGCAATGGCATGAAGCTTCCGGCCTGCTACACTGTTGATATGCCCGAAACGCAACGTGAAGTGGCCCCTAGGAGTACCCCACTAGAAGCCGTGAAGCTAAAGATCGAGGGCTTGATAGCGTCCAGACTGGGGATCTTGCACGGCGAAGCGTCAGACCTGGCCGCTGATATGGAGGCGTTGATCGGGCGCCTACGTAGCAGGGGGCATGAGGCCAAGGTAGACGACCTCAAGGCGGGGCGCTGGTACCGCACCGCGTCGGACCTCCGTCTCCTACAGGAGCTTTACACGTTCGTTTGTCAGGTCGGCGGTATGGATGAGTCGCCGATCCAGATGGAGATCGTGGATGACGAGAGCGCTCCGAATGAGATCCAGGATGAGGTCACGGAGAGCCACCGATTCAAGAGATGACACTCCCCGGGCACCGCCCGAGGCTCTCTGCCGATGAGGGGTAGCTTAGACGCCTAGACGGCGGGTGTAAGCGGGGTCGACGAGGGCGACCTGCGTCTCGATGCAGAGCGTGGCCGAGCCATTATAGGCACTGACGTCGATCGGGTTATTGGCCTGCGACGAGAACCCGTTCTTGCCTACCACCGGGTCGGCGTTCCCCACCACGACCGTGGTCACGGTCGGACAACGGAGCAGTTTGACGTGAACCGACGACGCCGCGCTGTTCAGGGTCAGCCAGGCGGTCGTGCCAGGAAACAGGGAGCTGGTGTCAGCTACCGTGAGCACGCCCTCGTTGGTGGCCGCGCTGACGGCCATAGAGGACTTGAAGATCGGAATGCCTGCCATAACTATTCCTCGATGATGGAGTTGACGTCGCGGTCCGAAGGTGGGTCGACAGAGATATGATTGTCGCTGGCCGGGAAGTTGAGAAAGGCGAACTCACCGAAGGCTGCAAAGGCAGCCTTATCGTAGGCTTTCGCGGCCTCGATCGGATCGTCGAAGAGTCCGAGGTGTCGCTTCTTGCCGGCGATCCCGATCTGAGCCACCCACTTGCCGCGGGCCTTGTTCCAACTAACGCCCTTGAATCCGCTGGTGTTATCGACCCGAATGTCTTGGTTGGCGTTGTTCCGGCCGTTCGGATCCGGCCTCAGGTTGCTTTCGAGATTGTTCAAGCCATCCCGGTCGATATGATCGGGAGGGCCGACGATGCCCATGCGTTCGGCGATGACCCGATGGAGGGCTACAGTCGTTCTTGTGCCATCAGGCTTGCGGACGCTGCGATTGGCATAGAAGGTCTTTCGATCCCAGCGTGCGTGCCAATTGAATGCCGCCAAATCGGCGTGTTTGTCATCGATGAAGGTTACTTGGCCCTGAGTGAGGCAGATGTCCACCTCTCTCTATAGCGAACGCCCCTTAGATCCAGGACCAGATGCGGTGCCAGGTGCGCGCGATCCACCCGGAGGCAGCGTCCGCGTCTTCCTTGACCTGAGCCTCCAATTCCTTGGCGGCGGCCACGGCAGCGGCCTGGGTGGCCCGGGCGGCCATGGCAGCGGTGGAGTCGACAACTGCGACAACTGCGGGGCTCTTCAGTTTCTCGACGAGGCCTTCCAACTCCTTGACGGCGGCAGTCTTTTCAGCCTCGTCCTTCAGGGCCGTGACCTTCGCCTCAACGTCGCTGACGGCGGCCCTGGCATCCGCAATCGCCTTGTCGGCGATGACTTTCGCGTCGGCGGCGATCTTCTCGGCCTCCGCCTTGGCGTCGGCGTCTAGCTTATCGCAGGCGGTGCAAGCGAACTTGCAGCCCTTGGCGGCAATCTTCTCGGCCTCGGTCACGACGGCCTTGGCGTCGGTAACGATGACGGTTTCGACCTTCTTGGCCTCGGTCACGACGGCGGTCTCTGCCGCTTTGATGGCCCCTTCGACAGACTCGATGATGTTGCTCATTTGACTCCTATGTCCCATTCAAGGGCGTGAAGCTGTTACAGATCTACCTATAGCGAACGCCTACTAGCTAACCCGAATGTAGCCAGCGATCTCGGGGTTCTGGGGATCGTACGAATGCTCAAACACCCCGGTTCCATTCCGGCTAGTCCCGTCGGGCGAAGTATTGCCAGCGATCGTGGTGTTGGGACCGGTGACGATCGCCACGTGTCCGAGACCTCCTCCATGATCAAAAATCACCAGGTCGCCGGGCTGGGGGTCGGTCGTCTTGAGGTCGGCGTTGAGGGACAGCAGGTGCAGGGCCGACGCGCTCTTATTGAAGCTGACGGAAACGCCCAGGGCCACGCGGGCATTGTGGACCATGGAACTGGCGAAGGCTGCGCAGTAGCTGGCCGGATAGTCAATACCGACGAATGCAAGCCAGTCGACGATGGGGCCGCCCCAGTTGCTGTTGGAGCCCGGCGGTTGCTCGACTACGTTGAGGAACTTGCGGGCTTCGATGATAATCTGGTCCTGAAGTGTCATACCCCAATGATTGCGAGACCCGCTTAGAAGACGCCTTCTTCTCTCCAGTTCGTGCCGTCGTAGTAGAGAATAAGGAGGCTGTTACCGTTAGTAGTCGGGCCCTTGCTCCCGCTAGCAGTCGCCAGCAAGATGGAAGCGGTGCCGGCCGGCGGACTAGAGGCGTTGTTGGTAATCGTGATGCCGATATTGAGGCTCAAGTAAACCTTGGACCCGATCGCCCATGGACTGACGGTAATGAACTTGAGATTAGACCCAGACGCAACTATGACTCCAACCCAATTGCGAGTCGCCGTGATGACGCCGCTAGATTGGAGAGCCACTGGCGAACCAGGAGTATACCCCATGTTCTCGATGAGCCGATCTGCCTGTCCCTTTTCGCGTAGGCGTTGCAACACGGCTTACACCAGTTACAGAGGCCGTCCTTTCTGGTCCGATTCCTTGAAAATGCGCTCAACGGCATTCTGGTATCGCACTTGGAGCACACCTTCCCGCTCTCGGGCGATGGCAAACCTGCGTCGCTGCGCGAGGCCAGATCAGCTGCTTCGGGCATGTCCCAATGATTGCGGCTTCGAACCTCGACGGAACTAGCTCGTGTGCTGCTTCCCGCGCGATTCGAGCCGGCACCGTGGGCACCAGTCGAACCTGATCCCGTCAGGCCTCCGGGCCACGCCGCCCCACTTTGGGGGCGCCTTCCCGTTGAGAAACCAAGCCGGCGGCACGCTCCCCATCCCCCCGCCCCTTGACCTCGAACGTGGTGCCGCAACCGCCGTCGCAGGTGATCGTCGGAGGGCCTGAGGTGATACCGAGGCGTTCCAGGCCGTAGGACCCTGGGCGGTAGCTCATGACCACCTATAGCGAACGGGAGCTATTAAGACAGGCCTCCCTGGACCCAGTTGGTGCCGTCGTAATGGAGGACCAGCAAGCTGTTGGCGCTGACGGTGGTAACGTTGGCGCCGGCCTGGAGCAGGATCGAGGCCGTGCCGGCCGGGGGCGAGCTGGCATTGTGGTGGACAACGACACCCGCGGCGACGCGCAAGTACAGCGTGGAGCCGATCTGCCACGGCGCGATCGTGATGAACGAGAACGATCCAGTGCCACTGACGAAGACCTTGTTCCAGTTCTGGGCGAACGTCAGCGTTGTGGCGGAGTTGAACCCCGCTACGCTGCTGGCGTTGACGATGAGTGCGGCCGAGTTCAGCGAGAGCCCATTGGTCCCAGGCGCCGTGATCGACACCGGCCCGCTGCTGGATTGGATCTGGAGGTTGCCGCCTCCGCTACCGCCGGCCTGGATCAGCAGGTCGCCGTTATTGGCGAGCAGTGTGAGAAGCGCGTTGTCCGAACGGAGCGTGGCAGCGCCACTGCTTCCGTTGCGGATCATGATGCTGGTGTCGTTGAGACCACCGCCGATCAGGAGCTGACCAGCGCCCAGGCCACCGAAAAGAATGCCGTTCCCGCTGCTGCCGCCGCCGCGCGAGATACCGGTGGCGTACGCGAGGCCTTCCAGGTCAACGGCCACGACCCGGGGATCGCTGCCGTTGTCGAGGCTGGAGCTGAGCGCCGACAGCTTGATGGTGCCGGAGCTGCTGTCCGTGGCGAGCTTGAAGCTGGACCCTACCGCATAGGACTGGTCGCGGACAAAGATGCTGGAGCCGTAGCGCCAAGCCAGAACCCATCGGCTGCCCGGCACCGCTGGCGTCCCGAGCAATGACAGCGTCGTTTTGGCTGCATTCAGTGATGTTCCGCCGGACCGAGACTGTGTTCGATCCAGATCGACGTAGATGCACTCGCCGTCCGCTAGGTCCGTCAGTCCGGCGGAGTTGGTGGTCTGGTCGGCGATCTGGTTGTAGCCGCCCGTGCTATTGGCGAACGTGATGGTCAAGCCCTGCCAGTGCAAGTTACTTGCGACCCACTCGAAGTGTTCCCCGCTTGAGGTGAACGAACTTCCGGTCCGGGCCATCACAACATTGTGGTCCGCGGTCGGGCTGTACCAATATTCGCCGCCGCCCAGCTCCCAGACGCGAGTCATCATCGCGTCCATCCACGACTTCATGCTCCCGATGGCCTTATCGCCCCCGAGGAACGGATCTGTGGAAGTGGTCTCGTTTCGGCCGGTCGGCCACGAGTACGTGTTCTTGGTGTTGGGAGTCGAGCCGCCGGTGCCCAGGCGCCAAAGGATGTTCCGGGCGTCCTGCACAGACGTGATGGCGCTGTTGGCGTCGAGAGTGACCTTCGCGAGCGGGCAGACGCCGCTGTTGGAGTCGAAGTCGGAAGCCGAGACGATGATCGTGTAGTCGATCGTGCGGGCGAGCGGGACCGTCTTGGTGACCTCGGAGAGGGCGTTCGGGTCAAAAAACTGTACGGCATCAGTCGTCGCGGGATCGGCCGAGCGAGAGAAATCAATCCCAACGAAGTTAGTTTGGCTGGGAAGGAACGAACCCTGGATCCTGGTGTTCGTGCTTGACAGCACCTCATTGGGGCGTGACGCATCGACCTGAAAGATGGTACCGGCGTCCGTAGCATAGTAGTGCAGGAGTACGCCGCCAGCTACCTGGATCTGGAGGGCGCTCGGCTGCGTAACCCCTGTCGAGATTAGGTTAAAACCCGCCACGATAGCCGGGATGCGGTTGGCCATAATCGTGCCGGCCAGGAGGTCGAAGTCGGCCGCGGCTGCGCTTTCGATGGCGCGCAGTGCTGAGACGTCAACTCTTTGCTGAGCCAGGAGGTTGTTCTGTCGTTTGACTGCCACTGTAGCCTGTATGATTGCGGCGGCTTAAGAGGTCGCTTCGTTAACGGCGTCAATCGACACAAACGTGACGCTACCCTTAACGATCCCGCGCTCTGGCACACTCCAGGACTGGCCTGAGATCGCGCAGCGCTGCGACTGGAACAGCACCCGATTGGACCGACGCTCCAGGAGGACCAGGGAGACATATCTGGTTTTCCCAACATCGATCAAGGGTGCCGTTAGCCCAGCGCCCTCGGCTCCGCCGTCGTTGAGCGTCCGAAGTACATATAGCGTCCCGCCCACGGACGTGGTGGAGTTGGCTAGCTCGTACGGCTGCGGCGAGTCCACGCCCCGAAGCTCGTCGATTGGCGTCATTATGTCCCAATCGATCGCAGTGACGCGCCCGTAAGGGACTGCATTCACCAGGAGGATGACCTGGGCATTGGAGATTGTGAGGGCCTGGCTCATTTAGTCGCCCTCCCGGAGCGCCGGAAGTTCGCCATCGAGGTCGTCGCCACCCCAGATAACTACGGCGTCAGATAGCTTCTGGGCCCCAGAGGTTGGCAAGCCAGCTCCTCCCGTACCCACGTCATTCGGATATACAACCGACCTCTCGATGGCGAGCCCAGCAGCCTGGATGTCGTCCAGGGCCGACCCGGCAGCAATGCGGCCGGCGGCAGATGAAGTGAGGTAGAAGTTACCCGTCAAAGGGTCCGCATTGGGATCCGGAATGAATGGGGTATTGGATTGAAGGAGCGTCACGGTTACCCCAGACGCGATGGACACCGGGAAGCGGAAGGAAGCGTCGAGCTTCAGTGAGACATTGTCGAGGCGGCCGATGTACTTAACGGGCCCGACCTGCCCCTTGAAGCCGAAGTCGAAAACCAGGTAGCCGACCTCGTCGGGAAACAAGAGCGCGGGGTTCGAGTCGAGGCTGGTGTCCAGGGCGAAGGCGGAATAGCTCTGGTTGCCGTTAATGGCTTGCCCTAGCGTTGCCGCGGTCCCGGTGACTGAGAGTCCGGCCTTGGTGTCATACGAGAACGGGCCGGGCAGCCCCGCAGGCGCAGGCAGCGCTTTTAATGGCGTAACGGTCGCCCCGGTCGTCTCGATGTACGGTGCCCCTCGGGAGAAGGTGTCCGAAACCGAGTAAGTGAACGAGGTCGAGGTAGGGACCGAGGCGATGCCCGCTTGGCGGTTCATGCCACCTGCCCGAATGACGTCCGAGCCCGGCACGATGACGTAGTTGAGCTTGGTGGTGTTGTTGGCGTTCTGGAGGCCACCCACCACCACAAAGGCGTCGGTCGCAGCCAGGCCGCCGCCAGGCAGCGTGAGCGCAGTGCCGAGGACCGCCCGCGACTTCCGCCAGCGCATGGTGGCGATGTCCAGCATCTCGACGACGGGGCTGCCGCCGCCCACCACGAAGACGGCATTGAGCGTCGGCAAGTAGCTGATGACGGGGCTTACGCGGCATACAGACATCGGGGGCAGCGGGGCCCAGAGCCCGGCGCCAGGATCGTAGATCTCGCAGCTCGCGAGCGCGTTATTGTAGGAGTTTTGGGTGGCGTTGCCGCCGGTGCCGCCGACAACGAGTACGCGGCCATCTGGCAGGACCAGAGCGCCAAAATCGCGGCGCGCGTCTGTCATGGAAGCAGCCTTGGCCCAGGCGTGCCCGGCAGCGGAGTAGAACTCGGCCGAGTTCAGGATGTTTGAGGATACGCCGACACCGCCGATCGCGAGTCCATTCCCGTTGGCGAGAGCGACGAGCTGGTGGGAGTAACGGGCGTGGATCATGCTCCCGCGCGCGGTCCAGGTGACGGTGCCAGGATCGAAGGTGTAGGAGGTCGCGACTACGGCGCCTCCATTCCAACCGCCTCCGATGAGGGCATTACCGCCGGTCAAGGTGCACTGGCCGTGACCTGCCTTGACCTCCGGCAATGTCCCGCTCGTCAGCAGGTTCTGCGCCGGCACGTTTGTGTACGTGTAGAGGTCCCAGTTGTTCAGGGCCGTGCCTGAGACATCGGTGTCGCTATTGGTACCACCAGTGACCAGGACTCGGCCGTCCAGGAGTGCGGAGGCCCCCATGCCACGCTTACCGACCGTCTGCGTGTGCGTGACGAGATTGGTCCATTTGTACCCGAGCTGCCGGCCACCGTTACCGAGCACGGTGTCGCTCGTGATCTCGAAGATCTGGGGGTTGGCGATTGCGGTGTTGGTGCCGGGCGCGGTCTGGGTCATGCCTCCGACCAACATCAGCAAGCCCTCGGCCGTGCGCATCATCTTGTGGTTGATGGCCTGGACGGTGTCTGACTCGCTCGCCATTGACTGCAGGGACGCGCTCGTGGCTCCGGTAGCGATGTTCGAACTGAAGTCGCCACTGATCGTGCCGGCGGTGATGGGCGGCGCTACGCCGGTCGGAACCGCCTCGTCGATGAATATTTGATCCCCAACTGACATCCCATGGGCAGCAGCGGTCACACCTGTTACCACCCCGCTAGGAGCCCGAATCAGAGAGGTGAGGGGGATGGGGGGCTGTACGTTCACGTACGCGCCGGTTCCCGGGCCGCGAATGACGATATTCGTGGTGGCCGGCAGCTCAACCTTACCTAGCTGGGTCACGATTACGTGGCGCTGCTGGTCGTATAGCGTCGCTTTCGTGGGCCTGTAGAACACAGCGCTCGTGAAGACGCCCTGCGCGTACGTACCCACCGGCACATCCACGTAGGCGATCTCAAAGTACTGATAGACAGGAGACGACCCCGAAGCCACGACGTAGTACGTGTCGACGGCGGTAATTGGGAACGTACCTTGGATCCCGGCGACAGCGAATGGATCGGTAGAGTCAGTTGGGTCGCCGAAGATGCAAACCACGTCGTCGACGCGCAACTTCGACAGATCGAAGCCCACCGAGCTAGTCGTGAACCTGGCGACGCGCGGGGTCGGGGAAGAAATGGTCCAGGTGGTCAGGGAGAAGTCGGCGATGTCGAAAATTGGTGTCGGGAACTTGAGCCACCGCTGCGCGGATCCCCCGAGGATCCTGACGCTCGACGAGAGGCCTCGGCTGCCGCTGTAGAGGCGGACGTAGGTGCCGCGGGTAGCGGGGTCGACGTACGCGATGGCGTAGGCGGTGCTTCCCGCCTCGCTGAGGGCACGGGTGATCTCGCCGCTAACTTCTAGGGCGGAGGCGGCTGCAATCGCACTGTAGTGTGTGCGATCGAACGTGACGTTGACCGTGAGATTCTCGTCGAGGAGGACGGTTAGATTGTCGCCGTCGACCAAGGTGAACGGCTCGGCGCCGGTGGACGTGGAGACCCCCCGGACCGCCTCAGGGCCGTAGAAAACCTCCAGAACCTCAAGGAATGCCTCTTGGGTGAGCTTTCGATTCTTCTTTGTGATGGCGAGCTGGCGGAATACGTCATCTACCATTCCGACCGACGCGGGACGGACTTCTCCATAGTTGGCCGCCGCCCGATCCAGGTACTTGCCGCCGGCAGTAGAGATGAATAGCTGGTCAAAAGCGGCAAGGGCGTTATCCCAGTTTTTTTGGTCGCCGGTTGCGATGGCGGCAATGAGCGCGTCCCAGCCGGGGCCGACTAGGGATGGGTTAACGAATTTTCTCAGGATCGCGGAGGCGTCATCGTTGGACGTACCGGGAGCAAGGTCGCTCTGGGTCTGGACCCGGTCGACCTGGAAGGTGACGGAAGACGGCATGGGGCAAGTCTTATGATTGGGGTCGGGCGTTCACTATAGGTAGAGGTTTACGCTGGTATGCGTTACTTGGAGGCAAACTCCTAGATCCAGCAACTCTATAACGTTTGCCCGCCGTCCTCGGAGACGACGTTGCTTACAGCCAAGGTCCACTTTCCAAATCCTAACGGAGCCGCCATCAAGCAGTCGAACGACCTATCGTCACCAGAGACAGGGATAACTGCGATCACGTAAGTTATGTCATTGCCAGAAAGTTTGTAGTTGGCTGGATGGAGCGCGTCGTTGAGCGCATCGGGATCCACCGCCCTTGGTGGGTAGGTGTACCTCACTCGAATGGTCGACAAACCGATCAGTGTAACCCCCTGGACGAAGAAGTTGGGCGTCGGAGGCGCGAACACGTTGACCGTCGAGGTTGCCGTGTTCCCAAGACTGTCTGCTACCTGGACGATGTCGGTAACGGATCCGGTGCTGCCGGCAGTGTAGACGCCGGTCGAACCGTCGATCGAACCGCCGCTGTGGTTCTGGATCAGGGAGAAGGTAATCCCGGTGCCGCTACCTCCGGTATACGTGAACGTGTGCGACAACGAGATATTGATGTCGAGCGTTGTCGGGAAGATGGCTAGGCTCGGGCCGACGCTGACAGTCGCCTGGGCCGTATCGCTCAGGCTATCGGTGACGGAGACGGTGTCCGTGACGCCGCCGGTCGAGCCAGCGATGTACGCGCCGGTAGAGCTGTTGATTGAGCCACCGCTGTTGTTGTAGACAAAAGCGAAGACGAAGCCGGTTCCGCTGCCGCCGGACGCACTAAAGGTTTGGTGCCCGAGCGGGGGCTTGGAGATCGAGGTTGGACTGATGGCGAGGCTGGGGCTGACGGTGACGATCGCGATCCCGGTATTGCCTAGGCCATCCGTCGCTGTAACGTGGTCCGCGACGCCGCCGGTCGAGCCAGCGACGTAGACGCCGGTGGAGCTATTGACTGAGCCACCGCTGTTGTCCAGGGACAGCGAGTAGGTGAAGCCGGTTCCGCTGCCGCCGGAGGCACTGAAGGTCTGGGTGCCGCCTGGGGGCAGTGTAACGGTCGACGGGGAAGCGCTGACGCCGGGGATTGTGACGACGGCGTTCCCGGAACCATCCGCGGCAACGTTGCCGACACTATCCGTAACTGTGATGAGGTCGGGGGAGCCGGCGTGCGGGCCAGCGATGTACGCCCCCGTTGAGCTGTTGATCGAACCGCCGCTGTTGTTGGTGACGAATGAGAAGACGAAGCCAGTACCCGTACCGCCGGAGGCGCTGAACGTTTGGGTTCCACCCGGGGCCATCGAGGCCGTGGTCGGAGAGATCGAGACGCCCGCAGTGACCGTGACAGCGGCAATCGCCCCATTGAAATCGACGTCTTGCGCGAGGACGTAGTCCGTGACGCTACCGGTCCGGCCTGCGACGTAGGCACCGGTGCTAGGATTGATCGTGCCCCCGCTGGCATTGGTATCGAAGGAGAATGCTACGGGGGCGGCGCCGTTGGCGGTGGTAAACGTCTGAGTACCGAGCGGGGTCAGCGTGACTGATGTCGGCGAAATAGTGAACGGGGGGATCGTGACCGTCGCCGTCGCCGTGCCACCCTCGTAGTCCCGTACCTGGACAGTGTCAGACGTACCCGCAACCGGACCAGCGGTATAGACGCCAGTCGAAATATTGATCGACCCACCGCTATTATTGACGGTGATCGAGAAGACGTATGGGGTTGTCCCGTTGACGCCTGCGAAAGTATGGGTGCCACCTACCGACACCGTGTCCGCGGTCGGGGCGATGCTGACGGGCGGGTTGACGGTAGCAATCGCGTCGGCGTGGTTGCCGTTGCCGTCGGTAACACGGATCGTGTCGCTGACGCCGGTCGTGGCGCCGGAGGTGTAGTGGCCCGTCGAGCTATTGATCGAGCCACCGCTGTTGTTGACAAGCAGCGAGAACGTGTAGATGCCGCCCATGGGGCCGCCGGAGGCACTGAAAGTCTCACTGCTGTCCAGCGCGAGCACCGTGACGCTCGTTGGCGCAATAGTGAGGGCGGGGTCGACGACGATGGTAGCGGTTGCGGTGGCTAGGGACGAGTCCGTGACCTTGACGGTGTCCGTGACGCCTGCGCTACTGCCAGCGACGTAAACGCCGGTGGCGCCATTGATCGTGCCGCCGCTGTGATTGGTGACGAAGGCGTACGTATAGCCACCGGTGCCGCCGGAGCCAACGAACGTGACCGATTGCCCGGAATCTACCTCGGTCGAGGTCGGCGAGATGGCGAGGGCGCCACCACCGCCGAACAGGCCCGGACCTTCAAAGCCGAAGCTCATGGTTTACGGCATGACTTGACGAACAAAGAGCGTGCCCGTCGTGATCCCGCTGGCTGCGGAACACACCACCGCCAACGACGTCAGCGCCGCGGTTGGCACGTGGCTTGCGGCCCCAAGGCCCCACCAGTTGCCGGCGCCATAACCCACGAAATGGCAGGTGTGCGATGACAACTGTGACTGTCGCGAGCTGAAACGACCCTTGCATACGAAGTGTGAAGCGCTGTAGTCGCCTTGGATGCCAATAAGGGCCTTGCTGTAGGTGCCCGCGACTACGACGGCACCAGCGGAGTTGTATTGGGCCGCGTTGCCTTGGGCACCGACTAGCGCGGCCCCGTTCGGTTGGATTTCGAGCGTATTACCGCTGCCAACGATTGTGGTGCCGCAAAATTCGAACTCGTAATCTCCGTCGCTCGGAACCGCAATCGATAGCGAGGTTACGGGCGTGGCCGTGGTCACCGACCCGCTAAAAAGCCCCAGCATCGTGTTGACCTGAGAGACCGTCAGATCGCTTGGGGTGGCGCTGGAACCGGTGTTGTTGCCCTTGATGGTATCCGCCGCCATCGTTGCCAGGTTCGAGTTGGGGAGGGCGAGTGCGACGATCGGGTACGTGCTCAGAAACTTCCAGTTGGTGCCGTCGAAATAGAACGAGGCGCCCAACGATGTCGCAGGCGTGCCGCTAAACGTGAACAAGGTTCCGCCACCGACGCCACCGTTCGCGATGACGAGATTGTGGCCGGCAAAGTCGTTGCAGATGACCCTGACCACATCGTTTGTGGCAGGGGAGCCGGTGGTGCCCAGGGTAACGGTCCTGTTAGCCGACATGGTCGCAGTCGGCATGACGTACTCGGACGCAGAGTCCGTTGCTGGGTTTACAGTGACGCTGGCGTTCGTGAGATTGGAAGCCGGGATAGGACCGTAGACAGAGGCCGACATATCGTTATGATTGCCTCTGAGCTAGGCGGCCTGGGCGAGGGCGGCAATTACGAGCCCAGGAAGCTCACTCCAATATCTGAAGTCAGGTTCAAAACGATGGGCTTCTCGTTGGCGTTGATCGGGATAGCGTCGCTTCCGACTCCATAAATAGGTGACACAATGGTGACGGAGGGGACCCCCACGACCTTCGAGGCCGCAGCGACGATCGCACTCAACGCAATGGATTCGCCCACTCCAGTCTGATTGATGACGGTGGCGACGGCCGAGCGCACACGATCCGCGATTCCATCCTGCGTCACGCCTGAGCGAACGCGCAAAAGGAGCGAAACGGAGATGCGCTTGATAAGCGGACCTGCAATGTCCACGTTCGCCCCCTCCGACGCCTGCCCCGGGTAGGTTGTTGGATCGGACGGCGATCCGTAGATGACTCGATTTGCCTCCCCGATCAAACCGGTTGAATAACGGTACCCGTCCGAGCCCGAGGCGAACGTGAGTGGGAAGTTCAGTTTGTCCAGAACCGAGACGATCGAGCCCGCTCCCTCTCCGATGCCCGAGCAACTCGGGATCGAGTCCCACCTCAAATCTGTGAACGTCCCGTCCGCAAGGTTCGGGGCGATGCCGTCGACCTTGAGGATGAAGCTGGTCGCGGCGTTCTCGATCAGGTAGGCGAGGCCCACCGTCGTCGAGGTCAAGGCGGGGCCGGCGCCCTGGGGCACGGGCGTGCGAACGCTGGTGTCGACGGTGAAGCGGTCGTAGTTCGCGAATTGGTCACCCGAGCCCGCGGAGGTCTCGCCAACGGCCTTGATCGTCCACGTGCCCTGGTTGGCGGTACCCCAGATCGGGGTAGAGAGCACGAAGGTGTCGCCTGGCATCACCGAATTCGTGGTGTAGAGAGCGATCTCGCACTCGGCGATCTCATCGATGCTGTTGGCGTTCTCGATGAAGACGCCGCCTCTGGCGCCCGTCTCCACGTTCGCGGTGCGGAGTACGCGGTAAAGGCCCTGGTTTGCGGACGAGACCTGTGGAAAGCCACTGGTCGGGGAGACCGCGGGCGTGATGCGGAGCCAGGCGCCGGCTGCTGCCGACGACAGTGCGACGTTGCCTGCGATCCCCATGTCCGAGACGAACACGAAGTCGCCCTGGCGCTCGATCGAGACCTTGGCTTGGATAGCGGTGAGGGTAGGGGCAATGACGGGAGCGCTGAACGTGACGAGGCCGGCCGCATTCCAGCCCGTGATCGAGAGGCCGAGGCCGAGGTTGTTGGTGATCGGCAGCGGGGTCGAGTTGTCCACGCGACACCAGAAGCCCTTGGCGATTCCAGCCGCGTCCGCGGTCCTGATGGTAGAGGCCGACTTCGCGGTCAGGGTGCGAGTAGTGCCGACGAGCGGGACCGCGACAGTGTTCGAGAGGCCGCCTTGGACCTGCACACCACCGGCCGATCCCGGGGTCAGGGAGGCGATCTGGACCTTGGTGCCGTCGCCCGAGGCCTGAATGCTGCAAGCGGTGAAGAGGCCGGTGATCGTGGGCGCGTTCAGCCAGTTCACGACGTTCTTGGTCGTGGACGGAGCGATGTGGACGACCTCGTTCTGCCAGGCCGCGTTCGCGGACAGGGCCCCGTTGATCGGTTTCTTGAACGTGAGCTGGTAGTTGCTGCCGGGCAGCACGGTGACCTCGACCCAGTTCACGCCATCGGACAGCAAGTACCAGCCCTTACTGTTGTCGATGGTGTCTGGCGTGTTGCCGGCGACGGTTCCGCTGCCGGAGCCGAGGACGGCGGCGGTGATCGGGCACGTCGAGTTCGTGGCTGCCGCCAAAGCGTTGATGGCGGCGACGACGGTGGTGACCGTCTGCGGAGCATTGGAGATCACCTGCAGGTTCGTGGAGACGCCAAGCGGCTGCCAGACCAGGGTCCCGCTGGGGGTAAGGCCGGATCCATCGAGTTGGTCGCCTGACAGCGTGGTGACATTGCCACCACCGGCGTCGACGGCCGAGATCTGGAAGGTGACGTTGCTGAGCGCGCTGGAGCCGGCGTTGCAACGGAGCCAGTCGTTGACGGCGGTCGAGCTGCCCGAGAACGTGGCTTCACCGGCGGAGTCATAGGAGACATCGCCGATGTTGGTGTCGGGGCCTGCATTCGCGGCAGTCTCAGCGTACGAGATCGTGGTCGCCGCGCGCGCAGTAATGGTTTTCTGGCCAGAACTGAAGTCGGCGCTGGTGCTCTGGACCCAGACCACGTTGCCGACCTGGAGGCCGTGGTCGGTCACTCCAGAGGGCAGCGTCAGGGTCAGGGTGTCGACATTCGATGTGCGGCTCGCGCTCGCGGCCTTCAGATTCAGGACCTGGACGATCGTGGCTGTGCCGCCGCCGTCGACTGCGGTCGCTGCCTGGCCGAGGTTCGTCGTGTTGCGGACGGTCGGCGACCGCAAGGATCCCGAGGCCAGTTTGATGGTGACGTCGGTCTTATCGGCAGCCATCGTCGTGGTGACAGTGAGAGCAGTGTTCGGGGCCACGGGGTTGCCGAAGCGTGCGCGGGCGGTGTCGCCCTCGGGCCCGAGCCGGTAGAAGCGGAACAGCAATGACCGCGTCGAATCGCCGCTGAAGGCCACGGCCCGCGAGTTCATGTAGACGGAGAAGTCGTTGAAGTCGTAGGTGCTGCCGAACGTGTTCTGGAGGCCGGTGCTGGCGTCCGCGTCCGTGAACGTGTTCGTCTGCAGGTAGGTGTTGCCCACTGGAGCCAGCGTCCTCCACATCTTGACGGAGAAGCGCTTGGAGATGTCGTTGTCGACGATGACCGTGAGGTCGTCCGAGGGCCCGATCGCGAACGGGGCGGCTAGGTAAGCGCGGTCGAGAGGTGCCCAGGGCTCAATGCCTGGGGTACGGAGATCGATGCGGGAGATGTCGGTATAGGCCTGAGTCCCCGTGATCCGGGTCCTGAAGCCCCGATTGCTGCCTGCGCGAGCATAGAAGGACGCAGGTGAGTAGGCGCTCGTCCCGTCCGATCCGCGCCACCAGTTGTGGAGGCCGACGAGGGAGTAGGCCACGTCGACGGCCGCGGCGCCGACGACGATGCTGCCGCTGGCGGTGTTCGCGCGCACGTCGATATCGTTGAACGCACTTGTGCCCAGCTCGCTCTTTGACTCGACGGCGCCCACGTGGTCGGTGAGGTTCTCGGTGGCGCTGGCTGGCGTGAGCCCGAATCCGGCCGCGGCCGGGTTCTGCGCGACCAGGGCGATGTCGCCGTACTGGGCATGCGTGTTGGTTGTAATCCTGACCCTATTGGTCTGGTAGATGGTAGCGGTGGCGCCGGTGAGCGCGGGCGGCAGCGAGAGGCCGGTAAGGCCAGGGTTCGAGGCGTCAGCGTTGACAACGCCTGCAAACGTGCTAGCGGTGTAGTTTGTGGCGACCGGGACATCGACCTCGCGAACGAGGCCTGCGGTCCTGACTACGGCGGCTCCGCCACCAGTCAACGTGACGGTTCCGAGGCCTGGGTCTGGCAACGACCAGATGTTGGCGGTGTTGTCGTACTGCTCGATTGTCGCAGTCGGCAAGAAGCCGAACGTCGTCGAGAGCTGAACCACGCCGCCGATGACGATTACGCGGTTCGCAACGGTCCCGGAGCCGTTGGAAATAGGGACGAACTGGGCTAGCCAACGCCCCGAAGTCTCTACGGTGTTGGCGTCGAGGGCGGTGTTGGTGAAGGTGGTGCCGTCGCACTGGAAGCCGACCGAAGTCGACAGATCGCTGGAGGTCCCGTTCAGGCCCAGGACGTGTCCGTTAGGCAACAGCACGAGGCCGTTCTCCTCGAAGTTCATGCTGCTGGGAAGGTTGGTCTCCGTGCCCCAGGTTGCGGTGCTGATCGTGAAAATCTCGTACGTGGACTTGCCGGTGGCCCCGAATCGGTTGCCGGCCGCGAGTACGGTGGTCGGGGAGGTCCCGACGAGCGAGAGCCCGAACGAGGAGCGCGGCCTCGCCATGCTCGTGCTGGCGGTAGAAGTCAGGGTACCGCTGTTCCAGATCTCGGTCGTGGCGAGGTCGGAACCGTTGCTGCCGCCGACGATGAAGACGTTGCCGTTCGGCAGCAAGACCTGTTTGTGGCTGCGGCGCACGGCCACCATGGTGCCGGTGGTGGTGATCGTGTCCGTGTTGGGGTTGTAGACTACGAGGGAATTGGTGGGCCCGACCGGGGTTTGGCCACCGGTGATGAGGACGCTGCCATTGGCGAGCAGCGTGGCCTGGTGCCTGGTCACGGCGACGGGCAGCACCGCCGATTTGGTGGTCCAGGTGTTGGAAGTCGGGTTGTAGACCTCCATCGACGTCAGTCTAGTGCCGGAGTCGTCCAGGCCACCGGTGACGAGCACGGTGCCGTCCTGGAGCAGGGTGGCGGTGTGGCTGGCCCGTGCAAACGACATCGGGGCGCAAGGAGCTGAGAGGCTCGTGTTCGGGTCGTAGATCTCGCAGGCGCTGGTTGCACCGATCGGGTCAGACAACGTAGAAGAGATCGGGCTTGTCCCGCCGCCGGTGGTCAGGACCTTTCCGATGGTGGCCCCCGAGCCAGCGAACGCGACCGAGCGATGTCCGACGCGGAGCGCGGACCCGAGCCGGCGCTCGACGACGAGCGCGTTCCCTGCAGTGACGGACACTACTCGGAACGAGCCCTGCAGAGAGGTGTCCAGGGCGGGATCCCAAAGGACCAGCCAGTCGCCGGCCTGGATATTAACGAACGGAGTGCCGGCGCTTGCCAGCAACTTGAGCGTGTGCCCCCAGTCGTGCATCGCAGCGACGCTGACGGAGATCGAGGTGGCACTGTTGATGCCGGTCGTGACGATCTGCGCGTCTCCATCGACGACGAACCACATCTTTGCCACGCTCGACAGCGTGGTCAGGGGGATGACGTTGGACTGGGCGAACGCTCGCGTGTTGAGAGAGCCCAGCGACAGCCGATCGCCCGCCGACAAAGCCGACGTCAGGGTGATCTGCGATGCGTTCCGGTTGAGGACGAAGTCCGAAGCCGAGCCCTGGGCGCTGACCACCGAGAACAGCTTATTGGTGACCAACGTAGATCCGTTGAGGATGCTGACCGCCGACTTGTTGCTGGCGCCGGAGTTGCTCGTCAGCACGATGCGGCCGTTGCCGTTGCTGGCGGTGATGCCTGGTACGGCTGCGTTGATGACCGAGACCCAGGCGTCGACGCTGTTGCGCCCCATGCTGGTGAAGCCTGTTGCGGCGTCGATGAAGCTCTGGCCCGAAAAAGTGAGCGTGATCGACGGAGTCCCGTCGACCGACAAGATGAGGGTCTGGGTCCCCGAAATGATGTTCCACTCGGAGAAGGCCAGGCCGGCAACGGAGGCAACGGTGCCGTCCTTGGTCAGCAGGCGATCGTTCTTGTAGAGCTGGACCGTGTAGACAACGTTCGGGGGGAACAGGAGAGCTGCATTCGCGTCAGTACCGGCGCCAGCGATCACCTCGACGTCCTCGTTGGTGTCTGCTTTGGCAAAGACGACGACCTGGGAGCCGTCCAAGGTCCGGGCCTGGAACGTCAACTGCGGGTTTGCGTTGATCGAGGCAACGACCTCGTACGCCGAAGCGTTGCCGATCGAGGCGAAGCCGCTGGAGTCGAAGACGTGGACCGAGGTCGTGCCAGCCACGTTGACCGACAGCACCGCGCCCTGCGATAGGGCGAACGGGGCCGAGTTCTGCGTCAGGCAAAAAGCCTTGGCTACAGGGCGCTGGGAGATCGAGATGTCCTGCTCGCCGCCGGCCGCGGAGTCGATGAGGATCTCGATGGCGACGGAGGCGGTCTGTTCTTCGTAGCCGGTGCCGTCATCGACGTAGAGGGTCGAGGTGCTGCCGCGGCGGACGATCGAGGAAGAAGCAACGCGCTTGTTCTCGTCGGTGGAGGTGATCCCGATAACGGAGTTGGTAAGGGCGAGTGTGGTCCCGGTTTGGCGCGACTCGGCAACAGCGCGGATGCGCTCTCGATAGGGGTCGTCTAGCTCCGTATCTACGCCATTCGAGAACGGAAGCGGGTTGGTGACGGTGGCCCCTGCGAAAGGGGGCTGCACGAACTGCACGATCGAATTCGCAAGCACGTTGCCGACGGTCCCCTTGAGCTGGGAGACCACGGTAACGCCCGTGACAAAGGTCTCACCATCAGATATGGTCACCGCGTACAGGGTCCGGAATTGGACGGCGGCCGCCACGTTCGCCTGAGGTGTCTGGCATACGTTGCCCGGGCCGACGGTCCGGTTGCCACCCTGAGCCAGGACAATTGTCTCGGTCGTATTGTGGAATGAGGTGGTGCCGGTCGCAAGCGTCAGCGTCCAGTGGGTGCCAACGTTGGCCTTGGAGGTGTAGGCGATGGGACCTTCGTAGTTCGTTGTCCCACGACCTACGTACACGGAGCCGGTGGCGGGGAATAAGGTGGCGTCTACGAGAGAAAGGACCGTGCTGCCAACGATGGGGGCGGAGCCGCCCTGGAAGAGCGAGGTCGCCACCTTCGTGAAAGAGCTATCGGAGATGATGACGGTGCCGCTGGCCGCGGACTGCTGAAGCCGCGGGCACTGCTCGTCCTTGCCCTTGCGGTCGAGGGCGGTGCCGGTCGAGTTGTCCAGCGAGGTTGCGTTCAGGAGCCCGAACACGTCCTGGGACGAACGCAGGTCGCTGCGGGCCGAGCCTTCGAGCATCGACAGGATGCCTCCGCCGACGCGCAAATTTTTAACGCCGACGCGGGCCCTAAAGCTGTCGACCAAATCGCCGACGATCTGGTTGTAACTGCGGGGTACAGGAATTTGGGCCATGTTAGGCTGTTCTCATTTCCATATAAGATCGTTGGGTTACGCTGTGTTCGTAGATGGCGGCGATGTGGGTCAAGAACGTCTCAACGCCCATCGTGCGCTTCATATAGTTACAGGTGGAGCAGCACGGAACGACGTTGCCTTCGACATACCCAACTGAGTTATCGACACGATCGATACCGTTGTAGATCCACGGGACCTTCTTCGGAGAACTGATCTGCTTTGGTGCACCGTTACAGTAATGGCAGTTTCGTTTTGTCAGCTCTGCGACGGTATCTTCGGACAAAGACCAGGCAAGGTCGCGATTTGCCGCACATGTTTTGTATTGGGAGACAACCAGGGCGAACCCCGTTCCCCGCGTGCCAGTTCTTTCCCTTTCCTTCGCTGCATGTTCTTTGAGAAAAGTCACGACCGAGCAGCCGCACGACTTGGAACCTCCTGCCAGTAGACCTTGTGACGACACAACCTTCTCGACCCCGCAGTCACATCTACAGAGCCACCTGGCTCCAGGGTGCTTACCTTTTCCTGCACGTGCGACAACCAGCCACTTGCAGAACCTCAGTCCCAGAAGATCCTTCAAGGTCCTTGTCTCTCGGAGACATCCGCACGACTTACACCTCCCTGAGCGGAGTTCTGCTGCCAATTTTCCAACCTTGACGCCCCCACAGGTGCATCTGCAGTCCACGACCGTCCTGCCATCCGCTCTCCGATAGGCGGCAGTCACTGTCAGTTGGCCAAAGACGGTCCCCACATCGACATCGGGGGCGCATACATGCGGTCGGCTCATCGCCTAGGATGATTGCGGTCGCACCTCCGCCCCCCCGCTTAGGAGTCGGTCGAGATACCATCGCTGACGTCCAGGCCGATTGGGACCACCGTCGACGTGCCAGCCAGGGTCACCGCAACATTTAGCTGCGCGGTGGGCCCGTTGATCGACACTGTCGCGGACTTGACCCCGGCGAATGTGGGGTTCCCTTCGAAAAGCGCGCTCGTTGCCCTGGAGATGTCCGTCGCGGACATGTCAGCGATGCTCATCCCCGGGGCCAAGGGGAGGCCGTACTGCGGGTGGCCTAAAAGTGTACCCCTTCGAGTTTGGACGGCCAGACGGACGGCTTGCGTTATGTTCACCAGTCCAACCGCCCAGCGATTGTCGCCGTCCGGGGCGATAACCAGGTCGTTCTTGGGGGTCAGCAGGAAGTCGATGCCACCGATGGCTAGCATCGGGTCGTACGAATCCACACCGACGATTGACTTGGTGCGGAAGTCCTCGTTGCTCTGGGGGTCTTGGTCGCTCGGGATATAGATGATCTGCTGGCTATTAACTGTACCTGGCAAAAACCCTTGCAAAGAGGCCCCGGCAAGAACGGTGTACAAATTCATGTTGGGCAGCCCGTCGACCACGACCAGATGCTGGCTCGGGGAGAGGTCCACGATCTTTGTGATGCGGCGGCAGGTCCGAGCTGTCCCGCGGGATGAGATCCAGACGGGCTGACCCACGCACAAGTACGAGGCATCGGCGACCATCAGCGTGTCGTCGGCTCCGTTGATCAACAGCGGCAGCTCGAACCCCTCCTCGTCGACGTACGGGGATTGGAGTCCATTTAGGGCGGCTATCTCGAACCACCGAAGCGGATCTCCCAAATATCTGTTCGCCAACATCTCAAGCGTCGAGCCATAATGAAAGGGAACCGCGAACTTGGATTTCGGCGTCGTAAAGGCGATACCGCTCCGCGCAGCCAGCCCGGCCATTGCAGCAATCGAAGAGAGCTTGGGGTTCAGGTCGTTGTCGGTGTTGACGATCAGGCGCTCGAATTCGATCTGGAGCTGGCTGAGGGAAAAGAGGACATCGAAGTCGGCGTCGGTCGGCTGCTCCAAAACGGTGGGTGTGGACAAGATACCGTACGTCTCGTTGAAGGTGTTGCTCCCGAGCCCGATGGCGTTCGCGAACAGCGTCGAGGTGGCATCTACGGCGTCGTGCCGGTTTTGGAAGTCAATCCCAGTCAGTCGTCGCGCCCGGGTTCTCTCGTTGGCGATGGCGATGGTCACCTTCGGCTGCAGGCGAAGGTCGCCGATATTGATGCCGTTGAACAGGCTGTAGTTGTCGGACGGGGTCAGGAAGGGATCGTTGGCTGGGTGGGCATCGCGGCTCTGCAGCGAGGACGGGTCGCCTGTCTGTTCGGCTGCCAGATCCAAGAGATCGGCGACCGCGTCGGCCACGGCAGTGATTCCGTTCGTGAAAATGCGGGCTACCGCGCCCGGCGCCGACATCAAATCGAGGATCGACGGCTTCAGGGCTTGAATGATCGAGTCTGGCATGTCGGCAACGGCCAACGGCACCGATAGAGCGTCCTTTGCGAACAAGGTCAGGTCTCGCATCGGCTCGTAGAGGCCGTTGTGCACGTCGCCGCCGACCGCTGCTATCGTTGCGCTCGCGTCCTGGACCACAGCACGCACCTGGGAGACCGCCCGCAGCATTGCAGAGAGCTTCGACGGGTCTTTTTGGACAGGGATGTAGTTGAGGATGGATCCGGCGTTGCCGCCGCCGATGGTGATGCGCTTGAAGGCCTTGAGATTGAGGCTGTAGTCGTATTTGTAGGCGTTCTTGGAGGACTTTGACACCACGAACTCGCCGGTTGGCGAAACCAGCCAAACGGCCTCCTCCTTCCACGTCGTAAACGCCAGGCGAGCGGTCCGACCCGCCTTCGTCCTCTTCAGTTCGAGGTATGCCTCCAGGAAAAGAGACATGAGTCTCATCTGATAGTAGCCGGTAAGGTTTTCCAGGTCGGCGCCAGGGTTGAATTCCGAGTCATCTACGACGTTGAACGCTGCGGGCTGCGTGGACCCGATCAATGCTGCCGCCGCTACGGTTGCGCTGGCCGCTGCCAGGGTGCCGCCAAAGATATTGGGGCCGAAGTTGCTCACCGGAGACTGGGCGTTGCTGCGCCCGAACAGAACTCCTGTGGTCCCATTCAGGTGGATCATGCGGATCGGGGCTCCGCCGTGCTCTTCGACGACACCGCCGAGCGTTACGTTGGCCGTAACCGCGAACGGCATCGAAATCGTCAATGATTCAGGCGGGATAGGCAACACGAAGGTCCAAGACGTCCCGTTGGCTGCGGCTTTGGGTGTGTAGGTGTTGCCCTCCTGGCGCTCGACAACCATCAGCGAAAATGGGAACGCCTGACACCAACGGAGACCGTCGATCGACGCCGGCCGCGGGTAGGCGATCTCGGTTGATTGGATCGGCGGCAGCGCGTTCTGCTGGACCTGCGCCACAAAATTGGTGGGGTTGTACGGCGCCGGGGGAGTGAATGCCACGCTGGGATGATTGGCGTTGACCCAGATGGCTGCGGCGCGCTCATAGGGGAAACTGAGATACAGCAGTGGCCGATCGGTTTACAACGCCGACCGGCCACTGGAACTTTAGGCTACTTCTATTAAAGCCGGCCCACCAAAGATGGACCGGCCAGGCGCAGTTCCCCAATTCGAGGGTGCCCTTCGGCCTAGGCCGACGCGCTTGGGACTTATGGTAGGCCCATTCAAGGGAGTGAAGCGGTTACGACTGGTGCGTGAGCAAAACCATGAACTTGTCGGCGCTCAGGTCTCCCGAACCCGTGAGTTGCGCGATGTGGCCGGCCACAGACACGGTTCCCTCGAAGTGGGTCGTGTCGGGGGCGCCCGTCGTCATGTTGATGACGGCAACAACGGTATCGCCGACTACGGCGCCCGCAACGGCGACCGAGGCAGGAGACGTTGCGCTGCCGACGAAGGCGCTCGGAAGCAAGGAAGCGGCGTTGAGCACCGGCAACCCAGCCTTGGTGATGCCGCCAGTGAAGCTGACGGGGGCCTGGAAGCTCCAGGATCCGTTAACGTCGCTGATCAGCGCGGTTTGGATCGCCCGGCCGCCGAAGGTGCGGGCCGAGAATCGAAATTTGGTGGGGAAGCCTGGGGTGGTGAGAATTACTGAACCGGCCATTGTGTGTCTCCTTGACGGGGTTGGGGCGGGCCCGAGGTGGGCTCAAGGAGATGATTGCTAGCGCTACTGATGAGGTGATATTTACCCTATAGCGAACGCCCTAGTTGGCGGGCCGCAACTCCTCCGCTGCCACAGCCGGCGTCATAGTCGGAACCTCGCTCCGGATCCGACCACGGTCAGCGTCCGTGAATCGACCAGGTACCAAATGCGCGTATTTTTCCGACACCAGAACGCTGGAATGACCCATGATTTCCTTCAATTTCTCCAGCGTTCCCCCGCCGAGGACCCACTGCGAAGCGAAGGTATGTCGCCCGGCCCTGTAGAATATCATCGGCTCGATCCTCAACTTGGCCAGGGTCTCCCGGAGGAGTCCACCGATAAGGTGCTCTCCCAAGAACCTTCTCCTGGGCCCCGACGTCGCGCCTCCGTTCATCCCCAAAATAGCTGGGCACACCAGGCCCATGGCGCCCGTAATCGTCTCATGTTTCTTGAGCAAGGGGTAGAGGGCGTCCAGGATGGGGACGACCCGACCTTCACGATCCTTTACCGGGGCCTTGCCATCCGCCGTGAGCCGGGACGCGATCTTGCCCTTGCGCCGCTGGGCCTGCTCTCTCACGACTATGGTTCGACGCTCCAGAGAGACATTTGACCAGTCCAGGGCTCGAATTTCAGATGTCCGGAGTCCCGCCAGAGCGCCAATTGCATACGCCAGGGCTACGGACGGATGCTGTATGAAGAGGGCGTCGTAGATGCGAAAGATGTCGCTCGGGTCCCGAATGAAGGGCACATCCCTGGGGTCGTGGTCGGATTTCATGTACTCGCGCCGGGTCTTCTTGGATAGCATCTTGGTTGGGTTCATCTTCGCGTGGCCGTCCTCGACGAGGTCGCTGTAGAAGGACGACAGCAAGGCCATGCAGAGCTTCACAGTGGCTTTGCCTAGGCCCTTGGTGCGGAGGGCGGCCATTGAGGTTTTGAGCACGGAGACTTCGACCTCGTTTGGCGTCAGATCTCCGATGAGAGGCTTCAGGTGGTTGTTCCAGCGGCTAGCGTCATCGTAATGAGATTCGTGGGCGGTGCGGGCCGCGAGCCAGGTCACGGCTAGCTGCGACAGGGTCTCGACGTCAGTTCTGTGGCTCTCGCCGAGTCCGTATAGGCCGTCCTGGACCCGCTTGGTCGCCAGGGCGAGTAGTCGTTGGGCGGTGTCGAGGTCGGGGAGGGACTTGGTAACGCGCTTCCCGTCTACATTGTAGAACTGAATAATCGTACGATTGCCCACAGTCCTGATCGAACCTGCCCCGTGAGGTCTTCGTTTCTTTTTTCTTGCCATGACGTAGGACTATAGCGAACCAGCCGCAATTGAGCAACTGATTTTTGGCCTAGATCAAATGGAAGGAGACCGTTCGCTATAGGCTGTTCATGAGTCTCATCGTTGCTGTGATGTGCGTGCTGGCTTGGGAGACCGGGTTGGGCCTCGGGGCCGGCGGTGCCATCCACCTGCTCCTCGTGGGTGGCGTCGTCCTTCTTTTGTTCTGGATCCTCAATGCCCCGCCCAAAAATAAGGTGAAGATCCAGTCCGAGGCCGACTCCGACTCCCTGGAGAAGGCGCAGCAGCAGATCCGGGACCTGCAGGAGGCCCTCCGGTTCTGCGTGGACTGCGGCGACACGACCCGCGAACAACTGGAGCTGGCGGTCGCGCGAGCCGAGATGTTCAAGCGCCACAAAGAAGAAATCGTCGGTCGCGTAGAGGGGATCTTACACATGGCCCGCTGGATCCAGGACGACCGGGACGCGGCCGAGGCTGAGGTCATCCGTCTCAATGAGATGGTCGAGCGCCTGCGAGCGGTGTGGGCCAAGACCGGTAAGACGGCGGCTCTGCGACTCCAGGAAATAGAGCATTTTACGGTCCAGATGGCCGGCATCAGCACCGCCGTCCTCGGTGGCACGAAGTACCCGGCGGTGCAAGGCCAGTACGGGTGGTCGGCGCCCTACCAGGACGTGCTCGACCTGCGGGCCAAGTACGACAGGCTCCGAACACTCATCAACACCGCAACGTCCCCTCACTGCGACCAAGACGTTCTCCATGCCCCCTCGCTCTGTGAGGTTTGCGACAAATTCGCCAAGCTGCAAGCGGACCGCTTGGAACGAAAGATCAACTTCACCGGAGGCACCAGGGAGGGCTTCGCACCGTGCCCATCCGATGAGCGCCGAGGGCGTGGAGTGGCCGAGAAGTGGCACGGCAATCGAGCCACGAGCGGCAAATGATCAAAGAGGCGGCCCGCATGAATGCGCTGGCCATCGCCACCGTGATGGAGTCGGTACTCTCGATCCCGGCAGCCCTTGAAGCCATGGCCGGAGAGATTGCCGAGCTGCGTCGTCAGATCTCGGTCCTGCAGGCGGTCCAGCCGCTGGCGATCGTCACTGTTCCAGAGGCCGCTGAACGCCTAGGTGTAACGCAGAGAACGGTGCGACGGATGCTCAAGACGGGGCGCCTGAAGTCCGTCCGCATCGGGAACCGGGTCCGAGTGGACCTGAGCACGATCCAATCAGCCCTTTTGATGACGGTCGACAGTGTTTTTGGTGTTGACGCCAAAACTGAGCCCGCGTAGTATCAAAACTATGAATTTCTACGTAACCTGGATGACCACAAGCAAGATCCCGCTTCAGGAAAGGATCGGGCCCTTCCTCATTCGCGAGATGGCCGTGCGCGAGGTGGACTTCGTGCTAACGGACCCCCGGATCCGGGTGACCGACATCGACATCGAGACCATAGAGGAGAGCATTCATGGATAAAAACAGCTTCACGCCCTTGAATGGGACGGATGGGAACCGCGCACAGCCGAATCCCGTGTTCGGCCATGGGCGCGAATCAAAATCGACGCTGCCTTAAACAGATCCGATGCGACTCCAACCCAACAGCTATACCTGCGGTCCGACGGCACTGTCGAACTGCCTGTACGCGCTCACGGGCAAGCGCTATTCCGTCGACGGGATCGCGAAGCATGCGGGGACAACCCCTAAGGAAGGCACGTCCCAGTATGGGCTACGGCAGGCGGTTGAGCGTCTAGGGTTTGTCCACAGCGAGCTGACGGCAGGCTTCGGCCAGGCATTCCAGCACCTCCAGGACTGGCTTGCCGATGGAGGCGTCGCGCTCATCTCCACCGAAGCTGCGGACCACTGGGAGTCGGTGATCGCAAAGGTCGGCCCAAGGCTCCTGATCTTTGACTCGTGGCCGAAAGGTGGGGGGTTGCGGTCCTTGTCCAAAACGCAGATGAAGATCCACTGGGCGGCAGGAGGGGACGGTCGATACGCCATACTCATAAAGCGCTGACCACGCAGTCTGCGGCCCGGGACCGTTCGCTATAGACAGGTAGATGCACGACCTCCTCAGCCTCTGGGCGTGCAACATATTCCTGGTCATCCCCGTAATTGTGGCCTGGGAATTCGTCAAATGGCTGTGGGCTGGGATCGGCAAATGGTGAGGGAGGAGAAAGAGTGAAACGCTCAATCGAGTTGTGGCTGCGCGAAGCCGTAAGGGGATTCGGCGGTAGACTGGTCAACAGCATGCCGAGGGTGGGGCCGAACGGATCGGCCTCGATCTCGTTAGCCCCATTCGCTTCCCTTGAACTGGCGGTCAATTACGAGAAGAAAATCATATACTTCCATGACAAAGCTACGTGGCCAAACGTGCTCCACGAAATCGCCCACGTGTTCGCTTCGCGCCAAGCCCCCGATGAGTCTGAGGAATTCTCATTCCTTTATTGGGAATGGGCGCTGGCCCAGACGGTCCCGAACGGGGTAGAGGAATGGGTAGAGGCCAACCGTGAGTACGCGCTATATACGGGGGACGAGATCGGAATGGTCTCCCGGGAAGTGTTGCTAAGCGAATTGTCCAAGGCCAAGACCAAGGGCGAGACGATCGGCAATATCGTGGGGGGACAACCGGTTTCAGTACGGTACGGACATGGGCGTGGGCAAGTGTTCCCGTCGTTCTCTGCGGCACTCAGTTAGTGGGCGTCCGCTATAGGTAGATCGTGTGCCTGCTCAAGAGCTTTGTACTTGAGACAGACTCGTTCGCTATAGACAGGTGTGGAAGCAGGCGCCCTTCTGTTCGATACTGAGACAGTCATCGCCCGAGTCCGCGCCGGTATCAAGCGGATGCAGCTACCGGGAATCTGCCACTCCGTGAAGTTCGCGGCTTCCATGCGGCTCCGTTTGTTCGCAGCCAAAGGAGTTACGTGCGTGGACTGCGGGATCCGGGGTGCGGTATTCGCGTTGGAATTCAAAACGCTGCCGACGCCGCACCTCAATCTGTACACGAAGAACGGGATCTTGATGACGATGGACCACATCCGTCCACGTTCCAAAGGGGGTCCGCATCAGCTCGGCAACCTCCAGGTCATGTGTTCGCCCTGCAATGCCAGCAAGGGCGACGCCTGGAATCCGGCCAAGCTCGCTGCGTAGGCGTTCGCTATAGGCAGATCATGGGCAATCTCATCCGGATTAAAAAGGACGACCCCGCCTACGACCGAGCCTTCAAGCACGGAGCGGCCTTTGCGTTCCTCTTGTACGCGGTCATGTCATTGGCGTGGCACGATGCCATCAACGCCGCTACCTGCTTCGGTGCCGCCATCGCCATGGCGATCGTCTAATCCTCGTTCGCTATAGGTTGATCATGAGACGCCCCGAGAACTGCGTCGACTCCGCCAACGACCGTCATGACTGCGGACGGAGCTGTTACGTAGAGATCATCAGCCGTGGGCCGCCCGACCGCTCCCTAGGCGAAATCTTGAGGGATCCGCCCAAGCTAAGCCTCAAAACTCCCCACCACAAAAAAGAAGAGACCATGACCCAGGTTCAATACGAAACCGAAATCGAGCGCCTGGAGATAGCGATAAAGCTGCTCGAAGCCGAGAGGCGCGTTCTCACGAACCTCGCCTTTGATATCCATAAGCTCTGCCCGCGCAGTGAGCCCGATAAGCGAACAGCACACGACTGGACTGTGATCCGCGCTGACTCTCTCGTTGTCTTCGGGGGCGACGACGTCCGCTCCGCAGATTTCGAGTGCATCGGGTGCGGGGCCACCATGAGCATCTGCGATGCGCAGTACAAGGTTGGCGGTGGATAGCAGCTTCTTCGGGCTCGACCTGCAGGTGGGCGATCCCCGGCTGAACGGGACAGTTATCACCGGCGGCGGCGCGCTCACGCCCGAGATCCTCGACGAGGTATTCCAGCGGATTCTCAACGCGCCTCCACCGATCCCCTGCGGCTGCAAAGGCAACCCACACCTCGTGCGCCCATGGCCGATCGGCGAGATCACCTACTGCATCCAGTGCGGGTACCTCTGCGTGCAGGAGGGGGCTGGCTACAGGGACCTGAACGAGCAGGAAAAGAAGCTGATGGGAGACGCGTTCAAGTCGCTAATGGACAAGAGCACTCGTCGCAAACGGAAGCGCTGACGTTCGCTATAGACAGATCAGTAACAGCTTCATGCCCTTGAATAGGATGTAGAAAAGGATTTTCTTGCTCATGCAACAGCTTCACGCCCTTGGATGGGACATGGTGAACATTTCTTGCTGCGACAGAACGTGTGGGGTGGTCTTTGGGATGCCGACTCACATCTACGAGCAGGCCAAGGAAAAGGGCAAGGACCGCTCCTTCTACTGCCCGAACGGGCACGTGCAGTGGTTCGCCGAATCCGAACAGGACCGACTGCGGAAGCAGGTAGAGAGCGCGGAAGCGGGGTTGAATCGCTGGCGCGAGAACTACGACAGCGAGCGCAAGGGCCGCATCTACTGGCAAGGGCAAGCTCACCGCAAGCCGAAAACCAAGACCAATGGCAAGTAATACCGAGCAGGAATTCGACGCCGTCGGCCGCGGCTACTGGAATTGCCCGGGCATGGACACTCAAGGCAGCTCGAACGACGCCGATCGGCACCTCCACGAGGAGCGCCACCCGTCCACCGAAGTCGCCGCGAACCTGATCTCGTCCCTGTGCAAGGACGGGCTCCATCGGCCCGTTCTCGACTTCGATTTCCCGGCCCGTTACGTGCCGTCGAGCACGCCCGGCCACGGACACCTTTACATCGACCGGCAGATTTGCTGGGACTCCTACGAGAAGCTGCTGCTGGCCATGGAGGAGTGCTGCTTGCTGGAGCCGGGGTACGTAACCGCTGCCATCGAGCGCAAGGCAACCTTCGTGCGACCCGAATGGATCAGAAAGCCGGGTCCTCCGCTGCCGGCGTCTCCGGCGAGCCCCGACTACGATCTGGTGGATCTCTTGGAAGAGGCTGGCGCATATGAAAACTCGTGAGGCATGCACACGCCTGAAGGTTGCCGCAGCGGAAGGAGAACAGGTACCCAGGCTTCGACTCCCTTTTGCGAATGGAACTGGACGACCTGGCAGAGGACCGAGACTGCGTCGATAACTATCGCATCGCCGACGTCAGCAAGAGGAAGGATATGCGTCGGTACCGGAAGCAGCGGGACAGCGGCTGCTGCGGCTCCGTCGACAAAGAGGTCTCGATCATGGGGCGGAAATTCATGATCGGCATCAACTTCGGGCACTAGGGCGTTCGCTATAGGCTGAGCATGGGCGACAAAAAACTACCAATGGTTTGGTGTTCGCCGCAGTACCTGCGTGATGTGATGGCGGCGAAGACGTCCTCCGGGCGGCAATTTCTGCTGGCATGGCAGGAGGCCTCAGCGCGGGCCATTTGGCGAGCATCCATATTCGCGGGCGCACCGCCAACGAAGGGGAATCCATGACCAATGAACGTGAACGGGCCGGATTGATCCGCGCCGTGGAGCTGTTGGGGGCGCGCATCGACGAGCTTTGGAGCGATGTCGACCGGCCCGGGAAGAACCCGCGCTATTTCGACTGGCACGAGGAAGCCAACGCATGCCGTAACATCCTCCTCGCCGCTCTCGCTGAACTGGATATCGGCACACCCGTAAAAGTGCGTACCGACGGTTTCCCGTTGCTCTGCATGAACGGGTGCGGGGAGCCAAACGCGGAGGGCGCGGGTAACTTTTTCTGTCCCCGGTGTTTCGTTAAGGAGCCACGGAGTCAATGGCGAGCCGCTCAGAAGACATGGGCGGTGGAGCGGGGACTGATGGATCGCAAGGTCTGCAAGTATTGCAGTTGGCAGGAGCCGTTGACCAAGCGCTGCGTGAAATGTGGGCGGGCACCGGGCACAACGGAGACCTAAAGTAGGGCGTTCGCTATAGACGGGGTATGTGTGATGAATGCGCTCCCTGGGCCTACTGTAAGCACCTCTTCAGATCGCGTCCTCTGACCGACGAGCACCCGACCCCGTGGTCAGTCAAGACGCACGAGAACCGCTTCAGCGGGACTGAGTACATCGTTGTCGACGCCAATGGCAAGTACGTGGCCGAAGCGACCGAGCAGTACATCGCCCGACTGATCGCCCGCGGCCAGTTCAACGTCATCCCCCAGCCAGAGGAACCCATCTACAAGCGCGTCAGGCGACTGGAGACTGAGCTGGCGGAAGCCAAGGCTGCGATGAAGGCCGAGAACGAAAAGACCTTCCGGGAAGCCGATCAGAGGCTCAAGAAGTGTGGCGAAAAGGAGTCGAACACGTCTTCGTCCTCCGAGAGTGGGAGGAAAACATACCTTCTAATGGGGCGATGGAGAAGATCGGCAAGTACGTCTGTCATTGCGGCGCCCGGATGAGGATCGACGCGTAGGTAGGTCATGCCCGTGAAAGGGACCAGCGACTCATCGATGGCGCCCGAGACCTACACCTTGTAAAGGCCCCTCGAATTACCAGGATAAGACCGTTCGCTATAGGCTGATCATGGAAACGAACCCCCGCCTCGCCGACGAAGACCTCACCGGATGCGACTTGGCCCGAAATGTGGGCGGAGGCGTACCCGTCGCAATCGATGAGGAAGAGCCGACGCTTGCCATCCCCGCCGAGAGCAATAGACAGGTGGTCGACGGGCGGCTCCGATGAGTGACGAGCCCAGCCTCACGCCCTTGAGTGGGACAAAGGAACGCGGGGGAGAGAACCACGGACGGGACAGTAAGCGGTTTCGCTGCTGCAACCACCCCGACCGTCCCTCGCGGTTGCCGAGTCACTGTCTGTGCGCGGAGTGCTTCGCCGGTCTAGACGCGAAGGATGCAAGCCCTGGTACCAGCCCAACGACGCGATGGAATACGATGAGCACCCTCTACGAAGAGCTGATCGACGCCGCCTCGAACGCCGCGCTCCTCGGCTACCACTTCAAGGGTGTGGGAGCAATGGATCTGTCCGAGCGGCAGCGGTACCGGGAGGCCCGTCTCCGGGCGAGGGCTGCGATCGTCCAGGAAGTACTGGTTTCGTTTGAGGGCTACCACCTGGACGCGGCCGTCAGGCTGGTCACCGGCCTCCTCCCTAGCTCTGGGGGTTAGCAAAATGAAGAAGAGCATGTTCCGTGTCAGCGACGGCAAGTGGAAGCCGCTGGATGGGACAATCTGCTATTGGAGTAAGTGCGACGGGCTACCGGGATGCGAGTGCCCCTGCCACCGTTCGCTATAGGTAGATCATGAGCAATGAAATCCGAGACCGCGCGCAGGGCTGGCGCGAGTACGTCGAGACCCTGGAGGCCGAGGCCGGCCGTCGAGATCGCGGAAGGTGCGCGATGAACTCCACGAGAAATGGCTGGACCTGGATCCAGCCTGGTCGAGCACACCGCTGGCAACACCCGTGGCGTGGGCGCCTGCCTGCGCCGGCTCATGCCCAACGCGTTTGAGGGAGCTACCCAATGAGAATCGTATCCAAAACTGAGCTAACCAAAATCCTCCCGCTCGGGTCGCTCTACGAAGAGATGCAGAGGGACCCGATGGAGCCGATCCGCATCAGTCGTTTCACCTTGCGCCCGCACGATGAGGTCCCCGAGGGCGAGGTGTGGTTGGTCCCCCCTGGGTACCTGCGTTCGCTATAGGCTGATATGTCTTGTGAACACACGGAACGCTGCTCCGGGCACTGCTGCAAGCGCTTCTATTTGCCGCTGACGCCCGAGGAGCTGCGGCACGAGGCCACGCGCGAGGATCGTGCCACCAACGTCCGCTTCCAGGTGGACGAGCTGGAGAAGGTCTACTCCATGGTGATCCCGCTGAAGCCAGCGTCGGAGTACGAGTTCGGCGTCAACGGCGTTTCTCCGCCGCCAAAGACCGGCTGGTATTACACGTGCAAGTACCACAACGCTGAGACCGGAGATTGTGGGAATTACGCCGATAGACCGAGGATGTGTAGCGACTACCCGTTCTACGGCAACCCCGGCAAGCGCTGCGAGTACCAGGAGTGCACCTGGGAGGACGGACGGAACCCGCCGGTACCTGTCGACCGCCAGAGCCTCGTTAGGAAGCTCCCCCGCGGCATCGAGGCCCAGCTCGAATCCTGCGCGAAGGCCCTCGAAGACGCCAAGGTTGACTGCTCGGGACCGGTGGCCGTGTAATGCAACTCCCAATCGGACCCATGCTCCCGACGGTCACATTAATGGCGGTTGGTGCTGCGATGTACTTGCTCCGCGAGATCCCGATGCGGCTGATGCACGCCATCGGCTGGGCGTCGACCGTGACCTTGACCGTCAACAACGACGACCCCTGCTTCGACTGGCTCAACGAATGGCTTGCCACCCACTCCTACGCGAAGCGGGCCCGGACACTGAAGGTGGAGACGGGGCGGGACTCGAACGACCATTGGACGGTCTCGCCTGGCTACGGAACCCACTGGTTCTGGGACAAGGGCCTCGTTATCATCACGCGCTCTGTCACGGAGAGCAAAGCCGTGAGCTGGAAACGCCCGGAGTCCTTCATCGTCCGGACCATCGGCCGCACCCAGGGCCAAATCCGGAAGATCATCAACTACGCTAACTTCGTTCAAAAGCAAGCGGACAGCGTCGGGATCCGGATGTGGATAGGCGGGTGCTGGACGAGGCTGCAGGGCAAGGCCAAGCGCAGCTTCGACACCGTCTACCTGCCCGAGACCACCAAGAACGAGCTGGTCGACTGCACACGCTGGTTCTTCGATGAGCCGGAGTGGTTCGTCAAGCGCGGGATCCCCTACCGCCAGGGCTTCCTGTTCTTCGGGCCCCCGGGCACCGGCAAGACCACGGTCGTAATCGCTCTCGCCAGCAAGTTCGGCAAGCCCATCTACATCCTGAACCTGTCAACCATCAAGGACGACAACGAGCTGCTGATGGCGCTGAGCCTGGTGCCCCAGGGCGCTATCGTGCTGATCGAGGATGTGGACGCGGCGAAGGCCAGCGAGGTCAGGACCGAGGACGCGGAGCAGGTCACCGTCGACAAGGGCGTGACGTTGTCGGGCCTCCTCAACGCCATCGACGGCGTCGCCGCGCCCGAGGGCCGGCTCCTCATCATGACCACAAACCACCCGGACAAAATCGACCCCGCCATCGTCCGGAGCGCGCGCATCGACAAGCGTTTCTACTTCGGCCCCATGGCCAAGGAGCTGCCCATCGAAATGGCGACGCGCTTCTTCCCCGACATGAAGCCCGGGCTCCTCGACGCCATCGCCGCCATCGACAAAGAGTACCCGGCAGCGTCATGGCAGGACGCGTTCATGGCGGTCGAGCGCAGCGGCAACGTCGAGGAATTGGCCAAGGAAATTGCGATCGACCGCCCAGTGATCCAGCCCCCGCGTCCGCCCTCTGGCCCGAGTTTGGTCATGAGCGTCATGAAGGCGGGGTAGGGCGTTCGCTATAGGTTGATCATGAACGTCCACGGCATCATCTTCGACGACGAGTGCAATGGTGAGGCCGTCAATTTTGGCGGCTTGGACTGGAAGTTGATGTGGTCGCGGTCGACTCGCTGCGAGCACGTCTTTGCGCCGGCACCGGGCAACCCCGACGAATGGCACCTTTCCGATCTGCGGGGAAAGATCGTCGAGATCCGGGCGGTCATGGGAACCGGGAGCTGCACGTCGGACGCTGACCGCGGACTCCTCGATCTGAACAGGGGCCGCCCGTTCCTGCGCGCGACCGCGCTCCTTGACATCTTGGAGCGCGCCAGCGCCGGCATCTCCCGCGCCACCGTGAGCGTGGTCCGTCTCGGGAGCCCGTACAATTTTCCGGACAAGTTCCGTGTATTCCCGGGGCTCGGCTGATGAACCCTTTCGACCCAGCCGACCAGCGTTGCGGAATCATCATCGGCGTTCTGATCGGCCTCGGCTTCCTCGCATTCGTCTACGGAGAGATCCGGAGCTACGTGCTGCACCGGCGCCGGATGAAGCGCCTCCGCGCGCGGCTGCACTGGAGCCTAACCCTGCCGGCCTTCCGCGGCAAGGAGCCTCTCTGATGGGCATCGACTTCAACGCCGTCTGCGACACCTGCGAGGTCTTCGCGAAGTGTGGCGACGGCAGCTACAGCTCCTGGCTAGTGTACTGGCAGCGGGACGACGAGGACGTCAGTGTCGAGAACTACGACGCTGCGGCGGCGCTGCCCGAGAACGCTCACTACGCCACCTACGGCAAGAACAAGAACATCCGCCACTTCCTGGCCGAGCACCGGGGCCACAAGCTCCAGCTCATCCCCGGCGACAGTGAGTCCTGGAACGACTACGGCGGCGAAGAGTTCGTGTTCGGGCTCAAGGTCGGCGAGCGCCCAGTGTCTCCCCAGTACCGTTACAAGCAGGTCCCACACCCGTACCAGTTCGGGTGTTACGGCTGCGTCGAGGGCATCGGTGCGGACAGCGCGTCGGCGACCTACGCCGAGTTGTACTCGGGCGATTGGGAACACCCGAGCTTCGCGGTGGGCCAGTAGATGGGCGCCTACTACAACGAGATCGAGCCGTATGCGGCGCAGTGGTTGAGGAATCTCATCAAGGCCGGTCACATCGCAGAAGGAGACGTGGATGAACGCAGCATCGTCGAAGTTGAAGCCGCAGACCTCCGGAAGTATGACCAGTGTCACTTCTTCGCCGGCATCGGCGTCTGGTCCTACGCTCTCCGCGCCGCAGGTTGGGGCGACGATCGGAAGGTCTGGACAGGCTCCTGCCCGTGCCAGCCGTTCAGCGTCGCGGGTCTCGGCCAAGGCTTTGCCGACGAGCGCCACATCTGGCCCGTCTGGGCCAAGCTCATCGAGCAGTGTCGCCCTGACGTCCTCTTTGGCGAGCAGGTTGCAAACAATGACGCGCTCGCTTGGCTCGACGTTGTTCAAGCTGACCTGGAAGCTGCGCGTTACGCCGTCGGGACGATCGATCTCTGCGCTGCGGGGCTCGGTGCGCCGCATCTCAGACAGCGCCTTTGGTGGGTGGCCGACTCCGGTAGCGAACGACGACAACAAGAGCGTGGAAGCGCACTTACGAATGAAACAGCGCATGGGCGTGAGGGACGGAACCGGCTCGAACAGAACGGCGATCACGTCGTTACAGGTCATGTCCAAGATGACGGTCTGCTTCGCGTCTTGGGCGTCGCCGCGGGCACACGATTCGGCCTCGGCCAAGAGTCCGGAGAAGGTGGCGGAACGAAAGGCGTATTCGAAAGCTACGACAGGGAAGACTCCAGGCTTTTCAAACCTGAACGAGATGGCTCTCCTGGTGTCGCCAACGGTCACTGGCGAGACTCCGACTTCGTCTGGTGCCGCGACGGCAAGTACCGGCCAGTTGAACCCGGCACATTCCCGCTGGCTCATGGGGTTACCAACCGCGTGGGACGACTGCGCGCCACCGGCAACGCGCTCGTTGCGCCGGTCGCCGAAGCGTTCGTGAGGGCGTACATGGATGTTGCTACTGGTGGTGTATAGGTGTATGAACCGGATAAGCATGATTGTTTCACCGAAGACGGCATCGGCTTCGACAGCGAGTACGGCGAGCGCCGCGAGCGCTTCCTGCTGCTGGGCCAGTAACCCATGGCCCTCACCCCCTGCTCCCACCCGCACCTGAAGTTCAAGAACCAGGGCGCGGTCTTGGCCTGCGTCGACTGCCCGCGGGTCTACCACATGCTAATGCCGCAAATCGGCGCCCTGTACGGCGGCATCCCCGACGTCTGCTACAACCACCCCCAGCTCAGCGAGATCGAGGGCCGCCACGCCCCCTACGCGTCTCCCCGCTTGCTGCCGTTGCCCAAGCCCCCGGCGAAGGCCGTGGCCCCAAGGAAGAAATGAAACACCCACACCCACACCCGCACCCACACCCACACCCGTGGTCGTTCCGGCCCGAGGACGAAGCCTACGACGACGAGGGCGCGTTCCTGGACGCTGACGGCATCGAAATCTGCGACTTCGGCCGCTCCACCCCGTACGATTCGGTCTCGGGCAAGGCGCCTGCCGAGCCCTACGCCACAATGATGACGCTGGCGCCGGAGATGGAGGACATCCTGCGCGAGATGTACGGATCGCAGGCGATTGCGATGGATGGCGAGACCGATGAGGCGCGCAGGCATCGGCGGGACGGAATGCGTCGAGGCTTCGAGAAGATCGCCCCATTGCTCGCCCGCATCGACAACGCCCGAAAGGCCGCAACATGAAATGCCCCAATCCCAGCTGCGGATCGACCAAGGCCTACGTCGGCGCATTCGTGGTCGAATGCCCCAACCAGGTCTGTGGCCACTTCTCGGAAAAGCTCCGAGCCGAGCAGAAGGTCGAGTTCTGGAAGGACATCGACCAGAAGTTGGCAGCGACTATGCCCGCGGCGCCGCGGCAAGCCGTGGTGGTGTCGCCGCCGATCGCGATCCCGTCGAGACCCGTGACGATCCCGGACCTCTCGGAGGCCCAGCGTAAGTATGCCGCGACGAAGGGCATCGTCATGGACTAGTCGCAGCCGGCCGAAGACCCCCAAGCTGACCAGGCCCCTCATCCACTCATCATGGAGACCCGCAAGTCCCTGATTCGGGTCTGGCTCATGAAGTCCGACTTCGAGTACGTGCTGTAGCCCGGTCGTAAGCCCCGGGGCAACCGGGGCGTTCGCTATAGACCTGGTCATGTGCCAAGAGGCCGATCCTCCCACACCCCGCTGACCCAAACCTTGCGCTTGTCGAGCTGGCCAACGGCCGAGGCTTCGCGACCATCGACGCCAAGCACGCAGATTTGGCGGTGTACAAGTGGCAAACAAAGAAGGGCAGGGGCGGCAAGACCACCTACGCTCGGCGGACCTTCCGCAAGTCCGACGGCAAGCAAGGGGGCGTCTACCTCCACCAGGAGATAGCTCGACGAATGGGGATCGTCGGAAACCCAGACCACATAGACCGGGATGGCCTAAACTGTTGCGAGAGGAATCTGCGCCCGGACCCCAACGGCCGGAACATGGCCAATCGAGAAGGGTGGGGAAAAAGCGGCTACAAGGGTGTCCACTGGTACAAACTCTACGCCAAGTGGCTGGGCAATATTACGATCAACCGGAAGACACGCCACCTGGGCTATTTCACCGACCCAATCGAGGCCGCCTTAGTCTACGACACGGCCGCCCTGGAGGCCTTCGGCGAGTTCGCGGTCCCCAACTTCCCCCGAAGCTGCCCTGGGGAGCCGCCTTACGGGTCAGCATCCTGACGGGTCTGTTTTAAAACCGGCGCAGAAAAAAATTCAGCCAGCCATCCCCAAAAACATCGACCCCCCC
>Ga0209483_1000332_pt1 | contig 42955 bp, 50 predicted proteins | sample NGEPerA_FD_184508 | JGI IMG/M metagenome (GOLD analysis project Ga0209483, IMG submission 184508) | Arctic peat soil microbial communities from the Barrow Environmental Observatory site, Barrow, Alaska, USA - NGEE PermafrostL2-A... | ecosystem: Environmental > Terrestrial > Soil > Wetlands >...
GCGGCGACTTCGGCGTTCATGCGAGCGGCACGCGCGGCGCGATCCGGGAACGTGGGGTTTCCGTCACCGTCCACGCCGTTAGGCGCGGCGCGGCCCGGCGCGGTCGTGACCGGCGGAGGGGCGGGCGGCGGCGGCTCAGTCGGCACGATCCCGGCGGCGGCAAGGTCCTCGGCGTCGAGCCGCGCAAGTCTTTCCTCTTTCGTCTCGATCCGCCCCAATGGTTGCGGCGCGTCCGGTCGTTTTACTTGGCCGGGAAATGCAATGTGGGCAGCTTGTTCGGCCGCGTCTACATCTTCATCGAATTCGACCGGCTCGATGATGCGCTTGCCCCCGAAATCTTTCTCGTAGTCGGCTGTCGGCATTGGTTCCGTTGCCTCCACAACGATCACGCCAGCGCCGCACTCGCCTTCCGCCGGGGCATTGTCTTCAAGCGATGTGAAGTCGGCGTCGATAGGTTCTGACTTCGGCCCGGCGACGCGGCGCGGCTCGTTCGGGTTTGACTTGCCGGGAATGACGACAACGCCACCGGCTACGTTGACGTTCTGCGTAGTCGTGTCGCGGTAGTTCTTAAGATGCGCCGACAAGACCCGGAGCAGAACTTGAGACGACGGCGCGCGGCGGATGTAGAGCGGCACGAGGTTGCCATACTCGTCGCGCTTCAATCCATCGGCCGGGTATCCGAGAATATCCCACAAGGCCGGGTCTTCGCCGACGCAACGCTCGTCCTGCTCGAACATCGCCTTGCCCTGAAACACCACGCGCTCTTGAAACCCTTCCGATACCGTCTCGCGAACTTGGCTCTCTAAGATTGCGATGTTCATCTTGGCGGCGAGCTTCAAGTGGTTTGCGAATTGATCGGTGTAGTCAGCCCATTTCAGAATGAATTCTGGATCGCCTGCGTCGCTGCGCTGGATATAACGGAACAGCGTCGCCGGATTGATACCGACCGAGCGCGCGGCCGGTGCCAATGCTGGCCGAACGACAACGCGGTCAAGGATATCGGAGAGCAGTTCTTTCGAGAGCTTCATGTGAGCACCTTTAGGTTCAAGCTGACGGATCGCTATCGTCGAAGTCACCGGACGTAGCGCCGGGCTGATGCTCGGCCGCATAGACGGTCGCCATCTCGTGAGGCGTTTTATATTTTGCGAATTGTGCGCTGTCCTTACCGATGGCCCATGCGTGGATGCGCGGATCATTGCGCCCTCCGGTACGGATTTGACCAACCGAAACACCGTTGAACTTCCGCCGGAGCACGTCTTTGACGGTGGACGAGACGCGGCCGATCTTAAGGTGTCTAGGCAGTGCCTCGACGCATTCCTCAATCGTCACAAGCCGGTGACAGAACGGCGGAGCTTCCGCGTTCGCTATCATGTGGTGCTGCACATCGCCCGCGCTTGCCTCGATCATCTCAGCCTTGGCTACCGTGAACGGGGCGCTCGCTTGTGCGGTGTAGTTGCCAAGATCGCGATGCTCCAATTCCCACTTGATCGCACCGAGGGCAATCGGATCATCGAGCAAGGCAAAGAGCTTGACGTAATATGCCTTCTCCTTCGGTGTCGCCAACGTCTTTAAGACAAGGTAGCGACGGTCGCTGTCATCCATTGGGATCGCGTCGAATTTATTCGTCATGAGCAGGTACGCGATCACGTCGCGGATGGTGAGCGGCGGCATGTTCTTTTCATCGACCGGCAGCCATTCCTGCGTGATCGCGTCGTGCAACTTCTTGACAATGGCGTCGCGCGTGCTGGATGCGCGGATTTCCTCGACGGTGACGAGCTTCGTCTTCATCGCCCATCCGTTGTGCGGGAGTTCAAGAGTGATTTGGCTGACCGGCTTTCGATTGCTCTGCCCGATCAGTTCGGCGAGAACGTCGGCAATCCACGACTTGCCGGTGCCCTGTATCTCGCCCGCGATCACCAACGCGTGCTTAGGCTTCTTGCCGAGATGTTGCAGGACCCATGCGATCCAATTGAGCAGGTGAGTGCGGTCGGCTTCGCGAGGAAAGATGAATTTGAGATGATCGTTCCATAGCGACGTATCGCCTTCGGCCGCAATGATCTTGGGAGGCGTGTAGAGATTAAAGGCCCCACCGACGCGTAGCGGCTTGCCCGGCTCAAAGCAGAACGTATCGAAGCGCGGCAGACCTTGGCCGAACGGTCGAGAGAATGCCCACTTGCCGATGGTGGCACCTGTCGGCTTGTCGGCAATTCTCACATTGGCAAAATAATTGTTGAACGCCTCGACTTCGTACATGAGACCATCGCGAATTCGCACGAAGCGTTTTTGCTGGCCGATGTAAGCCCAACCGCTGCGCAGCGACGGCCATGTCTCCGCCTCCGGTTGCGGCTCGATACCAGCGCGACGACGCTCGGTCTCGGCAGCGCGCGCCGCTTCCTGTTCGGGCGTCAACGATGGCGACGCGATCACCGGCACCGGGTCGTTTGCGAAGTCAGCTTCCGCAGTACCGGCACCGGGCGCACGGATCGAAGAATACGAGTACGCGTTGTTGATTTTCTTCGCGAGGTCTGCGGCTTCCCATTCAGGATCGCAGGTGCCCGGCACGTTGTAGTATTGCATCATGAGGTCGAGACACTTCGGCTCGCTGATCCCATGGTCGCGCACGATGGCTGCAACGCCGAACGTCGTGCGTTCGCCGCCTTGTCCTTCAATCGCGCAAGGCGCATCGGCTTTCAAATACGAGATGGCCCATTCGACGTTGCCGGGCTTATCCCAATCGACGACGCTGACGGTCTGCGCTTCCGTCATCTCGCGCGGCTTTAGGAATTCGGAAAACCATTCTGGCGCGGGAATTACCGGCGTGTCGTCGATGGCTTCGTAGCTCGTGCCGTCCGCAAGTCTGCATCCGGGAATGAGCACGTAGTTCGGGCTGTCGATATCTTTGCCAAAGCCATGCTCACCGAGCGCAAAGACGTGAGGGCCGTCGAAGTAATAATGAAGGCCGCCGCTTGGTGTCGTTACCGTCTCAGTTTTCGGCCATCCGTATTCGAGATCGAGCGCGTCATAGGTTTGCTGCCCGACCTTGCCGGGCTTCGTGTCCACATCCGCGACGATCAGGTGGCTCATTCGTAGGGCCAAGCCCCAATTGCAGTCCGGGAATTGTTTCGACCACGCGCGGATTTGCGCCGGGTCATTGCTGGCGCGGTCAAGGTTGTCGGCAATGAGCGGCGGCGACTTCGCTCCCTTTTTAATGGGGAACAGGAAGCGTCCCGCGTCGGCCGCCACGTAGGCGAGCGCGAGGTCAAGGCTCTTGATTTTTGTTTGTGTTGACGCCATCTCACTCACCTTACTGCTTCCGATTGCGGCACTGATCCTGCCGTAGTCACTTCATCGGCCGCCCTAGTTGGCGGCCGTTGTCGTTTCAGGCTTGCGGGGCGAAGCCGATCATACGAATTTCCTCGTCGAGCTTCGCAGCTTTAGCCCGCCATTCCTTTGCAAGCGCCGTGGCGACTGCCGCGTCTTCGTTTTCAACCTCGTCCGATTGCTCGATGCACTTTGCGGCGTACCGCACGTAGCGAGCGGACGTTGCGCGGGCGATGTCGCGATCTACTTCGAGATCAGCCAAGGTGTTTGCGCTCATGACTTCACCAGCTTGTAAGAGCGCAGCCGGATCGGCGTGCCGGGTTCGTTCGGATCGTAGTTGACCCATGTTTCCTCGATCACAACCTCGCGGAATTGTGGATGCGAACGCGACCCATAGGGCTGCTGCCGCACGTGTTCGGCGCGGTAGTGCATTCGCGGCGATGCGTGAGTGCCGCCATTGTCGCCGGTATAGACGCGGCGCGGAATGGTCAGCACGATCTCAGATGTATCGTCGAATACGTCCGGCCGCTTCTTGCCGATGCCGAGCTTGTGAAGTTTCGACGGCTGGCGCGGCTCAATCTCAATCTTATGGGTCGCGCGGTCGTGCAGAAGAATTATTAGGACTTTGGCGACAAGGGGCGCAATCGCCCTATCGTCTGCGCTTTCGTTGCTGACATGATTGCAGACGTAATCGCCCTCCCACCAATAGGGTCCGTTGCCCCACCGAGCAGCGCACTCTTTCAGTATGCCTTGTCGATGATCGAGCGCGATCTGCGGAAAGCGACGACGCTCAAAGGTTCTCATTTTAGTGCAGGCGGTCCCGCGCATGTCGAAGTCATTAAATTCTTGATGGTCGTCATCCATAGCGCCGGGATAGCCGACGAGCGCGTCGCTTTTCACGCGGACAGTGTAGGCACCCCCGTTGTTCGGTAGGCTGTAACGTCCGGTCGAGGTCAAGCGGTCAATTTGCTTATTGACCTGCTCGACCGTGAACGATGCCCACAGGTCGTCAGTGATATGGTAGCGGAGCGCCGGAGTGGTCATGGAAAGGCCCTTTGAATGAAGCGACAAGCGCTAGCGAGTTCGGCGAGATGGCCTACCGGCCATTGATTTTGGTTTCTGGCCCTTCCGGGTGTCCCGGTGCCCGGCGGATGCATTCACGCGCTCCACGGGCTTCCCTGTGGCTCGAAATCTGGCCCGACCGCCCGGCTCCGGGCGCTTTATTCGAACGAGCAGCTTCTTTTCAGCCGCGACCGGCATCGGTCGCCGCTTCGACTTATGGGCGAATAGAAGCGCCAACGGCGGCAGCCGCAGACATTCGGCCCGCTTCGCCGCCGTCGCGGTGTCGCGATCAAGCAGCACTGACAACGTGCGATCCATCACCATGGTCCTTACCTCGACGATGGCAGACGGCGCACATTGCCGCCGCGCCGGAAGCTGAAAGGATCGTTGGCCCGGCCGCCGCTGCCCGGCTTCGTGTTTGCTATGAAGGTGTCGAGAGGCGAGCCGTTGACGCGCGTCGGTGCGACGACGTTGCCCGCTTCCTTGTGCTCGGCAAGTTTCTTGATGTGCTCTCTAAATACAGTGTTGGCGTCGCGTACCGGGAACGCCGCGCTCCAATTCCTGACGGCCTCAGCAAGCTTGCCGCGTGAGAGCTTCGCACGCTGGCGACTTGCGATTGTCTTCGCGCGTGCGGCGATCAACTCCGCTTCGGCTGCCGTCACGGCCGCCTCGGCTTCCTCGACACTGCCGGGCGCGATGACGACCTTGGCCACCGGCTCAGCTTCGGCAACGCGGCGGATCGCGCCACTAGCACGAACCTGCGCTCGCGTGAGCGGCCCGAATGTCGGCGCGAGTACCGAGAGCTTCACTTCGCCCTCGACCCATAGCGCGTCATCATCGTGATTGAGCGCACCGATAAATTCCTGCAATCGGGCAGTGAGAGTTGGATCAATCGTGTTTGCGGTCATGGTCTATTCCTTCCGTTTTAATTCTGAATTGGTGGCCCCGCGCCTCGACGATCTTGGGAGGTCACAACAAGACGCAGGGCCGTTCGGTCGATGCGATGCCGAGCTTCGACCGAATTAGTTGTTCTCGCGATACGCTTTCTGCGCAGCTTTGAGCGCGTCGAGGAAGCTGATCTTGGGTTTCAGCGAGAGCAGGTGCCGACCGGCCGCCTGCATTTCATCCTCGCAATCGCGCTCATACTTCTGGTCGGCGACAATCGCAGCCTCGTCGGCGGCGCATGTGGCGGCACAGGATCGGACCTGCTCGTAGCGTTCGCGCCGTTCAGGTGTCAGGGCCGCCAAGGTCTCAGGCGACAACTCGACAAGCTCGCACCTGCCGTTGAAAATTATGTTTGGAATGTCCGTCTGAATGTCACTCATGTTTTTCTCCCGGTGTGTTGATGGTCTCTGCGTTCATCGGCTTTGCTCCGGCTGAATGTCGAAGGCGTACAGGCCGCGCCCTTTGTGCGGTCTCCGCTTAGGGACGTAGGTCACGCGGTCGCCGCGCTCGATCCGACACGGCGCATTCTCCGGGATGTAGAAGCGCACGAGCGGCACTTCCGGCATGTCAGGCTCAATGAAACCGGCGCGCTTAAGCGCATCGTAGGTCATGACCTTGCCGCTCTCGCGTTCCACTTCGATCATAGCCGTGGCCCTACTATTGAGATGTCGCGCGCCTCGATCCTGTTTTCCAGTTTCCTATTCGAGACGCGGCGGAAGTTGACATGCTGGCCGGGCTTGGCCGGTGGCGACGGAAAGTCTGCGGCGGTAAAATAGACTTGCACGCCCTCGTCGCTCGGCTTGATGAAGCCATAGCCATACGTGCTGTAGAAAATGACTGTGCCCTGCATTGTCTTCATGGCTTCTACTTTCCGAGGGGGAGGACGCCCGAGCCGAATGGCGACGGCTCGGGCTAGACTGCGGTCGGCATTTCCCCACCTTCCGCAATTTTCGTTTTATTTCGTCGGGACCTTCTCGCCCGCTTTGTTCGGCGACTTCATCCCATGACCGGCCGGAGACGGTGCGAACTTTTGGCCGGTGCTCACGTCGCGCGTCTGTGAATTGCCGGTCGGCAATTCGCAAGCGGGCAGGAACCCGCTCGTGGTTTTCTGTCTGGGCAAGTCCGACGATGCGTTGGTCGCACCGTTGCGACCATAAGTATTCTCAGCTTTCATTTTGCTGCCGACGATGATTTCCGTCATGGTGTTGGTGTTCCTTCGTTGTGAAGTTTTCGATTGAGGGGAGTGGGGATTACTTGCGGCCGTCTGCCGCCTGAATGCTCTCGTCGAGAATACGAGCGCCAAGTTCTTTGTTGGCGGCGTGATCGTTCGGATGCGGCCGAGCTACAGCGGCACCATGAGGGTGCTGCGCATTGCGGACCATGCCCGGATTGATCTGGACATCGGTCAACTTCTTTTCGGCGTTGCCCGGATCACCGGATCGAACGGCAGGAACGCCGCTGAGCAATTCTTGTGACGCGGTGCGGCTCATGCCGACTGCGGTGGCGGTCACGCCATTGTGCGAGACCTTGTGCGACATACCGGGGTGAGTTTCCGGCGGTGAAGTGTTCTTCGGCTTGCCGCCGTCGCGTGCAATGTTCGTCATGGTCGTGATCTTCCTGCGTTGGTGAGTGTGAGGCTTAAGCGGTGCGCAGCTTTCGTCCGGCCAAGTCGGTGCCCGCTGACTTGGCAAGAGAGATCGCGCGGGCAGTCCCGGACTTGATGATGGCGATGCGGCGCTGCTCCGCATCCTTGCCGGAATAATGTTCGGACCACGGATTGCTCGTGGCCTTGACGACTTCACCGCCGACGATGACCCGCTTGCCATCGACCATCGCGACCTTGCCGCCGACGACGGTCCCGGCATCCTTCGCCTTCTTGCGAGGGTTCACGCCCGGCCGCTGCATTCCATGGTCGCCCTGATATTCGATCATCATGGCGCGGTAGTCGGCCTCGCCGTACTTCTCGACGTAGGCGCGGCGGGCCGGAAGCGTCGGCGGAATTTTCGATGTGCCAGCGGCGGCCTTAGCCATCCGATGCTTTTCGTCGGCGGCCGTGATCGCCTCGATTGCCGCACCGTTGTCCGCCGCGCTCTTGAACCAATGCGGCTTCTCGGTGCGCAGCGTGGCGATATATTCTTCGGCGGTTTTATTCGAGGCGATGAAGGCTTCGGTCTGCGCCGGGCTTTGCGCTTCGAGGATGGCAGTCGGCACGATGTCGGCGACGGCTGCGAGTTTGCCGATGAAGGTTCCGACCTTGACGGCGTTGTCGATGCTCATGACGTGGTTTCCTTTCGTTTGAAGTTGCGTGGCTCGCGCGGAGGCGTCGGCGGTTGCGACTTGATCCACGACAACAGTTCGTCGGCGGGCAGCACACTCACTTGCGTTCCGGGTATCTGGCGCGGCACCAATTCACCACGCCGGATGGCGAGGCGAATATGATAGGAGCGGATCGACAAAGCGGGTCCGGCCTCTTTGATTTTATAGGAGAGCTTCCAAAAATCCGGGTGATGCATGAGAGCGTCCATTTTGTCAGTGGCGACGTTGCAGTAAGGGTGCAATCGCGAAATGGCGGGTTTGTTTCAGTCACACAAGGCGCAAAATGCGGCGTGCGAACTCGCTACGGGCACTGACGGGCAAGGGCTTACGTCACGTTGTCGTGACAATATAAAAAACGGTCGATGCCGGATGACATCGACCGTTCGCTCAGGCTCGTCGCGGCGTGTGGTCCGTAGTCGAGATCGCCATGCTCCGGCCTGAATGGCAATTGATCGAAGGCGAGCCGAAGTTGCTCAATGTGTTTCCGCTGCGGCTCCGCGTCGCGGAAGTCATAGAGCGGATTGGCAAAGCGGGGCGTTACAAGGCCACGAAGACAGCGCCGCAGCCGTGGGATTAGAGCAAGCGCTAAGGCTGGCGCACTTTCACATTTACGGGCGCTCGACTTCGCTAGAAGCCGCGCCGAATAGCGCTCAGGGCGGGGTTGCCGCACCGCTTTATGTCATCCAGACTGCACCAATTGTCAGGGCCGGAAGGGGCAGCTTGTGTTTGAAAGGTTTCGGAAAAAATCCATTTTGCGAGCGATAGCTGACGGCCCCGGCGGCAAGATGCTCGGTCAAGTCGCTTTAGCTACTGCCGTAGCCGAGGCAACAGGAGAATATGTTCGATCTAGGAACGGGATTTCAATTATCAAAGATGAAAATGCAAGCGTCATAGAAACGTGGAAAGGAATACGCCTAGAGGTGATTTCCGAACTGTGGAGGCCCGGTGCTGCTCCCCTCGAAATTATCGTCGATCACACGAAGCATCCTAAGTTACTGAACGCAATTATCGAACGTTCAACTTCCCCTTTCCATCTACGGGCTAAAGAAAATCGGGGCGATGAGGTTGACGACACTATTTCAGCGATACTGCGCATCTATGATAACTTGGAAAAAATGGATTATGAAGTTTGTTCGCCCTATCTACAAGTCAGCAAGGAGAGCCTTGGGTACGTTTCGCGTTACGCTGGCTTTGTTGAGGAAATGAGAAAGTTGCATCTCAAGTGGCAAGGTTTTAGCTATGCGTTGAGCACTAAGGCTGATTTGCCAGCGCTACCCGACACGGTGTTTGTACTGCTTTGGCGAAACGTTACCTACAGGTCGAAAATAATCGCGCTATGTGCCCGGCTTGGACCAAGTTATCTCGCCAACTTTGCGGGGCTGAAGAAGGTGGTCTTGGAGAGCAATGAAAGTGTTGCAGGGCTGGACAATCTCATAGTGCGAATATTGTCGATTGATGATCCTGACCATTTCAATTCGCCATCCATACCTGCTTGAATTGAGGGCTAGGCCATCGCAGTCACGCATCAGACCGGGCGGCAACTTTGTCGCGGTGCTCAATTTCTCCGGTGAGCCAATCTAAAAGTGTGACTTGACGCCCGGCGCGGTCAAGGGCTTCGACTTGGGCAAGCACACGGTCGATTTGTTGGCACGTGAGCGCGGCGATGCGCTCGGCCTCGGCTATGAGTGCGACGTGATCCCTCATGGCGCGGGCAATTCTTTCGCCGATGCCGCCGGATCGTTCGTGCCCCATGGCTCGATGACAGGGCGCGGGATAGGGGCGATCAGAATTTGAACGCGACCGACGAACACCAGCCCGAAAAGGCAGACAGCAAGCGCGATGACTACGAATGCGGTCATGAGCGCACCGCCGGTCGCGTGACGGGATGCACGCGGACAAGCTCGTGACCATCCGTGCGGGCGTGCTGAGCGGCGCGCTCAGCCGCAGCGAGGCAGACCGGCTTGCAGAGGTTGATCCAGACACGGCCGGGATGGACAGCGCGGTCTGCAAACTGAAAACCGAGTGCGGCCTTGTGGCTCATGGCCGCATCGGCAAGATATTGCACGCAGTACATGGGGAAACCTTAGTTAATTTTCGATTGTAGCCGCAATTGGCGGGGCCAAAAGCAGCGGGGCGAGGGCTTTCCCGGTCGCGAATTCAGCCCACATTTCCATGATCGGCCGCCGTAGGTCGATCAGTTCGTCACGGTTGTATGCCTGAAAAGTTTTGCCGCCGACCGAGTGCGCCAAGCACAAATCGCGAAGCTCTTTAGAGACTTCACGCTTGGCCCAAAAGCCGGACGCCACCGATCTAAAGCCGTGAACAGTGCAGCCCGTGCGGAGCGTCTTAAGGCGCTCTTGCATCGCGTGGTCGTGCAGCGGCTTGCCGCGTTTGTTGGCGAACAGCGGAGCATTCGGTGCTCCGCGCTTGCCGAGAACAGCGATTGCTTCTGCCGTCAACGGCACCGTATGTTCTTTGCCTTCCTTCATTCGATCAGCACTGACCGTCCATATCTTATCGACAAGATTGATCTCGCCCCACGTCGCGCCGATCACTTCACCGGAGCGAGCGGCGGTCAAGATCGTGAACTGTAGCGCCTTGCACGTCGCGCTCCCGAGATCGTCAAGCTCGCCCATGAGATCGGGAACGTCGTCCGCTGGCAGCGCGGCGTAATGGACATGCTTGTCGGCGGCCTTCAATCCCAAATGCCGTTGCAGCTTGATCGTCGCCGGATTGTCACCGCTTCGCAATTCCGCCGCCGTTGCGTAGTCAAGGACGCGCTCGATCCGGCCGCGTATCTTTTCAGCCGTGCGCCGATGCTCGCCCTTCCACGGATCGAGCGCCTTGCTCACGGCGTTGGCGTCGATTGTGTGAAGGGGCAGCCGGGCGAATTCGTTGTCAGTCAGGGTGACGCGATACGCCTTGGCTTCAAGGCCATCGGCACCACCTTTCCAGTCGTGCGAATGGGTCGCGATGTAGCCGGGCAAATCGTCGAGGTCGCGCCGGTCCTTGAAGCCGAGCACCACGTCGCCGAACGTGACATCCGTGCGCCGGACGCGGGCCTTCTTAGGCCGCAATTGGATGCCGTCGCGTCGTGCCACCATGAACGCCTCGCGCGCTTGCCGAGCCGCTCTCGGTGTCACGTCGGCAGCGGAGCCAAGGCCCTTGCTGCGGATGGTGTCGCCATCCCGAAATTGGAGCACCCAAAAGCCATGGCCCCGGCGCGTCACGAGATACAGGTTGTTGCCATCCGCGATCTTGCGCGGCTTGTCGGCGTTCCTGCTTTCCTTGATGAACTTGGCGACTTGCTCGGGAGTGAGACGGGCGCGGATCATGCTGCCCTCCGCAGTGGGCGCGCGGGCACCGTGTCGAGATAGGCCGAGATCGCCTCTAGCGATGCCGTCATAACCCTCACTTCGGATGCGAACTTAGCTCCGCGCTCGGTGAGGTAGTAGCCGGTGATCTCCCACGAAACACCGAAGCCGCCGACCCAGTTATAGTCAGCACAGAGACGCAAGCCCCTTCGCGCGGCGTGCCGCCCAAGCTTTTCGATTGCAGTCAGCTTGCGACGCGGCGTTGACGGCGGCGGTCCCCAATAGCGGCCCGGCTGCGGCTGCGGTCGCGACCGGTATCTCGGGGCCGATGCGGGGGCCGCTGGCGCGCTGCTCTCGACGACGCGGGCAAGGTCATGGAGATCGAGCTTATCCGCTGCCAGCGTGCGGCGGAGCGCGGCTACGGCCGCTAAGACTTCACCGTCATGGTTCGATGCCAGCAGCCGAACGAAATTGCCGAGCTTAGGGTTCATGGGGGACGCTCCGGTTACACACTCAGTTCCACACAATTAGGCTCCCGCCCATGCCCGCGCCAGCCCGACTTGATAGCGTGGTGAAGGCCAAGTTACCCTTTAAAAATGGACACTTATGCCCGCTCGTGCCCGTCCATGCTTTGAGGACCTTTTGGCTATTGCGGCCATGGCGGCACTGGCGTGTCGTGCCCGATCGGCACCGGCGTGAAGGCGTCGGCGGCCACGGCATGACGCCGGCATCGACCCCTCTCGCTACCCTCCCCGTCTCAGGGGGAGGGAGACGAGACGCCAAGCATGGACCGCTTTGGTGAGGATTTCTTAACCATATAAAGCGTTAATCGGGCGTCAATTTCCGTCAACCGCCCGGATTCGCTGAATGCGGCAATCCCATATTTTAGTCGCCGTTTTGGCCGCCCTGGCGCTGGGCGGCTGCATGCAGCGGCACGTGCAGCCGACGGCCTACGTCATGGACCCGCAGACCGGCCAGATGATGCCGGTGGTCGCGCAGCAACGGCAATTCACCCAGCCGGTCTACCAACAGCAGGCAGCACCGGTCTATCAGCCGCAAGCCGCGCCGCAGGCTCTCTACTCATCGTCGCCGGCGGCCGTGCAGCAGTCTTACGGCGAGCCGGTCTACGCGCGGCCGCAATATGGCCAGCCGGCTTATGCACCGCCGCGCGCGGCGGCCAAGAGCGGCAGCCGCGGCCTGTTCACCTCGCCCCGCAGCGTGCCGCGTTACACCCAGCCGCAATACGCGCAGCCACAGTACGTTCAGCCGCAATATGCGCAGCCGCGATATGCCGCGCCCGCGGCCGGCGGTCCCTTCGTGCCGCCGCCCGCTTATGCCTCGACCAATTACGCGCCCACCTACACGCTCGACTCCGGCGATAAACTGCGCGTCGTGGTGTTCGGCCAGGACGGCATCACCAACTCTTACACGGTCGACGCCTCGGGCAACGTCACGCTGCCGCTCATCGGCACCGTCCCGGCGCGCGGCTATTCCACTCAACAATTGTCGAAGACAATCACCGAACGGCTCAAGCAAGGCTATGTGCGCGAGCCGCACGTCACGGTCGAGGTCGAAGCCTACCGGCCGTTCTTCATTCTCGGCGAAGTCACCAATCCCGGCCAGTACCCTTACGTCGCCAACATGACGGCGGAGACGGCGATCGCGATTGCCGGTGGCTTTGCCCCGCGCGCCAGCAAGGGCAAGGTCGAGGTGACGCGCAACAATTCGCAGCAGCAATTCCACGGCGACGTGCCGCTCAACTATCCGCTCCGCCCCGGCGATACGGTCGTGGTGAAGGAGCGTTGGTTTTAGAGATACACGGCAGCCGTAGTACGGCCCCATCCTTCGAGAGGCATCGCACCGTAGCCAAGTTTTACGCAGGCTACGCCTGCTCTGGCGATGCTCCTCAGGATGAGGCGGAGAGGGTTCGCGCCGCGCTATTTCATGTGCTTCTGTAAAAACTCATGCGTGCGCTTCCACGCCAGATCGGACGCCGGCTGGCGGTAACTTGCCCGCTCGTCGCAGCTAAAGCCGTGCGGCGCGTCAGGATACGTGTAAATCTCTGCCTGCGGCTGCTTCTTTTTGATGTCCGCCACCACGTCCATCGAAATGCCTTCGTCTTTTTCGCCGAAGTGCATCTGCATCGGGCATTTCGGCTTTTCGTCGGCGAACTTGCCGATCATGCCGCCATAAAATGACACCGCGGCGGCAAAGCCCGGCAGCCGGCAGGCCGCCAGAAACGAGGCGGTGCCGCCCATGCAGAAGCCGACCACGCCCAGGGGCCCAACGCCTTTCAGATCGCCTTGCGCGGCCGCGATGTCGGCCATCATGTGATCCCAGTTGAGGTTGCCCAAATAAGAGCGCGCATTGGCGATCTCGTCCGGCGTATAGCCGCATTCGAAATCGCGCACGAAGCGGTCGAACACGGCGGGCGCCACCGCCACGTAGCCGGCTTCGGCGAGGCGGTCGCAGACCGCGCGGATGTGATGATTGACGCCGAAAATCTCCTGCACCACGACCATGCCGCCTTTCGGCGTGCCCTTCGGATCGGCGCGATAAGCGCCGAGTTTATGCTGGTCGCTGGTTGTGAGTGAAAACTGCTTGCCCAAGATAGCCTCCCGTTTTGTCGTGACGCGAAATGGTTGTTGCTTTTGCCAATTTAGCACGGGAAGTTATAATGCAAACGCCCGCGCCAGCAACTCATACGAATGTTTACGCGCTTCGTGGTCAAAGATCATGGTCGTGACCATCACTTCCTGCGCCTGCGTCGCTGCGATCAGCGGTTTGAGTTTTTCCATCACCGTCTTGGGCGAACCGACCGCGAGCTTGGCGCGGTTCTGCGCGATGCGGGCGCGATCGACTGGCGCGTAGTCGTAGGTAAGCGCATCTTCCGGCGAAGCCAGTGGCGGCCTCTCGCCTTTGGCGCGCAGCGCGATGGTCAAGTCGACCGTCGCCGCTAGCCGGTTCGCTTCTTCGTCGGTGTCGGCGCAAACGACATGCGTGCCGAGAATGGCGTAAGGCTTGTCGTGCGAGGGCGAAGGCTTAAAGCTCTCGCGATAAAGCCGCATCGCCTCGTCCGCCGGAAAGGTCGCGAAGTGATGCGCAAAAGCGAACGCAGCACCAATTTGCCCGGCAAGTTGCGCGCTGTAGTCGGACGAGCCGAGCAGATAAATCGGCGGCAGCTTTACGTCGGACGGCATCGCCTGCACGGTCGAGAATGGATGTCCGGGCGGAAAGCCGCGCGCCTCCATCAGCATCAATTCGTTGAAGCGGTCGAGAAAATCGTCTTCCTCGCTGATGCCTTGCCGCCGCCGCAAGGCATAAGACGTCGCCTGGTCGGTGCCGGGCGCGCGGCCTAAGCCGAGATCAATGCGGCCGGGGAATAGCGCCTCCAGCACCTTGAAGCGTTCCGCCACCATGAGCGGCGCGTGGTTGGGCAACATGACGCCGCCGGAACCGACACGCATCTTGCTGGTGGCGGCGGCAATTTGCCCGATCATAATGTCGGGCGCCGAACTTGCGATCGACGCCATGTTGTGGTGCTCGGCCACCCAGTAGCGGGTAAAGCCGAGCCGGTCGGCCAGCCGCGCCAGATCGAGCGTATTGCGCAGCGCCTGGCTGCCGGTCGAACCGGCCGTCACCGGCGATAGATCGAGGATGGAGAGTGCGGTCATGGCAGGTAATTAGGCGTTGCGCGGTCGCGAGGCAATCTCGGTCACCCCTTCCCGCGAGGGGAAGGGGCAAAGAACAAAGGGCCCACCTTTTCTCAACCCCAGTGGCGTTCGCTATGATCCCGCCTATATTCAGGCGGCCTTCCCCCCACCCAAGGATCCCGCCTAAGGACCGCGTCATGGCTTCGTTGATCGAATGGAAAGTCCCGTCTGCCGCGCAGCCGCGCCCGGAGGATTATTCCTACGATCTCGAGCGCGCGCTTTCCGCCTTGGTCGGCCTGCATTCGATCATCCCGGCCGATGGTTTCACCGCTGAAACGCTGGGCGCCGAACGCGCCGGCAACGGCGTGCTGATCGGCGATGGCCTGGTTCTCACCGTCGGATACCTCATCACCGAAGCGGAAACGATCTGGCTGCATCTCGGCGACGGCAATGTCGTGCAGGGCCACGTGCTCGGCTTCGACCACGAGACTGGCTTCGGTCTGGTGCAGGCGCTCGGCCGCATCGATCTGCCGGCGCTCCAACTCGGTTCGTCAAAAGCCGCCGAGATCGGCGAGCGCGTCGTGGTCGGCGGCGCCGGCGGCCGCACCCGCTCTCTCGCCGGCCGCATCGCCGCCAAGCAGCCCTTCGCCGGCTATTGGGAGTATTACCTCGACGAAGCGATCTTCACTTTTCCGGCGCATCCGAATTGGGGCGGCACCGCGCTGATCTCGCCGCAAGGCGAACTGATCGGTATCGGCTCGCTGCAGATCGAACGCGCGACCGAGGGCAAAAGCAAAAGCGAACACCTCAACATGACGATCCCGATCGATTTGTTGAAGCCGATCCTCAACGATCTGAAAGCCTTTGGCCGCGTCAACAAGCCGGCGCGGCCCTGGCTCGGGGTCTATACCACCGAGATCGAAGATCGTCTGGTCGCGGTCGGCATCGCCGGCAAGGGCCCGGCCGCGCGCGCCGAGATCAAGACCGGCGACATCATCGTCGCGGTCAAGGGCGAGAAGGTGGCTTCGCTCGCCGCGCTGTATAAAAAGGTCTGGTCGCTCGGCGACGCCGGCGTCGAAGTGCCGCTGACACTACACCGCGAGGGCGTCACCTTCGACGTTCGGGTGAACTCCTCCGACCGGGCCAAATTTCTTAAAGCGCCGCGGATGCATTGAGCGTAATCGCTAAATCTTCTTCCCGAAAATCTTCCTGGCGCCGTGCCGGGCCAGCGTAACCACGATGAACCAACTCAGTAAGGTGCCGATGCCGAACACGGTGCGGCCGACGTCTTCGCCGACGGGGCCGGTGAACGGCCCGCTGATGCTGATAGGGCGGTCGCCATAACCGAAGGCGATCCAGGTGCCGATCGAGGCGAGCGACGCGGCCGCGATCACCGCCGTCAGCCAGTAGGTCACTAGTACCCATAGCGGCGCATCGGCCGGCAATTCGCTCTGCCGGTCGTCCATGCCAATGAGCCCGCGCAGCATCACCGATACGCCGGCGCATAAAAACGCCAGCCCGGCCGCGGCCGCCAGCCAGACCGGTCCGTTGATGCGGCTCGGCGGCGGCAACATGCCGACGCCAACCAGGCACATATAAAGCCCGAAGGCGCCGGTGATGGCGCCGACGATCAGCGTGCTGCGGCGGTCGTTCGACGATGCGTTAGCTTCGGCCATGCGCGCAATTGCCATTCGGATGATGGCGGCATCCTGCGTGCATGCGGTTGCAAAAAGCCTCAACGGCCCGCGTCATTTAACAAACGCGGTAAGCAAAGGATTAACGCTGTTTTTGTTTGCGCATGATCTTATCCGAAAGCCGGTTCCCATCCCCGATCATGCCGGGGACAGGCTTTTCGGATCATGAGCGTCAGCCTTCCTCGAACGTGACCTTGTCCGGATAAAAGGCCAGATGGTCCTTGATCTCGGCCATCGCCGGGTAGGGCTCCTGATAGCTCCACACCGCGTTGTCGGTGGTTTTGCCGCCGACGCTGATCGAAAATAGCTGGCAGCGCCTTTATAGGGACAATGCGTGGCGTGTTTGGTCGCCGTCATCACGCTCATGTCGGCGTCGGCGCGTGGAATGTAGTAAACGGCCGGGTAACTCGCCTCCTTCAGCGTCAGCGCGCGCGTCGTATCGGCAACCGTCTTGTCGCCGAAGCGCACGCGTATCCGCTTGCCGGCAGGCGAGATCGTGATCGGATGATCGGGGCCCGGAACTTTCATCGTTTTCCCGCCTCCATGGATACGGCAATTTTAGCGAACCGATAATGATCCCGCACGGAATTCGTTGCACGTCACAAAATGGCAATCGAGAATTGCAACAAATTGAAGGTTCCGGCTTAGCAAAATCACAGCGTTTTCTCGTTTACGATGGATCAGACCAGCGCGGGGGTTCCCAATCATCATGCCGAACAGACCGATCGATAAAGTCATCCAGGGTCTGAATATCCTGATCGTCGACGGCAATTCCTATATGCGCAAAGTCACGCGCATGATGCTGATGAATCTCGGCGCCAAGTCGGTGATCGAAGCGGCTGACGGCATTTCCGCGCTCGAAACCATCCGCACCTTCGACCCGGACGTCATGCTGCTCGACTGGGACATGCCGGTGCTCAACGGCATGGAAGTCATGCGCATCGTGCGTTCGCCCGGCGTTTTTCCGAATCCCAATCTGCCGATCATCATGCTGACCAGTCGCGGCCAGCGCTCGTCGGTGGTCGAAGCGATGCAGGCGGGTGCGCATGAATTCCTGGTCAAGCCGACCTCGACCAAGGCGCTGCGCGACCGCTTGACCTCGATCGTCGCGCATCCGCGCCCGATGGTGCAGGTTGGCGATGCTTACGTGCCGCAGCCACGCAATGTGCTGCCGGGCCTCGAAGTCGAACCGGCCGCCTGACGCGCTAAAAACTAGATCGCCGGAAAATCATAAAGTCTCGCCGGATTATCGGTGAGGATCGCGCGCTGCTTGGCGGCCTCGGGCGTCCACTCCAGAAACACATCGCGCAGGCGCGCCGCGTCCGGCACCGGACCTTCCGGGCGCGGATGCGGCCAATCGGTGCCCCACACCAAATTGGCGGGATTAGCGGCGACGAGCGCGTCGTGAAAGGGCTTTGCCTGCGCGTAGTCGGGCGGCGTCGCGCCCAGGCGATAGGTGCCCGAGAGCTTCGCCCATAGCTTGCCTTCGCCGACGCCGCGCAACAACGCCTGAAAGCCGGGATTGTGCGTGCCGTGATGGTACTCCAGCCGGCCCATGTGATCGACCGCCACCGGCATCGGAATGCGCGAAAGCGCATTCGCCATGTCGGGCAGATCGCGCGCATCGACCCACAGTTGGACATGCCAGCCGAGCTCGGCCATCAGCGGATAAAACGCCTCGATGTCTTTCAAGCCGACGCCGTTTTGATAATAGGGTTTGCCGTCGCGACGGAATTCATTGGCCCGCAGCGCCCGCACGCCGGCGGTGTGCCACTCTTTCATAAGCGCCGGCGTCAGTTCGGTTCCGCCGACCGCGACGCCCCGCAAACGGCACGGCTCGCGCGTGAGCGCGTCGATCATCGCCGCGTTGTCGCGGCCGTAGGCGGAAGGCTGCACCAGCACGCCACGGTCGAAGCCGAGCTTGTCGAGCAGCGCGATGTACGTCTCGACCGGCGCGTCGTCGGGCGTGTAGCTGCGCGGTTCCGCGTAGGGAAACCGCGCAGCCGGTCCGAACACATGGCAGTGACAGTCGCAGGCGCCTTGCGGCAACATCCGAATCATTTCGGGGTAATGCCCGCGAGCTTGGCCGCTTCCTTCATATTGGCGAAGTCGGCCTTGATGAAGGCGGCAAAGCCTTTCGAGGTCATCTGCTCGGGCGTGGCGATTTCCGCGCCGAGCTGCTTGAGCCGTTCGACCGCCGGTCCGCCTTGCAGGCCGTCGGCCACCGACTTTTGCAGTTGTGCCAGGACGGCGGGCGGCGTCTTCGCCGGCGCCATGATGCCGATATAGCTCTGCGCGGTGAAATCCTTCACGCCGCTTTCGATGAAGGTCGCAATGCTCGGCTCAAGCTCTGAGCGCTTAGCGGAAGCGACCGCCACGATATGCGCCTTGCCGCCTTTGTGCAGTTGCAGCGCGGTCGAGAATTCCGTCATCGCGCCACTCACGGTGCCGCTGATGAGGTCGGGCATCATGGCGCCGCCGCCGCGATAGGGCACGTGCGTGATGTTGGCGCCGGTCGCGGCCTTGAAGCGTTCGAGCGTCATGTGGCTGGCCGAGCCGACGCCGGAGGTGGCGATGGTCATCGGCGTCTTCTTCGAGGTGGCGACGAATTCGGCGATCGTTTTGGCTTCGGTCTTGTTGGCCAGAATGAGCGCGTGCGGCACGTAGCTCGTGAGCGCGACCGCGGCGAAATCCTTTTCCGGATCGTAACCGAGATTGGCGTGCATCAACGGGTTGATGGTCAAGGGGCCGTTCGAGCCGACCAGCAGCGTGTAGCCGTCGGGATCGGACTTCGCCACCGCCTGCGCGCCGACGCCGCCGCCCGCGCCGCCTTTGTTCTCGACCACCACCGTCTGCTTGAGTCCCTTGCTCATCTGGTCGCCGACCAGGCGGCCGACAATGTCGGCATTGCCGCCGGCCGCGAACGGCACGATCAGGTGGATCGGATGGTCGGGATAGGCGGCGAAGGCGGCGCGCGGCAGCAGCGTAATCGCCGGCAGCGCGCCAAGCCCGGCCAATAAAGTGCGGCGTGAAACGGTCATGGTTTCCTCCCAAGATTTTCGTTGTCATCAGGTCCAGCTTTGAGCGCCGGATCGCGAATGCGAGATGGTTGGATGGCCCCTCACATTGTGCCAGACGAGATTGGGCCAATTTCGCCGCCCGGACAAGGGCAACAGCCTTTACGGCGACAGCAGCCCGGCCTGTTCGATGATGGATTTGGCCGAAGGCGCGGCAATGAGATCAATCAGCTTCTGCGCGGCGTCGCTCGCCTGCGCCTTGGCATGCACCGCCGCGGCGAGCGGCAGATAATTCTGCAATTCGGCCGGAAACGGTCCGAGCACGTGCACGCCCGGCACCAGCATCAGTTCGGCCAGTTGCTGCACTGCCATCGCGCATTCGCCTGACGCCACCGCGTGCGCCACCACGCCGGCGCGGCGCGTGGTCTTGGCGGCGACCTCATCGGCGATGCCGAGTTGTTCGACGACTTTCAAAAAATGCGCCGCGCTCGGACTGCCGGTTTTCGGATCAGCATGGATGATCGACTTGGCGCGGAGCAGCGCCGCCTTGAATTCGTGCGGCGTGGCGATCGACGGCTTCGGTTCGTTCATGCCGACCGCGAGCCCCATCTGCATGCGGCACAAGACGCTGCCTTGCCCGGTCAAACCATCGCGCGCCAGCGTAGCGATGGCGTCCGGCGTCGATACAACGATGTCGGCTTCCTCGTTGTTGCGCACCATCTCGGCCGCCGCCGATGGCGGGCCATAGGTCATGACGACGTCGCGGCCGGTCGCGTCCTTGAACGCGGGCGCGAGCTTCTCGAATACCGCCTGCATGGCGACGGTGGTGATGATCTTGATCGGCGCGTTCATGCGAGAACTCGGAGCGGGACTGAGGAGAGCGAATAGCGCGCCGGTTCGAACGAAGTTCGAACAACCTAACAAGCAGGGCCGCCATTCCGCTAGGCATGGCGCGCCCGAGGGGATTTGAACCTCTGACCTTTGCCTTCGGAGGGCGATTTTCCCATATTTCCAGAGTTTACCGGAAATCGCCAGAGGTTACCTAGCTATTTGATACCATTAACGGATTTCTGCCTATTGTGATCTGGATGTGAACCGGTGTTCCCCCGGAATTACCACGAGGGCGCTACCCCGGTGCTACCCGGAGACGGCTGCGGCGCGGCCGATGGGCGGCAGCCACGCGTGTACCAGAACGCGTTGACATAGTGAAATAATTTCACTATACCTTCTTGTGCCAAAGCTGAAGCAGTTTCCCGCTTGCCGCATCGCGATCTATCCGCGCGATCATCGACCGCCGCATGTGCATGTCGAATTCCGCGATGGCGACCGCTGCACGGTGGAGATCGAAACGCTGTTGGTGGCGGGCACAGTGCGTCCGCCTAACAAGCTGAAAGAGCCGCTGGCGTGGATCGCAGCGAACCAGGTGGAGCTTTTAGCGAAATGGAAGGAGATCGTGCGATGAGCAAACCGCCTCTGGTCCGCGCTGTGAAGGCCAAGTCTCCGGCGGCACTGGAAATCACCTGGAGCACTGGCGAGACGCTCACGGTGGATGTCTCGCGCCTTATCAAGCGCTTCAAATTGTACGCGCCCCTCAAGAACGCGGCTCTGTTCGACAAGGCTAAAGCCGATCCTTGGGGCCATGCGGTGAACTGGCCCGGAGAGATCGATATGGGTGCCGATCAGCTCTACGAACTTGCGCGCGAGCAAGCGGGCGAATGGGGACCGGAACGTTTCTCCGCCTGGATGGAAGAGCACGGTCTTTCGCTAAACACGGCGGCGGATGCACTCGGGCTTTCACGGCGCATGATCGCACATTATCGCACGGGTTCCAGGCCGATCCCCCGCGTAGTGGCGCTTGCCTGCGAAGGATTGAGCACGCGCTGGAAGAAACGCGTAGCGTAAGCGCCTCGAAAATTTTCTTCTTTCCGGTGATTACCGGAGATCGCCTGACATTACCTAACTATTTTATTTTTCATTGAAAATACTGTTTTTCTTGATCTGTGCACGGAGCGGCGTTCGCCCAGAATTGCCGCCTGCATGCACCCGAACCGGTCAAGAGATGACAGCAAGGCGGCTCACGAAGCAGATCGTGGATGAACTCGTTCCGCGCGACACGGATTACGTCGTGTGGTGCGGGAAGGCGATCAGCGTTTCCATCCGTGTCCTCCGGCGTTTCTCAAGATAGATAGAAATAGGGAGATAACGGTAGTTCGCTTTCCTCGGAGCCGCCTTCGCACAAGCGAAGGAAGGCGGCGAGGAGGATAACTTCTTGAAAAATATGGCGCGCCCGAGGGGATTCGAACCTCTGACCTTTGCCTTCGGAGGGCAACGCTCTAAGGTCTGGCTCCGCCAAACTACAACGAAATCAAGGTCTTAGTATCGCCAGCTTTCGCCTGAGATCGCTGGATTTCGCCTCCGACTGTGCCAGATTTGTGCCAGAAATCCAAACGCTCGCTCACGATAGACTTAACGGGTTGCCAGGATAAGAATCCAGGGGATGGCGCATGGGATTTACGGATTTCATTTGACGAATTCGAAATCCAGTCCAGGATAAAAGTCACAGGCTTTGCGCCGCGTACAGCGAGTACGTTATCGCCCCTTAAAAGGATCGGTGCCGGACGTATCCGGCCGAGGTCGGACCTCTTGGAGGTGGACGCTCGCAAGCCGGCGGGGCGTTACAGTTTGATTACGCCTGTTCGCCTTCTGCGTGGGCAAGCGCAGCGGCATTCTCCTTCGTCGGAGGGTGCAAGTGCGTGCCCAGGCTTCAAATCGCGATACTCCGTTGTTGTACGACTACAAGCAGGCCGCTCAGAAGCTCTCGCTGACCGAGCAGGCCCTCAGAGACCTGGTCTGGAAAGGCCGCGGTCCGGTCGTTACCGAAATTGGTCGACGTAGGCTGTTCGCGCTTAGCGACCTCGAAGATTTCGTCGCGCGCCACCGCAGGCCTCTAGCCCCGCCAGACTAATTCGATGAAGCCTTTCCGCGCCGCCGACGGGTACGGCCTCCGACTACTGACGTTCAGGCGTTTCCGGATCGTCTCAATCCAAAAACCGAGGAGTAAAGATATGAGCGGCAAGTCAAATACTGCGCGTGCTCAGCAACTGGAACTTTTCGGATGGGCTAACCCGCCGAACAACTTTGTTGAAAAAGACGCCGAGATTCTGGCACTGCCGGCAATCGATGGGGTCGAATTCAAACTCGATGGTACTGGCTTCAACACGAAGATCGGATATTTGTACCGCGACGCGGATAACTACAAACAATTCAAAGCCGTTGTTCTCGAGGGCCGCCTGTCGCGAGCAAGCATAATCAGGATGTATAATGCTATATTTGGTTACAATCTATTCATCCCTAGCGATGTCGGTCTGCAAGACCTGCAACCGCTCTTCGAGAACGGTTGGGAAATCGAGGCCGACCATCCGTGGCACGAATTGCACGAAATTGCCTACGTCGATGATCCGGCGACTTCGGACGAACATCAGGACATAATGACAGTTACGGAGTTGGTCGCAAGATGGCCGACGACGGCGCAAGGTTGGGACAATCCCGGCGCCGAGGCGCGATTGATCGAAGCGATGGGTCTGTCCGCTGGGTCCAAAAGTTGACTGGTAGCGAGTCGTGATCGTCGCCTGCAACGGCCCGTGTTGGCGCCCATTCGGTTGCTCTGCAGAGCGATGATCCCCGTCATCATCCAGGATGATAGGCTGACTGTTCGGCCCGCTCACCACGCTTGATTATCGTCGCCTATTACGCTGGTCTGAAGAGCAGAGGTTTCCTAAACCGAAGGTCGGAGGTTCGACTCCTCTCGGGACCGCCATGAAATCAAATCATATCAATGCATTAACGCGCCGCTGGCGGGTTTTTCTTGTTATCGCGGTCCCGTGCAGCGTATTCCCTTCTATTTCTGAATCGTTTGAAGCGGTTACGGACATTCCTACCGTGCGGTCGCATCCGTTCCCAAATCTTCCACGGCCCAAAAATGGCCCAAAGGCATCCGCTCGAACTATTTAATGTCTAGACGTCGGCTCGGCATCGGGCTTCCGGCGTTTCGATCCGAATACAGCGGGCTCGCGCCGTTGTTTTCCGACAACCAGCGCTCATATCCTTCGAGTTCGGGCCCGCCCATGTTGATGGTTAGCTCCAATCCAAAGATAGCGAGCACAAAATACCATTCGTTCGTTGACGTCACGAGGAAGTCGAACTCATGCAGCACTTGGCCGAGGTCGACTCCTTCCTCGACTTGCGTGCTCTCAGGGTCGTAGATCGTGCGACTGTGAACAGGCCAACCTCTCAGCTTTCCACGGCGCGCATGGTCACGGAGGGGATCGAGTTGCTTTTCATCGCAGATGTAGTCGAGCCCCTCCTGCGAATAAGAGATGCGGTTCGCCATGGCTTCGAGCGCTACCTTCGCTACGAAGCGTGAAATCACGTTTTCAACTGGCGGCTTGCCAGACAGGGGAATGTAGAGGCTACCCGTTTTCGCGGATAAAAAATGTGGCACCGCTTCTGTGGGCACGCCGATGGAGAGTCCTGAGTCCGTCGATTCCCTCATCACATCAACCGCGAAGCCGGGTGACATAAAGCATCGAATCATCGGAATGCGGCCCTTTCGACTTTCGAGCCCTTGGTAAAATCGAAGTTGCTTTATCGCAGGTGCCTCCAAAAATGGTCGCTCAACCTCACGGGAAAAATAATTATTGCAAGCATCGCAGACGATTCCAGCACGCAAAACGTGCTTGGTGTTGCCCAACGAGTAAGGAATGATGTGTTCGACGCTACGCGACAAACTTGAGTCAGAGCGACAGAAGATACACCGCATGACGCCCTCTAGGTAATCCTAGCATCAAGGCTGCATTGCAGAAATTCGACTACGTTATCCAAGTCTACCGGCGCAACAATTTTAAGTGGCACTTGAACTGATCGACAGATGTCGCGGGCGTTCGCCAAAGCCGCTGCCTGAATTTTAGCAAGCACATCTACGTCCTTTGCCGGGCGCTCACGCGTGTGGTCGCCGGCGCGCCTGGCAACGATAGCACTAGGATCATCGTGCAAGAACAGCATGCCGCTAATTCCAATAGCTGAGAATACCTCGGCGCCAATCAGAACAAAGTCAGTATTCCGTTCTACCAAAGTATGCCCATCGAGGACAACGAGGCCGGTGGCGCTCCTCGCATGGGCCGCAAAGCCGTCGACTAACAGATGCTGGTTCTCGTCGAGGTCCACATAGCGCAATTGATCGTGGGAGACAGGGTAGCTCTGAAAGGTGTCGCGGGCGTCGCGGATTAACGCGCTCGCTTGCAGGTGCAAAAAATCTACTCGCCGAGCGACGGCTTTCAACAGCGTCGACTTTCCGACGCCCGACAAACCTGTTACCGCGATAGTGCATTTCATCATGCGCGGTATCCTAGGTTCAGGCGCGGCAACAGAGCGTCGACCCGTGCCCGTTCCAGTTCGAAAATAGATTGAGGCGGATGACCGTTGATAATCCCGAGATCACACAGCTCCGCGAGCGAGATTGCAGGTTCGATGTAGGCCGCAAGTAGGAAATTGATCACCTTGACTGGTTTCTCGGCGCTCGCCTGCCATTCCCCGAGCTCCTTTTCGCTGTAGACGGACCTTCCGCCAGTCAGCAGCATCAACTCCTTTGTGGACCTCGCAATATTGAGCTCTTCAAAAATGCCGACCGCGGTCATCGCCTGCGAGGGTGGATCACTCGATTTTCCCTTGTAGAACAAAAGCATTGAGCCCGGGAGACCGAGGTTAGACTGAGCTCGACAGAGGTATACTTTCCGAATCGTGTTTCCCGGACGTTTGGGGCCACGCTCGCCCATGAGTTCGAAGAGATCTGGCTCGATGGGATTGCGGAGATCGGGATAAAGCGTGTCGTGGTAGCTTTCCTTGATCGGAACACCAAAGGCGCGCACTGGCGCTACAGTAATCAAGCGCGGATAGTGAAGCCGGTCGAGTTCGAAGTTTGATACCCCAGCGGCCGGCATCAGTCTCTCCCGAGAAAACACCTTCTCGTAAATCAATTCGCCGTCCGTCTTCGTTGCCGTGTGGTGGAAACCGTAGTATTCCAGCAAATCGATAAGGGCCACGTGCGACTCGTAGACCGTGAGGTAAACAAGGTCATAGGCATTTGCCTGGGCAAACCAGAATACCTTTTTTAACAGCAACTCGCCCAGTTTCACGCCACGGCTTTCTGGCCGCACTTTGAAGGTGCAGATTTTAAGAACTTTCGGAAGTTTGTTCGTCGCATCGGTGTCCGCTGCTGTCTCGTCTTTACGCACGATGAGCCCAGCAAGTCCGTCATCAAACACCGCCCAACATTCTCGGTGTTGCGGAACACATTTATCCCGCCACCAAATGTCGAATTCTGGATAATCCTCGCGGAGGCTGTCGAAAATCTTGTCGTTGAGGTGGATTTCGTTCGCCCTGATCTCTTCGACGTAGCGGACCGGCGCCGCGATTGCCTCATACGTCGTCCTGAGAAGCTGAACGGCATCAGCCACAAACAATACGCGGCGACCTAGTTCGGGCGAAACGCGACGGGCTCGCTCGTGTAGGCCTCGATCCTCTGTAACCAAGAAGTCCGCCGCGTTCCGGCTCAGCGCGTCGAGTAGCGTGGCATCGACGATATCATTTGGACGGGTAAGGCGACCAAAGTTCTCCTCCAACTCTTGTTTGGTGAGGCCCCGAACCTTTCTAAGGAGTTGAAACTTATCGAGCTTACTATGCGATATTGCGCGACGCTTAGTGTCTTGATCGCGCTGAATGTCGTCGCGCGCAGCTTCGTGGACCATAATGGCCACCTTGTGCGCGGCGGCGACGCTGAGAAGGGCGGCAAAGGCTGGTTGAACGGCACGATTATCTTCGAGGCCGATGATAACGTTCGTATCAATCAGATACGTTTGGGTACTCATTTTGGAGCGCCGTTCGCAGCGAAGGAGTTGCGTATAAGAATGACTGTGGTGGCTCGAAGCCAAATCGCTTTCTTAGTTCTTCCAAATCTAGCGGGCGTCTAAATGGCTTTGCCTTTGCTATCTTCAACGCGAAGCCGTCGGAGACGCCAGAGAAGTAGTCGTCAAAATCGTTGCGAGATATTTGCGCCATTTTGCCGTAGGTCTTCCAAAGCGACTTCAGCGGCAACTTGATGACATCGTCAATCTGAGCCCGCCCAACCATGGCTCGCACAGGCGACGTAGAGTAGATGTAGGCCAACGTGCCGTGCGCGGCTGACACCGGAAATCGGCGGCGCAGTTCAATGGTCTTCGATCCGTCAAATATGCGGTCGGAGTGGACGGGATGGATACTCAGCACGACGTCGCGCTTAGGCTCCGGGCTTGCATGACCGAAAAGCGGGAATGCCAGTTGCTCGCCGTCTTTCAATTCGTACAAAAGCTTGCCGGATTGCTGGACCGGTCCTAAGGCCTTCGCGTCGAAGACGGCTTCGATGCGCAAAGTAGCCCCAATCGCTTCTACGTATTTTTGAAGCGAGGATAGCTGAACTTCCCCTCGATGTTCAATTTTGGAAATCGCAGCCTGTCCAACGTTGAGACGATCGGCAAGATCAGTTTGTGTCAGGCCAGCGGCGGCTCTAAGCGCACGTAATGAGTCTCCCACGACCCGGCTAAGATCGCGTTCTTGAATGCGAACGGCCTTTACGAGGTTGCGTGTCGGTTTTGGCATAGGATTCATGTCTTCCATTCTAAGTTGAAGCGATATTCCTTGCAAGGAATATTGATAGCATTTGTTTCTTAACGAAAATTCCGTGCCTTAAGCTTGAGCGAGTCGATATGAAGGTCGCCGGCAAGGCCCTTGCAACGAAGGCCTTCTTCCATTGCGGCCGCACGTCACGGTCTTTCCACGTTTCGCAATAGATGACGCGATCGGGATGAAGGCCGACGCGGGCAAGCGCAGGCGCGAAAAGATCGCGTCCTCGCAAACACCAGAGCACCGGCCCCGGCAGCCGCCCGAGAATGCCCGCCGCAAACAAGGTCGCGAGCGCCGCATGTGAACTGGCAGTGCCGCCCTCAAGCACTTCATGCAGGTGGCCTCGCTGAAGGCCTCCACCGGGTAGATGGCTGTCGACTTCGTCGACGCCGAAAAGCAGCGAGCCCGCATGCGCCGGCCCGTACGATTCCATCCGCGCAAGTAGGTGGCGTAATTCGGCGACGGCGATGTGCGGGCTGGCAAGAGCCATCCTGTATGGCCTCATAAAGTAGAACGAATGTTCTACATATGTTCTCGTTTCCCTGAGAGTCAACAGGGGCGTCAAAGCGGCCATTTTTCGGAGGTTTGGGACTATTCGAAGTGGGCGTTACGTCACGAAGGCGACAGCCGCCTTCACGACAGTGATTTTAGAACGTGTGATAGAGTTCCAACCAATTTCCGCAGCAGCATCAACTGACTGGCCTCCATGCCCGCCCCGGCTCACCTCGACTGGCTCGTAAACACGGGCAACACGATCACAACTGCCGATGGATATAACGTCGAGCTATGGGAGTTGAACCATGCCGGTGACGCAGCCGTGCTCTCCGCATGGGCGAAGCATTTCCGGGAGCATTACTGCGACGACGAAATGCTACCGGAGCTTGCTCACGGAACTGGTCTCTCTCACGGTGAATTCCTGACACAGATGAAATTTCCGGATTCCGCACCCGGAATGGGGCCAGGCGTCCGCTCGGGTGATTTCGCGGAAATCATCGTTGCTGATTATATCGAATACAAACTCGGGTATTGGTGCCCGCGGAGGCTTCGATACGACTTCAAATGGAATCGCGACGAGTCGACCAAGGGATGTGACGTCGTCGGCTTCAAATTTCAGCAGGATGGCGCGGTTAGTCCGCAGGACGAACTTTTCGTTTTTGAGTCCAAGGCGCAATTGGCGCTCAACGGACAGCCGCAAAACCGCTTGCAGGATGCGATCGACGACTCGAACAAGGACAAACTCCGCGAAGCAATGACGCTTAGTGCGCTAAAACAACGGTTTCTAGAGCGCCGCGATCGCGCGTCAGCCGACAAGGTTGAACGCTTCCAGCAAGAAACAGACAGGCCATTCAAACGGATCAGCGGTGCCGCCGCAGTTCATGATGTAACGACATTTGATCCGGCGCATATCGCGGCGGTAACGACGGCAGGGCATTTCAATGCACCAAACCTCAAGTTGATCGTCGTTACAGGCGCGGCAATGATGCAGCTTGTTCACGCACTTTATCAGAGAGCCGTCGATGAGGCCTGAACGCGCAGCTAACCGTCTTCTCGCCACGACCCGCTCGAAGGCGAAGATGTACGAATACGACGTGCCCGTGGAAGAGCACATCGAGCTTCCTCAATCACCGAACAAGCTGTTCTCGCTCGCTGTAGGTTTGTTGGGCGACGCCGCGGCGGCTATCGCAGATACCGCTGCCGTCAGCGTGCGCGATCAGGTTCAGCCGGCAACACTAACCTTCGCCGCAACGTTCTTTGATGCCTATCTGCAAAGCCAGCTCGACGATTTCGCCAACGGTGAATTCCCGATCCTTGCTTCCGCGAGCTATTACCTTGGTGGCAATCCGGGTAGTTCGAAGGTGCTCATCAATCAGGCCGAACCGCCTGAGCCGACTCTTGGAGCGGGCCTTGCACTGCTGACATATCGGCTCCTTCGCGGCGAATATGGCGCATTGCCGGACGGGCCCTATCAGCAACAGGGCACGTCTGCACTTTCGCGGTTGTCCGCCTATCTCAGCGGTGACGAAAGCGTAGAAGCTGTTTATGCTCCTTCAGCTTCCATTCGCCAAGACGCTTACGAGAGCGGTGACGGCCGAGAATTGCTCTATGCAGATTTAATCACCGCGATCATCACAAAGAAGATTGACGCCGCGGCCGTCACGATTTTGCCGGATGCGTCAGGCGTAGACATTGATGCATGGCGGCCGTTTCTCAGCCGCGATGGCTTCCCGCGCGAGCTATGGCCGTCGCAGCAACGGATATGCGAAGCGGGCGTCCTTTCCGGAAAGTCCGCGCTAATTCAGATGCCGACCAGTGCGGGAAAAACGCGGGCTACGGAACTCATCTTGCGAAGCGGGTTCCTTGCGGACCGGTTCTCGCTCGCGGTTATGGTCTGCCCGTTCCGGTCTCTCTGCCACGATATTCGGAGCGACATGGCCTACGCTTTTGCCGGCGACAATGTCGCCATTAATGAAGCGACCGATAGCTTTCAGGAGGATTTGACGCTCGGCGAACTGCTTGCTCAGAAGACCATCCTTATCGTCACGCCGGAAAAGCTTCTTTACCTTCTACGCCGAACGCCGGAGCTCGCCGAACAGATCGGCTTAGTGGTCTACGATGAGGGGCACCAATTTGACAGCGGCGCGCGGGGTGTAACCTACGAATTGCTGCTTACTTCCCTGAAATTGCTGCTTGCTCAGGATACACAAATAATCCTGATATCCGCCGTCATCGCAAACGCTCCGCGCATAGCCGAATGGCTTCTAGGCGATGCGGATTTGGTGGTGGACGGTACCGGCCTTTTGCCGACATCTCGCAGTATTGCGTTCGCAAGTTGGCGCAATCCGCTCGGCCGGCTTGAATATGTAGCTCCGCTCGACCCGGATGATGTGGAGTTTTTCGTCCCGCGCGTCATCGAAAAGGTCGCGCTTGCGCCGAGGCCGAAACAGGCCTCCGAATTTCCAATCGAAAAGAACGGTCCATCGGTCGGCCTCTATCTGGGCCTAAAGCTCGTTCCAAACGGCAGCGTGGCCTTGTTCTGTGGCCGCAAGGATACGGCTGCCAACCTGTGCGCCGCCGCCGCAGACTTGTTCGAGCGCACCGGAGAGTTCGACGCGCCGCTGGACGTTTCCAGTGCGGATGAGGTCGGGAAGATCGCCACCCTGTTTTCCCGTGAGTTCGGTGAAGCGACAGGCGCAGCGCGCTCCGCTGCTCTCGGGATTTTCCCTCACCACTCCAGCGTTCCTCATGGCCTGCGGCTTTCGATTGAACACGCGATGAAGGTCAGCTTGGTGCGTTTCGTTGTCTGCACCTCAACTCTCGCACAGGGCGTAAACCTGCCGATCAAGTACTTAATTGTAACAGGAGTTAATCAGGGCAAAGATCGAATTTTAGTCCGCGATTTTCACAATCTCATCGGCCGCGCTGGCCGTGCAGGCATGTACACCGAAGGAAGCGTAATCTTCGCAGATAACACGATCTTCGATGAAAAAGGGCAACGTAGCGGCCGCTGGCGATGGGCAAGCGCGAAGCAGCTGCTCGATTCCAGAAACTCCGAGCCGTCGGCCAGCAGCATCTCGATGATGTTCGAGCCATTCGCATACGGTCAACGTGCGGAGCAGGTCGTCCATATCGAAATCGATCAAATCCACCAGCTCCTGTTTGCCGACGATGATGCCTCGTTAGCAGCCCTGGCAGATATCGCCCGCACGCATAGCCCCAACGTGAAGCCGCGGGATTTCGTAAAATTCCTGCATGAGCGCGTCCGCATCGTGCATGGCATCGCATCCTTCCTGCTTGCGCATCTCGATTTTGGTCAGGACGGGTTGCTGGAGCGCGCCGTTGAATTAGCAAAGAATACGCTCGCGCATTTTCTAGCGGATGAACCGACACGACTTACCATCGAGAGCGTATTCCGCAACATCGCGACAAGTCTTCTCTCTGGCGCCACAACCGATGAGGTGCGGCAAGCGATGCGCCGGTCGCCTCTTGCTCCTCGATCCGTTGAAGCGTTGCGGGTGTGGCTGGCGGCAAACGCAGATGGGCTACAAGCGGCTGCGTTGTTCGGTGGGTTCGTTGGCGCTGTCATACCCACAATGCTCCAACACAATCGCCATTCGACCATTATTGCACTGTCGAGTCAGGACATCGTGCCCGCCCTGGTTGGAGCGTGGCTTGAGGGCGAAACCTTTGCCGCCATCCTCCGTCGCATGACGGACGCTGACATTCGAATTGGCGGAACACGTCGAAGGCCGAAAATAGAGGACGCGGTTGCGCTCTGTGAGGGCGGGTTCGCTTACGAAGGCGCGATGGTTATTGCGACGCTTGCGGACTTGGCGGACGGGATGGACGACGCAACCCGAAGCGCCTTCAAGCTCCTGCAACGTCAAATGAAGTCGGGCCTGACGACGGGGTCGGCGCTTGGCATGTACGAAGTCGGATTTGCAGACCGGGAGATTGCCAAGGACCTTTCAGCCACTTTTCCCCAAGTAACCGATTTTGCCACTGCGCGCGCTTGGGTGCGGGCGAATGGTGATCTCACTCGCGGCTTGATAGCGCTTTATCCTTCTTACTTTGGCACAGTTCTCGATGAGTTGCTGGCGTAGGTTTTATTGAATGTGCAACCTCTACTCCATTACTAAAGGCCAGGCGGCGATCAGCAGGCCTTAACCCAGGATTTCCCGGCTATGCCGCTCGACCATTTTGTTTCGCAAGTCCACTTACGCAATTTTGCCGCGCCGGAAATGGACGGCATGCTGCGGGCGATAAAGAAATCCGATTTGAAGACCTTTAATACTCGGTCGCAGGATGTCTGCCGAATTCAGAATGGCAATACCAACCCTTTTCTGCAACAGCCACGTGTCATTGAGGAGTTCCTCAAAGGCGTGGAGCCCTGTTACAACGAGTCAGTTCAGAAATTCAGAGACGACAAGATCGATCAAGCGGCCATCCATTGCGTTGCAGGTTTCGTTGCCTACGTGATCACATGCTCGCCCACGGCGATGCGGCTGAATTCAGGGCCACTTAAGGCGATGGTGAATGCGACCGCTGAGGTTCTGGACAGGAGCGGCAAGTTTTCGAAAGCGCCTGCGGGTTCGTTAGGCGGGAAATCACTTACCGAACTTCTTGCGGACGGAGCGGTCTCTTTCGACGTCGATCAAAAATATCCCCAAGCCATCGGAATCGACAATATCAAACACCATGTGTCGATGTTCGGAAATTCCAAATGGGAGGTTCTTCTAAATTTTAACGACGGCGACCCTTATTTCAGCAGCGATTACCCCGTCGCCGTCGAAACCTTCGATTTCAATACGCCGGTCAATCGCGTTGTGCCGCTCGCGCCCGATCTTGCTGTGCGTATCGTCCCGGACGCCGCACGGCGCGGCGCGCAGTCTGATCTGAGCTTTTCGAACTTTAACTACACCCGGCGCGCACAAAAGCGTCAGAGCGTCATTGCTCTCAATCGGTGCCTCGTCCAGTGCGCCGAGGACTTCGTATTCCACCGGGATAACGAATATTGGGTGAAGCCGTTCGTGACGAAAAACCAGCCGTTTCGCCTCGATTCCGTTAAGGAGAGAATTCAAATGGGAGGCCGGGTGGGATTAGCTATGTCGGTTCGCATCGTTGAAACTCCGAGTAGTCAACCCGCGCCACAAAGCCGAAGGTAGCGTCACCGGACAGCGCGCTCCGCATTGTCGACCGGACACCAAAGGACGGCAAAACCGTCTGGATGCTAACGTTTGGAGGCGATTGTCTTGCGGAGGGCTGTCGTATCATCGTGGTATTGCGGCGGCTTACCGTTCACGAGATTGCAGGCGACACGATAGAGCTCGTAGGTGCCGACTTTCGAGAAGCGCTCTTCGACCGGCTCGGTTCAGAAGCGGACCGCCGGAGAGCCCTGGCCGTGCCAGTAGTCTTGCAGGCGCTTGGCAAGCGCCATGGCACCCTTCTGGCTTAGCGTATCCGGATATGTTTTCCGTGTTGCCGGTCCGCCTGCCTTCCGCCCTCGACGCGTCCGAGTGACTACTGGAGTCCGTCGCTCTACCCATTGTATTCCCCCGTCTCGTGTTTTTGGTTATGGCGTGGTGACACAGCGCAGTGCAGGTAGCGTCTACTCAAATGGTCCGGCCGGGCGCTCTTGAGCACACAAACACGGGCAGGGCCCTGCTTCCGCGTTCACTCGGGCTCGCTCGGGGCGAGTCCTCATCGAACCTGGAAGTCCTTGGGAGAACGGCTATTGCGAAAGCTTTAACGGCAAACTGCGCGATGAGCTGCTCAACGGCGGGATCTTCTACACATTGAAAGAGGCCAAGATCGTGATCGAGGGCTGGCGACGCCACTACAACACCGTACGGCCTCACTCTTCGCCGGGATACCGGCCGCCGGCACCTGAGGCCCTGGTCTGGCCTCAACCAAATCCGGTGGCGCAAATGCAATCGCTAAACTAACATTCCAAACGGACCACTCAGCGGGGGCCGGTCAAGTGGTCCTCCCTGAAGTATGGTTTTGACCATGGTGCATTCTTGCGCGATGATCAAAATCGCATAGTGCCCAAGTGGCAAAATTACAATGCACAATACGCAACCCGGCGAACCGAGTGGATCGTCGATTTCAAAATCTCTCTATTTCCGCTTTCCGGATGCCGGATGCCGACGGCGTCGCGCGTCTGATAAAGGAGCCTTCCGATGATCGCAGCGACGCCTGCCTCTGAACTTCGATCGAAAAGGATCGCGACGTAATCGCCGTTCCGTAGTTCCGACCCAGGGTCTGCTAGGAAGATCGTCTGGCCTTGCTCAAATCGCGGCGCGAGCGAGTCGTCTGGCACAACATAGGGTGTGCAGCTTTCGAATTCTTCTTTGCGACGATCCGCTTCGCGTAGAATTAAAGGCTTTTGTTCGGCACCGGGCCCCTGCTTGGGCGCCTCGGCCGAGCCTCGCTCGAATTCGTAGTCCTTCGGACATTCCGCTTCCGCAGCCCAAAGCCGTGCGCATTCGGCGAGATAGGCGGTGGCCCCGCCGCCCGAATGCTTCGGCCCGCCCCAGCGTCCCTGGTCGCGGCTAGGCTGCACGCCCTTTCCCTCGATCAGTCCCGGCAGATCGATTCCTTGGCTTCTGCAAAGCGCGACGATCTGATCCGCGCGCAGAATGATCTTGCGGAGATGCACGGGCTCCAGAAGGATTCGAAGTTCTGCGGCTCGTTTTTCCCGTGGGTCTATTGCGGATGCCCATCGGACGAGATCGAGTCCTACCGCTTCGCGGATTTTCCTGGCGCGCAACCTTCGCACCGCCCAAACAAACGGGACGCTTGCCGTCTGCGGCACGATCGAGAAAAAAGCTTTTGCCAGCAAAGTCTCTTCGGCGTCGAGCCAGCGCTTTCCTCCGACGATGCGGGAAACTGCAGCGTTGTCGATTCCCAGATAGCTGGCGAGGCCAGAGCGCGGGAGGCCCGACCGGTCAAACTCCTTCTCAATCCATCTGTCGTGCATGACTTTTCAATTTGCGCCGCAAATCCGCGGAGGTGGGGCAGGAAGACTAAGGTCTTGCACTCCATTTCGGCAAAAATTTGTTAATTAGGCGTTAACCACCATCGCGGGAAACGCTGGCTTGGCTTCACGCATAGGCGCAAATAGTTTCGCAAATAATTGCGCGAGCAGTTCATGTACTTTGACTTTGGGTCCAAACGTTCCGGCGATTACCGCCGCGGTGGAGGCGCCATCTTCACCCGCCGTAGTCCGTCGCCACGGCGACGGACCGAATGCCGGCGCTCGGCCGAATTTACCGAGGTTACCAAGGGTAGCCCGAAAAACTCCGCCACGTTGTCGCATCTCCAAGTGCGCATGATGCGTTGGAAAGGGTTTTGATGCCTTCTGGTCAAGCCACGGAACTCAACACGCGCAACTCGGTGGCGGGCTCCGGCAGCCGGCCGCGGCGTACGCTATTCCAGACCACGCTCAAAATGTTGATCGAGGCGAGCGGCTTTACGCAGAAAGAGCTCGCCGACAAGGCGGGCATCGACAAGGGCCAGTTGAATCACTGGCTTGTCGGACGGAACACTCCGACGCCGCTTTGGCGGTGGGCAATCGATCGCTTGGCAGACGAACTCGGCGCCGAACGCACCGCGTTATGGGAAACCATCGAGCTCAAGAGCCGGTGGGGACATCCGAAGATCGGACGGTACGTCGGCATCGACGACCCAAGGCAGATCCGTCGCGAAGTGGTCCGCATGCTGACCCCCGCGCAGATGAATCTCCCGCAGGAGGAGTTTATCGCGACATATAAGGCCGCGAGAGGGAGGATGACGGAGCGCCGCGATCCCCTTATGACCGCCGTGACGCAATCGACCCCAGTTGCGAAGCCGCCGGACTATCCGGAGCACGTACTTGAGGACTTCGACCGCATCAGGAAGCTCTCGTCGGTGAACTCATGGCACGTGGGCCACGTGCTATTGCCCCTGAAGCAGCGAGCGCCTGGGGGGATCAGGATGCAGGAAAGGCGTATCGAACGTACGATGCGTTACGTATCCGGCGATCCGCGCGGTCCGCGCATGTCATGCGCCGACCTCTCGATCGGGCTGTTGCTCTTCCCTGACATCGTGCGTGCCGCCGTCGGGGCCAAGCAGGACCGCCTCAGCGAGATCACCGAACGTCTTTATCTCACGACCGAGGACGTCGACATGTTCCGCACGGGAAGAGATCTCGTCCAGCCGCCCACCGGTTATGTCTTTCAACACCGTGACAAGATGCTGAAGGAGCTCAAGCCGCTCGATCCCTATATCACGCGCGCGAGCCTGGCCAAGCTCAAGAAGGACTGGGAAGAGGGGTGCTGGCGGGCCGCCAAAACCTACGAGTCCTATATCGACGCCTACGGCCCGATCGCCGAGGTCGGGGTGGTCAACCGGAAGGTGCCTGTGGAGGGGATGATCGACAACGATGATCCGCTCCGCTTCCTTGACATCCTTAATGAGCGGATGGCTGAGGTTTTCTGGTCGATGCAGATGGGGACACCCGCATGGATCACCCACGCCGCGGACACCCTCATCGCCCGGATTGCCTCCGACACCGGCTTCCGCAACGAGACCTTCCACCAGTTGGACGTGAAGGACCTTACCGAGTGCACGGAGGGCTGGAAGCTGAATGTGCGACGGTTGAAGTTCAAGAACGGCGACGGTCCGTATTTCCGCCTGGGATCGGGCGCATTCCGCGACTTCGAGCGCGTCATCAGCGATGCGAACGGCATGGGCGATATCATCGAGACCTATTTCTCGCGCGCGCGGCCGGCATTGGCGGGGGCCTCCGGGAGCAAAGCCCTCTTCCTCACCCGGACTAAGGCCGACGCCGACAGGAAGACGGACTCCTGGCCGCGCCTCCAGCCCGAGCAGTTTGCGCGCCGCATGAAGGACGTTACCGAGCTCTACCTCTGTGGCGGCAGCGGCTTGTTCGAAGCCGTCGAAGGGGCCAACCCGTTCACGACGCATCAGTGCCGTGCGATCCTTTGTGCCGGCAAGCTGAAGCGCTTCTATGACAAGCTCGGCCCGCAGGAAGCTCTTCAACTCGCCGCCGACACCATCTGCGACGGCATTGCGGTAGCCGAACGATACTACGCCCGCTGGGACGCCAAGCAACGGGAGCGACGGCTCCGCGCCGCCAACTAAGAGCGGGGGCGCGGCGATGGTATGCGCCGCGCCGGCCGCCGGCCTTTTTCACGATCGACGGTCGTGAAATCCACCGTGAACCGCACATCGGCGCCCCGCCAGCCGTAGATGGCCTTTTGTTGATTTGGAGGCTCCAATACGGAAGTCTACGCCGCAGCCGGACGATCCCCCGTCCTGCAAGCTGCCTCGAACCGGTGGCGGATCGGTGCCGAGTGGCCGGGCTCAGTTGCTCTCGCCCGGCGGCCATGTGTTTAGGCCGGGCGTGAGGCCCGATCAAAAGGCCGACTGACGCCCACTGAGCTATATGTACACTTCCGAGGCTTTTGCGGGACCCGAGGCACCGCCGCCATCGCCGTTTCGGCGGCAGGAAAGGTGTCATTGCCGCCTGCGCCGGTCGCGGATTGTTCAAGGAACGGCCGCCGCCGAGCCCGAAGAGGGGCCTGATTCGCCGGCCCTTCCTTGAACAATCCGCGACGCGGCTCCGGCGAAGTAAAGTTGCCTAGACCATTAAGAACAAATCGACCGGGAAAAGCTTGCGGCAATCATGTCCTGGCGTCTTACATCGATGGACACTTGGTTGGGCGCTCCGTACCCGACTGGATGCCAAGGATCTCGACATAAAGGCAATCGAGGACATTGCGGGCCAGCGGCCAGATACTTTCAGGAAGATGAGCCGCTTCGAACTCGTTCGGGCCAAGCTGCAATCAATGCTAGTTTCGACTATGAAGAACCTGGGCATTTGGCATCCTTGATACTCGCTGCGCCGCCAACTGCCGCGGGCATTTCGTCGTTTCGCTAATGGCGGCTAGCTAGGTCTGGCGTAGTGCACCGTCTCCGCACTTTTATATAGCGGTCGTAGTGGATCTGCGGATTTTGCACGCGGCGGCAGTGCACAATTCCTGTTCACGGGCGTCTTCGACGCGACAGGCCACTACTGCGTCGCCGGTATGGTCATCATGACTGCGCAAGTGCGCGGGTTGGGGTTCATCGCCGCAACTCTCCGAAGTTGGCACAAACCGCAATAGCGACACTCACGTCGGCAGATGATGACTACGGGCCGCAAGACTGCGGCGGGATGAAGATTACCAAGTCATCATCCTATTCTAGGCCAGTTTTGCCGGCGCCGTCGATCAAGCAGTGCCCCTACGCTCAGCTGAGTGTTGGTGGTGCACTCGGCGGCGGGAGCAATCGTCGTTCCTGCGCGAGTCGCTTCAACGCTGTCCTGACGAGTGTCGCAACGTCTGCGCCCACACCTGCTACAACTTGAGCTGCAGATACAGCAGCTTCTGCCTGCGACCGGCGCACGCCCAGATGAGAAAGGGCCGAAATAGCATCTGCCGCACTTTGGGAAGCGTTCTGTATACCAGAATTCTCCGTTGGCTCGGGATCCGGTTCTGGATGCGCTTCCTCCGCAGCCTCATTAAAATGTGCTGGCCCGGGCTGTGGCTCCCGGCTCCTTTCTGCTTGAGCCGAGGGCCCACCTACATCGGAGATGTCGATGAGGTCAGGCGCGAGCGTCGGCGATGGCTCATTTTCCCGCGCCTCCTTCATCTTGGAGATGACCTCTGCGAGCTGAAGCTCGTCCAAGGTGCCCATCTGGAAATGGTAGGCCTCTCGGCGGAAGCAACCTCGCGTTTCCGGCCACCGGAAGTACGCCACAAGGTCGAGGAAGCGTTCCGGTAGCCATCTGTCGCGCCGGGCCATGTTGAGCGCCGTCAGGATCGGCATGCTCCATTCGAGCCGGCCGACCAAAGGATCGCTGCAGCCGTGGGAAATGACGATCAGGTTGATCCGGCCGAACCGCAGGCGATACCGCTCGATCGCCTTGACGATGAACTCGATCTCCGGGTCTGGCCGCTTTGCCAAAGCAGCAAAGAACTTCAGCGCGCCGGAGCCTGAAAACTGCTCGGTAGCCTCGACCTGCCGGAGCCACCGTCCGGGACGGCGCCGGTAGGTGAAGAGCGCCGATGCCAGCACCAGCAGTTCGGCAAGGGTGCCGAACGCCAGCGCGGCGTGGTCCTGCGGATCAAGCCCGTTCTTTTCGCCCTTGACGCTCCGGATGATGCGGGACGGCAACTCTACAAACGCCGTGCGTGCATCGCGGACGTCAGAAACGGCAACCCTCGTGGTCATCGCCGGCAGGCCGTCGATGCTATCGGCCATTCTGGTTGCGCTCTCGGCAATCTGTGGGTCTGGACAACGAAAGGTCTCCTTGACCCCCGGCTCTCGGCGCACATCGCCGTCGGTGCGGCTCCTTTCGCGCAGCGATTGGCTGATCGAACGAAGTGTTTGATCCTGCGTCGCGGCATGCGCGACGGCGACGGCATCGTTAGTTAGTCGCAGAACCGTGGCCGGGTCCGTGTGGGCGATCGATGGCAGCTTCTCAAGTGAAACGACGGCGCCATTGAGTCGATCACGGATTTCAGTCACTGACCGCTCAACCTCGGCAAAGCGAGCCGCGTCCGCGGTGCGGAAGCGCCGCCGCGGACCTTCGCCATTGCCGATGTTTTCGCAGGTAAAGCCCTTGCCGAATTCCGCCTTTGCCAAATCCGATGACCGTGCGTTGAGGGCGTGCGCTTGGCCCACGACGCTCGACAAGGTGTCCCGGGCTTTCATCATATCGCGGACTGCGTCATTGCGCTGTTCCTCGAATGCGCCCACGAGGACGGCCTCGCCACGGAGCACCCGGAACCAGAATGGCAGGGTGATGCTCCACGAGATCAGCAAAAAGATGGTCATCAGTAGAAACATTCCCCAGGATCCGGTCAGTCGCCATTCCCGCAAGCTGGCGGCCAGTCCGCCGTCAACACCAAAGACGAGCGCAGCCGCCAGCAGGCCGCCAACGATGCTGCCCAATACCGGCACGAAATAGGCCTGTAGACCATCGTAGCTAGCGAACATCAAAGCAACGACGCAGCCGAGATGCCCCAGAGCAAAAAACCTCTCGATTGTCATGATCCCGTCTCCATCAGGTTGAGCTTCGTCAAAGTGAATTTGAGCATCGCGGCCGCGATAGGCGCGGCGGTGCCGCTAGCGAAGACGTGGCCAAGCGGTCGACGATTGGATTGGGCCGTCACCAAGACGGCGAAGGCATAGGGTTGGCCTTTCGCGATGAAGCCGCCCACGACCCAGGTGGATCTGGTTAGCTTGTCGGGACCATCGGCGTTGGCGGTTCCGGTTTTGCCCCAGTGCGGCAAGCGCATGGCGCCGAAAACTGGTCCCAAGTGGCGGTGCAAAGTGCCGACCGGCGCGTCGATGGGCGCCTTTAGAACGTCTGCCATGAATTCCCTGCGCGCCGGAGTCAGTATGGCTTCGAGCTGCTCCGAGGGCAGAATGCTTGGCTTTATCGTGGCGATGTCGCCGGTTATCAGCCGGACCGAACTCACGGCGTGGGGCGAGGGCGTCGGACCCTGGATGCCGGCGAACTGTTTGGTTAGCGCGAGGGCCCCACGTAGCACCTCAGCGAACGTCTGCTCGTTGCCGCCGACGACGGCATGATGGCGCGCCGATTGTGCGGCCGGAACGGTCCAGCCAAAGGCGTGGAAGATGCGCTCAAGCTCTGCGTCGGAATGGGCCGCATGAAGTCGCGCCTCGATTGGGGGGCCATACGATCTTGCGAAGAAATTCCGAACGGCCGAGGCTGTCGTCGATCTCGAGAGCGCGGCGGCGGCGGTGATCTTGGCGATGCTGCCCATCGGCGCGAACGCTCGTTCCAGCGCACCATCCTGGTTGGAACCGAACGCCAGGATGCCGCCGTTGCGGTCGATGACCGCGCCGACCACCATCGCCGCGTCGGTGCCGGCCCACAGCGGGATGAGGAGGCGGCCTGCCATCCGTTTTTCGGCCTCATGCGCGGCTTCAATCATTACCGCAGTCGGGCTGGCTGCGCCGATCGGGATGCTGAGGCGGACGCGGCCGACGAGACGGTGCCATTCGGGCCCAAACTCGCGGGACAACTCGCCAGGCGCGTCCTTAAGGACAGCGCCAGCCAAGCGGTTCGCCCGACTAACGGGGTTCGACAGCATGCGCGTGCGTTCACGCGCATCCGCGGGCAAAAGCGCCAAGAACGATGGCGCAATCTGAGGCGCCGGAAGCTTCATCTCCTCAAGACGCCGTCGCGCTAGTTCACGCTCGGCCGGATCTCCGATGAGGTTGAGACAGGGCGCGACACGGCGCTTGATGGCGTTGAACGTCTTTAACGCATCGTCGGAATCCTTTGCCAGCCTGTCCGGCCGGATGGGCCGCCGCGGCGCGCCGGCAAGTAGCAGGATTTCAGCACTGTCAAGATCAGCTACGTCGCGCCCGAACAACGCCCGCGCGCCAAGTACGATGCCATGGACCCGAGCACCCATGCCGGTCGTGACCGGCAGATGCGTGGCGGCGGCGGCGGCGAGGTCGTCTTGCGTCGGAAACAGCCGTTCCATTGCCGGGCCGTCCGCCCAGGCCGCGAACTTTCGCGGCATCTCGTCGGCGAGCGGTGCCTTCGGATTTGGCTTGTCGCCATGCAAGCTGGTGGCCACCATCTGGCTAATGGTGCTTGCCCCCTGTCGGGCGGCTTTTCCGGAATACAATCGGCGCGGCCAACTGCCCAGCCAATAGGCGTAAGCGCTGACGAGGCGCTGAAAATCGACGCCTTGCCAGTGCAGCGGCGACTCGAACTGATGCGAGTCTTCGAGGCGCACCAGGCAGCGGTACCAAAGTGAGTTGCGGCCGGGCGCATACGGAACCGCCATGTGAGGCCCCGCATCCTGCCCGGTCAGTGCCGGAGAAAGGACGCCGATCCAGTGCCCGTGGACATCCTCGACTTCTATGACTTTACTGTTTTCGTGTGCGGTCTTCAGTTCGTCGAAGCGAGCGTCGATATCAACCTTGCCCCATCCGATCGCGAACAAGACGGTCGCGAACATTCCGATTAGGCCGACGCCGATGAGCGCCGCCGCCCACGGCGTAGCAATTGCCGAAAATCTGAAGCCATCGAGGCTCAGACCAAACAACGCAAAAAGCGCCGTGAGCGCCGCCTGCAGCGCCACCCACATGAGTGCGAACAGCCACAGCGCGATGCGAATGGGCAACGTGATCACCAGGGTGACCGCTGCGACGATGAGGTACATGATCATGGTGTCGCTCCACGCTACCGACGACCGCGCGTTCGGCCTGCTACTGCTGCCGCTTCCTGCGCTGCTTTAGGCTTAGGAAGATCACTGTGGTGACGACAGCGCCGGCGACGAGGCCCTGCGCGAACTGCGGTGTGGTGCTGAGCCTCCATCGCAGCATGCCTACGACGGTGGCTACGCCGTCGGGGCCGTGCTGGATGACCAGCCACAACCCAGCGACGGCCAGGATGCCGAGGGCTGCCGCCCTGAGCGCTGGCGACATGATGGCGGCTGTGAGCACAATCGCGGCGAGCGCAAAGCCGGCCTGGAACTGTACGTTCTGAATGATGTTCATCATTATCGTCACTCCCTGCGTTGCGGGTTTGATGAGCTAGCTAAAAGGACGTGCACTTTCGCGCGGCGAACTGTGCCGGCTGAGCGCGCGGAAGAATGAACTTGAGGTGCAGCGGCAGAACTTGACGCAGCCGGCCCAAGCGAGAACGCTCGGCGCTTTCTCGACTATGAAGTCCAGCGCTTCGGCTTCAGAGATGAATATGATCGCCTTGGCCGCGTCCGGTGTTAGCGTGACACATCCGTTCAACGCGGCAGCGACATAGCCATCATCGAACTCGATGACAACGATGGCCGGGATATTGGGGGCAAGGTGTTGATTTTCATGTTCGCATTTCTTACTTGTCTCAATACTGTTCGAGATATGGCTCGGGTGATCGACAATCCGAAATTCAGTGCCGCCGCCGCAGACGATGATCGGGTCCCAGACCACCAGCACATCAATGCTTGCCCCAGGATCTTTCTTTTGGGGTTCGCTAGAGTCTGTTTGCTTGGCGGGCTGTCGCTCTCGTTTCGTCATCGAAATGCTCTCCGTGCTTCTGTTCAGGCCGCCAAGCGCGTGTGTTCGATGACGTGACGTCGCGTCTCTGTCTGCGAGAGATGCCCAGGCTGACTGAGAAATCTTTGGCTGCGAATTTTCTCGGAGGCACTGAGGTACCGAAGAAGGCCAGCGTCGTTGGCTTCTGGGGACCTCGACAAGACTGCGGCAGCCCGCAGCCAAGTGCGCGGGTCGCCGGTGACGGCCACCGCGAATAATTTGCCGTTCCGCGCGGTGGCGACCAACAGCGGCACCAGTTCCGACTGATCGATAAAGGCCGCCCGGGCGCCCCA
>Ga0209483_1000333_pt1 | contig 42916 bp, 41 predicted proteins | sample NGEPerA_FD_184508 | JGI IMG/M metagenome (GOLD analysis project Ga0209483, IMG submission 184508) | Arctic peat soil microbial communities from the Barrow Environmental Observatory site, Barrow, Alaska, USA - NGEE PermafrostL2-A... | ecosystem: Environmental > Terrestrial > Soil > Wetlands >...
TTCGGACAGCATAAAGGTGACACTAAACGCCTGCGTGCGGTCCGTCTTGAGCATGAACTGGGTTTCGGCCACGCCCTTGCTCTGGGTTTTGAGTGTCATCGTGGCGCCGGGAGCGCCCTCGGCCACGACGCAGACGCCGCGAGGAATGCAGAACGTGTCATAGACCTTCCGATCTTTCTTGTCGTAGATCAGATACCCGGTCTGGTCGTGGAACTGCTTGTTGTTGCTCTTTTGAAATACCTGCTGGCGGTAATACAGCGCCGCCAGATGCTGCTCGCTCGCATTGACCGCAGCGCCAGCGGAGGTGTACGTAATCGTCTCGTAATAAGGCGAGACTGCGGGCTTGCCCTTGCCCACCGTCGAGCCCGCCTGCCCGGGGGCGACATCCACGCCGCCGTTGGGGGCGCTCTTCCAGGTGCCGATCAGCCCGACCAGCGGGCCGTAATCGACCCCGGCGATCACGCTGGTTTTCGGCGCGGTGGCGGCGGTGCTGCTGCCGCTGAATGCCGCCGTGGTCGCCGCGACCATCAGACCGACCGCGGCTAGGGCGAGAGTCCTTCTTGTAGTGTTTGTCGCCATTTCGTTGACTTCCTTTCCGTCACGGGCCTGACGCGGCTTCGAAAGGCTGCGCCCGCGTCTTCCAATACTCAACATAGGAGGAAACCGTCAACGGCTACAGTGCCGAAGGTCCTTTCGTCGTGCACGTGGTCATCGGTGTCGTCATTCACCGCGGGCGAAGTCTCCATCGTGGCGTCTTGCACGTCACGCCCGAGCACCGCGCGTGACGGAGCCGTTAGTGAGGTCGCGGCACCCCACGAGGTTCGCGAAGGGCGCGTGAACAACTGACTTTTGACCCTGAGCCCTGCTTGCGCCGGTAGGCACGCGACGAACGAGCCGTCGTTCCGGCACAACCACTCTCCGTCACGCGACAGCATTCCCATTGGCATAACTTGGTGATTCAACTGGAGGAATCTCAACTTTCTTGGCGTGTTCAACATCAGAGCGAACTTCGCACCTCGTCCAACATGTGGACAAGTCCAAACTCATGATCTAGAGTGCGGAGGCCCCGGGTGCTCTCGTCTCCAACCGTGGAAGATTTCGGAGTCGACGATAATTTGAGGAAAGTGAGGCCAAATGGGTCGAGGTTTCTTCGGTTCAATCATCTCATTCGTCTATCTCGTTGTCGGCGCGATAATTGCACACTCCCACAAGTATTTTGTGCACGTTGCCAATCTCAAGGCCATTGCGTCAGCGGCACTTGCTGTCATCTTGTGGCCGCTCCTTCTATTGGGCGTCAATCTTCACATCCGATGAAGCGGTCCCACGCTTCTGGAAACAGAGTGGCCCTTTAGGGCGGGCCGCGCCAACCGGCAGTGACTCGGTGCTGAATGATGAGGCATTGAGCCTGTAGCACCAGAGCCGAAAGGCCCTGGTCACCGATGCGTGCAAGCGACATTTCTAGAGTAGAAATAGGAGGAAGTTGATTCTTGACTCTTTCCTATCTGACAAATGGTCAGGTACACGAGGAGGAGGTGCGATATGGGTCTTGCCGGAATGGCACTGAGCGCCATTGCAGCTGCCGCGGGGGCGATAATGTACTGGGCCGTGACGTATCAAGGTCACGGTTTTCGTCTTTCCACCGTGGGGCTGATCCTGATGATTGCTGGAGCCGCCGGGTTCGTCGTTTCAACGATTGTTTTCGCCGTTTCTCGACGTGAGGTGGGCACGGGTACTCACTCCATGGACCGCCAGGTCACCGACTCGCAAGGTGGCTCAAGCTCAGTGCACGAAGAGCGCAAGTAAAGGATTCTGGCGCACGTTGAGTTCACGTTGCGAACGAGCCGGGTTCCTCATCGAAAAGGACCTGGTTCGAGCGCAGCCGAAGTTGACGGACTGTTTTCAATCATCACAACCAAGAAGGATGGTGCATCATGGCAGGAAAAACTGAGAAGTCGAAGGGCAAGGTTAAAGAAGCAGTCGGAAGCCTTACTGGCAACAAGAAGTTGGAATCCGAGGGCAAGATCGACCGTCGCGCTGGCGAGACCAAGGAGAAGATTGGCCGTGTGAAGGGCAAGGTCGAAGGGGTGGTCGAAAAGGCAGAACGCAAGGCCACAAAGGCGGTTGACAAGGCCAAGGACGCTGCGCGTCGCAAGTAATTTTTGGTCCCCGCGCTTGTCTCCGTATCTTCTCAGGCGGCGAGCCGGCGGCAGGTAGCAATATGAACAATAGGTACTAGGAATGGAGACGCTGTGATTATTCTCGGTTTGATTCTTCTCCTCATTGGGTTCGTCACGGGGATCACGATTGTGTGGACAATCGGAATGATCGTGCTGATAGTTGGGCTGGTTCTCTGGCTCCTCGGAGCGATGGGTCACGCCGTTGGAGGTCGACGGCACTACTACTGAGCTTCAACGCGGGCGCAGGCTCCGATGGAACTTTTTGTTCCTGCATTACCGCCAATTGACCCCGCGCATTTCCGAAGCACCAGACAACGGCACCCACGAAAACTACAATTCCTCCACACTGCAATTGAGGTGCCAGAGAACGAGGATGACTACGACAACAACAAAATCATCGCCGCGGTCGCACACATCATCGCCGCCGATCTGGGAGTTAGAGTTGCGGAAATCGCGAGAGGAGTGCAGGAAGTTGTGATTGAGGAGAGGTAGTCACGCGTCGCGACCGATCCCGGTCGTTGTGATCCCGGTCGTTGTTTCGGCCGGCTGGTGTCCCCACGTGTTCCCCCGATAGTCCCACTCTTTACTCATTCGCCGGTCCGCCTCCGCCATGGCCGTCGCCTCGGTCTCCTCGTCATTTTGGCACACGAGGGTTCCGCGAAGTCCTCAGCGGAATTCGCGATTGAACGCCTCACCGGCCCCGGCACGAGCGATGGCGCTCCGACCTGGCTGGCCTTGGAACCATGACCTTCACCAAAGCGGATTCTTCCTGGGCTTCAACGAATGCCCTTCTCCAAGATTATGGAGGCCAGCGGCGTGGCTAAGTCCACGGCCTCGGCGATCAGGTCGGGGCGGAGGGTCCCGGCGGAGAGGCATTGGGAGGGGTTTGCGTCACTCGACGCAAGTACCAAGATCTGAGGACAGATCTGACCCACTTTGCCGGACGGGTCGGTTTCCTCCATTTTGATTATGCGTCATAGGCGACCTCGGCGCACCCTCACAATTCTCGCGAATCAACTTCGACGAGGATCAGTCTGTGGTCACCGTTGATCCGCATGTTGGACACTTGAACGACCGCCGTCGCTTCGCGATCATTCGCAACGGCCCGTAGTACATGATGGGATAGTGCAGCCGGGGGATCTCCCTCGTTGCATCGACTTGCCCGTGCGTCGCACACCGTCCACACCGAATCTGGATCTCCATTTTCGCCATGACAACAACCCTTTCTCAAGCCCTTCATCTCGCATGCTTTGACACCGGATCCACAACCCGCTGAGGCGGCGCGATCGTCATCGTCCTACCCGGTACGTGGTTCCCAGCGGAAGAAGCGGATCGCCAATAAGAGTCCTGCCACTCCCCAAGCGGCCACAACGAGCACGTCTATCCAGTAGAAAGGCGTGCCCACGAAGCCCGCCAGCATCCCGCTGGCGAAGTGCCTGATCGGGAAGATCCGGGCGACCCACATGAGCCAGGATGGTGTGCCGTTGCCGAACGGGATGAAGATCCCCGAGAAGAAGCACAACGGCAAGACGGTGCCCATGATGACGGGGGCCAAGGCATCGGTGTTCGGGATGAGCGCGGTGACCGCCAGCCCGAGCGCGCAGAACGAGGCGGCACCCACTGCGAGCATCACGACGAAGTGGAGGAGTGAAAGGCCGGTCGGGATGTTCACGCGATAGAAGGCGCGACCGAAAGCAGCCGTGAGTGCCACGAGGATAACCGCTACCAGGAGCGAGTGAAGCACCTGCGAGCCCATGAAGGAGGCCTTCGGCAGGGGTGAGCCGTCGATTCGCTTCAGGATCCCGGCATCGCGCTGGGCCGTGATGGCCGAGGCGATGTACGAGTAGCACGCCTGGATCACCGCATACGACGCCATTGCGGCCACGTAGTACGCCGGGTCCTTCACCGACAGCGTCCCGATCTGTACCGTGCCGCTGCCCAAAAGCGACGTGAAGATCACGAGGAACATGAGGGGAAGGGCGAAAGTGGAAAACGCCCGGGCGGGGTTCCGCCAGAACGCCTTGTTGACGTACCGAGCCTGCGAGAAGGTCAAGGCAAGCGCGCTCATGGTTGCTTCCCTTCTCTCTCCGAGGAGGCGGAGCGAACCCCGTCTCCCGAGAGCGAGTTAGTCAACGAGAGATACACGCTTTCGAGCGACGGCCTTGTCACCTCGAGACCGTCGAGGGCGACATGCTCGTCGATCGCCCATTGCAAGAGCCGGTGCACTTCGGTGACGGCATTGTCCACCGAGACTTCGACGAACCCATCCGGGCCCACAGATCCACCAAGTCCGGGCGGGGGTACGGATCCCGCTGGGATGCGGTAGCGGACTCTTACCTTTGCCCGGTCCCGGAAGCCAAGAGTCGAGGGCGCGCCTTCGGCGATGATTCGACCATTGGCAATCACTAACACCCGATCGGCGAGGTACTCGGCTTCGTCCATGAAATGGGTCGTGAGCACGACGGTCTTGCCCAGCGAGGCCAGGTTCTTCACGACGTCCCACGCCTCTCGCCGGGCCGACGGGTCGAACCCGGTGGTCGGTTCGTCTAAGAAGAGCAGTTCCGGGTCTCCCGCCAGCGCGATCGCCATGTCGAGCCTCCGCTGCTGCCCGCCGGACAGTCGGATCGCCCGCTCGTCCGCCTTGGCCGTCAGCCCAACGAGGTCGATCACCTCGTCGACGGCACGCGGGTGCGGATAAAAACTCGCATACATCCTCACGATTTCGTGCACCGTCAAGTACGGCTCGACGCCTGTCGACTGCAGCATGACCCCAATCCGTTTCTTTAGGTGAGCGCGCTCACGGCCGGGGTCGTAGCCGAGGACGCTGACTTCGCCGCTATTTCGGGCTCGATAGCCCTCGAGGATCTCGACCGTCGTGGTCTTGCCGGCTCCATTGGGGCCGAGTAGGGCGAAGACCTCACCCCGGAAGATGTCGAAGTCGATGCCCGCCACGGCGGTCAGGTCTCCGTAGGACTTAACGAGTCCCCGTACCCGAATCGCTCCATGCGACTCGCCGTTATGAGAGACCTCGGGCATGGACTCACCTCCAAAATCCATAATGGCATTGTCGGCCCCGTGCACATAGAGCCGAAGGGCCCTTGTTCAAGAAGTGCTGCCACAAGGTGATGTTGTGGCCCTCGGATTCGATCCCCTTTACAGCTCCTCTAGACGGGCGGAGGGTCCCTTCTCGATGAGTGGTAACGACAGGACGTGAACCTCAAGGTCACCCACGGCGTAGCGATCGCACATACTGAGACGACGCCCCAAGCCCATCTTGGAAACACCCTGTTGGCGATCCGAGATGCCGTGACCAAAGCCGCGCGGGGAATCTTCGCTGTTATCTAAGGTCCCGCTAGTCATGGACACCCCCTTGCGGGTGTGTCTGGTATGTCAGTGCCCTCGCAAAGGAACCACCCCGTTTGGTTGCGCCGAAAGATAGTCCCACAAATGGACCCACAAACCCCGTTTGTGGGTCCCGGACCACGAGACCAAAAGGCTACGAGACAGATCGTCGGTAACTGTTGTGCCATGCAAAAGCCTGCTAATTTACGGCTTGGACTACCTGATGTGGACGCCAGAGATGGCTCGTGAAATGATCAGGCGCTGAATTTCAGAAGTCCCCTCGAAGATCGTGAAGATCTTCGAGTCACGGTGCCAACGCTCGACCGGATACTCACGGATGTAGCCGTAGCCGCCGAGGATCTGAATGGCCTCTTCGGTCACCTTGACGGCCGTTTCGCCGGCGTAGAGCTTGGACATCGAGCCCTCGCCATTGAGGAACGGCTGACGCGTCGCGGCCATCCATGACGCTCGCCAGATCAGCAGGCGCGAGGCGTCGATGTGCATCTTCATGTCGGCCAGTTTGAATGCAATCGCCTGATTGTCGATGATCGCGCGACCGAACTGCTTGCGCTCTTTCGCGTAATCGAGTGAAAACTCATAAGCCGCTCGCGCAATGCCGAGCGCCTGGGCGCCGACGGCCGGTCGACTCGCCTCAAAGGTCGCCATCGCGGCTTGGCTCTGGGAGCGCTTGCCCTCGCGCGCCCGAGCGATCTTCTCATCGAGCTTCTCCTTGCCGCCGAGGAGACAACGCCCCGGAATACGGCAGTCTTCGAGCACCACCTCGCCGGTGTGACTGGCGCGAATGCCCATCTTCTTGAACTTCTGGCCGAGGCGGATGCCCTTCGTGCCTTCGGGCACGATGAACGAGGCCTGGCCGCGGCTGCCGAGTTCCGGCTCGACCGAGGCGACGATGACGTGCAGGTTCGCGATACCGCCGTTGGAGATCCAGGTCTTGGTGCCGTTGAGGACCCACTCGTCGTTCGCCTCGTCATAGACCGCGCGGGTGCGAAGTGAGGACACGTCACTACCGGCGTCGGGCTCAGAGACCCCGAAGGCCGCGAGCTTGATGTCGTCCGGTGTGCCGTAACACTGAGGGACCCACTCCATCACCTGCTCGGGCGTGCCGTTGGCGACGATGGCCGCGACCCCGAGCCCCGTGGCCAACAGGGCCATCGTGAGGCCGGCGTCACCCCAGGCCAACTCCTCGGCCGCGATCATCAAGGACAGCCCGGTCTTGTCGGCGACGGCGTTCATCATGAAGTCGAGTGAGTAGATGCCGATCTTCGCCGCTTCCTGGATGAACTCCCACGGCGTCTCTTCACGCTCGTCCCACTCGGCCGCGATGGGACGCATCTGGTTCACGGCGAAACCGTGGACCCACTCCTGCAACGTCTTTTGATCGTCGTTCAGTTCCATCGAGAATTCAGACATGTACATCCTTAGAGTTCGTCGCCTTGTTACCCGCGAGCAACGTTCGTACGTTACGTGAGTTGGTGGCCCAAAAGAATAACCGCCGCCCGAAGGCGGCGGTTATCCACTACTAGATGATTTGGTTAGTTCAAGATCACGCGCTTGGCGAGTGGTCCTCGATCGCCCGGCTCGATGTCAAACTCAACGGTCTGACCTTCGACGAGCGTCTTACGACCTTCTCCTTGAATCTCCGAGTAGTGCACAAAGACGTCGGGCTGGCCATCGACAGCGATGAATCCCCAACCCTTTTCGTCATTGAACCACTTGACGGTTCCTACAGCCACTGTGGGCCTCCTTGTTTCTTTTGGGTCCGATTTGCACCGGTCCCGGAGGGAACCACAACGGCAACCTCAACTGACAAGCCTACCGGAGAACCGTTGGCCCGCCAAATATTTCTAGGGACGTCGAATGAGCGTCCCGGTCGAAGAGTCCTCGACAATCCAGCCCAATGTGACTAATTCGTTACGAAGTCGATCGGCCTCGGCCCAATCCTTTGCGCCACGTGCGGCGTCACGCCTCGTCACCAGGTCAGCACTGCGTGAGTCGACGTCATCTTCCTTCGAGTGCAGGGAGAGGCCCAGGGCGCCAAAGAGCGCGTTAATCGCTTTTGCGAGGTTTTGAGCCCCGGTCGCGTCCCCGGCGTCAGCTTGCGTATTCGCTGCGGCGAGCGCGTCAAAGAGCATCGCGACCGCGAGCGGCGTCTTCAAGTCGTCATCGAGTACCGCCGCGACTTCTTCATACAACGCCGCACCTTCACCGATCCATTCGCGACGTGACGCCACTTCGAGAGTGTCACCGGCGAGTGCGGCCAACTCGAATCGACGCGCAAAGGCGTCGAGACGCGCGAGTGCGCGTTCCGCATCAGCAATCGTCGCCGTCGTCACCTCAACCGGCGAACGGTAGTGCGATCTCAGGACGAGGAGTCGATAGGCCCGGGGGTCAGACGTCTCGGCCAGGTTCGTCAGAGACGTGAAGTTGCCGAGGGACTTGCTCATCTTTTCGCCGCCGACCATGACCAACCCGTTGTGGCTCCAATGTCGCGAGAAGACGCGTCCGGCCGCCACGGCCTGAGCCCGTTCATTCTCGTGATGCGGGAACTTGAGATCGAGTCCGCCGCAGTGGAGATCGAAGTCGTCACCCAAAAGTCCGAGTGACATCACGACGCATTCGGTGTGCCAACCGGGTCGTCCGTCACCGAAGGGGGCGGGCCAACTCGGCTCGCCTGCTTTGGCGTTCTTCCATAGTGCGAAATCCAGTGGCGAACGCTTTTCCTCGACGGCTTCTACGCGAGCGCCGACGCGAAGACTCTCGAGTGGTTGGCCGGCCAGAAGTCCGTAGTCGGGGACGCGTGAGACGTCGAGATAGACGCCGTCACTGATCGTGTACGCGATGTCGTCTTCCAGGAAGGCGCTGATCAGTTCGATCATCTCCGGCACGTAGTCCGTCGCGTGTGGCGCCTCGTCGGGTCGCGCGACGCCCAATTGATCCATCGCCTCCCACCACAGAGCTTCGTACGTGGCGACGACTTCGGCGATCGAACGGTCCTCTTGCAATGATCGCGCGATGATCTTGTCGTCGATGTCGGTGATGTTGGACACGTAATTGACGTCCAAACCACGAAACGTGAACCAGCGACGGGCGACGTCCCAGACGAGCGTGAACCGACCGTGTCCGAGATGGGGCAAATTGTCGACCGTCGGGCCACACACGTACATCGAGACACGTCCGGGATCACGCAAGTTCAGTTCGCGGACCTCGCCATCCACCGAGTCGTAGAGCCGAATCATTGTTCTAAACTACGCCACCATGGAAGACGCTCTCACCCCCACGCACCGTCAAGTGCCCGACAAGCCCACGGTCGACGGGCTCGAAGATCACTGGATGACGCGCTGGGACAAGGAACATATTTACCGCTTCAACCCCGACGCCACGAGAGAGAGCGTCTACTCGATCGACACGCCGCCGCCGACCGTGTCCGGGACGCTGCACATCGGGCACGTCTTCAGCTACACCCACCCCGACGTCGTCGCGCGCTTCTGGCGAATGCGCGGTAAGGACGTCTTCTATCCCATGGGCTGGGACGACAACGGACTGCCGACCGAACGGCGCGTCGAGAACTTCTACGGCGTGCGCTGTGACCCTTCACTCCCCTACGACCCCAAGTACCGACCGCCCGAGAAGCCCAGCAAGGACAAGGTCTCCATCTCGCGAAAGAATTTCGTGGAACTCTGCGTCGAACTGACCGCCACGGACGAACAGGCCTTCAAGGATCTGTGGCGTTCGATCGGCGTGAGCGTCGACTGGAGCTACGAGTACTCGACGATCTCCAAAGAGGCCCAGGCGGTGAGCCAGCGTTCGTTCCTCCAGATGCTGACGCGCGAAGAGGTGTACTCCGCCGAAGCGCCGACGCTCTGGGACATCGACTTTCGAACGGCGGTCTCTCAAGCCGAGCTCGAAGACCGTGAAAGACCCGCCGCGTATCACCGCATCGCCTTTGACCGCGCCGACAACGCCGGCACCGTCGACGTGGACACGACGCGCCCGGAGTTACTCGCCAGCTGCGTCGCGCTCGTCGCGCACCCCGACGACGAGCGCTACCAACCGCTACTCGGATCACTCGTCGTCACGCCGCTCTTCGGCGTCGAAGTTCCAATCCTCGCGCACGAACTGGCCGATCCCGAAAAGGGCACCGGTATCGCGATGATCTGCACGTTCGGCGACACGACGGACGTGGTGTGGTGGCGTGAACTGAACCTCCCGACCCGGGCGCTCATCGGACGCGACGGACGTTTCCTCCCGGCCGATTTCGCCGAAGAGAGTTGGCCGGCGCGCGACGCCGAACTCGCCCAGGAGTTCTACGACCGCGAGGTGCTGAACAAGACCGTCAACCAGGCTCGGGCCGCGATCGTCGACGGACTGCGCTCGACGGGCGCGTTGATCGGCGAGGTTCGCGAGATCACCCACCCCGTCAAGTTCTACGAGAAGGGCGAGCGACCACTCGAGATCGTGACTTCACGCCAGTGGTTCGTGCGCACGCTCGAGCGTCGCGACGAACTCTTGGCCCGCGGCGAGGAGCTGCGCTGGCACCCCGACTACATGCGCCACCGCTACCGCTCCTGGGTCGAGGGACTGAACGTCGACTGGAATATCTCGCGACAGCGCTTCTTCGGGGTGCCCTTTCCCGCGTGGTACCCGGTTGACGAGAACGGCGAGATCAACTTTGACCATTTGATCACGGCCGACGACGAGGATTTGCCGGTCGATCCCTCGAGCGACGTCCCCGCGGGATTCCGCGAGGATCAGCGGGGCGAGCCGGGCGGTTTCGTCGGCGACCCCGACGTGATGGACACCTGGGCGACCAGTTCGTTGTCACCGCAGATCGCCGGTCGTTGGGGCACGGATCTCTTTCAGCGGGTCTTTCCAATGGACCTGCGCCCCCAAGCCCACGACATCATTCGCACATGGCTGTTTTCGACGATCGTGCGCAGCCACTTCCAGTTCAATTCGCTGCCCTTCAGCGACATCTTGATCTCCGGCTTCATCCTCGATCCCGATCGAAAGAAGATGAGCAAGTCCATCGGCAACACCGTGACGCCGATGCCGCTCGTCGCACAGTACGGTGCCGACGCCCTGCGCTATTGGGCCGCGGGCGGGCGTCCCGGCTCGGACACCACCTTCGACGAAGGGCAGCTGAAGATCGGTCGACGACTGGGCATCAAGATCCTCAATGCGTCGAAGTTCGTGCTCGGACGACTCGACGACGAGATTCCCGGACCGTCCGAAGTCACCGCACCGATCGACCTCGACCTCCTCGCGTTGCTCTCCAAGCTCATCACCGCGACGACGGATGATTTCGAGAACTACGACTACGCGCGCGCCCTCGAGCGCTCCGAGAGTTTCTTCTGGTCGTTCTGCGACGACTACGTCGAGTTGGTGAAGATCCGTGCGTACGGCGAGAAGGACGACGCCGCGACGAGGTCGGCGCGCGCCACGCTCGCGATCACGCTGTCGGTACTGCAGCGACTATTCGCACCGATCATGCCCTTCGTCACGGACGAGGTGTGGCACTGGTGGCACAACCACTCGGTCCACGCGTCGCCGTGGCCGACGTTGAAGGAATTGCCGACACTCGAAGTGATCGGCGCCGGTACGACGTACGGACCGGTGTGCGAAGTGCTCGAGGCGATTCGTCGCGCGAAGAGTTCGGCCAAGGTCTCCCAGCGCGCCGAGGTCGCGTCCGTCACGGTTCGCGCGCCGGCGGTGTTCCTCGCCGCCCTCGCGTTGTGTGAAGAGGACCTCAAAGCGGCCGGCGCTGTGGCGACGTTGATGACACGAGAAGAAATTGAACTATCGGTGGATGTAATTCTCGCTGCGTCGTAATTCGTCCGGAGCGTTGTACGCTGTCCGCCGCGCCGCCGCCGCCGCCGCGCCGGACGCCGCGCGCCCTACGCGGCGTCCGTGGACCACTTCGCTCGGTCGTCATCGCGCTCTCACCGACTGGTCTGCGTGAAAACGGTCGTGGAGGACTCGCGGTGAGCTAGCGCAGTACCTCGCCGGTATCGACGCTGCGCACCAGAACGTGGTCTTCGGACACGTCATAGATCGCGAACTGGTCCCACGCTCGGGCCAGATCTCGGGCGAATTCGATGCTTTGATCGAGTAACGCGAATCCTTCCTCGACGGGCCAGGCCCCCATCGGATCACGACCGATCGCGTGACGTACTCGCACGCCTCGACGCCGCAAGTCGGCGTGCAGTTCGCCGCGACGCTGCGCGTTCTCTTCAGCGGGCAACTCGTTGCTGAAGGGATTGTCCGACGTCAAGACCGTGAAGGGGCCGAGCTCTCGCGCCGCCTCTCGGGCGCCCACCCATTCGCCGGTTGACACCTTCACGACCAGTTCGGTCGGCGGCACCTGATAGCTCTTCACGAGCGACGAGGTCAGTCGCGGACGCTGCACCACCGACTCCGCGAAGGCGACGGCGGCGCGCGTCGTCGCCGACGTTCGAGGACTGGCCGAGATGTCGAAGGCGTGTTGCGTGAAGGGCAGTTCGACGTAGTAGATCGGCGCGTGGGCAACCTCTCGAAACTTCGTGACGAAGTCGCGCGCCACTTGGACGTCGACGAGCGTGTCGTTGCGTCCCTGCACGACGAAGAATGGCGGGGCGTCGGCGCCAATTCGATGGAAGGGCGACATTGCGCGATAGAGCGGTTGGTTACCCTCGTAGGGGACCTGCACGATTCGGCGTTCGAGCAGAATTCTGATGCCGCGTCCCAGGCCGCGCCAGTGCGCTTCGTCACCGGTCGTCTCCAAGACGCCGTAGAACGGCAGGGCGCCGCGCACCGACCAATCGACGACGTCGGCCATGTCTTCAGGTCGCCACGTCGCGTCCTTCGAACTCAGCGCCACCAATGCGGCTAAGTGCCCTCCGGCTGAGCCCCCCGAGACGACGACGCGCTCGGGGTCGCCGCCGTGGGTCGCGATATTCTTCTTCACCCAGCCGAGCGCGCGGGTGACGTCTTGGATCTGGGCCGGCCACGGATGGCGCGGAGCCAAACGGTAGTTCGGCACGACGGCGATCCAGCCGCGGCGCACGAACTCGTGCAGCATCGGACGACCCTGCTCTCGCTTGTCCCCCATGATCCACGAACCCCCGTGGACGTAGAGCACGACGGGCGCGTGCAGCGGCGTCGTCGACATTCGCCACAGGTCGAGTCGTTGACGAGGAAGCCGCCCGTAGACCACGTTCTTCACGAGTTGCATATCGCGCGGATGGAAGGGGAACTGCATCGCCGTTCGCCACCACGCGCCGAATTCGTCATCGCGCGGGTGTGAAATCGTTAGTGGCGCCACTGGAGATCTCGCCATCGAGCGGCGCACGATCCGTCGCGAGTAAAAGGCAATGAACACCAACATCAGGTTCTGCGCGACCGAGACGACCGCGAGGACGTCGATGAGAAGTTCCAGCCACGCGACACTCGGCCACCCCCACCACGCCAGCAGCCCCAACAGCGCGACTTGCGAGACGATGCCTTGCACCGGTAACTCGCCGGCCGCCCAACCAACCGGGTAGGCCAGAATCGCCGAGAGGCCGTGCCGTCCGGGTCGCAGGGCCGTCGCGGCCGAGAGCACGAGGAACGCGCTCACCAGCGCGACGAAATAGGCCATCTGTCTAGTCTGCCGGACCGTCGGGGCGGCGTGTCGCGGTACCTAGGCTTGATTTCATGTCGACCTGGCCCTCTTCGCTGGAACAACTGCGCGGCACGATTGGCGTATGGACCTTCGCGCAAGAAACGCTGCCCGCCGCACGAAGCGGTGACATCGCGGCCGAACTCGAGTCACTCGGTTATTCGGCGATGTGGTTGCCCGAGGCGTGGGGTCGCGAAGCCTTCACGAACGCCGCACTGATGCTTCGCGCCACGTCGTCGATGATCGTCGCCACCGGCATCGCCAACATCTGGGCGCGTGACGCCGTCGCCGCGACGAACGCCGCCAGGACTCTCAACGCCGCCTACGAGGATCGATTCGTTCTGGGCCTCGGCGTCAGCCACCGCCCGCTCGTCGAGGGACTCCGCGGTCACGAGTACGCGACACCGGTCGCGGCGATGCGCGACTACCTGAGCGCGATGGACGCCGCACCGATGCGAGCCCCCGAAAAAGAGCAGCGCTACGCGAGAGTCATCGCGGCGCTCGGACCCAAGATGCTCGAAGTCGGCGCCACCTTGGCCGACGGCGTTCTCCCGTACCTCGTGACGCCCGAACACACCGCCCGAGCCCGCAGCGCCGTCGGTGACAAGTTCGTCGGCGTCGAACAGGCCGTCGTGCTCGGACAGAGTCGCGAGGAGTACTTGAATCGCGCCCACGCTCACCTGGGTTTTTACACCGGTCTGGAGAACTACAAGAACAGCTGGCGGCGACTCGGATTCGGTGACGAAGACTTCGTGCGCGGCGGCTCCGAGCGGCTCTGTGACGCGCTGGTCGTCCACGGTGACGAGAACGCCGTGATGGAGCGCATCAACGAACATCGCCTCGCCGGCGCCGATCACGTCTGCCTGCAAGTGCTGAGCGACGAGACCAACGCACCCCCGTTGGACGAATGGCGACGTCTGGCTTCGCTCAATCGGTGAGAACTATCGCCTAACGTTCGCCGCCGGGTCCGTAGACGGTCACGCCGCGGTCGCGAGTACCCGAACCGCGCAGCAGTCGCAGGAACGACCCAACGATGAAGAGGGTGGCGAACTCGAGCCCGCCGATGAGAACCCAGCCGATCGTGATCCAGAAGAACCCGACGACGAGCCCCTTCAAGAATCCGTCGCGCACCATCGCCGCAATCCACAGCGGCACCCAGGCGACCGTCCAACTCACCAACGGTGCGATGAACGAGGCCGCGACCCGACGACGAAGGCCCAGGTAGACCCCAAACAGCGCCGTGGCACCAAAACCGAACCAGAGCGCGTCGTGGTGGGCACCGTGGCTCGCTTCGACCATGAAGATCACTACGGCCATCACGATCGACCAAATGATCATGGGGGCCGTCACGTTGCCACGGGCCCGGTTCTTGACTTGAATGAAAACGGGATTCACGAATCCAATTTAGTCATTGGCCCCTACGACAGCATCAATCATTAGACGGTACGCTGCATTCGTGACCCTGGGCGTCCTCGCACTACTCGGCTCGGGCGAGACCGCCCCGGGCATGACCAAGGTCCACCGTGGGCTCCTTAGGCAGTTGGACGAGGTGCGAGCGATCAATCTCGACACTGCCTACGGATTCCAACAGAACGTCCCCCAGATGAGCGAAAAACTCGAGAAGTACTTCAAGACCTCGCTCCACGTCGCCCTCACTACCCTGCACTTCACTTCCTTCGCCAGGGCCAGTGAGCTTGAACGGACCCTCTTCAAACAACAGGTCCGCCAGGCGGACTACGTCTTTGCCGGGCCCGGTAGTCCGACCTACGCGCTCGCCCAGTGGTCACCGCTGCACTTTGGCGACGATCTCCTCGACGTGCTCGATCACGGCGGCACACTCTGCTTCGCGTCCGCGGCGGCGCTCACCCTCGGGGCCTTCACTGCTCCCATTTACGAGATCTACAAAGTGGGCCTGGAACAACCTCACTGGCGTGACGGACTCAACGTGATCGCGTCGCTCGGGCTTAACTGCGTGATCATCCCGCACTTCGACAACAACGAGGGGGGCAACTACGACACGAGGTTCTGCTACCTCGGTGAAGCACGTCTTCTCGAACTCGAAGCCCAACTACCCGAGGGCGTCGCCACCTTGGGGGTCGACGAACACACGGCGCTCATCTTCGATCTTTCGAACGACACCGTTTCGGTTAAGGGCCGCTCACACGGATACTGGCGTCTCAACGGCGAGGTTCGCGTGCTCGCCAACGCCACAACGACGAGCCTCAATGAACTTCGCACGCTCAGTCCGTCGCCCACTCGCGCACCGGTCAGCACACCAACGCCCTCACTGAATCGACCTGTCGAGTTGGGAGAAGTCGCCGCGAAGGGAGGCGAAACCGGCCTCGAGGCGCTCGCGCAACTCGTCCAACTCGCCACCACCGGCGGGGAGGGTTTCATCGACCCCACCGCACTCGTCGAAGGGATCTTGAGCGCGCGAGTCAGCGCGCGAGCGAGTGCACAGTACGAACTCGCCGACGAGCTTCGCGACACGCTCCTCAAGGCGGGCATCGACGTCCAAGACAGTCCCGATGGCACCACCTGGACACTGAAGACCACCTCCTGACATCTCCGTGATGTCCATCGGAGGTTCCTACAGCTGTTCAGAAATGTCGAAACCCCCTTCCGAAGAAGAGGGTTTCGACGAAAGTCTCTTGGGATCTGTTACCTCAGGCTGAACTTCACCGAAGCACGCTTGCCGTTCGCCAGGATCACGGTGAACGTGTGCACGCCCGTCTTGACGCCGGCCCTCACCGTGACAATGACCGTGAGCGTCTTGCCCGTGTCACGGGTTACCCTCGCCGTGACGCCCGCCACGTTGCAGATAATCCTGGGACGACCGCTAAAGCCAGAACCCACGATGGTGACCGTGGACGTCCTACCGACCGTCACTTTGCCCGCCACGCGTGTGGCCTTGAAGGGCAGTATGAACGTCACCTTCGTCGCGGTGGAGGAGACGGGAATGTACGTAGTAGACCCGGCTTTCGTCGCGGTCACGAGGCACGTTCCAGCTCTCTTGGCGCTCAGTGAAGTTCCTGACACGGTGCAACCGGCCGACGAACCTGCCGCAACGGTGTAGCTCAACGCACCGGTTCCGGTTCCACCAGTCGTCGCGAGATTGACTGCTTTGCCGACGGTACCTTTGACGGTGCTGAGCACCAGTGCCGGCTGGGGTGTACCAACCGTTGTGGTAGCGGTCGCTGCGGTGAGCGTTCTGGAGGTGTCAGTAGCCGTGAGTACACAGGCTCCCGTCACGTTGATGGTGAGCGCGCTGAAGGTTGCGACGCCCGCAATGGCGCCGGCTGTCGTAGTCCCTCCAAGAGTGCACGGCGACGTAATCGCAATGGTGTCCGTCGCGCCGGTACCAAAAGTCACGACGTTGCCGTTGACGTCTTCGACCGAAGCCTTAAAAGCTGTAAGTACGGTACTAGCAGTAGTCACCGAAGTTGGCGGCACGGTCGTAAAGACAACCTGTGTCGCAGTACCCGCGATCAAGGCGACGACGGTACTCGTAGCGGTGGAGAGCGTCCTCGACGTGTCCGTTGCTACCAACTGGCAGTTACTGCCGGACTTGATCGCGACCGCAGAAAACGTCGCGGCGTCGTTTATGGCCGTCACGGACGTGGTTCCCGTCAGCGCGCACGCCGACGTCAGGACGATGACGTCCGTAGCACTAACGCCTCCCACGAGAGCGACGCCGTTACTCGCCTCGACCGACACGACAAAGGTCGGCAGCACCGTCCCCGCCGCCGCGGTGGCTGGAGGTTCGGTCGTGAAGCCAAGCTCCGTCGGTGTGTTCGATACCAACGAGATTGCGCCACTCGTCACCGGAGTGAAGGAGGTGTCCGTTGCGGTGAGTGTGCAACTCGTGCCAGCCGAAAAATAGACGTTACTAAAAGTAGCCACGCCGGCGCTGGCGCCGACCGTGTCGGTCCCCGTCAGTGTGCATCCGCCAGTCGTGGACGTAATGGCGACAGAATCACTGGACCCCGTTCCTGACGTGATGACGTTACCGTAGGTGTCCTCCACCGACACCTTAAAAGTCGTCAACGGCACACTAAGAGTGCCAGCCGTGGGCGGCCCGGTGGTGTAGGCAATCTTGTTCGCAGCTGCGGGGTTCACGGTAATGGCTGAACTCGTCGCCGTGAAACCGTTGTCGGGTGAGAGAGTGTCCGTCGCTGTGAGCGTGCAGCTCGTACCCGTGGTAATGGTGACCGCGGTGAAGGTTGCGACCGCAGAACTCGCGGTGGCGAGAGTAGTGCCCGTAAGGGTGCACGAAGAAGAAAGTTGGATGGTGTCAGACGCGCCCGGACTCGTAGCAGGGTTGCCACTGCCATCTTCGACCGTGACCGCAAAACTCGCAAGTGCACTTCCCGCGGTGGCCGTCGCACCTGGCTCGACGGTAAAGACGAGATGGGTCCCTGCTAATGCCGACGCTGGCGAAGCGGCGACGAACGCCAGACCCGCCAACATGAGGGCTGACGTCGCTCCGACAGCCACCAGGGACTTCATCACAGATCCAAGCGATCGACGACCCTCTTTACGGTTCACTAATTTCCTCATTCGGATTTCCGCCTTTGCACTGCCCGTCAGGTTCGAATACCTAAACATGTGCTTTATGGGTACTACTTCAAGCATAGGCAGAGGTCGAGAGATTCACCTTGCTGTTGTGTTACATTTGCCCGTCATTTGCCTCAGAATGTATGGGCCGACGGCAGTTCTGTTCATGACGCGAACGCTCGAACCGCCAGTAGTCGAAGAATTATCATTTCTTGAACAACTCTCGAAATATAGGAGTCGCGCGACTCGAACGCTTGCTCCGCGCTTTGAATCTCATCGAACATAAAGGATGTCTCCTCGTTCGAGGGGGCAATCCTTAGGCACTGCTGGGAGTGAAGTTACTTAATGAGCGAGTAATTCGCCTCGGCGCTCTTGCCACTCTGCGTGATGGTGAAGGTCTTCTCGCCGACTTGGCGCCCGGGAGGAGGCTCGAGCGCAGGGGCAGTACAAGTTAGCAGACGAACTTCGAGACATCATTACGCTCGGGCATTGACGTCCAGGACACGCCGTCGGTCACAGCGTGCTCCACCAGGAAAGAAAAATAGCGCGGGGACTTTCGTTCGTTCGTAGATCTTCATTCGCTCCCCGACGGTGCAAGGTGCATCGAGCGCAAGATCCCAGTCGCCGGCACGCGCCGCCGCATAGCGCCAGAACGTACAAAGGAAAAGGCCCCCTCTTTCGAGGGGGCCTTTTCCTTTGTACTACTTGAAGTAATTACAACTACTTCACAATCTTGTAGTTGACCTTGGCAGACTTGCCGTTCGCCAACGTCACGGTGAACGTGTGCTCGCCGGCAACACCCTTCTTAGTCGTCACGTGAATCGTGAGCAACTTTCCAGTGTCGCCCGAGACGCCCACCCTCGTACCAGCGGCGGTGCTGGTGATCTTCGGCTGACCGTAGAAACCAGAACCCGAGATCGTCAGCGTTGACGTCTTGCCCGACTTAGCCGAACCGTGCGCTCCGGTGATGTGCAAGCCAGCAACCGTAGCGGTGGCAGGCAACACAGCAGTCGTAGACGTGGCAGAGCCACCGTTAGCGTTCGTCACAACCAGGTACGTCGGCGTCGCGCCAGGCGAACCCAACGTGCAGGCCGCCGTAATCGACGTCGCCGAGGTAACCGTGGTGGTGCTGCAGGTGCCGTTGCTCGGAGTCAAACTCACGACAGCGCCAGTCTGGAAGCCCGTACCGGTAATCGTGAACGTCGATGTCGATGCGGCCTTTCCAGTTGGGGGTGCGACGGAAGTGATCGTGGGTGCAGCCTGGATGACCAGACCAGCCGGAATGGCTGCTATGGCCTTCGTGGTGCCACCGTTGGTGTTGGTGACGGTGAAGCCATCAATGGTGTTCACGTCTCCAGTAGCAACCGTGATAGCCGCGGTGAGCTGAGTACCAGCAGCGTTCACGGAAGTAACCGTGCCCGTCACGGCGGCGTCAGCGACACCGGCGGCATTTACGAAGCTGCCGATGGTCGCGCCCGTCGCAAAGCCGGAACCGTTAACCGTGATGGTCTGTGCCTTAGAACCAACGCCAATTCCGGTCGTTCCCGTCACGTAAGTGGTGGAGGAGACCGAAGGTGCAGCCTCAACCAGCAACGTAAGAGGTGCCGACACCGATGACGCTCCGTATGAGTCAACTGTCGAAAGAACAATCGAGTCGGTCGACGTCGTGGTCGGCGGTGCCGTCACAACGAAGTTCTCTTGCGTCGCACTGACGTTCTGGAAAACGCCAGTAACCGTGGAGCTCGTACCCGTCGTGGTCGGACCAAAGCCCGTACCCGTCAGAGCAACGATCGTACCAACAGGGGCACCGACCGCAAGTGCTGTGGGCGCCGCCGTGGTGATGACGGGCCCAGCAACGCTGAAGGCTGCAGGGAACGCAGTAGTAGCTGCGGTGTTTTCCAGTACGGCACTGTGAGCGCCGGTGGTGGCGAGGGAGCTAACAGTCAACTCACAGGTCAACGTGGTGCCGCTCTGACCGCCGAGGCACGAAGTGAACGCTGTCCCGATGGAAGCGTGGGTGTCAGCAGTACTCGATGTGCCAATGAGGGTACCGACGGGCGACGTGAACTGGCTGAAGCCCGTACCCGTGAAGGTGATCGTCTGCGCGGGAGTGCCCGGCGCGACGGCGGCAGCTGTCGACAGGCTCGACGCGGTAACCGTGGGGGCAATAGCTGAAGCTTCCCCAATGCCGATCGCATTAGTCGCGGTGTACGTTGCGCCAGCGCCGACGTAGCCAGTGCCAGTGTTGTCTACCGTGAGGCTGCACTGGAAATGCGTCGTGGCAGCGGCAGAAGCCGCGGCAGCGCTAACTAGCAGGGTGTCCGTAATCGCGGTCGTACTGGGGGCCGCGGTGCCCAAGGTAACTCCCGCGGTGGTGCAAGTGCTGTCGAGGGCAAGCGTGGCGGTCGAAGAGAAGCCACTACCCGTAACCGTGATTGGCGTTGACGAGGCCGTCGCAGCGGTCACGCCGACTGCCGACGGGGTCACTTCACTGATCTCATTACCGTTAACGGTGAAGACTGCACCAGAAGTGACAGAGCCACCATCGGGGTTCGTCACGGTCACGGTGTAGGTACCAATCGTTGCCGGTGAACCATTTATCGAGTTCGTGGCGCTGACGTGGAAGGTCAGGCTGGTTCCACTACCGGTGGTCGTTCCTTGGCATGAGCTCGTGCCACCAGACCCGCAGGTGGATGGCGCAATGTTAGTGATGCCACTCGTGGTGAATGTCCCGCTTGAATCGCTCGCGAGGGTCGTTCCGTTCGCGACATTCGTGATCGCTACCGTGGCGCCCGAGACAAAGCCCGAACCGGTCACCGTCACTGGGGTCGATCCCGCGGTCGCGATGTCAACGACGCCCGAAGGACTCACCGAGGAGAACGAGGGGTCAGCGTTAACAACCACTCCGGTGGTATTTGTGTACGTACCACCGTCGTCCGTCAACGTGAGGCTGTACGTACCAGGAACTGTTGCCGACGTTGATGCATAGCTTGCCTGGGCCTGTGTCGCACTGGTTTCTGAAGCACCAGTGAACGTGAGGCCGGGTGCACTTGAGGTAATGGTTACGTTGCCACCATCGTTAATAAAGCCGCCGCCAGCGATCGCCACAGTACCTGAGGCACCGCTACCAATCGCAGTTGTTCCACTGGGCGCAAAAGTCGCGACAGCGGAAGTTGGTGCAGCGCCCGCTGCTGTAGCGATTGCCAAAGGCAGCGCCGCAGCCGCTAGCAAGGCGCCGGCTGCAAGAGCCTTTACCAAGTGGCGTTGTATCCGTCGTGGATTATTCATGGTCAATACACTCCATTCATAAGGGTCGAACTTCGTCAACCTTTAATTGTTAGATCATGCGGCACAGCGTTAACACTCACAAGGTTGCGCCTCGTGACATAACACGGTCGTTTCCTTAGAATCAAGTATAGGTAACGCGAACACTCAAGTCGGACAAGCAAACGACTACTTACGGCAATTCACTGGAAAACCTGCTTGTTCAATTGGTTTTCCAAAATACCTGATCAAAGCCGTGAAATTTCAATCCTTACGAGCAACAATGACCAGCCTAGTTGGAACGCAAATAATCGTAACCATATTGTAAGCCAGTGTTTTGGCCATTTTGCACGACTATTGGACGGCGCTTTGGTCACACTTTTTGCAGGATGAACGCACTCGAATTGCGAAACCACAACATCTGTGGGCACCTGATCGAGCATCTTTCGAGACAAACGCTCTCACGTTGACGTTGCTTCGCGGAGGAAAGTACGTCGATTTGGAGTAGTTGGTATTGTTCCTGATCAACTGAATGAAGTCATCACAACGTCGAGGGAAGCCACCGGCTCCAACTTCGCGGACCTTAACTTACGCAATGGCGCAGCGGTTGGGCCCCATCTCTAAGTCCACGCCGTCCGCCTCGAGATCGACTTGACCCGCGTTAATGCGGACAATCTCCTTGTAGTTTCCGGGTCGATCCTTGACATTGGCGATCGCCCAGGCGACAAAGTCGTCCTCGTCGAGGGCGAGGGCCGCAAGTTCGTAACGAAGAGATCCCAGCTCTCGGGCTACGAACTCGTGCGCGTGAACCTCCACTGAAGGGCCGAAGTGCGCTGGAAACACCGTGATTTCATCGCTCAGGGGCAGGACTCGCTGGTGCAAACTCTCGTAGAGATGATGAGCAAAGGCTTCCGCCTCATCAGCCAGATCCGGGCGTCCGACGCTCTCGAGGAAAAGCGTATCTCCGGTAAAGATCGCGTGCTCGCCAAGTTGGTACATCGTCGAGCCCTCAGTGTGCCCGGGCACACTGACCGACGAGACACGTAGGTCAACACCGGGCTTCAGTTCGATGGACTTGCCGTCGACGAGCGGCTCAAATTCAAAGCGAAAGGGATCGGCTGGATTGAGCCATAACGCGGCGCCACTTTCGGCCGCGAGTTCGCGAGCGCCACTTAAGTGATCGGCGTGCAAGTGCGTGTCGAGCACGTGGGTGATCGTCCAGCCGTGACGCGCGGCCACGTCCAGGTACTGGACGATCTCGCGCGAAGGATCGATGACGACGGCATTAGTGGCGCCGCCCACGACGTAGGAGAGACATCCCTTGCCGCGTCGGCGGATCTGGACCACGGTGGCGCCAGCGAACTCGCCCTCGACCGCATCGTAAGTCGAGGCCCACGCCCCCATTCCGCCGTCGAGCACCTCACTCGCGACGTCGTGGCGCGCCAGTATCTCGGCGCCTTGTCGAGCCCGTGCGCCCATCGCACAAATCACGACCAGGTGTTGATCGCGCGGAACTTCGTCGATTCTCTTTTCGAGCGTGTCCAGCGGGATGTTGTGCACGCCAGGGATCTGCCAGTCCGCAACTTCATCGATCTCGCGAACGTCCAGCATGTAGGGACAGTCGTCGGTGTCCAGTAATGGGAGCAGCCCGTACGTGGAGATACTGGAGATCAATTCTTCGCGAGCCACACGAAAAGTCTAGGAGTAGATTCCTGGGCACTGGCGTTGAGCCGAATGCAAAGGAATGGTCATGGTCGAAGCACGCACTGTCAACATCGCCGAAGCGCTCGATCTACTCGAAGGCGGCGCCCTTCTCTTGGACGTTCGCGAGATCAATGAATGGGAATCGGGTCGGGCACCGAACGCGACGCACATCGCGCTCAATGAGGTACCCGATCACCTGGACGAACTCTCGAGCGATCAGTTGATCGTCTGCGTCTGTCGATCCGGCGCGAGGTCGGGGCGAGCGGCAAAATTCCTCATCGAACAGGGGCGCGACGCGGTCAATCTCGAAGGCGGCATGCTCGCCTGGAGCGCCGAGGGTGAGCCCATCGTCGGTGACATCAACGAACCAACGATCATCTAGGCCGATTGGTGTGACTCGGCCGACAGGTCCACTCCTCACCCTGTCGGCGGCCGTTCGCGAGGGACGACTGACCGCCACCACGCTCGTGACGGCATCGATTGATCGAATCGAATCGGCTAATTCCGACTTGAACGTTTTGGCTGAAGAGGCTTTCGACGACGCGCTCGAAGAAGCTTCCGCGATCGACCGAGGCGACCTCCCCACCGGACCACTCGCCGGAATCCCTACTTTGATCAAGGACCTTGAGGACTGGCGGGGCCATCCAACGCGGAAAGGCTCGCTCGCACTGCGCGGCGCGGCACCCGCATTCGCCAACGGCGTGGTCCCCCAGCGTCTCCTCGACGCCGGTGCCGTCGTCGTTGGCAAGTCGACGCTGCCCGAATTCGCGATTGAGGGCTACACGGCGAATCTTCTCACCGGTGTGACTCGTAACCCGTGGAACGTCGAGTATTCGCCGGGCGGTTCAAGTGGGGGTTCGGCCGCGGCCGTGGTCGCGGGTCTCGTGGGCGTCGCTACGGCGACCGATGGTGGCGGATCGATTCGAATACCGGCCTCACTGTGTGGCCTGGTCGGAATCAAGCCGACCAACGGGCTTATCGGACGCTGGCCGACGCATGACTGGATCGACTACTCGACGGACGGTCCCTTCGCGACGTCGAGCGACGACTTACGCCTTCTGTTGGACGTCATGGCCGGCCCGGTCGCGGGTGACCCGACGGCGCCGACGCGCCGGTTTCTCGCCAACATGACTCGACTCGACGAGCGTCCCCTACGAATCGTTGCCGCCGATCGCACTTCGCCACTCGGTCCGTTGCCTCGCGGCGTTGAGATCGCGTTCCACGAAGCCGCCCGAGCCTTCGCCGATGTTTTCAAGGCCCCGATTTCGTGGCGCGAACCGGAAGACTTCTTCGTCGACGGTGATCCCGACGGGGACTGGTTCACCGTCACGACGGCGGAACACGTCTCGGCTCTCGGACGTCGTTGGGTCGAAGAGCACATGGAGGAGTTCCACGTCTCGACTCAGGAGTTTCTGTCGACGGGACTCCACGTCACGACCGACGACTATCTTTCGGCTCGTCGCCGTCGTTTCCATTACGTACGGACAATGGATGAACTCCTCAGCGACGATGGAGTGCTCCTCACGCCGACGGTCGCGAGCGATGGCTGGTTGGCTGACGGACGATTGAGCGCGGGCAGTCAAGTCCACGGCCTGCCTCCCGAGGTCTATTCGACGGCGATGCAGAACGTCACCGGTCACCCGGCCCTCACCCTCCCTTTCGGTGTGACCGCCAAGGGACTTCCCTTCGGACTTCAGGTGACGGCGGCGCACTATGACGACTATCGACTCCTGGATATCGCCGACATCATGCAAGCGGCCTATCCGTGGGCAAACAACGCGACGGGCTATGAATCCCTCGCGGAGATTCCCTACCCGCATTAGTGGGTGAATTGAGGGCATTTGGCTGGTTTTTGAACCAAATGGCACCGCATTGGGCCGGTAAAGCCAGGGCAAACCCGTGCCGAGGATTCGTGCAAAACTCTCCGAAGCACGTTTACGTCTTCAAAGCACCGGAAGCCATCACGACTCACCAAAACTGGAGAGAGATTTGCGACGACGCATCAATGTCTTACGCGCAACAGGGATACTGCTCACCGGCCTCTTCATGGTCGGTGCCGTCGTAACGCCCGTCGGGGCGACCGGGACGCTGCCGCCCGACAACCCCGCGACGAATCTGGCGCCTTCCCCGAACTTCCTCGCCAGCGGAATTTGCAATGAAACCTCGGTCGCCACGCCGTGCACCAATCCGTGCGTACGCCTCGTGGGGTCACGATTGAATCACCGAATTGTGTTCCCGTCGTTCAGCGGCACGTCGACGTGCACTCAGTTCGTACTGCGCGCGCTGAACGTTGCGCGCGCTGAAGAGAACCTCCCCTCGATCGTCCTCCCGACGAACTGGTTCCAACTGAAGCCCCAAGAACAGATCTTCGTGATCGTGGACCTCGAACGAACGGCGCGCGGACTGCCCCCGTACCTAGGACTCAATCGACAACTGCATGGTTCGGCCCAGTCCGGCGCGGCGCGCGAAGTCGACCCCGGCTACGCCACGGGATTTCGCGCGGGACTCGATCCCGAAGGTGCGGCCGGTATGGGCGCCACGTTAGCGATGGGCTACACCACGCTCGAAGCCGACTATGTCTGGATGTATCAAGACGGCTGGGGCGGCAACTCCTCGTCGACACCCAATCTCGCCTGCACGTTCGCCGGCGCCCATGGTTGCTGGGGCCACCGCGACCAGTTGCTCGGATTCGACGGCACCAACAACTTTGGCGTGGGTCTGCACTGCACGACGTGCGAGATGGGCACCGGATTTGCCATCGTGAACGGCACCGGATCATTCACGACCTTGATCGAACTGCCGGCCGGCTCCCCGCCGCCGATGTACTTCACCTGGGCGAAGAATGTCGTACCGTACCTGGCATCTTCAGGGTCCACGCCCAGTTAACGGTCGCTTCGTACCAACCGAAAGGTGACGGTTTCCAGCGATAATCTGCACAGGTTCAGCTGTTCACGATGACGTGACAGATTTCAAAAGCAGTCCCAACGGTGTGTCACTGCAATAGATAGTGGACAGGGCGGATTCAACCGGTCAGCGCAACAAGCTCGGCGAGTTTCTCAATCGGCATCATATAGTCGAGCGTCTTGCGAGGTCGTCCGTTGAGGCTTCGCTGGATTTTCATCAGGTCATCGGCGGAGTGTTTTGACAGGTCGGTGCCCTTAGGGAGATATTGGCGAAGGAGTCCGTTGGTGTTTTCATTCGATCCGCGTTGCCAAGGCGAATGGGGATCACAGAAGTAGACGGGCACACCCGTGGCGATGGTGAAGTTGAGATGATTGGCCATCTCCGTGCCTTGGTCCCAAGTGACACTGCGAATTAGCTCACTCGGAAGAGATGTGATGGCTTGTCGCATGGCTGTTTCAACCGCAACGGCTCCGTGATCATTTGGTAGGTGCAACAGCATGACAAAGCGCGTGGACCTCTCGACCAGTGTGCCGACGGCACTTCGATTTCCTTCGCCGAGAATCAAGTCACCTTCCCAGTGGCCCGGCACTGCTCGATCTTTAACTTCAGCGGGACGTTCACTGATCATCACCATGTTGGAGATGCCGTGGTGCTGCCTTGGCCCCTGGGTGCGTCGTTTCGTACGTCCCGATCGCAGGCAGCGGGCCAATTCGCGCCGAAGTTCACCACGTCCCTGCACGTAGAGCGACTGATAGATCGTCTCGTGGCTTATCTGCATCGTCGGATCAGCGGGGAACTCTCGACGAAGGCGGCGCGAGATCTCATCGGGCGACCAGAACTCTTCGAGCCATGTCGTCACCTTCTCACACAGCACCGGGTCATCGAGTTTGGACGCCTTGGGCCGTCGAGTGCAGGCTCGAGCTCGCTGGTGCGCCGGCCAGATGCGATAGCCCTCGCGTCCGCCATTAACGGCGACCTCTCGACTGACCGTCGACGGTGAACGTTGCAGGCGTCGCGCGATTGACCTTAGGGACTCACCGTGACTCAGCCCCAACCGGATCTCTTCGCGCTCACTCACGGCGAGACGTCCGCGAGCGGGCGTCCAGACGTCGGGACGGGCCCCTCGGCTCTGGCCACGCAACATCACGTGGACACCGGCGCTGCTCACGCCGAGCTCCTTAGCGATATCGCGAAGGCTCTTGCCCGAAGCCTGTAATCGGCGAGCCAGCAGACGCTGTTCGTTGGTCATGTGTTCGGTCAAAGTCAACCTCCTGGATCGATCAGCAACTCAATGCTGAATCACCAAGTGTTGCGTTCACCCCTTGAAACCGCCCAGCATGTGTCGAGACATAGTGGACACTTCCTTTGGGAGGTGTTTCCATGGTTTTGCCGCAAATGGTCGTCGACTCGGTGGTCTTGGAGGGTCGCTCGATCCGCGTGACCGCCCAGCGTTACGGCGTCTCGAAGTCCTGGGTCCAAGAGCTCGTCACGCGTTACCGGGCTGGCGGCGCCGAGGCGCTGGTGCCCCAGTCCAAACGTCCGAAGACGAACCCGCGCTCGATGTCACCGGTCATGGAAGAGCGCATCATCGCGATGCGCAAACAGCTCGAGGACTACGGCGATGACGCCGGCGCCGAAACGATTCACTGGCACCTCACCGAGGCGGGCTTTGGCCCCCCATCGGTCGCGTCGGTCTATCGACTCTTAAAACGACGCGGGTTCATCACGCCCGAACCGCGCAAACGGCCCCGGGCCTCCTACATACGCTTCGAAGCGAGTCTGCCCAACGAGTGTTGGCAGAGCGACATGACGCACTGGCACTTCAGCGACGGCACCCAGATCGAGATCCTGACCTTCATTGACGATTACTCGCGCCGAGTCCTCGCCTGTGAGGTCTTTTGGACCGTCAAGGGCAACGACGTGCGACGGGTCTTTGCTCGAACCTGCGAGCTTTACGACGTCCCGGCATCGGTGTTGAGCGACAACGGCGCGATCTACAACGCCCGAAGTCGCCACGGTCGCGCCGGCTTCGAGAGCGATCTTCTCGAGCGTCGCGTGCTCTATAAGCACTCGACGCCCTATCACCCCCAGACCTGCGGCAAGGTGGAGCGTTGGCACCGCACCCTGAAGAAGTTCTTGGCGAAACATCCCGCCGCCAACGCCGTCGAGATGCAGGCCGTGCTCTTCGAGGTCGTGCGGTACTACAACGAAGTGCGCCCACATCGCGCGCGAAACCGCCAGACGCCCCTCCACGCATACGAGGGACGCGACAAGATGCCCGCGGGCACACTCATCGACCAACCACATCACCGAATCCGATTCGACGTCGTCGACGTGCGCGGTCACGTCACGCTGCGTTACTTAGGCAGGTTGCGACACCTCAACGTCGGCTGGCCCTATCGCGGTCAACCAATTCGTCTTTACGTCGTCGATGAACACGTCACCATCGTCACTGAAGACGGTGTACTCGTCGGCGAGATCGTGCTCAATCCCGACAAGGACTATCACCCGATTGATCGAACGAACGCGAGTTAAGATTCACGGGTTCAAGTGTCCGCGATGTCTCGACTCATTACATTTGCAGTCCCAACGGGATTCGAACCCGTGCCTCCACCTTGAGAGGGTGATGTCCTAGGCCACTAGACGATGGGACCATGAGTGAAACGGAGCGACGAACTCCATCTCATTCGCTCGGGGGCAAGGACTCGAACCCTGAATAACTGGACCAGAACCAGTTGTGTTGCCAATTACACCACCCCCGAAGGGCTTGGAAAGCCTACCCGAGATGCTGAAGAATACGCCAGCGACGGATGTCAGCTGCGATCAGTCGAACCACGAATGGAAACGTTGAAAGCCAATAATGCGACCGATGCCCACTTCGAAGGTCTCCTTCATGTAGTACTTCCACAGCGAGTGCTTGACCGTCGGAGAATTGCGCACCGGCGACGGAGACGGCGCGAGTCCCTGGGATGACGAGATCGCCATCGCGCGGTCCTCGTGAAAGGGATCGGTCACCGTAAGGACCGTCTTGATGTCGTGAGCTTTCAATTTTGGTAGTACCGAGGAGACGTTCTGCCACGTGTCGGTGCCGGATCCCTTCAGGATCTTGGACGCCGATACGCCGTGGGATTCGAGATAGGTTGCCGACACTCCCGCCTCGGTGAACACATCACCTGGTCGCTTGCCACCGGTGACGGCGATCCATGGTGCGCGGTCCTTGTGCCACAACACCAGGGCCTGATCGAGCCGCGCCTGGAGTTCGAGCGATGGCGTCCCGTTGTCTTCGGTCGTGCCAAAGACCAGGATCGCCTGCGCGTGCTTCGTCGAGTGTTCGTGACCGGTCATCCAGATCTGGACGAAGGTGATGGCGAAATAGAGGATCACGACGCTGATCACCGTCATGATGATGCGAATGATCAGCTTGATGGGACCGAAGATCACACGCCGGCACGAACCAACGCGCCTCGCAGACGCTCCAACACCGCCTCACGCCCTAACAGCTCCATCGACTCGAAAAGTGGTGGCCCGACCATCGTTCCCGTGATCGCGCAGCGAATCGGCGCCTGACTCTTGCGAAGAGCCAATCCAATCGACTCCCCCAGCTGCAACGTCGACTCGTGCAACGCGTCGGCGTTCCACTCGACGGTCGCGTAGGCGTCAAGTGCCAACTTGAGCAGTGTCTTTCCGGCGTCGTCGTTCGCGATGGACTTGTCGAAGGCCGCGTCGTCGAAGGGGACGTGATCGAGGAAGAAGAAACTCACCATCGCCGCAATCTCACCCAACGTGGTGACGCGCTCTTGCACGAGGTGCGCGACTCGATTGAAGAGCTCCGGGTCAAATTGCTCTTGCGTCCACGGCACCTCGCGGTCACTGGGTTTCCATTCGCTCGACCACGGCGCCACCCACGGCGTCGCCGCCTCGATGAATTCCTCGAGCGACAGCGCCCGGATGTACTCGCCGTTCATGTGCGTCAACTTCTTGACGTCGAAGAACGCCGGCGAGTGCGAGACGTCTTCCAGCCTGAACTGTTCGATCAGAGTCGCGCGCGGGACAATCTCCTCTTCACCTCGCGGACTCCAGCCGAGGAGCGCGAGGTAGTTGACGAACGCTTCGGGCAGGTAACCCTGGTCGCGATAGGACTCGACGGCGACGGGGTCCTTGCGCTTGGAGAGCTTCTTGCGCTGTTCGTTGACGAGCATCGGCAGGTGCGCGTAGTGCGGGTGCGGGACGCTCTCCACCTCTGGGCAGTGATTGAGCGCCTCCCACATCATCACCTGTTTCGGCGTCGTCGGCAACAAATCCTCGCCGCGGATTATGTGCGTGATCTTCATACTGCGATCGTCGACGGCGTTCGCGAGCGGATAGAGCACGACGCCGTTGGAGCGAACGACGATGAAGTCTTCGTAGCTGTCGTGCGCGAACGTGATGTCACCTCGGATGATGTCGTGCACGATCGTGACACCCTCGTCGGGCACCCGGAAGCGAAGGGCCGTCAGTTCTGATCGAGCGAGATTTCGATCGCGGCAGAAGCCGTCGTAGCCCGGCTTGTCGTTGCCCATGGTGCGCTCATCAACCTGTTCGCGCGTGCAGTCACACGCGTAGAGATACCCGTTCGCGTAGAGGGCCTCGGCGGACGCGACGTGCTCGGGCAGTAACTCACTCTGCAAGAACGGACCTTCATCAAAATCCAGTCCGAGCCAGTGCAGGCCCGTGATAATGCCGTCGCGCCATTCGTCGCGGTTGCGCTCCGCGTCAGTGTCCTCGATGCGCAAGATGAACACGCCATTCGTCTGATGGGAGAAGAGCCAGTTGAAGAGCGCCGTGCGCGCCGTGCCCACGTGCATAAATCCGGTCGGCGACGGGGCGATGCGCACGCGTGGAGCGCTCACGAGTTACTCCTCAAGGGAGAGGGCGCCGTTGGGACAGCTCGCCACGGCTTCGCGAAGTCGTTCGTCGAACTCCGGTCCGGGATTCTCGTTGAGCACGTACATGAATCCGTCGTCGCGGACCTCGAAAATCTCGGGCGCGATACTCATGCACACGGCGTTGCTGGAGCAGGCATCGTAATCAACAACGACCTTCATGGGGACTCCTCGTGGCGGACTGCACTCCATCGTAGTTGTCACCGGTTGATGTAGAAGGCGAATGCGTACACTTCGAATCGACTCGAAGAGGAGAACATATGGAAACGCGCGCCCTGGGATCACTGCAGGTGTCGGTCGTCGGCGTGGGGTGCAACAACTTCGGTTCGCGCCTCGACCAGGCCGGCACGACGGACGTCGTGCTCGCAGCACTGGACGCCGGCGTCACCTTCTTCGACACCGCCGACATCTACGGCGCCACCAAGTCCGAAGAGATGCTCGGCGTTGCACTCGGCACCCGGCGAGACGAGGCGATCATCGCGAGCAAGTTCGGCATGCCGATCGACGACACGCACTTCGGGGCGAACCCGACGTACGTGAAGAGCGCGTGCGAGGACTCGCTGCGACGTCTCGGCACCGATCACCTCGACCTCTACCAACTGCACTACCCCGACGACACCGTACCGATCGCCGACACGCTCGGTGCCCTTCGCGAACTCGTCGACGCCGGCAAGGTCCGCGAGATCGGCTGCTCGAACTTGAGCGTCGCGCAACTGAACGAGGCGAAGAGCGCGGCCGGCGACGGTCCGGCGTTCGTCTCGGTCCAGAACCAGTACTCCTTGCTCGAACGAGAGCCCGAACGCGACGGCGTGCTCGAGGCGTGCGCAGCGCTCGGCATCGGCTTCTTGCCGTTCTATCCGTTGGCGAACGGACTCCTCACCGGCAAAGTGCGCCCCGGTCAGCCGATCCCTCAGGAGTCGCGACTGGCCACGATGACGCCTGAACGAAGCGTGCACTGGTTGGGCGACGAACTACAGGCCATGGTCGCGGCGCTCCTCGACTACGCCGGATCGATCGACGTACCGATTCTCTCGCTGGCCTTTTCGTGGTTGCTCAGTCACGACGCCGTCGCGAGTGTCATCGCGGGCGCGTCCAGTGCCGATCAGGTGCGCGCCAACGCGAACGCGGTGCGAACACTCAACCCGGACGTGATTACGCGACTGAACGAACTGACGAGTTAGTTGGCCTTGACGGCCGCCACCATCTTGGTGAGGGTGTCCTTGGCGTCACCGAAGACGAGCGTCGTCTTGGGATTGTAGAGAAGGTCGTTCTCGATACCGGCGAAACCCGGTCGCATCGAGCGCTTCAAGAAGACCACGTTTTCGGCCAGGTCGGCGTGAATGATCGGCATGCCGTAGATCGGCGAGCTCGGGTCGTCGACCGCGGCCGGGTTCACGGTGTCATTCGCGCCCACGACCAGCGCCACGTCGGCCGTCGCGAGTTCGGAGTTCGCTTCGTCCAATTCGATGAGCTGTTCGTACGGGACGTTCGCCTCGGCGAGCAGGACGTTCATGTGACCGGGCATGCGACCAGCCACCGGGTGAATGGCGTAGAAGACTTCGATCCCCTTGGACTCCAACAGTTCGGCCAGTTCGCGCAGCACGTGCTGGCCCTGGGCGACGGCCAGACCGTAGCCGGGGATGATCACGACGCGTGTGGAGAATCCGAGCAGGATGGCGATGTCCTCGGGCGTGCCCGATCGCACACTTCGTCCGTCGTCACGGGTCGTCGCGCCGCTCGCCGTAATGACCGAACCGAAGGCCGAGAAGAGCACGTTGGAGAGGCTGCGGCCCATCGCTTTACTCATGAGGCGCGTCAGCAAGATGCCCGAGGCGCCGACCAGCGTGCCCGCGACGATCAACAGGTTCGAGCCGAGCGTGAAGCCCGAAGCGGCCACCGCCAGACCGGTGAAGGCGTTGAGCAGCGAGATCAACACCGGCACGTCAGCGCCGCCAATCGGCAGGACGAAGATCACGCCGAGAACGAACGCCAGCGCAAAGAGGACCCAGAGCAGACTCGTCGACGCGGTGACGAGGATCGTCACGATCAGTGCCAGGGCCGCCACGCCGACGACGCCGTTGATCAGTTGCTGGCCCGGGTAGGTCACCGGTCGCCCGGTCATGAGTTCCTGGAGTTTGGCGAAGGCGACCGCCGAACCGGCGAAGGAGACGGTGCCGATGAGGACGCCGAGCAGAACCTCGAGGATGACGTAGGTCGCCGGGTGACTCGATTTGATATGGATGAACTCGGTGATCGATACGAGCGCCGCGGCGCCACCACCGACGCCGTTGAAGATCGCCACCAGCTGGGGCATCGCCGTCATCTTCACGAAGCGCGCCGTAGGCACCGCGACAATGACGCCAATGGCCATGGCGAGCAGGATCAGCCACACGTGACGAAGCGAGTGTCCCCCCACGTGGTTGAAGAAGGTCGCCACGATCGCGACCAGCATGCCGAAGGCGGCGACCATGTTGCCGCGTCGCGCGTGCTTGGGGCTTCCGAGTCCCTTGAGCGCGATGATGAACGTCGTCGCCGAGAACAGGTACAGCAGGTCAATCAGCGTCCCACGACTCACGGAGCCACCTCGTCACGGGGCGTCTCTTTGACTTTGGCGGCCCGCGGCTTGAACATCTCGAGCATGCGGTCGGTGACGACGAATCCGCCCACGACGTTGAGCGTCGCGAGAATCACCGCGAGGAAACCGAGGATCTCTTGGAGGTTCGTGGTCGCTCCCCCGAGGATGAGCATCGAGCCCACCAGGATGACGCCGTGGATCGCGTTCGATCCGCTCATCAACGGGGTGTGCAGGATGCTCGGCACCTTGGCGATGATCTCGGTTCCCACGAACGCGGTGAGAATCAGGACCGTCGCGTACTGCAACAAGACATTGTGCATCAGGCGCTCTCTTTCGCTTCGGGGACGATCGCGACGTGCGTGAGGCCCAATGCCTCGGCCGTCGGCGCGTGGTTGATTGCGCCGTCACGAGCGACGGTGACGCCGATGACGACTTCGTCGTTCCAGTCGGGCGCGAGTTGTCCCTTCGAGCCAAAGAGTGCGAGCAACTTCAACACGTTGTTCGCGTACATGAAGCTCGCGCTCGCCCCCATCTCGGCCGGCGGATTCGACATTCCCACGATGCGCACGCCGTCGTGTTCCACGACCTCGCCGACCTTGGTCAACTCGCAGTTGCCACCGCCGTCGGCGGCCATGTCGATCACCAGTGAACCCTCGCCCATCGCCTCGACCATCACCGTCGTCACGAGGATCGGTGACTTTCGCCCGGGCACCGCGGCCGTCGTGATCACGACGTCGGAGTTGGCGACCTCGCTGAGCAGCGCGGCCTGTTGGGCGAGTCGCTCGTCATCGGTCAACTCGCGGGCGTACCCCCCGGCGGCGTCGGCCGTCACGGCGAGCTTCACGAAGACCGCGCCGGCCGATTCGGCCTCTTCCTTGGCGGCGGAGCGCACGTCGTAGGCGCGCACCTTGGCGCCGAGTCGCTTGGCCGTGGAGATCGCTTGAAGACCAGCGACGCCCACGCCCATCACCAAGACCTTGGCCGGTCGGATCGTGCCCGCGGCGGTCGTGAGGAGTGGGAAAAACCGGTCGAAGTGTGACGCGCCCTTCAAGGCGGCGCGGTATCCCGAGACCGTGGCCTGTGACGAGAGCGCGTCCATGTACTGGGCGCGCGAGATTCGTGGCAGGAGGTCGAAGGAAAGAACCGTCACGCGGCGATCGTTGAGCGCCTTCACGACGTCTTGGGCGAGGAGCGGCGAGAGGAACGAGAGATGCGTCGATCCTTCGGGCAGCAACGCGACTTCGGGAAGTGTTGGAGGATTGACGCGCAGGTTGAGCTCACCGGTCGGGGCGTCGACAATCGTTGCGCCCACCGCTTCGTAGGACGCGTCATTGAAATGCGAGAGTTCTCCGGCACCGCGCTGCACCAGGACTTCCCAGCCCTCTGCAACGAGGGGTTTCACGGCGTCCGGCGTGAGTGCGACCCGCGTTTCGCCCGCGCGCGACTCCTTGAAAAGCGCAATTTTCATACCTAGTTTCTAGCAGCCCGAGAAAAACCCTCCGGATGAAAGACCGGGTCATTGGACCCTTTCTTCGAATCCGGGGACCGTGTTGAGCGACCAATTGTGACAGAAGCGAAAACTACGAGTCGTTGTGACATCTCTGGAGTAGACGATGACTATGAAAACTTTCGTCGCGAACGTGAAGTCCCCCGTCGGCGTGTGGAGCGTCGTCGGCACCGACGAGGGCGTCACGCATATTCATCTGCCCCAGGACGAGCTGCCCGCCTCGAAGGGCGAAGCTCCTAAACCCGTCGCTGACGCGGTCCAACAACTCATGGAGTATTTCGCGGGCTCGCGGCGTACGTTCAACGTAAAACTCGCCGCCTCGCCAGCGACGGACTTCCAGCACGACGTGTGGGGAGCGCTGCGAAAGATCCCTTACGGTCAGGTTCGTACCTACGGCGAGGTGGCCGACGCGGTCGATCGGCCTCGCGCCCACCGCGCGGTCGGCAACGCCAATCACGCCAATCCGTGGCCCATCGTCGTGCCGTGTCACCGCGTGGTCACTTCCGGGGGACTCGGTGGTTACGGCGGCGGTGACCACGTGAAGCGCTACCTGCTCGACCTCGAAGGCGTGCACTACGACTGAATCGTCTGGGCGTTCGCCGCGCGCTCGGCTCTACGAGCGTTGACTCAGGAGACCGCATCTGGCTCTTTCAGGGCCGCGAACATCGCGATCGCCCCGTCGGCCAGTTCCTGGCGCTCTTCGTCGCTCAGCACGCTGAAACCCTCGGCCATCATCGCCGACGTCAACTCTTCGGCGCGCACTTTAGGTCGAGCGCCGTGTACTCCCTGGGAACGCGCGCCGCTCTCGCACAACGCGCAGTTCGATCTTCGTTCCCACGTCGGTCGTGACGAAACTCGACGAGCCGCCGTGGCGTTCGACTATCTCGGCGACGATCGCCAGCCCCAATCCGGTGCCGCCGGAGTGGCGAGCGCGCGCCGGGTCCGAACGAACGAAGCGCTCGAAGAACCGGTCGCTCTGACCGACATCGATGCCCTCACCGTCATCAGCCACTGTGACCACGGCCTCGGCCCCTTCGTAGTGCGAATCGAATCGCAACTCTTCGGTGGCGTAGCGCGCGGCGTTGTCGACGACGTTTCGGATCATTCGTTTCAGCATCGCCGGGTCACCTGTGACGCGCGTCGGACGCACCATCGTCGTGTCCACGCTCAATTCACTCAGTAGGCGCACTCGATGTCCTTCTTCGAAGAGCAAATCGTCGAGGTCGACGTCGACACTTTGGATCTCGGCACGGTGCTCGTCGTGTCGCGCGAGCCACGCGAGATCGTCGATCAACGTCTCGAGACGACGGCCCTCGCGAATGACGACCTCGCCCACTTCATTCCAGTCCGCGCGATCGGGATCCATCGCGGCTCGTTCGGTGGTCGCGAGCAGCGTCGTGAGCGGACTTCTCAGCTCGTGACTCGCGTTGGAGACGAACTCCTGCTCGAACTGCGAAGAAGCCTCGAGTCGATCCAACATGGCGTTGACCGTTCGGGCCATGCGAGCGATCTCGTCCTTTCCTCCGGTCGGGGGCACTCGTTGTGAGAGGTCCGTGGCCGCGATGGTGTCGACGCGGCGTCGAATCGACTCGACCGGCGCGAGCGCGAGGCCCATGCCGATCCAAATGAGACCACCGGTTATCAAGAGCAGCAACGGGAACGAAACCACCAGGCTGGCCATCAAGACGTCCACGCTGTGATCGATGCCCTCGCCGTAGAGGAAGCCGAAGATCAGTCCGGGTCCGCGGCGGGTGGCGATCGTCCCAATCTCACCCGAGCTGATCCGGGACAGGGTGGCTTTGTCGCGCGTCGTTCCCACCATTTTCAGCGCCAGCCGGGCGCCCGTGGGCGTGTCAGCGTCGGTGCGCGCGAGGACGGGCGCCTTGGAGATAGCCGAACTGGCCGCCCACACCTTGGTCCCGGCGAGATTCGTGACCTGGATCACGACGTCACCGTGCATGGCGAGGATGACGCGATAGTTGTCGACGGACTTCGCGTTCGCGAAGATCTCCTGGGTGCGAATCATCTGACTTTGAATTTCGTTATCGGCGTCGCTCACCAGGGAATGGTGCACGAGGTGCACGAGTGAGACGCCGGTCACACTGAGGATCGCCGCGACGGCCAGGACGAAGATGAAGGTCAGACGGGCTCGAATCGAGAACTTGTGACGCTTCGGCATCAGTCCGCGCGGATGCTGTAGCCAATGCCGCGCACGGTGCGGATCACCGACTCGTACGGTGCGCAGTCGATCTTCCGGCGAAGGTAACCGATATAGACCTCGACGATGTTGGGGTCGCCCTCGAAACCGCTACCCCACACCGCGGCGAGGATCTCAGTCTTGGCCAGCGGTTCGTTCGCCCTCTCCATCAGAAATTCCAGCAGGGCGAACTCCCGAGGGGTCAACGCGATATCACGGCCGTAGGCGAGGACCGCTCGGTGTAGCGGATCGAGCGAGATCGGACCGGCCACCAAGCGCTGGGGTCGACCGCGGTCGTGTCGACGCAGCAACGCGTGGAGGTGCGCGATCAAGATGGAGTTCTCGAACGGCTTGTGCATGAAGTCGTCGGCGCCGACCTCGAGCCCCTCGACCTCGTCCCACTCGCCGTCTTTGGCGGTCAGCATCAACAACGGGGTGTTGACGCCGGCCGCGCGCAGATCCTGAGCGACGCTGAAGCCGTTGCGCTTCGGCAACATGAGGTCCAGCACGATGGCGTCGTACTCGCCGACTCGTCCTTCAGCCAGTCCCGATTCGCCGTCGTGACGTTGTTCTACGTCAAATCCGGCGTCTTCGAGGAGGTTCGCCACGGCCTTGGCGAGGGCGTGATCGTCCTCAATTACCAACACCCGTCGGCGGTCCCCACTCATTGCAAGTAGAGGTTACCGTTCGACCCTTCGACAATCTTGAGCTTGGCGAGTCCGTGCGGCGCCGGCCCGTTCATGACGTCGCCGGTCGTCACCGCGAACTCCGAACCGTGACACGGACAGACGATGATGTCATTCGCCGCGTAGTAACCAACGGTGCAACCGGCGTGCGGACAGACCGCGTCGTAGGCGAAGTAGGCGCCGTCGACGTGAATCACGATGCCCGGATCGCCCGATGAAGGAATAGTGAACGCGGCGGCCTGTCCCTTCGGCACGTCCTTCGCACTCCCGAGCAGCGTGCCCTTCGTCGTCGAGTTCGTCGGACCCGTGGTGGGTGCAGTGGTCGTCGGCGAACCACCCGTCGGCGACGTGAACTGCGTCGTGGCACTCCTGGCGGACTTCGCTCCCCCGATCAACTTGCCGGTCTCGGCGACGGCACCGCCGAGGATCAACGCCGCCGCACCCACCCCGGCCGCGACCGCGCCACCCATGACGAGCGCCCGACGATCAACCGAGTCGATCGACACGCGCGTCACCCACGGCGCGCGATTCCCGAGCAAGACAGGACAGACCGCTTTGTCACAGGCCAGTCCCTCGCGTGCCGCGCACGCGCCCTGGTGGAAATGACCACAGATCTGCTGCACGGTCGCGAACGGTATCGCCACCAACTCGGGCGAGGAGACACCTTCTCGCTGGGCGACCCGATTGGCGATCCAAGCGTCGGCCGAAAGTTTCGTACCACCGCCCGTGATGATGAAGGGCAGCCACGCGAAGAAGAAGACGATGTCGGCGCCGGTGAAGTAGGGCGAGGCGTGAAAGCTAATCGTCAAGAACAGGCTGAAGGACAGGACCGCGCCGCCGATCGCCGCAATTCGAGTCCAGAGTCCGAGCAACACGCCGATGCCGATCGCGACCTCGGAGAATGAAATGACAACGCCGATGGGCGCAGCGACGCGGATCAAGTGGAGGAGCAGGGCGTGGAGGGGACTCGTGTGCGAGGCGGCGATGAGCTGGGCCTGGATCGATATCGGACTCTGCGCACGAAAGAAGTTCGGGTTGGCCAGTTTTTGCAGTCCGGCGTAGAGGAACGTCGCGCCGAGGAAGAGTCGAAGCGGTAACAACGCCCATTCGGCCATGGACCAGGCCCGAACCGGGGCACCGAGCGGGAGACGACGTTCGGCCCCACGGGCGCGACCAACGGACGGGACGGGCGTTATTGGCATGCTGCCATCGTGGCACAGCGCGAATTTCGGATTAAGTTCGCGAACTGAGTCTTTACGCAATTGTTATCTAGGAGAATGGTCAAGTGCTCACCGCCTCCATTGTCTCGTATCTACTGAGCGAGATACACCGGCTCCCGTCAGGACTCGTCTACGTACTCGTCACGCTGCTCGTCTTCGGCGAGGCGGCCCTCTTCATCGGATTCATCCTGCCCGGCGAGACCGCGGTCCTCGTGGCCGGCGTCGTCGCTTCCCAAGGGCATGTCAACATCGTGCTCGTCATCGCCTTGGTCGTCGCGGCCGCGATCACCGGTGACTCCGTGGGTTACTTGATCGGACGACGCTACGGCGAGTCGTTGATGACGTTGCCGATACTGAAACACCGGCGCGGCGCGTTGGAACACGCCCTCGAGGGCCTTCGACGACGAGGTCCGATCTACGTCTTCATCGGACGATTCACCGCGTTCTTGCGCGCGGTGATGCCAGGACTCGCGGGCATGAGTCAAATGAACTACTGGCGTTTCCTCATCGCGAACGCCCTCGGCGGGATCATCTGGGGCACCGGCTTCACGCTGCTCGGGTACTTCGCGGGCACGGCCCTCACGCGAATCGAGAAGTACGCCAGCTGGATGGGACTGAGCGTGTTGATTGCGATGATCCTCTTCTTCGTCATCTTCCACTTCGTGAAGAAGCGTCGCGAGACCAACGAGAACCGCGAGTACCACGAGGGCGACGACTCAGCGCAGAACGTCGAGTAGTTCCTCGCTCGCCTCGACACGCCAGGCGTCGGAGCGCTTGACTAACAGTCCGGCGCTCGCGCTCGGCCCGTAACCGCCCACCAGGGACCGGACGTACAATTCGTCGCATTCGGTCTCGAGTGCGGCCCTTATATCGGCCATTGGTTGATCGGCGCGAACACTGGCGCTGGTCGCCACGATCTTTGGACCGACCAAAGGATCGTTCCCCAGAGTCGCCAAAATCGAGTCGATCTGATCGTGCGCCATCTCGGCGTCCACGCGGGCGCCGCGTCGCCACGGCGGCGCGCTCGAATCCATGAAGCCATTCACCAGGGCCTTCGCGTCGGCGAAGGCCACCACGCCATCCGCCGGTACGGCCCGCTCCACGCGCCGCGCCTGTTCGATCACGCAGGGCACCACCCACGGCAAGAGCCACGCCTCGAGACCGAGCCAGGCGGGCCACGCCGCGTCCACGATCACGACGGTCACGCCGAGGCCGAGGATCTGCGCGTAGCGCGCGACCTCGGCGTAGCGCTCGAGCGCCGTCTCGTCGACCTGGCCGCGGTGCGGTTCGACCCGGGCCCACTCGACGCTGAGGCGCACGCCGTCGAACCCCATCGCCGGGACCAGGTCCAATACCTGCTCGTAGTCGTGCCACAGGTCGTCGGCGTCACCGGGTCCGACGTGTCGCCCGAGCGCGATCGTCGGGCGAAAGCACGTCGAGGGTTGGTACGGACCATCGAGACCTCCTTCGACGGCGTAACCCTCGAGGGTCACGTAGCGCCGCGGTCGTCTCTCCACCGGATCAGTTTCGCACGCGAGGTCGAATCGAACTCCGGTATCGTTCGAATCGTTGCCCCTCGGGGCCGTTCGAAGGAGCACCATGGCTGACGAAGTACTACGCGAACGACGCGGACACGTCGAGATTCTCACCATCAACCGTCCCGACGCGCGCAACGCCATCAACCGCGCGACCGCCATCGCCCTCGGCGACGCGCTCGACGCGTGCGAGAGCGACGACGACGTCTGGGTCGTCGTCTTGACCGGGGCCGGCGACAAGGCCTTCTCCGCGGGTATGGACCTCAAGGCCTTCGCCGCCGGTGAACTCCCCATCACCGACGACGGATTCGGCGGCATCACCCAGCGCGACTTCGCGAAACCACTCATCGCCGCCGCCAACGGCGCCGCGCTCGCGGGAGGATTCGAGATCCTGATCAGTTGCGACATGGTCGTCGCGGCCGACCACGCGAAGTTCGGCATTCCCGAAGCGTCCCGCGGTCTGATCGCCGGCGGCGGCGGTCTGATTCGTCTGCCCAAGCGCATCCCCCTCGCCGTCGCCTACGAGATGGCGCTCACCGCCGATCCCATCGACGCCCACCGTGCCTACGAACTCGGTCTCGTGAACCGCGTCGTGCCGGGCGAGAAAGTGCTGGACGAAGCCGTGGCACTCGCCGAGCGCATCGCGAAGAACGCTCCTCTCGCCGTGCGCACGTCAAAATACGTCATGAAGAAGTCGCGTGAGCTCTCCGAAGAGCAGTGCTGGCTGCTCAACACCGAAGCGTTCGGAATAATCGGTCGCAGCTCTGACGCGATGGAGGGCGCCGTGGCCTTCGCTGAGAAACGCGAACCCAACTGGCAGGGTGCGTAGTCTCGTCGATGATCCTCACCTAGTGCAGGTGATAGACGAGGGCTGAGGTCGCCGCCGCGCCGACCACGACCACGGGGAACGGAGCCTTCGCGAAGAGTGCCGCCACGGCGACGCCGAGTCCGGCCAGTCGGTGATCGATGACGACGTGGGTCTTCACCACGACACCTTGGGCGATGACCAGTGCGCTGAGCAAGGAAATTGGAATCAGCGCGTTGATGCGCTGCAGTCGAGCGTTCGCCAACCACGGTTCGGGGACGAGGTGACCGAGCAACTTGATGGAGAAACACGCCACGCTCGTCGCGCCCAGCACTATCCACATCGCCGTCGCACTCACCGCGCCCTCCATCCGAGCACCACGGCGACGGCCGTCGTCGCGATAATCGGTAATCCCGCCGGTAGCCACGGCGTGACGAGCATCGCGAAGACCATGGAGGTGACCGCGACACCGCGCAGCAAGTTCGTTTCCAAACGGGGCCACAACAGTCCGAGGAACGCCGCGGGCACCGCCGCGTCGAGACCCCACGACGCGGGATTGCCGAGCGCTTTCGCGCCGAGCGCGCCGAGCAACGTGAAGATGTTCCAAAAGAGGAAGACGCCGGTCCCGGTGATCCAGAAGCCCTCGCGCATCGCCGCAACGCCACGGGGGGCTTGGGAGAGCGCGACACCGGTCGACTCGTCAATTGTGACGTGCGCCGCGAGCACCCGGCGAGCACCCTTCACCTGGAGTAGCGGCGCCATCTGGATGCCGTAGAGAGCGTTTCGAGTGCCGAGCATCGTCGCGGCCGCTATCGCGCTGGCGACCGCACCGCCGGAGGCGACGACACCTATCGCGGCGAATTGACTCGCGCCGGTGAAGGTGAGGAGCGAAAAGAGGCAACTTTGCAGCACGGAGAAGCCCGCGGCGACGCTGGCCGCCCCAAAAGCCACGCCGTAGGTGCCGACCGTGATCGCCACGCTGAGCGAGTCGCGGACTGTACCCCTGGTCAGGTTCGACATCCGCACAGTCTTGCCGAATCGGATAACGAACTGTCATGGGGCGCCATCGCGAGGCGACGCGGGGCGCGCTACTCTGGAACCAAGCACGTCAAAGGAGAAGGCAGTGTTCTTAGGCGAAATTTTTGGACCCGATCTCTTGATCGTTGTCATTGTGGTCGCAGTCCTCATCTTCGGGGGCTCCGCCATTCCGAAGTTGGCCAAGAACCTCGGTTCGGCCAAGTCCGAGTTTGAAAAGGGGCTGAAGGAGGCCAAGTCCACCGACGCCTCGGCCGACAAGCCGGCGGCGTCGGCCGAGATCAAGGCCCCCGACACCGACAAGTAGTTCTTCGTCGTCGCTGAACTCTTTGGAGTCCGCGACACGTGTATCCCGGATAGTTCTTTGGCGCCCGGTGAATCCTTTCTGCGAACGGACTTCGGCCCGGTTGACGACGGGTCACGACGATTTTTTTGAGTAGTGTCGTGACGTGGAATCACCTACCCTGCCCCCCCAGGGTGTAACAGTTCGCACTCGTCGATGGCGTCGCGTGCGGCGCTTCGTTGCACTCCCGCTCGCGGCACTGGCCCTGTCCGGTTGCACCGTGCCCTCCTTTGGCGGCCATCAGGGTGCGACGACCGGGTCCAGTTCCGTCTATCACCTCTGGCAGGGCTTCTCGATCGGCGCGGTCATCATCGGCGGTTTCGTGACAGTGCTCTTCGTCTACGCGATCATCCGTTTTCGGCGCAAGGGCGACAACATCCCGCGACAGGCGCAGTATCACCTCCCGGCCGAAGTTCTCTACACCGTCGTACCGATCCTGGTCGTCTTCGGTCTCTTCGCGGCCACGTTGGTCGTCGAGAACAGGGA
>Ga0209483_1000334_pt1 | contig 42907 bp, 32 predicted proteins | sample NGEPerA_FD_184508 | JGI IMG/M metagenome (GOLD analysis project Ga0209483, IMG submission 184508) | Arctic peat soil microbial communities from the Barrow Environmental Observatory site, Barrow, Alaska, USA - NGEE PermafrostL2-A... | ecosystem: Environmental > Terrestrial > Soil > Wetlands >...
TCTCGATTCCAAACTGGCGCTCGGCTTTTTCGCGGAGATCTCTGACAATTCGCCCGACAAGATCCTCCATGGTGCGGCGGCGGCCAAATACATCGGTGCTTCGCAGACTGCGGTTGCTCAAGAAGGATTTGAGCGATTGAACGAGCCGGCCCTTGGTCTCCGCGGCCAGATAACGCTCGACACCTTCCGGCCCGGACCAGGATTTGACGACTCTTACATTCCGCTCCCGAGCCTCCTCTAGGTACAGAAGCGAGCGATAAGCGTCGGTCACGCCGGCATGGTGGGGAAACCGGACCAGCTCGACCTTCCCCACTGCGATTGCGCGCGCGACGGAACTATTGGTAGTTCCAAAGTCGATTCCGATGCCGGATGTGATCATGGTGCGCCGGGTGACCTATGGAGTCAGGCCGAACAAGCGGCCATACGCATCCGCGAAGATCTGTTACGAACGAACGGGCCTGGCTTCCAGGCGGAACAACTTGCTCGCGGTTTCGCCGAGGATGTTGCGCTTGGCTGGCTCGCTGAGGAACGGCAGTCCGGCGATCTTCCCGGGAACGTCAAAATCCCAGCGCGGCCAATCGGAAGAGAACAAGAGCTGTGTTTCGGCATGGATAGCTTCCAGCGTAGCCTCCAGCAGGCGCATATTCGTCGCTTCCATGGGTTGCGAGGTGTAATAGAAGCCGCGCATGTATTCGCTCGGCAGCTTCTTGAGCAGCGGCGCTGGATCCGACGGCAAATTCTTTGACGGTGCGTACGCTGCTCATGTGGGCTACCGGGCGGTGCGAAGAAACCGTCGCGCTGCCCTCCTTATTATCTTAATCCCCGCTTGCCGCTGGAACGAGTTCTTGCTGAACGATAAATCTCGCCACAGGCGACAACGCGTCAAAGCACCACTTCTGCCAAAGCAACTAAGGCCTCACGGCCGATCCATTCCGTTTTCACGATGCTACGATGGTAAACGCTCGCTGGCTTGCGCCAGTTCTGCAAAATAGGGGCTAAAGCATGTGGATCGTCAGGTTAGCGCTGAGGCGTCCCTACACGTTCGTAGTGATGGCCGTATTGATCGCCGTCCTGGGCGGAGTGGCCATCGCGACCTTGCCGGTCGACATCTTCCCGTACATAGATATCCCCATTGTCAGCATCGTGTGGCAGTACAACGGGCTTTCTCCGGAAGAGATGGAGAACCGCATTGTCACGAATTTTGAACGCGCGCTTACCTCGAACGTCGTCGATATCGAGCACATCGAATCCCAGTCCTACCAGAGCATTTCCGTTGTCCGGGTCTATTTTCACCCTAACGTGCAGGTGGACCTGGCGCTGGCCCAGATCGTCACCCAATGCCAGGTGCAAGTACGCAACATGCCGCCCGGGACGTTCCCGCCGCAGGTTCTCAAATACGATGCCGCCAGCGTTCCCATCCTACAGCTCGGGTTGAGCAGCACGACGCTGCCCGAACAGGAAGTTTTCGATCTCGGCAATAACTTCATCCGCACCCCGCTGGCCACGGTTCAGGGAGCCAATGTTTCCTATCCCTTCGGCGGAAAGACCCGGCAGGTCATGGTGGACCTGAACCTGGAGGAGTTGTACGCGAAACAGCTTTCGCCCGTCGATGTTTCGAACGCCCTGAATCTCCAGAACCTGATCGTGCCGGCCGGCACCGCGAAATTCGCACAAACCGAGTATCCGGTTCTTCTGAACAGCAGTCCGTCCTTGATATCGCAGTTTAACGACTTGCCCATCAAGACCGTCAACGGGGCAACGGTCTACATGAAAGACGTGGCCACCGTCCACGATGGGTTTTCTCCCCAGCAAAACATTGTCCGCACGAACGGCTCGCGCGGGGTTTTGTTGACCGTGACGCGCAACGGCAATGCTTCGACACTCGCCATTGTCAACGCGGTGAGAAACGCGCTTCCCAAGATTATGGCCACCATGCCGCCGGCGCTGAAATTGTCCGTGTTCGGGGATCAATCGCTCTTTGTCCGCTCCGCCATCGGGGGCGTGGTGCGCGAGACTCTGATCGCGGCGTTCCTCACCGGCACGGTCATCCTGCTATTTCTGGGAAGCTGGCGAAGCACGCTGATTGTCTGTATTTCGATTCCGCTTTCGATCCTGACGTCCATCTGCATCCTGGAGCTGCTGGGGCAAACCATCAACGTGATGACCCTGGGGGGGCTGGCGCTGGCGGTCGGCATCCTGGTGGACGATGCGACGGTGGAGATCGAAAATACGCATCGCAACCTCGGTATGAGGAAGCCTTTGGTCCGCGCGATTCTGGATGGAGCGTCGCAGATCGCCGTCCCGACGCTGGTTTCGACATTATCCATTTGCATCGTGTTCGTTCCGGTGCTGCTGCTGACCGGCACGGCCCGGTACCTGTTTACGCCTCTCGCGATGGCGGTGGTGTTTGCGATGCTTGCCTCTTACCTGTTATCGCGAACTCTGGTTCCCACCATGGTTCACCACCTGCTCCGAACGGAAGCCGCGGTCTACCAGGCGGGCGGGCATGGAGGCCGGGGGATTTTCTGGAGCGTTCATCGCGGGGCGAATTCCCTGTTCGAACGCCTCCGCTACCGCTATGTCGGTTTGCTGGATTTTTCGCTGCGCCATCGCGCGCCCGTACTGCTGGCTTTTCTGACGGTGTCTTTCGGTTCCCTGTGGCTGACGCGCATGGTGGGCCGTGACTTTTTCCCGGAAGTGGACGCCGGGCAGATGCGGCTTCACGCGCGCGCCGCCCCCGGGACACGAATCGAGCAGACCGAATTTCGCTTCGCCGATGTGGAGCAGGAGATTCGCAATACGCTGCCGGCCGGGGAGATCGACACCATCCTCGATAACATCGGAATTCCGAACGCTTGGGGCAGCATCGCGCAGGGCGACGTGCCGAACATCGCCGCCACCGACGGAGAAATTCTGATTTCGCTGAATCGCGAAAAACACGGACCGGTCCGGGATTACGAAATCCTGCTGCGTAAGCGCCTCAACCAGCGATTTCCCGACATGGCGTTCTTTTTCGAGCCCGCCAATATCACCAACCAGATACTGAATTTCGGCCTGCCCGCGCCGATCGATTTGCAAGTGGCAGGACGGGACGTCGCCAATAACTACAAGATCGCGGAGAGGCTCCGGGACCGCATCGCGCGCATCCCCGGCGCGGCTGACGTGCATATCCACCAGGTGTTCCATGAGCCTCAGCTGAACGTGAATGTAGACCGCGTAAAGGCCGGGCAGTTGGGGCTGACCCAGCGCGACGTCACCGGCAGTATGCTGATTTCGCTCAGCGGTAATAATCAAGTGGCTCCGAGCTTTTGGCTGAACCCGGCTAACGGCGTCAGCTACAACGTAGGGGTGATGACGTCGCAATACCGCATCGATTCGCTGGACGAGCTGCTGCGTACGCCCATCACCGCAGCATCGAGCGCCGTCAACGTGATGACGCCCGGTTCGCTGGCAGGCGTGGCTGGAACCGGGAATGCCTCGGTCGGATCTTCGCCGAGTGGCGCATCGCAGGCCTACGGCAACCCGGGAGCCATGCCGAACGGAACGCAACTCCTCTCGAATCTGGCCGAGGTCAAACGCGGCTACGGCCCCACCATTGTCAATCACTACAACGTCGCCCCGGTCTTCGATGTATACGCCAATGTCGATCGCATGGATTTAGGAAGCGTCGGCGGCGAAGTCGAGAAAATCATGAGTGAGGAACAGGCCCACTTGCCGCGCGGCACCACGTTCAACTTGCGGGGCGAGTACGAGACCATGCAGACCTCCTTCGTCCGGCTCGGCCTGGGGATGGTATTCGCGGTGGTGCTGGTATATTTCCTGATGGCGGTGAACTTCCAGTCCTGGCTGGACCCGTTCATCATTCTGACCGCGCTGCCGGGAGCGATCGCGGGAATTCTGTGGATGCTGTTCGTCACCGGCACCACGCTCAGTGTTCCGTCGCTGATGGGCTCCATCATGTGCGTCGGCGTGGCCACGGCCAACAGTATCCTGATGGTGACGTTTGCCAACGACGAGCGCTCCGCAATTCCCCTGGCCCACGAGGCCATGCTCTCCGCCGGTTTCGCACGTCTCCGCCCCGTGCTGATGACGGCGTCGGCCATGATCCTGGGCATGCTTCCGATGGCGCTTGCTTTGGGCGAGGGCGGCGAACAGAATGCGCCACTCGGGCGCGCCGTGATCGGAGGTCTGATGGGTGCGACGGTGACCACGCTATTCGTCGTTCCCATTTTCTACACGTATCTGCGCACGCAGCCTCCGGTGGATCGCGAGCGGCGTCTGGAAGACGAAGAGCGCACCGAAGCCGTGGACACGGAATGGGATTTGCTTGAGCGAACTTAAAATGAACGGTCCCGAAACAGCCAAGAGCGACTCGGCCGAGCAACAACTGCGGCGGCAGGTGGAGGACCTGAAGCGCCAGCTTCGCGAGCGAGAAGAGGGACGCTCCGGCCCACCCATCCAGCGATGGCATCCTTCCGGCATTACAATTTCCGCGCTCCTATTGGGAGCGGTGGTGCTCCTGGTGGCAGCATTTTTCGGCGGGTATATCCCGTTTCAGCGGCGTGAGGCGTCGGTGCTCGCGGACGTTCAGCAGCGTGAGAAAAGTCTGCCGCGCATGGAAGTGATGCGCGTGGGCCGATCCTCAATCCACAGCGACCTGACGCTTCCGGGGACTCTGCAAGCCGTAACGGAAGCCCCTATTCTGGCCCGTGCCGACGGCTACCTGAAGAGCCGCCTGGTGGACCTGGGCGATCGCGTGCGGGCGGGTCAGCCGTTGGCGGAGATCGATGCGCCCGAGGTCGATCAGCAGATCCGCCAGTCCGAGGCAGCCGTCGAACAGGCCCGAGCGGCGTTGGAGCAGGCGCAAGCCAGCCTGGAGCAGGGTAAGGCGAACCGCGAACTGGCCCGCGTCACGGCGGAGCGCTGGAAGACCCTGGCCGCGGAAGGAGTGGTCTCCCAACAGGAAAACGACCAGAATCAAGCGCAGCTCGCGTCGCAGAACGCCAATGTGCAGGCGCTGGAAAAGGCGATCTCGGCGCAGCGCAGCAATGTGGCTGCGAGCCAGGCCAACCTCGCGCGTCTCCAGGATGTCCAAGGCTACCGCGTCGTGAAGGCCCCCTTTGATGGCATGATCACGTTGCGCAACGTGGATGTCGGCGCACTGGTGAGCACCGGGACCACTCTGCTCTACCGGATCGCGCAAACCGAAACTCTCCGAACGTACGTGAATGTCCCCCAGGATGACGCCAATTCAATCCACGCCGGCCAGCCTGCCCAGTTGACGCTCTCCAATTTTCCCGGCCGGCGTTTTCCCGGCGCGGTCGCGCGTACGGCGAACGCACTGGATCCGGCCAGCCGCACCATGCTGGTCGAAGTCGACGTTCCGAACCCCAGCGGTGTTTTGTTCCCCGGCATGTATGCGGAAGTCGAGTTGGGGAACGCACGTGTGAATCCGCCGCTTGTGGTTCCCGCCCAGGCTTTGATCATCCGCTCGGATGGAGCGCAACTCGCTGTGGTGCAGCCGGACGGAATCGTGCATCTTCGAAAGGTCGCGATTGGGCGAGACTACGGGGACCGCGTCGAAATCGTTCAAGGAGTGGAGGAGGGTACAACGATTCTCGCTGCTCCCGGAGAGATCGCCCAAGACGGCGTCAAAATCATTCCCGTAAGCAGTGCGGGTGCACAGCGATAAAGAGGCTTTCCGGTGAAGTTGGCCCCTAGTGGCCCGTGGCAGAAATGGTCATCGCGCAAACTGGGGACTGCCTTCGGATTTTCGCGCGCACAAGCTAAAGAAAACACGACTACACCGTGCGCGGAAATTCGCTGGCTGTCCCGGGTTTGCCAGTGCGATCGTTTTCACCACGGGCTGCTAGTGGCGCGGGATCGGTTTCCCGTACACTTCGATCTGCGCCACGTCCGCCCAGCCGCCGGGGCCATGACCGCTACTGGGCATCAGATCGACGAAGCCTACCTCGTCCACCTTGCTCAGGTCCGGGTGCTGTACCCAGCCGCCCTTGGTGACCAGCTTCTCGGGATCCAGACGAAGCCACTTCATGTCAGAAAAGGAAAGCTCGTTTTCGAGCCAGCCAGCCGCGGACCCGCTCGGCTGATCGCCCACCAGCATGGTGCCATCGGCCAGCTTAATCATCGGATGGATCGCGTGCAAGCCCGATATCTTTGTAGTCCACTTGATCGAGGCGATGCCCGTGAGATCGACATAGCTGTTCTTGTCGCGCAGCATGGCGCCAGCAGGTGAGGGGCACAGGCCGGTCCACAGGTGCATTGGGTTGCCCTTGTTCCCGGCGATTCCGGTAGCCTGAAAATCCTTCGCATCGACGCCATACAGCTTCAGTTCCAGGTTGGCATTGGAAACATTGTCCTGGGCGGCGGCGACTTCACCTTTCTTGGCGCCTTCCTTCCACTCCTCGCGGAAGAACAGCGGTGGTGGTGCAGTCGCGGGCAGGTCGCGCAGCGCCGCTCCTCCTGGAGCTCCCCGGCCCTGGCCTTTCTCGGGCTGCTGGCCCATCAGGCAGCTAGCGATCCCGATCGGGAGTAAGCATTTCACCACAAACAGGGTTGGCGTTCGTGAAAGCATGAAAACCTCGTTATGTGCAAGCTCGACGCCGGATCTGGATCGCCCGGCCCGCTTGGAAGTATATCAAAATATTCTAGACTGGGCCGCCTCCGGTAAGCGCGGACCGCGAGGTGATCGCCGTGGCTATTTGCCGACCATGTGCCGAGCGTCGCGTTCGTTCTCAGCACATATGAACTCGTAGATATCGTAGCCTTGCGCCAGATCCGCGACTCGCTTGATGGTGTACGGTTTCGCCAGCACGCCCGGATCTTCCACCGTGACCTCCGATTCCAGATGGCCAAGGTCCGGCCGGCGGTAGCGTTCGACCACGTGGAGCTTCGGCGAGTGAGGATGCGCTCCCTGATCGAGCCAGATACGTTCGTCGAAGGCCACGCGATCGACCACCAGGGTATCTCCGTCCCACCGAGCCGTGTTATGGCCATACCACGCAGGATTAGGGTCTTCGGGATGACGCCCGTTCAAGTACACCTGATGAAAGCCGGGGCTCTCATCATCGTTGATGATCACCAGGTACTTCTCGCTCTGGACCATCTCGAAAAGAGGGCCGAAACGGAGCACGGCTCCCGGCAGACAGCGGGTCTGCGGATTGTCTTTGTTGTTAAGCGCCCGGCGCTCACGGGACACGGCTTCCGCTGCGGGCAGGAACTGGGGCTTGCCGCCATCCACATCCCTCGGGCGCCACCACACGCCAGAAAAGTCGGGCTTGCCGTCCTTGGTGCGGGGCGTGGGGCCAGAGGGCGGGTTATGACGGCGGGCGTCGGCGGCGAGGTTTACGCGATCCTCGCCCAGCGTGCCGAGCTGAGTGTTGAAATCCATACGGATCTCAAGGATGGTTGGCTTGGAGTCCACCGCGACGCTCTTTCGCTCGAAATTCAACATGGCTGGAACGCCGGTAATCGAGACGTCGTAGGCTCCCGGCGCGAGATTTTCCAGGGTGTACTTGCCGTCGCGCGCCGTCACGGCGGTAGATGTGGCTCCCGTTTGCGTGTTGCGAGCCCGAACTGTAGCGGCTTCCACGGCGGCGCCGCCCGCATCGAGAACGGAACCAGAAAGGGAGGAGGCGGTTTGCCCGCAAACCGAAAACGCCAGGAGAAACCCGCTGAGGAGAGATCGCATAAGTCGCATAGGAAAGGTGTGACGTCTGATTCTTTGTATGGGCTCAGTGTAACGCCACGGGCTATCTGTTGCTACTTTCCTGATTTCGCCAAGCTCTCCTTCGCGCGACCGCCGCTGTCGGACCTGCTCTTTTCCGCCGAGCTCAGGCGAGGTCGTAGCGATCCAGGTTCATCACCTTGTTCCACGCAGCCACGAAGTCCTTCACGAACGTCTCCTTCGAGTCGTCACATGCATAGACTTCCGCGAGTGCCCGGAGCTGGGAGTTGGAACCGAAGACGAGATCGACGACGGTGCCTCAGCAACCCGCCGCTATCGTCGGCGAAGGGTCCGGCCATAACCTTTTTGTTGGCCTTTCTAAGACCCATCAGGTATTCGCGGCCGGAATTATTGCGCGCGCAGGACTGATGCCGGGTCGACTTTGGTCGCCCTTCGCGAAGGGATGTAGGCGGCGGCCACCGCGGCTATTGAAAGGATTGCGACTACAGCTATTAGCGTCAGGGGATCGCCGGCTTTTACGCCAAACAGCAGGCTGGAGTACAGGCGGCCTACCGCGATTGCGACCGGTATGCCGAGCGCGACTCCAGTCAGCACCAGACGCATACTCTGTCTGATGACCATTCTCCGCACATCGCCTGCCCTTGCGCCGAGTGCGATACGAATGCCGATCTCACGCGTACGCTGGGCGACACCGCACGCCATCACTCCATAAACTCCCATCGCGGCCAGCAATAATGCGGCGGCCGCAAAGATACTGAAGATCGACATCATACTGCGCGGTTGGTTCAGCGAATCGTCGAGCGCGTCATTTAGGGGGCGCATTTGCGCGACGGCTTGATCCGGGTCGATCGCCTGCACTTCATGGCGGACGGCCGATAGGGGTGCAGTCGAGCGAATCAGAAGCCGCGCAGTGCCCCGGGGAGCTTGTGCGAGAGGCAGGTAAAATTCCTCGCTTGCGCCGGCGCTTTGCAGGGACAAACGGACGTCGCCGACGACGCCGACAATTTCCCAATCGCTGTTGGAAACGGTCACGTGTTTGCCGACGGGATCTTGATCGGGAAAGAGGCGGCGCGCGAAACTTTGGTTGACGAGCGCCACCTTGGGCGACGAGGTCGAATCGTGCCCGGTAAAGTCCCGGCCGGCGAGTAGAGGGATGCCCATCAGACTCAAATAATTCGGACTGATGCTGCGGCCGCGGATACCTGCTTGTAACTGGATCCCGGGAATCACCGTATCTAACTGACTATCACCGGGCTGCATTACGTCGACCCGCGATGCGATCGCGGCGGAGCGGACGCCGGGCAGGGCGCGGACGCGGCGCAGAGTTTCTTCGTAAAACGCGGCTCGCTCCGGAAAATTCTCATAACGGTGCGGATTCAGAATCAGCCATAGTATCGAAACCTGGTCCGATCGAATCCCGGTCGCCATGCCGCGCATCCGAAGAAAGCTTTGCATCAGCAAGCCGGCCGAGACCAGCAGAACCAAGGAGAGCGCGATTTCGGCGGTCACGAGAATGTTTTGAGGATGGACACGCGGGCGGCGGATGTCCTTTCGAAGCGCTGCAATCGAGGGCACCAGGCCGAAGCCCAATCCGACGATGACGGAAACGACCAAAGTGAATGCGACTACTGTGGCGTCAATTCGCGCCTCCGGAGCCTGATGCGAGCTTTGGTGGATGGTGCCGGCCAATACCCGTGCGCCCCACTGTGCGACGAGCAATCCCAGCGCGCCGCCGGAGACCGAGATCAGCACGCCTTCGGTGAGAAGCTGCCGCGCGATGCGTTCGCGTGTCGCCCCGATCGCCAGCCGGACCGCGATTTCCTTGATGCGAGCGGAGGCACGCGCCAGTAGCAGGTTCGCGATATTCGCGCACGCGATGAGCAGAAGGCAACTGACCGCGCCCCAGGTCAGGAAGAGATTGAGGCGGAGTCCCGAGACCATTTGTTCCTGAAGAGGCTTGACGTAAACCGGTTCGTCGAGATCGTCGTTGCCGGGATTTTCCTGTCGATATCGAGCCGCAAGAACGTCGAGAGAGGCTTGCGCCTGCCGGATGCCCACTCCGTGCTTCAGGCGACCGATCACGGTGAGATATTGAGCGCCACGGCGCACGGTGGAAGGGAAAAATGTTCCAGAATCGGCGAGACGCGATCGCCAGACCTCCACATTTTCTCCAAGAAATCGGAAACCGGCGGGAAGGACGCCGATAATCGTCTGAGCGGTTCCGTCGATACGCATGCTGCGGCCGATGATGTTGGGATCGGAGCTGAAGCGGCTTTCCCAATAGTGGTGGCTTAAGACGACCAGCGGAGGCCCGCCGAAACGATCCTCTTCCGCTGTGAACGTGCGTCCGGCGACGGGGGCGACGCCGATTACGGAAAAGAAATTCGCGGACACGCGGCCGCCTTCGATCCGCTCCGGCTCGCCGGATACGGCCGCGGTGATGCTCTCGTCATCATAGGCGGCGACGCCTTCAAAATCGGAGGCAGAATCGCGGAGCATCTCATATCGTGGAAGAGAGAAAGAATATGTAACGTTCTTCGGGCCTTCCCAGAGAAACGCGAGCCGGTTTGGCTCGGGGTAAGGCAAGGGGCGCAGGAAGGCAGCGTTCAGTGCTGAAAAAATCGCGGTATTCGCGCCGATGGCAAGCGCGAACGTGCCGATCGCAACGCACGCGAACACCGGATTCTTTCGCAGCATACGGACCGCGTAGCGAAGATCGTGCCAGACGGTCTCTAAGAAATCGAAAGCGCGCACCATAGGGAGAGCTTAGCGCGCGACCGCACCGAGCCTCAAGCCAGGTCGTAGCGATCCAGGTTCATCACTTTGTTCCACGCAGCCACGAAGTCCTTCACGAACGTCTCCTTCGAGTCGTCACATGCATAGACTTCCGCGAGTGCCCGGAGCTGGGAGTTGGAACCGAAGACGAGATCGACGACGGTGCCGGTCCACTTGAGCTCGCCCGATGCCCGGTCGCGCCCCTCCAACACGCCTTCCGATGTGGCGGACTTCTGCCACTTCGTCTTCATGTCGAGCAGGTTGACGAAGAAATCATTCGTCAATGTTTCGGGCCGCTTGGTGAAAATACCGTGTTTGGACTGCCCGAAGTTTGCACCCAGGGCGCGCATTCCACCGACCAGAACCGTCATCTCGGGAGCGGTCAGCGTCAGCAGGTTCGCCCGATCCACCAAAAGCTCAGCCGCCGATCCTTCCTGTCCCTTCCGGAAGTAGTTGCGGAACCCGTCTGCGGCCGGCTCGAGCGGCGCGAAGGAGTGCGCATCGGTCTGCTCCTGCGAAGCATCCATGCGCCCCGGCGAGAAAGGCACCTTCACATCGTGGCCGGCCTTCTTCGCAGCTGCCTCGACGGCTGCGCAGCCGCCTAGAACGATCAGGTCGGCAAGCGAAATCTTCTTGCCGCCAGTGTTGAAGTCCTTCTGGACCGCCTCCAGCTTCGGAAGGACCTTCGCCAGTTCGGCGGGTTGATTCGCTTCCCAGTCCTTCTGCGGCGCGAGGCGGATGCGTGCGCCGTTAGCCCCGCCGCGCTTATCGGAGCCGCGGAACGTCGCCGCCGACGCCCACGCCGTCGCGACCAGTTGGGAGATGGACAGTCCGGACGCGAGAATCTTGGCCTTGAGAGCAGCAATATCCTGCTCCCCGATCAACGCATGATCCAGTGCGGGAACAGGATCCTGCCAGAGTAGCGATTCCTTCGGCACGAGCGGGCCGAGGTACCGCGCGACAGGTCCCATATCGCGATGCGTCAGCTTGTACCACGCCTTGGCGAATGCGTCCGCGAACTCCTGCGGGTTGTCATGGAAACGTTTCGAAATCGGCGCATAGATCGGGTCCAACTTCAGTGCGAGGTCCGTGGTGAGCATGAACGGGGCGTGCTTCTTCGACGGATCGTGTGCATCGGGAACGGTGCCCGCTCCGGCTCCGTTCTTGGGAGCCCACTGGTTCGCACCGGCGGGGCTCTTCGTGAGTTCCCACTCATAGCCGAACAGGTTGTCGAAGTAGTTGTTGCTCCACTTCGTTGGCGTGGCGCTCCATGCGCCCTCCAATCCGCTGGTGATCGACGCGCCGCCATTGCCGGCGCCAAACGTGTTTTTCCAGCCGAGGCCTTGCTCCTCGATGCTGGCGCCCTCAGGTTCGGAGCCGACATACTTGCCGGCATCGGCAGCGCCATGGGTTTTTCCGAATGTGTGCCCGCCCGCAATGAGCGCAACGGTCTCCTCGTCATTCATCGCCATCCGAGCAAACGTCTCCCGAATATCCACTGCCGCGGCGAGCGGATCCGGTTTGCCGTTGGGCCCTTCCGGATTCACGTAAATCAGGCCCATCTGAACAGCGGCGAGAGGATTATCGAGCTGGCGATCGCCGGTGTAGCGCTCGTCCCCCAGCCACTTGCCTTCAGGCCCCCAGAAAATATCCTCTTGTGGCTCCCAGACGTCCTCGCGCCCGCCGCCAAAACCGAAGGTCTTGAAGCCCATCGACTCCAACGCGACGTTACCGGCCAGAACCATGAGATCGGCCCAGGAGAGCTTACGGCCATACTTCTGCTTGATCGGCCAGAGCAACCGGCGCGCCTTATCGAGGTTCGCATTGTCCGGCCAGCTATTGAGGGGTGCAAAACGTTGTGTGCCAAAGCCTGCCCCGCCGCGGCCGTCGCCGATGCGGTACGTACCGGCGCTGTGCCAGGCCATACGAATGAACAGCCCGCCATAGTGGCCGTAGTCCGCGGGCCACCAGTCCTGCGACGTCGTCATCAAGGCATGGAGGTCCTTGATCACGGCATGTAAGTCAAGGCTCTTGAACTCCTCGGCATAATTGAACTCCTTGTCCATCGGATCAGACAGGGAGGAGTTCTGGTGCAGGATCTTCAGGTTCAGTTGATCTGGCCACCAGCGCGCATTCGTCGGGGCCCCTGCCACGGTGTGTCTGCGAGAGCCGCCCACAACCGGGCATTGGGCTTCGGGCAATATGTTCTGTTCCTGTTTATTGGGGTCAGAAGCCCCACCTGCGGTTTGTTTTTCCATGTGTTCCTTTTCCTTCGAATTAGTCAAAAACCCTATCCTGTGTGTCGAGGGGCGCACTTCGTGCAGAGGCCCCGGAAAATGAGTTCGCATTCGCGAAGAATCCGCTTACCCAGGGCGCGCGAGGCGGGCCTGGGCACATCGTACCACTCCATATCCTCAACCTCGCCGCAGCGATCGCAGATGAAGTGATGATGCCGAATGCCTCTCGCATCGAATCGCGCGGCGCGTCCCTCGACGGCCACTTCACGCACCAAACCCGCCTGCACCAAGTCCCGCAGATTGTTATAAGTCGTGGCCCTGGAAGAGCACGGATCCAGCCGATTCACCGCTTCGAAGATTTCCGCAGCCGTGGGATGCCGGTTGTGTTCCATCAAGAAGGCCATCACGGCGTAGCGCTGCGGAGTGCACCGCAGCCCGCCGTCTTCCAAGGACCGTTTAATCGCCTCGGCGGCCATGAAGGATTTAGATTATATCTAATGTGACATTTTGTCAAGACTTGGCTTTGGTCGCGGATGAACGGGAGTCGCCAGACTTTTACGTTACAATCGCATTCGAGACTCGGAAGCCCGGAACCGAGTTCGGTATCTCGGCGTTCGAGCGCGAATGCACAAAATGCCACGGCAACGCGGCGGTGGACCGAACCCCCAACCCCGAGCCCTGCCGCCATCCGGAGGCCGGCTCCTGGGAAGCGCGGCATTGGCGGATGCAAGCCAGATGCCGAATCAGTGCACAGCCGAGGCTGCTTTCCCGGATCCGTCCAAAGGCCCGGCGTGGAATGGCTGGGGCGTCGATGCGCACAGCGCGTGATTTCAAAGTGCGGAAGTCGCATCGCGGAAACATTCTATTGGCCTTCGCCGCACAATAGATAGCGATCACAACGGAGGAAGCCGATCAGGAAGCCGCAGGATCAGAACGAGCTTCCCGGCGGGCGCCCGCCAGACGGGCGCGCAGCACGCGGTTCCACCACATGATCGCGCCGGTTACAAACATCGCCGCGGGGGCCAGTCCGAAGAACGCCCAAATTGCTTTCGTAGTCTGATCACAGAGGCCGGGGCCACTGCATGGAATCCCGATGCCGTTAATGCGGCCGAAATGCAAGTAGGCGAGCCAGTAGATCAGGCTGTCGACGATGCGTAATCCGGCATTCGCGGCAGTGGGGGGCTCCAGCCAGTCGGCGAGGTCCTGAAACCAGTCGGGAAAAACGAGATAGACCCCGCTCAGGCCAAATATCAACGTGAATCCCAGGCTCCAGAAGCCAATCGCACTGTGCAAGTGCCACGTCTGGCGCTTCCATCCCACGCCGCGACGCAAGGTCAAGCTGCGGCGCCAGGTCTTGATGCCCGGCCACCAGATCACCAGACCCGTCACGGTAACCGCGAGCACGGCGAGCGCGCCGACGCCGTTCACGTTCTTGCCGGTGGATCCGCCGAGCAGATTGTCGTGCAGATCCAGCAGTTCCGACACGAGCAAGTAACCGTCTGAGACCGCATTGCCAAGATCGCGGGCAGTCCGGGGATCGAACAGGCGGTTCTTGGTCTCTTTGCCCCGGCGCATCGATACATCCACCGCCTCATCCAGATTCGGCGGACGGGCGATCTTCTCAACCCGGTAGCCTGGATACGCGTGTCTGGCGGCGCCGGCGAGCTGGTCGTCGGTTAGTCGTGGTCCTGAACCCGTCGAGAGGATTGGTGCGGGCGTTGCGGCTCTATAAAGCTCGTTCCGATAAACCAGCACGCTGCCGGTCACGCTCATCAGGAGGATATACAGCCCGACTGCGATACCGCTCCATAAGTGCACCTGGAAAAGCGTCCTGCGCAACCAGATCTTCTGCGGCTGCCGAACCCAGCGCTGCCATCCGCTCAACTGATTGCCCTGGATCACAAGCGTCAGGCTACACCACACGGTCGATCGGGTCAACGCGCCGCACTGCTGACGAAGGTTTTATCCTGGATTCATGCCCTCCCAATTCGAATTGGACGCCTATCTGGCGCGCATCGGCTACGCTGGACCAAGCACTGCCACGCTCGATACTCTGCAGGCCGTGCACGCGCTACATCCGGCGTCTATTCCCTTCGAGAACTTGAATCCGCTTCTGGGTTGGCCGGTGGCACTGGATTTGGATTCCCTTCAAGCGAAACTGGTCGCCGGCGGCCGCGGTGGGTGGTGCTTTGAGCACAATACTCTGTTCCGTCATGCACTGGAGGCGTTGGGATTTTCCGTCACAAGCCTGGCGGCTCGCGTCTTGTGGAATGCCCCGCCCAACAGCCCGATAGGTGCACGCAGCCACATGCTCCTGTTAGTGGATTTGGGCGGCCGGCTCTACATTGCCGACGTAGGATTTGGCGGTAATGTTCTTACGGCTCCCCTTCGCCTGGAACCTCACATCGAGCAGGCCACGCCGCATGAACCCCACCGTCTGTTACCGCTAGAAAACGGCTTCGTGCTGGAAGCTTCCTTGGGCGGCGAATGGAAGCCGTTGTACCGCTTCACGTTGGAACCCCAGCTCCCGGCCGACTATGAAGTCTCCAATTGGTATTTATGCCATCACCCCAGCTCCTTTTTCCGTCATGTGCTGATGGGTGCACGAGTGACCACCGACGGCCGCTATGCGCTGCGCGACAACACGCTCGCCTTCCATCGGAACAACCACACGGAAAAGCGCATTCTGGCCGACCCCGCAGCCCTGCGCTCCTCATTGGAAAACGATTTCGCCCTCCAATTGCCAGAATCTCCGGAACTGGGCGCTATGCTCGAGCGTATTAGCCAGACGCCGCGATAATCATAAGGTCGGTCGGCTGGTTTGCATATTCGCTGTTTCTTCGTCAGAATTTCGATCCGGCTGAAACATTTTATGCGTGTAATGATCTACCGGAAGACCGCTGATCACAGGGCTGCTGCATTCCTCTCGGACGCGAAGGATTCCGTGGCAGCCCCTCCTCATTATTCTTACTTAGGCCGACATTAAATTGGCTTCCGACGGCAACTCCTGCCATCTCTCGGGGTTTTGATCACAAGGACGGGCACCGTGGTATACCGGTGCAGTTACTGACGGGAGGAGATGAATGGGGAAAAGACTGATTCTTGCGAGCTTGTGCGCGTTCGGGCCAGCCTACGCCCAAATCGTCGTCACCGTCTCGCCTTCGCCGGCAGCGGTCCACGTAGGAACGTTCCTGCAGCTTTCCGCAAGGGTCAGCGGTACTTCGACGACCGGCGTAGGTTGGTCCATGACGCCTTCGACGGGAGCTGGGACGATCTCGCCAGGCGGACGATATACGCCACCTCCGGCCCTGCCGATTCCTAACACCGTCACCGTAACGGCCACCAGCACCGCCAGCCCAGCGAGGTCCGCCAGCGTAACCGTGACGATTCTGAACCCATATCCCACGCTGGCGTCCGTGAATCCCACCAATATTCCCATCGGCGCCTTCTCCATCACGCTGAACGGCAGCGGCTTTGTGCCGGGAGCCCAGGCCATCGACGGCGGCACGCCGATGGTCACAACCTACGTTTCTCCCACCAGATTGACGGCCGCCGGCTTTTCGTTCCCGGTCGAGGCAGGATGGAGGATCCCAATTGTTGTGAGAAATCCGGATCCCGGTTCGGTAACTTCCACCGACGTGGTGAGTGTAGTGGTCGGGACATCCTCAGGGCCGCATGTTTTGGGCGCGAACGTCGCTGCCCACTTCCTGGACCAGTCCGCGTTCGGTCCCGACTTCGCCACGCTGGACCACGTTGAGACCGTGGGGCTGGATCCATACCTGAACGAGCAGTTCGCGGCGCCGATCTCGCCCTATCCGAGTCCCGAAGCCACCGGCCCCGGCATCAACCAGGTGCAAGCACGCTTCTTCACTAACGCCGTTCACGGCCAGGATCAATTACGCCAGCGAGTCGCGTTCGCGCTCGGCCAGATCTTCGTCGTATCGGCCATTGAAGAGAACACCCCGACTCAGTTGGTGCCGTACCTTGAACTTTTGCAAAAAGATGCATTCGCGAACTTTCGAACGCTCATGAAAGATGTGACTCTGAGTCCCACCATGGGCGAGTATCTCGACGTGCGAAATAACGACAAGGCCGATCCCACACGCGACACCAGGGCGAATGAGAACTATGCTCGCGAATTGATGCAGTTGTTCACGATCGGTGTGTCCCAACTGAATCTGGATGGAACGCTGAAGCTGGATGCGAACGGCAATGCGATCCCGAACTACGATCAGACGACGATTCAGAATTTTGCGAAGGTCTATACGGGATGGACCTATCCAACCCGGCCCGGCGCTGTCCCGCGGATGCACAATCCGCCGTATTACATCGGCCCCATGGTGCCGTTCGAGTCGAACCACGATGTCACCTCGAAAACTCTGCTGGACGGATTTATGCTGCCTGCGGGACAAACGGCCGAGCAGGATCTGGACGCGGCCCTGGATAATATCTTCAACCATCCAAACGTCGGCCCGTTCATCGGGAAGCAACTGATCCAGCATCTGGTGAGCAGCAATCCCTCGCCTGCATACATCGCCCGGGTGGCATCGGTCTTTAACGATAACGGCGCCGGTGTCCGCGGCGATCTGCAAGCCGTGATCCGTGCGATCCTGCTCGATCCCGAAGCGCGGCAAGGGGACAACGGCCCGTTCGCGGACGGGTCAGATTCTCCTCCCGGCGCACATCTCAGGGAACCCGTCTTCGTGATCGCGTCGATCCTTCGTGGCCTGGGCGCTTTGGTGAACGACACCAACAATCTCACGAACCAGGCGGCGAATCTCGGGCAGACGCTGTTCGCGCCTCCGACCGTATTTAATTACTTCGCTCCCGGATACCAAATTCCGGCGGATCTCACTCCCGGGATGACCCTGCTGGGTCCGGAATTCCAGCTCGACTCACCTTCCAATGCCGTGGCTCGCTTCAACATGGTCAACGGCATGATTTACGGCAATCTGGGGCACGGCGCGGTGATCGATCTCACACCGTTTTCAAACCTGGGCAGCAATCCGCCAGCCCTGGTGGACGCAGTGAGTCAGGTGTTTATGGACAGCCAGATGCCTCCGAAAGTCCAGACGGCTCTGCTGGGGGCGATCCATGCGATCCCCGGAACCACAGCGGCGGCAAACAAGGCGCGAGCGCAGGCGGCGATCTATCTGGCCGTTTCCTCGTCCTACTACAACGTGGAGCACTAACTCATGCTGATACCATCCAGAAGAAAATTCCTGCGCATCTCGTGCCGTTCCCTGGGGACCTTGGGCGCCGCCAGCCTGATGAGCCGCTTCAGCCAGGTGAATGCGCTCGCCCAGGACTCTTGCCCCACGGATTACAAGGCGCTGGTGTGCATATTTTTATTCGGCGGCAATGACGGCAACAATACGTTGGTGCCGATATCCACGCCGGGAAGCAACCCCGCGAATTCCTATTCCAACTACGCCCAGGTTCGCGGCGGGCTGGCTCTGCCGGCAGCGAACCTGAATGTGATCGGCAACTCCAAGGGCGATCAATACGGGCTGCATCCCAGCCTGCCGGAACTCGCGTCGCTGTACAACAACAACCGGAACGTCGCCGTTGTGGCGAATGTGGGGACGCTGGTCACGCCACTCACGCAAGCGCAGTACAAAAATCAGCTGGCGGCGATTCCTTCCAATCTGTTCTCGCATCTGGATCAGCAAACCGAGTGGCAGACGTCGCTGGCCCAGGGATCCGGCGCAACCGGCTGGGGCGGGCGCGTCGCGGATGCCATCCAGGGTTGCAACACCAGCGGTTTTCCGACCATCGTTTCGGTGGGGGGGAACAACCTGTTTAATACGGGCGCCGAGACCAACCCTGCCACGGTGACCCCGGGACAGGTTCTCGGGTTGCAGGGGTTCAACACCTCAGCCGCTTCCGTGGCGCGCTTGTCCGCGCTGCAAAGCCTGTTGACGTTCGACAACGGTGTTTCGCTGGTTCAGGCATCGAATGCGATCGCCTCTTCTGGCCTGAATCAGGCCACGGTTCTAAACCAGGCTCTGGCAGGCGGGAAGGCGCTCACCACGGTATTTCCGAATACGTCGCTCGGATCGCAGCTTGCGCAGGTCGCCAAGATTATCAACGTTCGTGGCGCGCTCGGCATGCGCCGCCAGATATTTTTCGCTTATCTCGGCGGTTTCGACACCCATGATTTGGAACTGAACGATCAGGGAACCGGCCTGGCGCAGGTGAGCCAGGCGATGAAGGCGTTCTACGACGCCACAGTGGAGATGGGAACCGCCGATCAGGTGGTGACCTTCACCGAATCGGATTTCGGCCGCACCTTGCAACCCAGCGGAGGCGTGACTCTGGGCACCGATCACGCCTGGGGCAGCCACCATTTCGTGATGGGAGGCGCGGTCAAGGGTGGCGATATCTACGGCACATTTCCTACACTCGAGCTGAGCGGTCCCGACGACGCCAACAATCGGGGCGTGTGGATTCCCACGACGTCGCTGGATCAATACGGAGCCTCGCTGGCAACGTGGTTCGGCGTGGATTCCTCGAAACTGGGCGAAGTCTTTCCAAACCTGGCAAACTTTACCAGCGCTCTGCCGGCGTTCCTTTAAGCAGCGGTCGAGCGGGATGTTACCTTTTGGTGATGATCCTCAAGATCCGCCAAGTTGGCGAGCAGGTGTTGCGCCAGAAAGGCCGCCCGCTTTCACCGGATGAGATTCTGGATCGATCGACACAAGAGCTGATCGAGTCCATGCGCGAGACGATGCACGATGCTCCCGGCGTGGGTTTGGCAGCGCCGCAGGTCGGGTATTCCCTGCAACTGGTCGTGATCGAAGATCAGGCGGAGTTTCTTCAAAAGCTCACGCCCGAGCAAGTGACCGAACGTGAGCGCAAGCCGGTACCGTTCCACGTTCTTATTAATCCCCAGCTGACGATACTGAGCTCCGAGCCCGCCGAGTTCTTCGAGGGCTGCCTTAGCGTGGCCGGATTCACCGCTGTGGTTCCTCGCGCCAGGCAAGTCCGCGTGGAATGCCTGAATGAAAAAGCCGAACCCGTGACGATTGACGCAGAAGGCTGGTACGCCCGAATCCTGCAACATGAGACCGATCACTTGGGCGGTGTGCTGTACGTGGACCGGATGCAGCCGCGATCCCTCTGTACTCTGGACAACTACGCGCGCTACTGGAAAGATCAATCTGTTGCCGAAGTAACCGGTCCCGGGAAGCTCGGCTGATAAGATCAATCGAGTGGAAGAACACGAGGTTTATCCGGTTATCGGGCCTGAAGGATTCGAACGGCTGGTGGCAGCGTTCTACCGGCAGGTTCCCGGCGATGATTTGTTGGGTGCGATGTATCCGGCGGACGATCTTCACGGCGCGGAACAACGGCTCCGGGATTTTCTGATTTACCGGTTCGGCGGACCGCCTTTGTACATCGAACAGCGCGGCCATCCCCGTCTGCGCATGCGCCACGCACCGTTCCCAATCGGCCAGGGCGCCCGCGACCGCTGGGTTCAGTTGATGGATCGCGCGCTGGACGAAGCTGCGCTTCCCGGCGAAGCGCAGCAACTCCTGCGGGCGTTCTTCGCGGCGATGGCGACGTTCCTGATGAATCGATCCGACGGTTAGACCGGCCTCCTTCGCGAAAGGTGGGTGATCAGGCTGATCACGAAGAGAACCAGGAAAATAAAGAACAGGACCTTCGCGATACCCGCGGCTGCAAACGCTACAAAGCCAAATCCGAGCGCCGCGGCCACCAGCGCGATAATCAAGAAAACCAATGCGTAATAGAGCATAAGGGCTCCTTTTCCAGCGAGAGACCTACTCTCGCCACTTGCTCTAAAGCACGTTTGGGGCCGCACCATCAAGTGGTGTGTTTTCAGTGGGCCGAGATTCTTGAATTCCGTCCGTCGTGCAAGAACATCGTGATCTCACTGAATTTTATTTGCCGACGGAGTGCTTCGAGTCTCGCTCGTTGTCGCACACATCCTCAATGAAGTCGGTATCGGCGAGAAATTCAAACTTCATCGGAAACGACCAGGGCTTGGTGTAGGCCCCGGGATCGTCGATGGTGATTTCCACGTCCATGTGACCGAAGTTCGTGCGGTGGAAGCGCTCGATGGTGTGAAGCGCTTCGGTATGAGGTCGGCCGCTGTCGTCGAGCCAGCTCTTGTCGTTGAAGCCGCGGGTGTCCACCACAAACCAGTCGCCGTCCCACTTGCCGATGGAATAGCCCAGCCAGGCGGGCGCCGCCACGGGAGCAGGGCCGCGTCCATCGGTGAAAATCTGGCGGAAACGCGCGAATTCCTCATACAGAATGAAAGTCACGCCGCGGTTCTGCACGATTTTCAAAGGCACGCCGATGAGCATCTGGTCGGGGATGCCGTGGGGCAGACACTTTGAGGACGGCCGATCCGCCATGAAATTCGCCTGGCGCTGTTTGTAGATCTCCGCGGCGGCGGGAAGCATGGGCGGAATGGTTTCTCCGGGCCGCATGAAATCCGCCAGATTGGGCCCCATCGCGAGCCCGGCGCCACCGACGCGCTGTCTGATGACCCCTCGCGCACGCTGCCATAGTCCCGTCAGATCCGGTTTGCCATCGGCGGCCTTGGGAACAGGAGCCGTAAGATTTGGTTTGCCGTTGGGCAGGCGCGGCATGCCGGGAGTGGGATAGTCGATCCACTGGGCTGGGGCGGACACGGCCCAAATCACCGAAGTGAAGAGAAGTCGGCGAATCATAACTTAGCTCCTCATTCTATATCCCGGCGTACCACGAGTATCCGTAAGCCGCGCCCACGGCGCCCGTACCGTCCTCGACATCGTCGAGCCGATCCGTAACATCGATCCGGCTTACGTATTTCAGGCTCTTGTAGCCAAGTTGGCGCTCTACTCGAAGCCGCACCGGAGCGCCATGCGCCACCGGGAGTTGGCTCCCATTCATTCCGTAAGCGAGAAGCGTCTGGGGATGGAGCGCGTCGAACATGTCGAGGCTGTCCCACCATCCGTCGACGGTGTGGAACACGACGTAGCGAGCCTGCGGCCGCATGCCGGCTTCCTGGAGCAGGCGTCCCAGAGGAACACCGGTCCACTCGGCGATCGCGGACCAGCCCTGTTCGCAATTGTGCTGGGTCACCTGCGTCCGCGATGGGAAACTCTTTAGGGCTTCGAGCGACAACCCGGTGGGTTTCGAAACCAGGCCTTCGATGGGGAGCCGCCATTCGGCGAAACCTCCGGCCAGCAGATGCTGATAGCGATCGCTCTTGGGATTGGTCTCGTTGATGGCCGGGAAGTTTTTCGTGATTTGGTCGCGGGTGAATTCGCGGACGAGCGGCTGATTGCGGAGCAGCAGACGATGCGAGGCAAACGTCAGCGCGTTGCTCACGTCGAACAGACTGCCGTAGGTGGGGGGCAATGCGTCCTTGCACGCGCTGAGCAGCACGCTGGCCGCCGCCGGGATACCTGCGATCAGTTTGCGCCGCGAAATCATCGCTCCCCCAGGATCATGGAGCGCATGTTGGTCACGAATCCCTCTCGGATCGTCATGGTCACGTGAACGAGCAAGAACAGCACAAGTAAGTCCGCGGCCAAAAAGTGGATGGTCCGCGCGGACTGTCTTCCGCCGAACATGGCGAACAATACCGGATACGCAGCCGTGACGGCCGGCGATAGAGTGAGACCGGTCAAGATCGTTAATGGCAGGAGTCCGAATACTACGGCCGTGTAGGTAAACCGCCGAAGCAGGTTATAGCCGCGGTATCGAAAGTGGCGCGAGACGAAACCCCAGACGACGTAAATGACGCCGTTGGTCACCGCGATCCAGGCCGCCAGGAAGTGCAGATTCCGGCCCCAGCCGGTCTGGTCGAGGTTCACGGGCAGAGGGAGTTCGAAAGCGGCCGGCGTATCGAAATAACCGGTTTCGCCCCAGTAAAAACGAGGATGCGCCAGGAGAATTGCAATTCCGCTCACGGCCAAAGCCAGGAAGCTCAGAAAGTTGATCCAGTGCGTGGCGCGAACCAGGACCGTATGACGCATGTTTACTTGACGTCGTTCCTGATGACTTTCCCGCCCTTCATCACGAACTTGACGCGTTGCAGCTCGGTGATGTCGGCCAGCGGATCGCCCGAGACGGCGATCAGATCCGCGTATTTGCCCTTATCGATGGAGCCGATCTGGTCCTGCCACCCCAGCGCTTCGGCGTTCATCATGGTTCCGCCTTGCAGGGCCCGAACCGGCGTCAAGCCGCCGTGCTTCACCAGCATTTCGAAGTCGAGCGCCTGGGTGCCGTGCGCGTAGGTCGCACCGTCGGCGCCACTGCCCACCATGATTTTCAGCCCCTTGGTCGCGGCGGCCATCGAGACGGCTTTCTCAAAAATGGGGATCATGCGATACTTGCCGCCGGTGTTCTTGGCGTCGTTATCGTCCATATACGGCTCGATGTAGCGCTGGAGCGTCGGGTCGTAGTACAGGCCTTTGGCGACCATCATATTGGCCTGCTCCTGATCCAGCCCGTAGGCGTGCTCGATGGTGTCGCAGCCGGCGACGATCGCATTCTTTTGCCCCTCACCGCCAAGAACGTGGCAAGCGGCCTTCTTGCCGAGGCGATGAGTCTCGTCGATCATCGCCTGCAAAACGGGCAACGGATAGGTCACGACGTAGTGGGCCTGACCGGCGGCGTCGAAAGAGTACGCGCCAGTCGGAAACAGCTTGATCCAGTCGGCACCGTGCGCGATCTGCTCGCGGACGGCCGCGCGCCCTTCCTCGGTCGACCGGATGATCGTGCTGGCCAGCGGGTTTTGCGGCGTCTTCGGGTTCGGAGGCGTGGCGCCCCAGACGATTCCCAGCGTCGACACCTGGTAGCGCGGGCCATCGATGCGGCCCTGATTGATGGCATCCCGGATGGCGATGTCGCCGTATCCATTGCCGTGCGAGCTCATATCGCGCGCCGCGGTGAAACCCGCACGAAGATCGGCCTGCACGTTCTGCACGGCGATCAGCATGGAAGCTTCCGTGGTCCCGTTTGGCCGGCGCGTGTTGAACATGTGCGTATGCGCATCGATCAGGCCGGGCAGGACAGTCGCCCGGCTGAGATCTATTATCTGGGAACCAGCGGGAATTTTGACTTGACTCTCCGGTCCGACCTCGGCGATGCGCTCGCCGGAAAGAATCACCACTTGTTTGGTCAACATCTGCCCGGTCTTGCTGTTGAACATGCGGCCGGCGCGGATGGCGACCACGTGCGGCGCGGGAGGGCATTGAAGGATGCCGCCGTCCGATCCGACGCACGGTGTGGGACCTGCGCCTCGCCACGGTGCCGGCGGCGGTTGGACTTGAGCCAGAAGCGAGACCGCGCTCAAGATCGTTGCGAAGAACGCGCTCTGGATCATGCTTGCCGGAACATTTCGAATGGCTGGAAATCGCCCTTCAGCAACTGGCGCGTGTCGTGGAGGCCCAGCCAGCCATCGATCATGGTCGCGTAGACGCGGCGGAAGTCGGTGGTGTAGGTCAGATTGTCGCCCGCGTCGAGTTTCGTCAGGCTGGGAATCGCACCGTATTGACCACCCTTGACCTGTTTGCCGGCGACGAACATGAGGTTGGCGGCTCCATGGTCCGTGCCGAGATTGACGTTTTCCGGAGCCCTGCGTCCGAATTCCGAGAAGATCATGACGGCTACGTCATCGGCGCGCCCGATCCGTTCCAGATCCGATAGAAACGCTGTGACCGCATCGGAAGCGTAAGTGAGAAGCCGCTTGTGCGTGTCGTTTTGATAGACGTGGGTGTCGAACGCGTTGTTGCGATAGGACGTGTAGTAGAGCCGCGTCGGCATGCCCGCCGCGATCAGCGCCGCGACCTTGGGCAGGTCGAGACCGGTGATCCCGTAATCCACCGGCGAATGGTATTTCGCCCAGGCTTCCCGAACCAGCACCGAGGCGTCCTTGGCGCTTTGGGCCGTCTCCAGAAGAAACTGCCGCGCGGGATTCGCGACCTTCTGGTTGGCGGGCTTGCTGGATGGAGGAGCATCGAGGATCGCCTTCTCATCGTAGAATTTCTCTTGCGTGAATTTATTGGGATCGTCGAACACGACCGGGACATGCAGGCGGCTGCGCACGGCGAGCGATTGCCGCGCGGCGATATTCACCAGGAAGTTCGGGGCCGCAGCGGGAGCCAGCGCGTCCGCCAGACGGCCGACCCAGCCATACTCCTCGCCGCTGTTGGGCGCCGCCGTGTGCCAGTATGCCATGGACGTGAAGTGCGAGAACGAAGGATTCTCGTAGCCGCAGCCGTGGACCACGGCCAGCTTGCCTTCCTTATATAACCGTTCGAACCCGGCCATGCCTCCGCTGAAACCGAAGTGATCGTCGATCGGCCGCAGTTCCTTCTTGGGGATGCCGATGTGCGGACGAAGGCGATAATACGCGTCATCGCCGTAGGGCGCCAGGGTGTTGAGTCCGTCGTTGCCGCCGGACAGCTCGAGAACAACCAGTATTTTCCCGTCGTTCTTGCCTTGCGCAGCGAGGGCCGCTCCCGCCTGTGCGAACAGCGGCAGAGGAAGAGCGCCCGCGGTGACCCCGACCCCGTACATGCCGGCCCGCAAGAGATCCCGGCGCGTGAGCTTCGAAAAGGAATAATGCTTTCGCGACATGACTGCGCTCCTTTAATCCAATTGGTATTCGGGTTGACTCATGATCAGGTGCAGGACCAATCGCAACGGGTCTTCGAGATAGGTCTGGGCGACGGCGATATCGGTGGTCCCCAATTCCTTATTTAGGAAAACAATCAGCTTCTGGCGCGCCTCGTCGCTGGGCGGGACGCTCATGAAGCGATGGATCATATAGTCGACCACCTGGGTGGTGTTCTTCAGGTCCTGGCCCAGGATCATGCGGGAAAGATTCACTTGCGCGGTATCGCGCGGAATCGGTTTGACGCGCTCGATGGCCATCTGCCAGCCGCGGAAACTGCCGTAGCGCGTATTGAATTCCTCATCGCGATCCGCGTTCTTGTTCGACTCCGCCATATCGCCGCTCTTGGTATCGTCCTTGGTCGCGGTGGAGATGTCCATCCCCTGGCGGATCCGGTCGGCGACGCGGCGAACTTCCCCGCTGCCGTTGTACCGGTCCGGCGGGATAAAGTTGATATCCGGGAACAGGATGTCGCGGGCCAGGTTGCCGCGCTCAAGCAGCAATCCTGGCGTGATCCAGCTTTGGCCTCCGGCCCATCCCGCCACCGTCGGCGGCGAAAACAGTTGTTGTCCCAGGGACGCGGTGGCCTGGTTGAAATCCGGGACGCCAGGAATATTTTTGAGGCCGAGTTTCTTGTACGTGCTCACCGCGAGTTGCACGGGACTCATGATCTGCGTGCCTATCGAGGCGGGACTGTAGAAATCGCGGGACCAGAAAATCGTTTCGAGCAGCGGGGTGATTTCGTAGTGATTTTGGCGCAGGATCGCGCCCAGCTTCTTCTGAAGATCAGGGGAGAGATCCTGGCGGACAAAGTAGCGGTAGATCTTCCCGGCAATGTAGTCGGCTGTCGCCGGCTGCTGCATGATGATGTCGATCACGTCGACGCCATCCAGAGGGCCGGTGTGTCCCAGAAACGTCTTGTCGCTATCGTCGTGCTGGTCTTTGTTCACCACGAATTTCAAATCGACGTAGTTCCATCCGGTGAAGGCCCGCGCGGCCTCACGAATATCCTTCTCGGTATAGTGGCCCACGCCCATGGTGAAAATTTCCATGATTTCGCGAGCGAAATTCTCGTTGGAAGCGCCTTTGACGTTCACGCCCGCATCCAGAAACGAAAGCATGGCGGGGTCCTGGGCCACGGCGACCGTCAGATCGCGGAAATTGCCCATCCCTTGTTTTTGGAACAGCTCGAGTTGCGCGAGGTGCTTGCGATAATCGCGCACCTTGGCTTCGTTGGTGGCGAAATGGCCGTGCCAGAACAAAGCCATTTTTTCCTGAAGCGGGCGCTGACTGGTCAGCATCCGATTCGCCCACCAATAGGACACGCGGTTGGTTTCGAGAACGCTGGCGCGCAGCCAGTAGAAAAATTCGTTGACTACGGGCTGGAGGCGGCGGTTGCCACTCGGCTTAACCTTGATGCCGAGCGCTTCGCCCTTCTCTTTGGCCAGATCGGTTACAGCCGGACGGCTCGGAGGAAACGGCTCCAGCCCGGGGTCGTGAATGTCAGACTCATCGAACGGAGGCAGCTGGCTGATATCGGTCCCTTCGAAGTGGACCAGGCGGGCGATGGCTTGCGCCGGGGTCATTTTCGCCAGCGCATCTATTTCCGGGGGTGTGCCGCCGAATCCAGCTCGATCGAGCAGGTGGGCGGCGAAGTCGTAATTCCAATCCGAAGGACCGATCGGGGTCAGGTCGTTTTGCCACGACGCCGGGCCAGCGGACTGGGCCATCGCCACGACGGTCGACAGAACAATAAACAACACGCTTCGAAGCATGCTGAAACTCCTTAGAAATCGTCTAAAACGATGTTCCCACGAATCCGAAACCGATGCCACAGGGTTGCCCAGCTGCACCTGGAGTCACTTCTTGGCGGGGATTTTCACGATCCGGTCGCCCTGGAATGCGCCTATGTAAATCGAGTTGCCGACCTGAAGCGCCTCCGAGACGCCCGGGATCAGCGCGCCCTTGCCTTCCGAGTCGAAAACGGTCATCGCTTGCATCTTCGCGGGATCGATTTCCGCGATCCCGAACGCCTGGATGCATGGCGTCCCGCTGCCCGCTGGGCAATCGCCGCGGGCTCCTTTCACCCCGGCGGCGAGCATGGTGCGCTTGCTGGTCCAGGAAATGTTGTCGGGCATGAAGTCCAGCTTGACCAGGCCGATTTCCTTGCCTGCCCTGAGGTCGTATTTGTGGACTTCCTTAGCGGTCCACGCATTGAAGTACATGGTGCGCCCGTCGGAACTCACCAGGACGCCGTTCGGATATCCGGCGCGGGTGCCGGGTAGTTCGGCCTCGCCCTTGCCCGGAGTCCAGCGCGAAACATAGCCGCTGGCTTGACCGCTGAACAGATCGAACGTTGGCGCACCTTTTCCCTGACCGGATGGGGGCTGAAGCGCGGTGGGATGGGTCGCGATAAAACTGCCGTCGGGCTCTGCCGCGACATCGTTAAAGGCTTGCGTAGAGACCACGCAACCGTGCCAAACCAGAGTCGACGTTCCTCCGGCTTGCTTCAGCTCGAACATTTCGATGGACTCGCGGCCTCCGTGGTTGACCACGTAGACCTGGATCGCGCCGTTGCTGCGCTTCAACAGCGAGATTCCATGCGGCCGGAGCATGTCGCCGAGGGAGCCGGGACAGGAGGGATCGCCCCAATCCTTGCGCGGCTCCGCGCTGGGCGTGATTCTGCTGAACGTCTGCTTGGCGAGATCGAACAACACCAGACCCGCGACTCCCGCGCCTGCCGGGCCGTTCACAAACTGGCTCACGATGAGCGATTTGCCATCGGGCGTCAGCTCCAGATCCTCGGGCGAGCGCGTTCCGCAGATGATGTCGATATCGCCGTGCGTTCCGCACGCCATCAGGGGCGGTGCCGGCCGGCCTCCCTTGCCTTGCGCCTGGGCCGAGCTTGCAAGGACAACGCCGGCCAGCAGAACAAGAATCGTCGATTTCATTTTCGTTTCTCCGTTGGCAAGTATAGTCGAAACTCAGGAGAGGTCGGTTTAGCGCGACAATAAAAATCGCGGAGATTCTTCATGGTTCACACAACACCTCACACACGACGCGGTTTCGTTTCCGGCATCACTGCAGGAATGGGCATGCTCCTGGGAGCCTGCAATCGCACCGCTCCTGAAACGGCGGCTACGCCTGATACCGGGAAGGCCGACGTGACATTGCGGATCGGTCCAGTGCTGGTCGATATCGCCAAGGATCACACCATCAGCACAATCGGGTATAACGGAAGCGTTCCAGGTCCCGTGATCCGGATGCGCGAGGGCGTGCCGGTGGTCGTGGATCTATTCAACGACACCGATTCACCGGAGTTGGTCCATTGGCACGGCCAGATCATTCCGGCCGACGTCGATGGCGCGGCCGAGGAAAAGAGCCTGATGGTGCCGGCGAACGGGCACCTGCGGTATCGCCTGACTCCGCAGCCGGCGGGAGCGCGCTGGGTGCACTCGCACGTCATGCCGATGTCGGATCTGAGCCGCGGAACCTATACCGGCCAGTTTGGGTTCGTCTACATCGAGCCCAAGAGCGAGCCCGGTGCCTACGATCAGGAAATCTTCCTGGCGACGCATGAATGGGAGCCTTTCTACACAACCGCGGAAGAAGGCGAAGAGATGGATGCGGATCAGAAAGCCCGAATGGCCGCGCTGCCGAAGGATCCAAAACCGAACGGGTGGGAGATCGGCTACCAGCGCTTTACCATCAACGGCAAGTGTCTCGGGTTCGGCGAGCCGGTTCGCGTGAAGGAAGGGCAACGTGTCCTGTTTCACTTCCTGAATGCGAGTGCCACGGAAAATATCGAGCTCGCACTGCCGGGACACATGTTCCAGATTGTCGCGCTGGATGGAAATCCGGTGGCGCGCCCGCAAGCGGTGGAAGTGCTCGAATTGGGAACCGCCGAGCGCATCGATGCCGTGGTGGAAATGAAGAATCCGGGCGTGTGGATTCTGGGGACTCCCAAGGACGATGATCGCCGCGACGGAATGGGAATCGTGGTCGAGTACGCCAATCAGACCGGCCAGCCGCGCTGGATCAAGCCTGCCAAGCACATTTGGGACTACACGCTCTTCGGCGACAAGCGGACGGCGGCGGCTCCCGACGAAGTGATTCCCATGGCTTTCGGGAAAATCAACGGCGGGACCGGAGGATTCAATCACTGGACCGTCAATGGCAAAAGCTTCGACGAGAAAGCGGAGCCAAAGGTCCTGCAAAAAGGGAAACGATACCGTCTGGCCTTTGACAATCAGACGGACGATACTCATCCCGTTCACCTGCACCGGAACAGCTTTGAGCTGACCAATGTGCACGGCAAAGCGACGGGAGGCGTGGTGAAGGACGTCGTGATGCTGAAAGGATTTCGAAAGATCGATGCGGATTTCACGCCGGCTATGGAGGGACTAGTACTATTCCATTGCCATCAACAACTCCATATGGATTATGGATTCAAACTGCTCTTTAAAGTGACGTAAGAAGTTGCTATGATACGTGGTCACCAACTAGCTGGAGCGCGAAACGCTTGTGCGGTGCCTGCGAGCCCTGCACTGACCTTTCAATCGGACCTGAACGGCCCTAATGTCCAGATCGTGCAGGCACGTTCGCGAGAGAATCGGCCCAGCGACGCCAGCTTTCCGGAGCCGACTCTTCACGTCGATAGTTCACTCATTCTGATTTCCGCGCAGGTCACTACGCACGAAGGATCGCCCATCATGGATCTCCAGCGGAAGGATTTCCGGATCTACGAGGACGGCGCGGAACAGGAGATCGGCTATTTCGCCAAGGACGATGCCCCTGTCTCCATCGGCATGCCGCCGCCGCCTCGGATGACTTCTCCTTCTTGTTCCTCATGCCCACGACCGGAAAGCTTTGGTGATCCTGTCCGATGGCGGCGACAATCGCAGCCGCCGCACCTTTACGGCGATCAAGGGCGACGTCCTGGAAGCGGACGTTCAACTTTATGCGATGGGGATTTACCCTCCCGGAGGTCCCTCGCAGGGCTCTCCCGAGGAATCCAGGGGCCCGGAGCCTCTCCAGCAACTCGCCGAATTAACCGGCGGCCGGCACGTTCCGGTTTTGAATTTCGGGAGCCTGGCTGATGTCAGTACCCGGATCGGGCAGCTGCTGCGGAACCGATATCTGCTCGGCTACAATCCCACGAATGCGTCGCGCGACGGACGCTATCGCGAGGTGAAGCTCGAACTTGCCGCGGCCGCGGAGCCCGGCGTGCATGTTCAGTATCGCAAGGGTTATTACGCGCCTCAGCAATAGCTGCTACCGTTAACGTCCCTCTTGACCCTCAACTGGTGCGACGCCCGTGCCGCGTCCCGCTGGACCGCGTCCAGCCGGCGGAGCGATTCCTAAGTTCACTCGCGCGCCTTGCTGAATCAGATTCGTCTCGCCTGGACCCTGGAAGAAAGTAAACCCCGGACGCTCCGGACGACCCTTCCAGGCCTGCGGCCCGCCCAAAGCGATGTGGTGAGCCAGCACTACGTCGTGAATCTTGGTGACCAGGGCCTCGTACTCCGGCTGGCCCTGCCGGGTTCCGGAGAAGTTTCCAAGATCGGAGCTGGCCGCGAAGATCACGTCGATTCCGGGGACTGCGGCGATCTTTTCCGCATTGGCCACGCCGATGGGAGTCTCAATCATCACCACCACCACCATGTTGTCGTTCGCAGTCTGGCGATAATCCTTTCCCCACAGCGCACCGTATTGACCGTTGCCCTGGCTGCGACGCCCTTGCGGAGGATAGCGCGACCACTTTACCGCAGCCTCGGCTTTCTCCACCGTATCCACGGTCGGAACAATGATTCCTAGGGCGCCGATGTCAGTGGCCTTCTGAATATCGCTTTCCGTCGCGTCGGGCACGCGGATGAAAGGCATGGCGGACGCGCCGCGGCAGGCATAGATCATTTTCGCAACGTCTCCATACGTCAGCGGGCTGTGCTGCATCTCGATCCACGTGAAATCGTAGCCGGAATTCGCCGCGGCGCAATAAATGTTGGGATCGGGCGAGAAGATCGTGACGCCGACAACCTGCTTACCTTCCCGCAGCTTCTGCTTAACGGTGTTGTATAAACGGGGCGCTGGCGTTTGGGCCGATACGTTGAAAACGAAGTGCGCGGAAGCGAAACCGACCGCTAATATCGCTAGCAGGCTAATTTTCTTGAAGGTCATGGCTACCCCGGGAGGTAGCTTATCACATGCCTGAAGAGCTAAGAGTTAATTGCGGCGATCGCGGGAGGTCATCAGTTCTTCAATATTGATGAGCTCGGTCGGATAGTTGCCTGTGTAGCACGCGTAGCAATAATCCTGATTATCGTCTTGGACGGCGTTGCGCAAAGATCCGAGCGACAGATAACCGAGCGAATCCGCTTCTACGAAGCGGCGGATTTCTTCGACGGAATGATTGGCCGCGATCAGCTCACCCAGACTCGGCGTATCGACCCCGTAGAAGCACGGCGAAACTGTCGGCGGGCAGGAAATGCGCATGTGGACTTCGCGCGCACCGGCGCCGCGCACCATGCGGACGATCTTGCGCGAAGTGGTCCCGCGGACCAGCGAGTCATCCACCAGAATCACGCGCTTGCCTTCGAGCAAGTGCCGCACCGGGTTGAGTTTCAGTTTTACGCCGAAGTCGCGGATGGCCTGCGAAGGTTCGATAAAGGTTCGCCCCACGTAATGATTGCGAATCAGTCCATGCCGGAACGGTATGCCGGATTCGGAGGCGAAGCCGATCGCGGCGGCGACGCCCGAATCGGGAACCGGAACCACAACGTCGGCGTCCACCCCATGTTCGCGCGCGAGCAATCGTCCCAGCATCTCGCGCGATTGCTGCACGGGACGTCCGAAGACGATCGAATCCGGACGCGAAAAATACACGTGCTCGAAAACGCAGTGGGCGTGGTCGCGAACCGGAGCATAGCGCTCGCGGGTCATCCCCTCAGGTCCTACGATGACCATCTCGCCGGGTTCCACGTCGTTCAAATACACGGCATTGATCAGATCGAACGCGCACGTTTCCGACGCGAACACATTGCAGGTGCGGCCGCCGGACATTTCCATCTGGCCGATCGCCAACGGCCGGAATCCATGCGGATCGCGCGCCACCAGGATGCGGTCCTCCGCCAGAAACACGAGTGAAAAAGCGCCTTCGAGTTGCAGTAGGGCTTCGCGCAGCGCGGCGGGCAGAGTTTTCTCGCGCGACCGCGCCACCAGGTGCAGGATCACTTCCGTATCGCTGTTGGCTTGAAAGATGGAACCTTCGCGTTCCAGCTCGCGGCGCAGTTCGGCGGCGTTGGTGATGTTGCCGTTGTGGGCCACCGCGATGCGTCCTTTATTGCAGTTCACGGTGAACGGCTGGGCGTTGAGCACTCCGCTATCGCCTGCCGTGGCGTAGCGCGTGTGGCCGATGGCTATTTCGCCGGGCAGCCTGCCTAGCACTTCAGGAGTGAATAGATCCGCGACTTGTCCGATGCCGCGATGAGTGTGGATCTCCCGGCCATCGCTCGATGCGATCCCGGCGCTTTCCTGTCCGCGGTGTTGCAGAGCGTACAAGCCCAGGTAGGCTAGGTTCGCGGCCTCGGGATGCCCGTAGATCGCGAAGACTCCGCACTCTTCATGGAGTTCGTCGAACATGATCTCCTTACCCGACTGGAATCGGACTCAGCAGGTTCTCCAGAGCGTTTTCCCACACTTCGCGAAGGCGCTCGACGCGGCAATCGGTCCACGCTTCCGGTTTCACGGACCCGTTACTGATTTGTAACCGCTCCTTCATTGTAACGCCCAGGCGAACACACTCGACCTTATGGTCACGCGCGATCGTTTCGATAGCCTCAGGCGCGTTGGTCGATACCAGGATTCGGGACGGCCCCTCGTGGAACAGCGCGAATTCCGCACGCAAGCCCGTATCGAGCGAAATCGACGCCCCTATGCCTTCCGCGCAACCCTCGGCCAGCGCCACCGCCAGGCCGCCATCGCCCACATCGTGCGACGATTCCGCCAGCCCCTGCGCGATCACTTCGCGAATCGCGGTATGGACGCGCTTTTCGTAGTCCATGTCGAGCGCCGGCGGCAGTCCCCACATCTGATTGAGGATCACCTTCGCGTATTGCGTGCCGCCGAAGCGCGTAGCATCCACTGTGCCGAGCCCGCCGAGCAGCATCACCGTGCGGCCTTCCTCTTTGAAAGGGATCGTCACCGGAGGCGCGGTTTTCAAGAGTCCCACGATACCCATCACCGGTGTTGGCCAGATGGCTTCGCCAAGGGTTTCGTTATACAGGCTCACGTTGCCGCCGGTAATGGGAGTCTCGAAGTGTTGGCACGCTTCGGCAATACCTTCGATCGCTTCCACCAGTTGCGCCATGATTTCCGGCCGCTCCGGATTGCCGAAATTCAGATTGTTGGTGGCCGCCACAGGCATCGCACCCACCGCGGAAAGGTTGCGGCAGCATTCCGCTACCAGCAGCCGAGCCCCTTCGCGCGGCGATAGAGAACAGTAGCGCCCGTTTCCGTCCACCGACATCGCCACGCTGGTTCCGGTTTCCTTAATGCGCACGATGGCTGCATCGCCGCCGGGGCCCTGAAGCGTATTGGTGCGCACGGACTGGTCATACTGCTGCCAGATCCAGCGCTTGGAACATAGGTCGCCCGAGGCCAGCAACTCGAGAAGATCGGAATTCAGATCGCGACTGCGCGGGATCTCCGGCGCTTCCATCGGAGCGGGGCGATACGGTGCGACGCCGTGTGGGCGGTCATACAACGGCGCTTCGTCCGCCAGCTCACGATTGGGGATCTCCGCGACCACCACGCCGTGATCCTTCACGCGCAATTTTCCGTCGCCGGTCACTTCGCCGACGGTCACGGCGTCCAAGCCCCATTTGCGGAAAACGGCCAGCACTTCTTCTTCGCGACCTTTTTCCGCCACCAGCAGCATGCGTTCCTGGGATTCGGACAGCATGATTTCGTAGGGCGTCATGCCGGATTCCCGCTGCGGCACCAACGCGAGATCGATCTCAACTCCCGTCCCCGCGCGGCTGCCCATTTCGCAGGTGGAGCACGTCAGGCCGGCCGCGCCCATATCCTGGATACCGACCACCGCGCCCGTATGCATCGCCTCGATGCACGCTTCGAGCAGAAGCTTTTCCATGAACGGATCGCCCACCTGCACGTTGGGGCGCTTCTGCTTCGATTCCTCCGTGAATTCGGCGGACGCCATGGATGCGCCGTGAATTCCGTCGCGGCCGGTCTTGGCGCCTACATAAATGACGGGATTGCCGATGCCGGAGGCGCGCCCGAAGAAAATTTCGTCGTGACGAAACACTCCTAGTGCAAAGACGTTAACAAGGGGATTGCCGTTGTAGCAGCGCTCGAAGACGCACTCGCCGCCGACGGTCGGCACGCCGAAACAGTTGCCGTAGTGCGAGATGCCTCCGACTACGCCTTCGAGGATCCGGCGGTTACGGTCGCCGTTTTCGGGATCGTCCAACGGGCCGAATCGCAAAGCGTCTAAAACCGCAATGGGCCGGGCCCCCATGGTGAAGATGTCGCGCAGAATGCCGCCGACGCCGGTCGCGGCGCCCTGGAAAGGTTCGATGAAGCTGGGATGATTGTGCGACTCGATCTTGAACGCGATGGCGTAGCCTTGCCCGATATCGATAATCCCCGCGTTCTCTCCGGGTCCGACCAGGACGCGATCGCTGCGCGTGGGCAATTTCTTCAAATGGAGACGCGAGCTTTTATAGGAGCAATGCTCGCTCCACATCACCGTGAAGATGCCGTTTTCGGTTTGATTCGGTTCGCGGCCGAGAATCGCGCGGACCTTCTCTAACTCGGAGGCAGGCAGGTCACTCATGCGTGTGCTGCTACTAAAGAACGGACCATCGATTCGAGAATCACGCGGCCGTCGGTAGAGCCAAGTAACGGATCCGACGCCCGTTCCGGATGCGGCATCATCCCCATCACATTGCGGCCCTCGCTGCAGATGCCGGCGATGTCCCGCAGCGAGCCGTTGGGGTTATCCATGTACCGGAACACGACGCGATCCTCAGCTTCCAGGGCATCGAGCGTGCGCTGATCGGCGAAGTATCGTCCCTCACCGTGGGCGACCGGCACTTTGATCAATTGTCCATGGGTCGCGGCGCAGGTGAACGGGGTATGGGTGGTTTCCACTCGAAGAGTGACGGGACGGCACACGAAGCGGAGATCCCGGTTGCGCAGCAGCGCGCCGGGAAGCAGGCCGCTCTCCACCAGAATCTGGAATCCGTTGCAGATGCCCAAGACCAGCCCGCCCTCCTGTGCAAATTTCTTCACTGCGGCCAGGACGGGCGAAAACTTCGCGATGGCGCCGCAGCGGAGGTAATCGCCGTAGGAGAACCCGCCCGGCAGAATCACGGCATCGGCGTTGCCCAGCGAAGTGGAATCGTGCCAGATGAATTCGGCCTGGTGGCCGAGGTTGTGCGAGACCGCATACCACGCGTCGTGGTCGCAATTGCTTCCCGGAAACACGACGACGCCGAATTGCATAAAGAAGTGAAGGGAAACTTCAGTGTAACATGAGCGAAATGGAAGCACTCCCCGAATTGATGCAGCGGCAGTCGCAAGGGATCGTGGAGGAGACGCTGGCGATGGACGGCTTTCTGGGATTTGTCGGCGTCACGGTGGGAAATAGACTGATGACGATCAGCGCCCGGGAGAGCGCCAAGGACCCTCGGCAACTGCTTGCCGGCGGCTGCGATCGCATGACGGATCATGGGCGGAGCGCCGGGACGTGTTCCTGCGGGAACAAGCTGCCCGATCCGCTTCCATATTGGTGATCATCTTTAGGTGAGCAAGCGGAAGCTGTGGTAAGTTCAAAGAGTCTCACCGCGCGCGCCCGTAGCTCAGTTGGATAGAGCGTCTGGCTACGAACCAGAAGGTCGCATGTTCGAGTCATGCCGGGCGCACCACAAATTTAGCAACTGACGGGCATCGGTGGCCTCTCCTCTTCAATCTGCGTTCAATTTCCAGGGGATGTAAAATGGCAGACGACAGAGTTTCCCAATAGGGAGAAGCTCGATGGCTCTCGGAAGCAATGCCGTCTGCTCCTTTTTCCTGAATCGGACTTCGCAGGAGGTCCTATTGTGTCGCCTGAAGACGGCCTTTTAGAAGAAACGAGGAAGGAGTCGTTGTCCCGGATTCCTTTTTTGGGGATACTGACAGAGGACAGCTACGAAAAAGGGGAGGGAGCCGCATGATCGCTAAAACAATCTTGGCGGTGATTCTGTCCGCAATTACGATTCGAGCGCTGGCGCAGACCCCACCACCCTCCGCTGACGTGCGCAAAGCCGGTGAATTGGGGAATGCGGCTGCGCAAACATCTCTTGGGGATGCGTACTATTTCGGACGTGGCGTCCCCAAGGACCCAACGGAAGCCGTCCGCTGGTACCGCAAAGCCGCTGAGCAAGGAGACGCATACGCCCAAGTCCACCTGGAAGAATCCGGGACAGCGACCCCTTACGCGGTGTTGGTTGACCTGACCCATTCGCATTCAACGCTGAGGCAAACTGTTCTGAAATCGTCCTCCAGGGGAATCCGAGCCAACGACCCCTTCCTCCTTCTAGGAAATCCGGGGAAATCCGGGACAACGACCCCTTACCCATCAGAACGATGTTCTGAAATCGCCCCCCGGGGCGCACCATAAATCAACAACTTAGCAGACATCAGAGCCTCTCCATTCGGAAGTTGTGTTCAATTGATGGCGTTGCTTGTGCCTGACCTGCGCTACTTGCCGCGCTTCAGTTGCGAATACACCATGCGGACGAACCGGTCGGCGCTCGTCCCCGCCCCCGCCGCCGACAGCCCCCCTGGAACCTTCGCATCGTACGGAGCCGTCACTTTCGCGGCCAGGACTTCCCGCTCACTCTTGCCCTCGTCGATCATCTGCTGCACCTTTGACTGGACGTCGACGATCATGTCGCGGTAGGGAACCATGTCCGTCCGGTGGATGATGGTGCCGTGGCCGGGGATGAGCCTGGTGTTCGGACCGGCCAGCTTCATCGTCTCGTCGAGCGCCTCCAACGCGCCCTTCAACGTGCCGCCGTTATTGGTGTCGATGAAGGGGTACCCGTAATTCCGGTAGAAGTCGCCGATCATGATCGCGTCCGCATTCTCAAACCGGATCATCGTGTCACCGCCGGTATGGGCTGCCCGCACCGGAATCAAGTCGATGACTTCCCCGTTCAATCGAAGTTTCACGGGATCGCCCATCCCGTAAGTCACTACGGGAAGCCGCGCCGGATCTCCCGCGGGAGCCTGCTTGGCGGCTCCCGGCCGCGCCGGTGGATGCAACATTTCCTCGCGCAGCTCTTCCCGCGCAAACAGCAACGCGCCCATCTTGACGAAGTTCGCATTGCCGGCCGTGTGGTCGGGATGCACGTGTGTGTTGACCAGGAAACGAATCGGCTCAGAGCTGATTTTCCGGATCGCCGCGACCACCTTGCCGGTGATTTGTGCGTACTGGGCATCGACCATGAAGATGCCATCCGGCCCGGCCAGCACGCCGATCCTGCCGCCGGCCGCGTCCTCGTGGCCGGGATCGGCTCCCGCGGACCCGGAGAGCATATAAAGGTTCGGGCCGATTTTCTCGGTCAGGATTTCGATCTTGGCGTAGTCGATTCCCTGTGCCTGCGCGCTTAGGGAAACCGCAAACGCGGCCGCGATCACCAGGGAAGATTGCCTAGCGAGTCTCATCGGTCTTACTCCTTTTTAAGCTGTTTTGGCCCGTCTAGGCGCGGCTGGCGACCCGCTTGCCGGCGAGCACGGTGGCACTCGGGAAGAGCCGCTGGCGGCCAGCGCGTTTGTTCCCGTAATTATCCTCGAATTCGAAGGTCCCTTCGCGTAGTTCCAGCACGGCTATGTCGGCCGGCGCGCCAACTTTTAGCGTGCCGCGATTGCGGAAGACCGGGAATGCTCGGGAGGCATTGACCGTGGCGCAGGCTACCACCTGGTCGACCGTCATGCCCAGCATCAAGAACTTCGACATAACGTTCGGAAAGTCGATGACCTGGGCAGTGCGGCTCTCAAGCGTCCAGTCGGTGGAGAGAGTGTCCGGCAGGAAGCCCGCCTGCATCACGCGTTCGGCAATATCCCACCGCAGATGGCCCGTTCGGCCATTGCCGAGGTCGAACCGGACGCCACGGCGGCGGGCGGCCAACACCTCCGGCAGAAGATGCCCGCCGTCGTCGAGGATGCCGTTCGGCGGCGGCGCGAACATGTGGGTGACGATATCGCCAGATTTGAGCAGCGCGAGAAGCTTGGGCAGCGGAGACATAGTCTGACCCATGTGGATCATCACGGGCAAATGGAACGATGAGGCCACCTCCTGCGCGCGCCGGAGCACCTCGAAATCATTCTGGCCGGCGACGTCTCGCGACAGCCGCGCCTTGACCCCGACGATCATCTCGCGGCTGCGTCCAATCGCGTCGCGCGCGGCGCCGACATCGGCCCGGCTGAGGTCCATGGTGTCGCCTTCCGGCAGGATACCGGCGCGCCCGATGTTGATCAGAACGCGGCACTGTTGCGGCGCCGACCGGGCCACCGCGATCGCTTCTCCGATGCGATCCGCGCCCTGAGAACCCGCGTCGATGAGTCCCGTCACGCCGTCGGCGAGGCACAGCGCCGACCCATCCTTTGAACGCGCCGCGTGGGTATGGATGTCGATCAAACCCGGAACGACCAATTTGCCCCGTGCGTCGATCGTTTCGACGGCGTCGGCCCGGATGGCGGCCGCGATCGATGCGATACGGCCATTGGCGATCGCCACGTCACGGATCGCATCCAGCTTGCGCGCAGGATCGATGACACGGCCGCCTTTGACGATCAGGTCATATTTCACGGCCGCGAGCGCAGGAACACGAATACATGTCGCTGCGCCTGCGGCTGCACAGACAAACTGTCGCCGGTTCATCACGCCCCATACCTCGCGGCGAGTCGAATGGTCCTCACTCATTGGCGTGAGTCTATCATTGCGGAAGGCGCTCAGGGGAAGTCGCGATCCGCGGCTCGCAGCGCTGGCGATAATGGCTATTCTCAGGCGGTCACACCCGCTGAGCGCCATCCACCGTCCCCCTCAAAACTTATTGCTTGCCAGTCACGCGCACCACGGCTCCGGATGTGATGGAATCCGGCACGTTCTCGATGATCTGGTCGCGTTCCGTGATCCCGGAGACGATCTCAATCTCATTCCCGAAATCCTTGCCGACCGTGACGGGCACCATCTCCACCGTGCTCTCCCCGGCTTTCCCCTCGCGCACCACCCCGACCCGAAGGCCTTCGCTGCGGAACAGCACCGAGCTCACGGGGACGATCAGCGCTCGTGCACCCGGCAGCGCCATGTGGACTTCGGCATAGGATCCCGGACGAAGCTCGCCGGAAGAATTATCGACATCGATTTCCGTCAGCAGCGTTCGTGTCGCGGCATCCATCGCGTCCGCGGTGCGGACCAATTTGCCATGAAATTTCCGGCCGGGGTATTCGGCCAGAACCAGTTCGGCGTCAACTCCCGGAACGGCGGCGCGCGACGATACTTCCGGAACGTTGACAAAAAGGCGCAGGCGTTGCGAGGCCGCCATGCGGAACAGCTCCTGCGCCGTGCCCCCATTGCCTGCGTTGATCAGAGCGCCGATATCGGTATTACGAGCCGTGATCACGCCGTCGAAGGGCGCCTTCACGATCCGGTAGTCCTGCAGTTGTTCGAGCAGGCCGATGTTCGCCTCCTGGGCGGACACGTTGCTGCGAGCCGCGGCGATGGCTTTGTCCAAGGCCTGGCCGTTGGCGACCTGCGCCTGGTAGTTGGCCTGCTGCTGATCGTTGGTCTGGCTGGAGAATACGCCTTCATCGGCGAGTTTCTTCCAGCGTGCAGCCGTCACACGCGCGTACTCCTCATTGGCTTTGCTCTGCTGGCGATTGGCGAGCGCCTGTTGCAGTACCGCCTGAGCCTGCTGCAGATTGGCCTTGGCCTGGCGCAACTGCTGATCCAGTTCCGGGGCGTCGATCTCCGCCAGCACTTGACCAGTCTTCACCGTAGCGCCGATGTCGAAATACCATTTCTTCAGATAGCCGCTGGTTCGGGCGTAGATCGGAGCATAGGTAAACGCCTGCAGATTGCCCGGCAGAACCAGTTCCTGCTTCGATTCTCCGAGGCGCGGATGAATCACGGCCACCACCGGGATCGCCAGATCCGCCGTCTCCTGCTTCACGATCGACGCGGCTTTGATCCGCCCGTTGATGCCGCGGTTTACTATGGTGGCCAGCAGCGCGATCAACACCAGGATAAAGATCCACTTCACGAAGCTACCCGGGGAGCGGGTACCTGCCGGCGAATTCACACTCTCTTTTTCGGTCTGCATCATTCCTGAACTTTCAATCGGCCTGAACTTTCAATCGGCCTTGACTCTCACCGGTACCCGGCGATTCCGGTGCAAAAAGCTGAATACGGCCGGCACGAAGAACAGCGTGGCGATCGTGGCGAATATCAAGCCTCCGATCACGGTTCGTCCCAGCGGCGCGTTTTGTTCGCCCCCCTCGCCTAAGCCCAGCGCCATCGGCACCATGCCGATGATCATCGCCAGAGCCGTCATCAGTACCGGCCGGAAGCGCGTCTCTCCGGCTTCCAGAGCCGCCTGCGCCGCGTTCCCATGATCGGCCAGACGATCTTTCGCGAAGCTCACTACCAGGATACTGTTAGCCGTCGCCACGCCCACGCTCATGATGGCTCCCATCAGTGCGGGAACGCTCATGGTGGTGTGGGTCACAAACAGAAACAGCACGATGCCCGCCAGCGCGGCCGGCAGCGCGGTGATGATAATGAACGGATCCAGCCAGGATTGGAAATTCACCACGATCAGCATATAGACCAGAACCACGGCCAGCACCAACCCGCCCAGTAACCCCTGGAAAGACGTCTGCATGGTTTCGATCTGGCCGCGGACCACCAGCTGCGAACCCCGCGGAAGGTCCTTGCGGTTCGCGTCGATGATGCGATTCATATCCGCGGCTACTCCGCCCAGGTCGCGGTCCTGCACGGCGCCGTAAATGTCGATCGCGCGCTGAATATTGTAGTGCGAAACAACCGCCATTTCGCTGCCGCGGCTGGTGCTCGCCACGTCGCCCAGGATTTCCGGACGGCTGGCCGCAGCCGACGTGAGCGCGATATTGTGCAGATCGTCGAAGGAAGAAATGTCATGCTGCGGCGTTTGCGTGATGACGTTGTAGCTTACGCCGTTTCGCGGATCGAGGTAGAACGACGGAGCCGTCTGGAAACTGCCGCTCAAGGAGACCAGCAGGTTGCTGGCGACATTGTACTGCGTGAAACCGCTCTGCAAGGCCTTGGTGCGGTCCACATTGATCTCAATCCTGGGTTGGTCGAAGAGCTGATGAATCCGCAAATCGACGACGCCCGGCACCGTGGCCACCTGCCGCAGAAGATTGGACGCGAACGCGTGATTGCCCTCGAGGTTGGGACCCGAAACCTGAATATCGATGGGGGCGGGCAGGCCGAAATTCAGGATCTGGCTGATGATGTCCGCAGGCAGGAAATAGAACAGCACGCCGGCAAATTCGCGCGGCAGGCGCTCGCGCAGCGTATGCACGAATTCGTCGGTAGGCCGATGGCCGGGCTTCAGCGCGACCATGATGTCGGCATCCATGGTGCCGATCGGCGCCGAGGTGCTATAGGCGGTATTGATCGAGCTGTACGGAACCCCGATGTTATCGGTGATCCCGGACAACTCATCGGCCGGAATTACTTTTCTGATCGAGGTTTCGACCAGGTCGGCCAGGCGCGCGGTTTCCTCGATGCGCGTGCCGGTCTTGGCGCGGATGTGAAGATTGAACTGGCCGGCGTCGCTGGTCGGAAAGAAATCCTGTCCCAGCCAGGGAACCAGCAGGAACGTCAGGCCGCACAGCGCCAGGAACGACGGAAGGAACAGATTCCGGTGCCGCACGCATCCGGCCAGCACGTTCCGGTACCCGTCGCGGAGCGAGTTGAATCCTCGTTCGAACGCCCATTGCATCCTGGCGGGCAGATTCCATGCCGCCGGCGCATGGGCATGGTGTGTTCCCCGCTTCAGCAGATACAGAGCCATCGTCGGCACCAGCGTGCGCGAGAGGATGTACGACGCAAGCATCGCGAACACCACGGCTTCCGCCAGCGGGACAAACAGATAGCGGGCGACACCGGTCAGGAAGAACATCGGAATAAACACGATGCAGATGCACAGCGTCGAGACTAACGCCGGCATCGCGATCTGGGCCGCGCCTTCCATGATGCCGCTGCGCAGGTTTTTCCCCTGATCCAGATTTCGCTCGATGTTCTCGATGGTGACCGTGGCATCGTCCACCAGGATGCCCACGGCCAGCGCCAGCCCGCCCAGCGTCATGATGTTGATGCTTTCGCCCAGGGCGCTCAGCACGCAAATCGACGTCAGAATCGATAGAGGAATGGAAACCGCGATGATCAGCGTGCTGCGCCAGCTCCCCAGAAACAGGAGGATCATCAGCGCCGTC